>MDSZ01138300.1_pt1 | contig 35380 bp, 40 predicted proteins | sample 811201 | NCBI WGS metagenome assembly MDSZ01 (sample SAMN05326647, study PRJNA326480) | marine metagenome | isolation source: seawater | place: Indian Ocean: North | collected 2010
AACGGCATCATGCACCAGATCAACCTGGAGAAGATGAGCCCGGTGATCCAGGCGCGTGGCGGCATCGCGTTCCCCGACACCTGCGTCGGCACCGACTCGCACACGCCGCACGTCGATGCGCTGGGCGTGATCGCCATCGGCGTCGGCGGCCTGGAGGCCGAGACCGTGATGCTCGGCCATCCATCGATGATGCGCCTGCCCGATATCGTCGGCGTCGAGCTGACCGGCAAACGCCAGCCGGGCATCACCGCCACCGATATCGTCCTGGCTCTGACCGAATTCCTGCGCAAGGAGCGCGTGGTGGGTGCCTACGTCGAGTTCTTCGGCGAAGGGGCCGACAGCCTGTCCATCGGCGACCGCGCGACGATCTCCAACATGTGCCCGGAATACGGTGCCACGGCCTCGATGTTCTATATCGACGAGCAGACCATCGACTACCTCAAGCTCACCGGTCGCGAGCCGGAGCAGGTGGCGCTGGTCGAGCACTACGCCAGGACCCTGGGGCTGTGGAGCGATGCGCTGACAAGCGCGGAGTACGAGCGGGTACTGCGTTTCGATCTGGGCAGCGTGGTGCGCAACATGGCGGGGCCGTCCAACCCGCATCGACGCCTGCCGACCTCGGCCCTGGCCGAGCGCGGCATCGCCGATGAAGCCAAGCTGCAGTCCGGCAAGGGCGAGGAAGCCGAGGGGCTGATGCCCGACGGCGCGGTGATCATCGCGGCCATCACCAGTTGCACCAACACCTCCAACCCGCGCAATGTCGTCGCGGCCGGTCTGGTGGCGAAGAAGGCCAATGCCCTGGGGCTGGTACGCAAGCCCTGGGTGAAGACCTCGTTCGCGCCAGGCTCGAAGGTCGCCAGGCTGTATCTGGAAGAGGCCGGCCTGCTGCCGGAGCTGGAGAAGCTCGGCTTCGGCATCGTCGCCTACGCCTGCACCACCTGCAACGGCATGTCCGGTGCGCTCGATCCGCAGATCCAGAAGGAGATCATCGACCGGGACCTGTACGCCACCGCCGTGCTCTCGGGCAACCGCAACTTCGACGGGCGTATCCATCCCTATGCCAAGCAGGCCTTCCTCGCTTCGCCGCCGCTGGTGGTGGCCTACGCCATCGCCGGCACCGTGCGCTTCGATATCGAGCAGGACGCGCTGGGTACCGATGCCAACGGCAATCCGGTCACCCTGAAGGACCTCTGGCCGAGCGACGAGGAGATCGACGCCATCGTCGCTGCCAGCGTGAAGCCGGAGCAGTTCCGCCAGATCTACATTCCGATGTTCGACCTCGGTAGCGTGCAGGAGGCGGAAAGCCCGCTGTACGACTGGCGACCGATGTCCACCTACATCCGCCGTCCGCCGTACTGGGAAGGCGCGCTGGCCGGCGAGCGCACGCTCAAGGGCATGCGTCCGCTGGCGATCCTGCCGGACAACATCACCACCGATCACCTGTCGCCGTCCAACGCCATCCTGGCGGACTCGGCGGCGGGCGAGTACCTGGCGAAGATGGGCCTGCCAGAGGAGGACTTCAACTCCTACGCCACCCACCGTGGCGATCACCTGACCGCGCAGCGTGCCACCTTCGCCAACCCGCAGCTGGTCAACGAGATGGTCGTGGTCGACGGTCAGGTCAAGAAGGGCTCGCTGGCCCGCGTGGAGCCGGAAGGCAAGGTCATGCGCATGTGGGAGGCGATCGAAACCTACATGAACCGCAAGCAGAACCTGATCATCGTTGCCGGTGCCGACTACGGCCAGGGCAGCTCGCGCGACTGGGCGGCCAAGGGCGTACGCCTGGCTGGCGTGGAAGTGATCGTCGCCGAAGGCTTCGAACGCATCCACCGTACCAACCTGGTGGGCATGGGCGTGCTGCCGGTGGAGTTCAAACCGGGCACCACGCGCCTGACCCTGGGCCTGGACGGCACCGAGACCTACGACATCGAAGGCGAGATTTCGCCGCGTTGCGAGCTGATCCTGGTGGTCAATCGCCATGACGGTGAAGTGCTCAAGGTGCCAGTGACCTGCCGCCTGGATACCGCTGCCGATGTCAGCGTGTACAAGGCCGGTGGTGTGCTGCAGCGCTTCGCCAAGGACTTCCTCGAAGGCGCGGTGGCCTGACCTCGCTGGGTGGATCACGGCTCATCCATCTACCGTGGAAGCCGTCACGGTGGATGGAAGGCGCCATCCACCCGGCGTCTGGCACGTCGTCCGGATGCAATCCGGGCATGACCAAATCTGCTTGCCCCGGATTGCATCCGGGCCACTTTTTCAGGACTGCACTCATGGCTCATCTGCCGCAAGTGAAAATCCCCGCTACCTACATCCGTGGCGGTACCAGCAAGGGCGTGTTCTTTCGCCTGCAGGATCTGCCCGAGCGCTGCCAGGTGCCGGGCGAGGCGCGTGACCGGTTGTTCATGCGCGTCATCGGCAGTCCTGATCCCTATTCGGCGCATATCGATGGCATGGGCGGTGCGACCTCGTCCACGTCGAAATGCGTGATCCTGTCGGCCAGCAGTCAGCCGGAGCACGATGTCGATTACCTCTATGGCCAGGTCTCCATCGACAAGGCCTTCGTCGACTGGAGCGGCAACTGCGGCAACCTGTCCACGGCAGCGGGGGCGTTCGCCATCCATGCCGGCCTCGTGGACCCGGCGCGGATTCCGCAGAACGGCACCTGCGTGGTGCGCATCTGGCAGGCCAACATTCACAAGACCATCATCGCCCATGTGCCGATCAGCAACGGCCAGGTGCAGGAAACCGGCGATTTCGAGCTGGATGGGGTGACCTTTCCGGCGGCGGAGATCGTGCTGGAGTTCCTCGACCCGTCCGACGATGGCGAGGAGGGGGGCTCGATGTTCCCCACCGGCAACCTCGTCGACGACCTGGAGGTGCCTGGCATCGGCACCTTCAAGGCGACCCTGATCAGCGCCGGCATCCCCACGGTGTTCGTCAATGCCGAGGACATCGGCTACCAGGGCACCGAGCTGCGCGAGGCCATCAATGGCGACCCGGCACAGCTGGCGCGTTTCGAGCGGATCCGCGTCGCCGGTGCGCTGCGCATGGGGCTGATCGCGACTGCCGAGGAGGCTGCGACCCGTCAGCACACGCCGAAGATCGCCTTCGTCAGCCCGCCCAAGGATTACCGCACCTCCAGTGGCAAGCAGGTGCAGGCCGGCGAGATCGACCTGCTGGTGCGTGCGCTGTCGATGGGCAAGCTGCACCACGCCATGATGGGCACCTGCGCGGTGGCCATCGGCACGGCGGCGGCGGTGCCGGGCACCCTGGTCAACCTGGCCGCCGGTGGTGGTGAGCGTGAAGCGGTGCGCTTCGGCCATCCGTCCGGCACCTTGCGCGTCGGTGCCGAGGCCCGGCAGGTCGAGGGTCAGTGGGCGGTGACCAAGGCTGTGATGAGCCGCAGCGCGCGCATCCTGATGGAAGGCTGGGTGCGGGTGCCAGGCGACAGCTTCTGAGTCGCTCAGTGCTGGCTGGTACCCAGCAACAGGCCGCCGGCGCCGACGAAGAAGGCGCCGGTGGTGCGGTTCAGGTTGCGCACGCCACGGGCACTGCGGATCAGGCGGCGAATCTGCAGGCCGAACAGTGCATAGAGCAGCGAAGCGGCGTATTCCGCCAGCAGATAGGTCGTGCCCAGGTAGAGAAACTGCTCGGCGGCAGGCTGATCGGGGCGGATGAACTGCGGGAAGATCGCCGCGAACAACAGGATGGCCTTGGGGTTGCTGATGCCGATGAGGAATTCCTGGCGCGTCGCCAGCCACAGGGTGCGCCTGGGTTGCGTCAGACCTTGCTGTTCGTCCAGGGCGAAGGCGCGGCTGCGCCAGGCGCTGACACCCAGGTAGAGCAGGTAGGCGGCGCCGATCCACTTGATCGCGGTGAACAGCTGTTCGGAGGCCATCAGCATGGCGCCGAGGCCGACCGCCGAAATGAGCAGGAAGAAAGCGAAGGCGATGACCCGTCCGGTGGTCGCCACTACGGCGGTCGTCACGCCATGGCGGATACCGTTGTTCATCGCACAGAAGTTGTTGGGCCCCGGGGTAATGGCGATCAGCAGGGCGATCGGGGCGAACAGCACGGCATCGTTGAGCGTCATGGCGGGCTCGCGGCAGGTTATTTGAGACGGCGTTCCACGCCTTTTTCCACCAGGATCTTGGCGGAAATCTCTTCCACGGAGAAGTGCGTGGAGTTGATGAAGGCGATGTTCTCGCGGCGGAACAGGCTTTCCACCTCGCGCACCTCGAACTCGCACTGCGCATAGCTGGCGTAGCGGCTGTTGGGTTTGCGCTCGTGGCGGATGGCGGTGAGGCGATCCGGGTCGATGGTCAGGCCGAACAGCTTGTCGCGGTACTTCTTCAGCGACTCGGGCAGCTGCAGGCGCTCCATGTCGTCTTCCGTCAGCGGATAGTTGGCGGCGCGGATGCCGTACTGCATGGCCATGTACAGGCAGGTGGGCGTTTTGCCGCAGCGCGACACGCCGACCAGGATCAGGTCGGCCTTGTCGTAATAGTGGGTGCGGGCGCCATCGTCGTTGTCCAGGGCGAAGTTCACCGCCTCGATGCGCTCCATGTAGTTGGAGTTCTGGCCGATGGAGTGCGACTTGCCGACGGAATAGGAGGAGTGCGAGCTCAACTCCTGTTCCAGCGGCGAGAGGAAGGTGGAGAAGATGTCGATCATGAAACCATTCGCGGTATCGAGGATCGCACGAATGTCACGGTTGACGATGGTGTCGAAGATGATCGGGCGCATGCCGTCTCTTTCGGCAGCGGCATCGATTTGTTGTACCATGGCGCGCGCTTTTTCGACGCTGTCGATATAAGGGCGGGTCAGTTTGGTGAACTGAATGTTCTCGAACTGCGCGAGCAGGCTCTGGCCCAGGGTTTCGGCCGTGATGCCGGTGCCGTCGGAGATGAAGAAAGCGGTTCGTTTCATTTGCGCCAAAGGCCTTAAGCTGAGTTCGATTCTTGGCTATGATAGGCCGCGTTTTTCGCTGGCCCCATGGGGTCTGGCATTGTTACTTATTCAAGGGCAAGGCCACAATCTTGCGGCAACCTGTCGCCGGAGCGTCCAGCCCCCCGAGAATTTGCGTGAAGGCTGCCAGCTGGAGCCCTGCAGGGCCGAAGTGCAGCGGACTTCACGCGAGTTCTGAGCTTTTCCAACATTCTAGTGGAGAGATCACCTTGGTAGAGTACGTAGTTTCCCTCGATAAGCTCGGCGTCCACGATGTAGAGCATGTGGGGGGCAAAAACGCATCCCTCGGCGAGATGATCAGTAATCTGGCGGGTGCCGGTGTCTCGGTTCCCGGTGGTTTCGCCACGACCGCCCAGGCCTATCGCGATTTCCTCGAGCAGAGCGGCCTGAACGAGCGCATCCACGCCGCACTGGATGCCCTGGACGTCGATGACGTCAACGCCCTGGCCAAGACCGGCGCAGAAATCCGCCAATGGGTGATGGACGCCGAATTCCCGGCCCGTCTCGATGCCGAGATCCGCGAAGCCTTCGCCGCCATGAGCGCCGGCAACGACAACATGGCGGTCGCCGTGCGTTCCTCCGCTACCGCCGAAGACCTGCCGGACGCGTCCTTCGCCGGCCAGCAGGAGACCTTCCTCAACATCCGTGGCGTGGACAACGTGATCCGCGCCGCCAAGGAGGTGTTCGCCTCCCTGTTCAACGACCGCGCCATCGCCTACCGCGTGCACCAGGGCTTCGACCACAAGCTGGTCGCCCTGTCCGCCGGCGTGCAGCGCATGGTGCGTTCGGAAACCGGCACCGCCGGCGTGATGTTCACCCTCGATACCGAGTCCGGCTTCCGTGACGTGGTGTTCATCACCGGCGCCTACGGCCTCGGCGAGACCGTGGTCCAGGGTGCGGTCAACCCCGACGAGTTCTACGTGCACAAGCCGACCCTGGAAGCCGGTCGCCCGGCGATCCTGCGTCGCAACCTGGGCAGCAAGGCGATCAAGATGGTCTATGGCGACGAAGCCAAGGCCGGCCGCTCGGTCAAGACCGTGGAAGTCGATCGCGCCGAGCGCGCCCGTTTCTGCATCAGCGATGCCGAGGTCAGCGAGCTGGCCAAGCAGGCCCTGATCATCGAGAAGCACTACGGCCGCCCGATGGACATCGAGTGGGCCAAGGACGGTGACGACGGCAAGCTGTACATCGTGCAGGCCCGTCCGGAAACCGTGAAGAGCCGTTCCAGCGCCACCGTGATGGAGCGCTACCTGCTGAAAGAGAAGGGCACCGTGCTGGTGGAAGGTCGCGCCATCGGTCAGCGCATCGGCGCCGGCAAGGTCCGCGTGATCCACGACGTCTCCGAGATGGACAAGGTCCAGCCGGGCGATGTGCTGGTCTCCGACATGACCGACCCGGACTGGGAACCGGTGATGAAGCGCGCCAGCGCCATCGTTACCAACCGCGGCGGGCGTACCTGCCACGCGGCGATCATCGCCCGTGAGCTGGGCATTCCGGCCGTGGTTGGCTGCGGCAACGCGACCAGCGTGCTGAAGGATGGCCAGGGCGTCACCGTTTCCTGCGCCGAAGGCGACACCGGTTTCATCTTCGAAGGCGAACTGGGCTTCGACATTCGCAAGAACTCGGTCGACGCCATGCCGGACCTGCCGTTCAAGATCATGATGAACGTCGGCAACCCGGACCGCGCCTTCGACTTCGCCCAGCTGCCCAACGAGGGCGTGGGCCTGGCCCGCCTGGAATTCATCATCAACCGCATGATCGGCGTGCACCCGAAAGCGCTGCTGAACTTCGCCGGCCTGCCGCCGGAGATCAAGGACAGCGTCGAGAAGCGCATCGCCGGCTACGGTGACCCGGTCGACTTCTACGTCGAGAAACTGGTCGAGGGCATCAGCACCCTGGCCGCCGCGTTCTGGCCGAAGAAGGTCATCGTGCGCCTGTCGGACTTCAAGTCCAACGAATACGCCAACCTGATCGGCGGCAAGCTGTACGAGCCGGAAGAAGAGAACCCGATGCTCGGCTTCCGTGGTGCCTCGCGCTACATCAGCGAGTCGTTCCGCGACTGCTTCGAGCTGGAGTGCCGCGCCCTGAAGAAAGTGCGCAACGAGATGGGTCTGACCAACGTCGAGATCATGGTGCCGTTCGTGCGTACCCTCGGCGAAGCCAGCCAGGTGGTCGAGCTGCTGGCCAGCAATGGTCTGTCCCGTGGTCAGGATGGCCTGAAGGTCATCATGATGTGCGAGCTGCCGTCCAACGCCCTGCTGGCCGATGAGTTCCTGGAGTTCTTCGATGGTTTCTCCATCGGTTCCAACGACCTCACCCAGCTGACCCTGGGCCTGGATCGCGACTCCGGCATCGTCGCGCACCTGTTCGATGAACGTAACCCGGCGGTGAAGAAGCTGCTGGCCAACGCCATTGCCGCCTGCAACAAGGCGGGCAAGTACATCGGCATCTGCGGTCAGGGCCCGTCGGACCACCCGGACCTGGCGCGCTGGCTGATGGAGCAGGGCATCGAGAGCGTGTCGCTGAACCCGGATTCGGTACTCGACACCTGGTTCTTCCTGGCCGAGGCCCAACCGGCCTAAGCGTCGCGATCGACCGAAGAAGGGCGGGTTGATCCCGCCCTTTTTTTGCTTTTCAGGCCGTCGAAAGCGATCGTGCAGACGCTCCCGACGGTTTTCGTTGCCTGCCATCCGAGCAGGCAGCCCCCCTGGTCCGTCGCTGACGGCGGCATGAATTGCTTTCGGCAGTTCTTTCGCATGCCGTTCAGCGCCATTGTGGTCTCCGTGGTCCATGCAGAGCAGTAGTGAGCTTTTCCCGGTATCTCTGATCAGCGCCGAGTTGCGTGGCGACCTCAGTGAGGACATCTACCTTCTCAAGCCCAACAACAGCCCGGACCCGAGTGTCGAGCTGGCGCTCACGCGTCTCGGGCCGGCCCGCCACGAGGGTGGCCGTGGGGTGCCCGTGGTGCTGCTGCATGGCAGCTTCTCCAACCGACGCTTCTGGTACTCGCCCAAGGGCATTGGCCTGGGCGCGCACCTGGCGCGGGCCGGTTTCGATGTGTGGATCGCCGAAATGCGCGGTCATGGCCTGTCGCCGCGCAACGAGTGCTACAGCAGCAACAGCGTGGCCCAGTACGTGCGTTACGACCTGCCGGCCATCGCCGACTTCATCTTCGAGCAGAGTGGCCAGGTGCCGCACTGGATCGGTCACTCGCTGGGCGGGGTGATCCTGGCCGCCGCCCTGGGCGGTGGCTATCTCGATGAGGCACGGGCGCGCTCGGCGGCATTGTTCGGCAGTCAGATCAGTCGCATCTACTGGCCGCTGAAGATCCCGCCGGTGGAGTGGGGCAGCCGCCTGTTGTTGCGCGCCTTTCCCTACCTGTCCGGGCGGCGTCTCAAGCGCGGTCCCGAGGACGAGCCCGTCGGGCTGGCATTGGAGACCCTGCGCTGGTTGCGCCTGTTCGGGCGTTTCGCCGACGACGAGCGGGACTGGTGGGCCGGGCTTGCCGAGGTGCGCCTGCCGCTGCTCGCGGTGAGTGCCGCCGGCGACCACCAGGACCCGGCCTGGGCCTGTCGCAAGCTGCTCGAGCAGTGCTCGGCGGCGGACTCGGAGTTTCTCCTGCTGGCCAAGACGGCTGGCTTCTCCAGCGATTTCGGCCATATCGAGATGCTGGTCAGCAAGGAGGCGCAGCGGGAGGTCTGGCCGCTCGCCGAATACTGGTTGCAGCACCTGCGGTTGCCCGATGGCTTCGCCGAGCGAGGCGCCAGCCAGGACGCTTGAGGGGTTGCGGGCGTTTCTTCGTGGCGCGCTTGACGCTAATATGTGACGCATCAGGCGCAGACGGTCATTTTCAGTATTTGTTGCCAGTCACTCGTTCTCTGGGTGTAGCCGCATTGCGCTGAATTGTCCCGGCGAGCGCGGGTCAATGAAGGTGACCCCGGCGCCAGCCGCCCTTGCTTATCCAATGTCGAAAGGAGTTCTGTCATGCACTACGTCACCCCCGATCTGTGCGATGCGTACCCGGAGCTGGTTCAGGTGGTCGAGCCGATGTTCGCCAACTATGGCGGCCGCGATTCCTTTGGTGGCCAGATCGTCACGATCAAGTGCCACGAAGACAACTCCCTGGTGAAGGAGCAGGTCGACCTGCCCGGTCAGGGCAAGGTACTGGTGGTGGACGGTGGCGGCTCCCTGCGCCGTGCGCTGCTCGGCGACATGCTCGCCGAGAAGGCGGCCAAGAACGGCTGGGAAGGCATCGTGGTCTATGGCTGCATCCGTGACGTCGACGTGATCGCGCAGACCGATCTCGGCGTGCAGGCGCTGGCCAGCCATCCGATGAAGACCGACAAGCGCGGTATCGGCGACCTCAACGTGGCAGTGACCTTCGGTGGCGTCACCTTCAAGCCGGGTGAGTACCTGTACGCCGACAACAACGGCGTCATCGTGTCCCCGCAAGCGCTGAACATGCCGGAGTGAGTGCGATGCCGGGGCCGACTGCCGCGCTGCTGCATGCCTTCGTGCTCGACGGGCAGGGCGGTGCGCGCAGCATCGAACGCAGCCAGCTGGACAGCCTGCAACTGGCCGAGCAGGAAAGCCTCTGGCTGCACTGGGATCGTAGCCAGGAGCAGGCGCAGCGCTGGCTGCGCGAGAGCAGCGGGCTGGACGAATTCAGCTGCGACCTGCTGCTGGAGGAGAACACCAGGCCGCGCCTGCTGCCCTTGCCAGACCATGAGCTGCTGGTGTTTCTGCGGGGGATCAACCGCAACCCAGGGGCCGAGCCGGAGGACATGGTCTCGGTGCGCATCTTCGCCGATGCCAGGCGCATCATCTCCCTGCGTCTGCGCCCGCTGCTGGCGACCGACGCGCTGATCGCCGATCTGCAGGCCGGCAAGGGCCCCAGAACCTCCTCCGAGCTGCTGCTGGAGCTGGCACGTCACCTGACCAGTCGCGTCGACGATCTGGTGACCGAGCTGAGCGAGCAACTCGATGACGAGGAAGACCGCCTGGACGAAGACGAATGCTACCGCCCGGATCACGGCCTGATGCTGCAGGTGCGCCGACGCGCTGCCAGCCTGCGCCGGTTCCTGGCGCCGCAGCGTGATCTGTATGCGCAGCTGGCACGCAACAAGCAGCCGTGGTTCGTCGAGGACGACGATGACTACTGGAACGAGCTCAACAACAGGCTGACGCGTTACCTGGAGGAACTGGAGCTGATTCGTGAGCGGGTCGGCCTGGTGCTCGAGGCGGAAAGCAGCCGGCTTGGCGAGCGCATGAATCGGATCATGTACCGCTTCACGGTGATTACCGGCCTGTTCCTGCCGCTGAGCTTCCTGACCGGGCTGCTGGGCATCAACGTCGGCGGCATTCCGGGGGCTGACAATCCCACCGGTTTCTTCGTCGCCTGCGGCCTGATGCTGCTGCTGGCGGTGGGGCAGTTGTTGCTTTTCCGCCGCTGGCGCTGGCTGTGATGTGTGACTCATTGCCCGGCCATGACGTCTAGCCGTGACATCCCGTGAGGTGCGCATGCACGATCCATTTGAAGAATCTCTACGCGATTTGCTCAAGTCCTCGCCGTCCAGCCATGACGACGATGCCTGTCTGCACCGGGTTCTCAAGACCGCCAACCGGCAAGTCGGTGCGGGCGATCTGTTCAGCCTGATGGGGCACTGGGCACAGGCCTTGATGATCGCCCTGAACAACGGTTCGGCGCATGTGGCGCCGGTTTCGCGCCGTACCCAATCCTCTGCTGCTGCTGATAAGGCTGATTGAAATGGAACTCGACCCCTGGACCCAAAGCCTGATTTCCGCGATGACCGCACTCTGGACCAAGGTTGCCGGCTTCATTCCCAACCTGTTCGTTGCGCTGGTGCTGGTGCTGCTCGGCTTCGTCGTCGCCAAGCTGCTCGATACCCTGCTGTCCAAGCTGCTGGGCAAGGTCGGCCTTGATCGCCTGATGACCGGCACCGGCCTGACCAAGATGCTGGCCCGCGTGGGTATTCACGCCTCGGTGTCGACCCTGATCGGCAAGATCGTCTACTGGTTCGTGCTGCTGATCTTCCTGGTCTCGGCCGCGGAGTCCCTCGGCCTGCAACGTGTGTCCGCCACGCTCGACGTGCTGGCGCTGTATCTGCCCAAGGTGTTCGGTGCCGCACTGGTGCTGCTCGCCGGCGTGCTGCTGGCACAACTGGTCAGCAGCCTGGTGCGTGGCGCCGCAGAAGGCGTGGGCCTGGAGTATGCGCACGGTCTTGGTCGCGTGGCCCAGGGCCTGGTGATCATCATCAGCATCTCCGTGGCCATCGGTCAGCTGGAAGTCAAGACCGACCTGCTCAACAATGTCATCGCCATCGTCCTGATTTCCGTCGGGCTAGCGGTTGCACTGGCCCTGGGCCTGGGCAGTCGGGATATCGCCAGCCAGATCCTGGCAGGCATTTATGTGCGCGAGTTGTACCAGGTCGGGCAACAAGTGCAGGTGGGTGATGTCGAAGGGCAGATCGAAGAGATCGGCACGGTGAAAACCACCTTGCTCACCGACAGCGGTGAGCTGGTATCCGTCGCGAATCGAGTGATGCTCGAGCAACGCGTGAACAGTCGCTGACGCCAATCTGTTATTTTATGTAGCTGCCCGGCAAGGTGTGACCTGTCGGGCACTTTTCGTCCTGACCGTCGGCCCGACCCGTTTTGAACAAAGTTCAGCCACTGCCCAAGCGCTACGACCCCCGCGAGCTCACCGATGAAGAGCTGGTGACGCGCGCCCATGACGAGCTGTTTCACATCACGCGTGCTTACGAAGAGCTGATGCGTCGCTACCAGCGCACGTTATTCAATGTGTGCGCACGTTATTTAGGGAACGAAAGGGACGCTGATGATGTCTGTCAGGAAGTCATGCTTAAAGTGCTCTATGGCCTGAAGAACTTCGAAGGCAAGTCCAAGTTCAAGACCTGGCTGTACAGCATTACCTACAACGAGTGCATTACGCAGTATCGAAAAGAGCGGCGTAAGCGTCGATTGATTGACGCCTTAAGTTTGGACCCACTTGAAGAAGCGTCCGACGAAAAGACTCCCAAGGTCGAGGAGCGAGGCGGTCTGGACCGCTGGCTGGTCCATGTCAATCCGATCGACCGAGAGATTCTCGTGTTGCGTTTTGTTGCAGAACTCGAGTTTCAAGAGATTGCAGACATCATGCACATGGGCTTGAGCGCGACGAAGATGCGCTACAAGCGAGCATTGGATCGGTTGCGGGATAAATTTTCGGAAACTTCCGAAACTTAGTTCAGCTTTCCGACCACTAAGGGGATGGCGAGACCTGATAAAATCGCCGCCAAGTTGCCGACTGATTTACCTGGCAACTGACTAACCACCAAGATGGGGATTTAACGGATGAAAGTAAAAAACACCTTGGGCGTTGTGATTGGCTCTATCGTTGCCGCAACTTCCTTCGGCGCGCTGGCGCAAGGCCAAGGCGCTGTCGAGGTGGAGGGTTTCGTCAATCGCTACTTCGCCGACTCTCAGCGTGACTTCGCTCACGACGAAGGCAACCTGTTCGGCGGCAGCATCGGCTACTACCTGACCGACGATGTCGAGCTGGCACTGTCCTATGGCGAGTACCACGACCTGCGTGGCGAAGGTTCTGCCGGTAGCAAGAACATCAAGGGCAACCTGACCGACCTGAAGGCCATCTACCACTTCGGCCAGCCGACTGCCGGTCTGCGTCCGTACGTGTCTGCCGGTTTCGGTCATCAGAGCATCGGCGACGCCAACGGCAGTGGTCGTAACCACTCCACCCTGGCTATCGCAGGCGCTGGCGCCAAGTACTACTTCACCGAGATGTTCTATGCCCGCGCTGGCGTGGACGCTCTGTACAACATCGACCAGGGCGACACCGAGTGGCAAGCCGGCGTCGGTGTGGGTCTGAACTTCGGTGGTGGCAGCAAGCCGGCTCCGGCTCCGGTCGTCGCCGCTGTCGAGCCGACTCCCGAGCCTGCTCCGGAACCGGCCATGGAAACCGTTCGTGTCGAGCTGGACGTCAAGTTCGACTTCGACAAGGACCGCGTGAAAGAAGAAAGCTACGGTGACATCAAGAACCTGGCTGACTTCATGAACCAGTACCCGCAGACCACCACCACCGTTGAAGGTCACACCGACTCCGTCGGTAGCGATGCTTACAACCAGGGTCTGTCCGAGCGTCGTGCCAACGCCGTGCGTAACGTGCTGGTCAACCAGTACGGTGTGGACGGTGAGCGCGTGAACGCTGTTGGCTACGGCGAGACTCGCCCGGTTGCCGACAACGCCAGCGACTCCGGCCGCGCCATCAACCGTCGCGTTGAAGCCGAAGTGGAAGCCCAGATCAAGCAGTAATGCATCTGGCGCTCTGAGAAAACCCGGCTTCGGCCGGGTTTTTCTTTTTCTGCGCGTTCATCCGTGCGCCAGCTGCGCAAGATCCAGTGTGGCGCGTTGCAGCACGACCTCGCCGATGACCAGGATCGCCGGGCTCTTCAGGGCGAAGGCTGTGGCATCGTCGAGCATGCTGGCGAGGCGGCTGCGGCATTCGCGCTGCTGAGGTAGCGAGGCGCTCTCGATCATCGCCACCGGCATCTCGCCCGGCATGCCACCGGCGAGCAGTCCCGTGCGGATGTCCGCCAGTTTCGCCACGCCCATGTAGATCACCAGCGTCGTGCCGCTCTGCGCCAGCGCGGCCCAGTTCAATGCGCTGTCGTCCTGGGTGTGGGCGGTCAGCAGGGTCACGCCACGGGCCGTGCCACGCAGGGTCAGGGGGATGCCGCAGCTGGTCGCGCCTGCCAGGCCGGCGGTGATGCCATTGACGATCTCCACCTCGATGCCTCGTGCGGCCAGCCAGTCCGCTTCTTCGCTGCCGCGGCCGAAGATGCACGGGTCGCCACCTTTCAGGCGTACCACGCATTTGCCCTGGCGGGCGTAGCGCAGCATCAGGCGGTGAATGAAGGCCTGTGGCGTGGAGCGGCATCCGCCACGCTTGCCCACCGGGATGATGCGCGCTGCGTGGCTGTGTTCGAGCACGGCCGGGTTGACCAGATCGTCGATCAGGACGATCTCGGCCTGCCGCAGTGCCTTGACCGCCTTGAGGGTGAGCAGCTCCGGGTCACCGGGGCCTGCGCCTACCAGCCAGACTTTTGCACTCATGTCAGGTTCCTCACAGGGTTTGCGCGACTGGCCGGGTGGCCAGCAGGCGCTTGATTTCGGGGACGCAGGAGCCGCAGCTGGTGCCGCAACCGAGCGCCTGCTTCAGGTCGGTCAGGTCGAGACCCTTGGCAATGCCGGCGCGGACCTTGGCCTCGCTGACGTTCAGGCAGTTGCACAGGACCTTGCTGGGCGCTGCGCCGGCGTTGCCGGGTGGCGCCGACAGGGGGGCGAGCAGCCAGCGCTGCTGATCGCCTGCGAGTCGCCCGTCCTGCCACACGCTGCGTAGCCACTGGCCGGCGAGCGTTTCGCCGGCCAGCCGGAAACCGCTGATTCGGCCGTCGTCCAGGCGTACGCGTTTGCTGATGGATCGGCTCGGGTCGTCATAGGCCAGGATCGGTCCGCTGCTGAGCTGCAGCAGCTGATCGATCCGCTCGAGCAGCTCCGGGGCAGGGGGCTCGGCACTGGCTGCACGGATCAGCAATGCCGGTCGTTCGCGGCCGGTCGGTACCAGGCTGGCGTAGGCGAACGCTTCGAACAGCGGGCGCAGGGTCTGCAAGCGGTTCTGCACCTCGCCCTCGACCAGCGCCACGAGGCGCCAGGGCAGCTCGGCCCTGCTGACTTCGACGCTGGCATGCTTGAGCTCGGGCTGCCTGGACAGCGGATCGACGGCGGGTAGGGTCAGTGCGTTGCTCCCCAGTCCCTTGAGAAAGCGCTTACCCCAGTGCATGGGCAGCCAGGCCTGGCCAGGTCGCAGGGCATCGTCTGCCTGCACCGGCAGGATCAGGCTGCCGCGGCGGCTGCTCAGTGTGATCAGGTCGCCGTCCTGCAGCTGGCGGCGCTGCAGATCCTCGGGGTGCAGGCTCAGTGTCGCGGCTTCGACATGACCGAACAGGCGGGAGGCCGTGCTGGTGCGGCTCATGCCGTGCCACTGGTCGCGCAGGCGCCCGCTATTGAGGATCAGTGGGTAGTCGGGAGTGCAGGGCTCCTGGGGCGCCAGGTAGGGATCGGCATGGAAGCGGGCGCGGCCGGAGTCGTGCGGGAAGCGGCCATCCGTGTAGAGGCGGGTGGTGCCTTGATCAGCGCCGGGCGGAAATGGCCACTGCTGCGGGCCCTGTTCGTCCAGGCGTGCGTAGCTTAGCCCGGACAGGTCAAGGTCGCGTCCTCGGGTCAGTGATTTGTATTCCTCGAACAAGGCCTCGGCGCTGCTGAAGTCGAACAGGCTGGGGCGTTCGGGGTGCAGGCGCTTTTCCAGGCGGCGGGCGAAGTCGCAGGTGATCGACCAGTCGGCGCGGGCCTGGCCCGGGGCCGGCACGGCAGGGCGTACATGGCTGACGCGGCGCTCGGAATTGGTCACCGTGCCTTCCTTCTCGCCCCAGCTGGCGGCGGGCAGCAGCAGGTCGGCATGCTCACAGGTCTCGGTGTGGCGAAAGGCCTCCTGGAGCACCACGAACGGGCAGGCGGCCAGGGCCTCGTGCACCCTGTGCTGGTTGGGCAGCGACTGGGCCGGGTTGGTGCAGGCGATCCACAGCGCCTTGATGCGCCCGGCGTGCAGCGCATCGAACAGCTCGATGGCGGGCAGGCCTGCAGTGCTCGGCAGCTGTTCGATGCCCCAGTAGGCGGCCACTTCGGCACGGTGCTCGGGGTTGGCCGCATCGCGGTGTCCCGGCAGCAGATTGCTCAGGCTGCCGGTCTCACGGCCGCCCATGGCATTCGGCTGGCCGGTGAGGGAGAAGGGCCCGGCGCCGGCCTTGCCGATCTGCCCGGTGGCCAGGTGCAGGTTGATCAGTGCGCTGTTCTTGGCGCTGCCGGCGCTGGACTGGTTCAGCCCCATGCACCACAGCGAGAGGAAGCTCGGCGACTGGCCGATCCAGCGCGCGCAGGTGAGCAGGTCGGCGCGGCTGATCTGGCAGAGCTCCGCGACCCTGGCCGGCGGATAGTCGCGTACATGTCGCTCCAGGGCGGCGAAGCCCTCGGTATGCGCGTCGATGAAGTGCCGATCGATCCAGCCTTCCTGCAGCAGCACATGGAGGATGCCGTGAAACAGCGCGACGTCGCTGCCCGGCTGCAGCGCCAGGTGCAGGTCGGCCAGCTCGCAGGTCTCGGTACGCCGGGGGTCGACGACGATGATCTTCATCTGCGGGCGTCTGGCCTTGGCCTCCTCCAGGCGACGGAACAGCACGGGATGGGCGTAGGCCATGTTGGAGCCGGCGATCAGCAGGCAGTCGCTCTGCTCGATGTCGCTGTAGGAGCAGGGCGGTGCATCGCTGCCGAGGCTGCGTTTGTAGCCGACGACGGCAGAACTCATGCACAGGCGCGAGTTGGAGTCGATGTTGTGGGTACCGACCACGGCGCGGGCCAGCTTGTTGAAGGCGTAGTAGTCCTCGGTGAGCAGCTGCCCGGATATGTAGAACGCGACGCTGTCGGGGCCGTGCTGGCGGATGGTCTCGGCGAATACCGTGGCAGCATGATCCAGCGCGCTGTCCCAGTCTGTGCGCGAGCGTGCCAGGCTCTTGCCCAGGCGCAGCTCAGGGTAGAGTGCGCGGGCATCGAGGTCGCCGGTCAGGTGCAGGGTCGAGCCCTTGCTGCACAGCCGACCGTGGTTGGCGGGATGCTCCGGATCACCGCTGACGCCGAGAATCCGTACGCCGTCGTGTTCGATCAGTACCCCGCAGCCGACGCCGCAGTAGCAGCAGGTGGAGGCGGTGACATGATGGCTGGTCATTGCTGACACTCCTTGCGGGCGGCCGCCGGGTCGTTCAGGCGCATTGCCTGGTGGGCTCATGGGGCTGGCTGTGGGCGGACTGGCTGCGTGTCGCGAGTTCACCGAACATCAGTGCGTCGCGGAGCTCGCCGATGTGGCGCTTCTCGTGGATCAGCCGCAGATACCAGGCGCTATCGGCGGTGTCGCCGTACAGGCAGGCACCGACCAGCAGGTCATCCTCGATCACCAGTTTCTTGTAGATACCGTTGAGCGGGTCGCGGAGCGTGATGCTCTCGGTGCCGGGCGCGCCCATGAAGTCGCCGGCCGAGAACAGCTCGATGCCGGTGACCTTGAGCCGGGTGGCTGTCACGGAGCCTGGGTAGCGCGCGAAACCCAGCTGTGCCAGGTGATTGGCGCAGACCCTGGCCTGTTCGTAGAGCGGTGCCACCAGGCCATAGGCGACGCCGCGATGAGCCGCGCATTCGCCGATGGCGTAGATGCGCGGGTCGTAGGTCTGCAGCGTGTCGTCGACGACGATGCCGCGATTGCAGGCAAGGCCGGCGCTCTGCGCCAGTTCGATGTTGGGGCGGATGCCGGCAGCCATCACCACCAGGTCGGCGGGGATTTCCTCGCCATCCGCGAGCTTCACGGCGCGCACGCGGCCGGCTCCGTTGTCCAGCAGCTCGGCGGTCTGCCTGCCCAGCAGCAGATTCAGCCCCCGCGCCTGCAGCGACGTCTGCAGCAGCGCTGCGGCGCTTCGATCCAGCTGACGATCCAGCAGCCATTCGCCGATGTGCACCACGCTCGTTTGCATGCCGCGCAGTTTGAGGCCATTGGCGGCCTCGAGGCCGAGCAGACCGCCACCGATGACCACGGCATGTCGATGGGTCCTGGCGGTGTCCATCATCATGCGTGCATCGGCCATGTCGCGGTAACCGATGACCCCTTCGAGCCGGTTGCCGGGGATCGGCAGGATGAACGGGCTGGAGCCGGTGGCGATCAGCAGGCGGTCGTAGGGCGCCTGGCTGCCGTCATCGGCCAGTACCCGGCGTGCCTGGCGATCGATCTTCACCACTTTGCGCCCCAGTTGCAGGCGGACGCCGTTCTTCGCATACCAGTCAAGGTCGTTGAGAATGATGTCTTCGAAGCCCTGCTCGCCCGCCAGCACCGGCGACAGCAGGATGCGGTTGTAGTTGGGCCGAGGTTCGGCGCCGAACACGGTGATGTCATACAGCCCCGGCGCCAGCTTGAGCAGCTCCTCGAGGGTGCGTACACCTGCCATGCCGTTGCCGATCATCACCAGCTTGAGTCTTTCCACGCCGGTTCTCCCGAATGCGCCATCACGTAACGCTGGCTGCCCATCGGGCGTGCCAGGGTAAGCAACTTGCCGGGAGCGGTTCACCGCTCGCCGGGCTCGGAAGGTTGCCGCCAGGAATGACAGGCAACAAAAAAGGCGTCCCGCTAGTTACCTAGCGAGGACGCCTTTGTCCAAGTCCCGAGTCTCCGGGAAGTGCGGCGCTCTTCGTTGAGCGTCGCGCTTTGATCAAGTTGTGCCGTCAGCAATGCAGCGCTTGTGCCAAGTCGCCCGAGCCACTGCCGTCGGGCGTTTCAGGGCAGGGTGGTGGCTCGCCTCGTGGCTCGGGTGCACTGTTTCAACGCCGGATGCGCTGATCTGGTGCGCGGCGCCGTTGGCTTCAGCGAATGGAATCGACCTGGCGCGCCGGACTTGCCAGTGCTGCGACGACTCCGGAGAACGCACTCGCCGATGCCGAGGTGGCGTGCGTAGGCAGAGGCAGTGCGAGCAGGGACCAGGCCGAGAGGCTGGCGATCAGAGCCGTGCGTTGAGCGCGCTTGCGTATGGCTGGCATTGCGGTTCCTCCCAAGGTCAGCCTGGCATGCTGCCGATTCGTCGATGAACCTGGCATGACAGGCTGTTTATCGTTATGCCCTAAGGCGTAGCAGAGGATTCAGCAACTGTCACGCCAACAGGTCAGTTATCCGACCACGCGATTGACCTTGGGGAACTTGGCGCCGTATTCCTGCGGCATCTGCACGACCTTCGACTGACGGTAATCGAAGAACACGAAGCCGGACTTGGCCATGGCCACCAGCGTGCCGTCGGCAGGGCGGGTGATGCGAAAGGTGATATCGCCGCCGTACTTGTTGAAGTCCATGACGCCCACTTCGAACAGCAACTGGTCGCGTGCATGCGCCTCGGCGCGGTAGGTCGTCGCCAGGTCGGTGACGATGATGCCCACGCCATTGCCGTCGCTCTCGCGGATGCCGAATTCGAACAGGAAGCGTGCACGGGCCTCGGAAATCATCGAGATCATCGAGTCGTTGCCCAGGTGGTTGGCGCCGTTGATGTCGGTAACGCGAACGGTGAGATGGGTGCTGTAGCAGTACTGGTCTTCGGGAAAATCGAGGGTCAGGCGCGCCATGATCGTGTCACTGTCGGGGAAAGTGGTGATTGTAAGCGCCTGGCCAGCTCATCGGTGCAAGCTGTTGAGGTGGTAGAAGGTCACACGACCGCCTTCGCTGTCCGGCCCCGAGTTGTCCTGGATATAGGCGCCTGCCTTGAAGTAGAGGTACTGGGTGTCCCAGCTGCTGCTCAACTGGCGGTAGTAGGAGCCAGCATCGCCGTCCGTGCTGGACACGCTGATGCCGATGCGCCCGCTGGGGGTGACGCGCAGATCGTAGCCAAAGCGCTCGCCCAGTTGCACGTTCTCGGCCAGCAGGATGTTCTTCACTTCACTGTCGCCCGGCCGGGCGCGCAGCAGCAGTTCGATGCGGCCGACACCGCGAAGGTAGTGATACTGCAGCTTGAGCAGCGGATCGTTCTGGCTGCCGGGTACGTCCGTGCTGTGGATCTGCCCGATCACCACCTTGTTGCGACTCGGCACCTGGTCGACCTGCAGCACCGCGCTCAGGTAGCTGTCCGAACTGGCGTGCAGCCAGTTGTCGAGGCTGCCGTCACGCAGGGTTTCGCGCAGCTCGCTGCGCGGGTAGCGGGCATCAGCCGTGCGTGAGCCGGTCACCGGTACCCAGAAGGTCACGCTGCCGTCGGCGTTGCGCCGGAAGTAGCGGCTCTCGTAAGCATTGTTCAGGCGCTCGGTGCTGATGGTGGTCGGCGTCGGGTCGGTGGGAATCGACAGGTTCCAGGTGGTGAGATCTAGCACGGGACTCTCTGCTCGTCGGTTGAAGGCACTTCTTCGTCCCCCTCACGGGCCAGAGGTTCAACCGCGCCGACCCTCGAGCCGGCGCGGCAGAGCCACGTCAGGCCGCAGGGCGCTGCTGACGCTGGTAGAGGAATTCCAGTACCGCGGCCCGGTAGGCGTGGTACTGGCTGTCGTGCGCCAGCGCCATGCGCTGCCGAGGCCGCTCGAGATCGACCTGGAGGATTTCACCGACGGTGGCTGCCGGGCCGTTGCTCATCATCACGATACGGTCGGACAGCAGCACGGCTTCGTCCACGTCGTGGGTAATCATGATCACCGTGTTGCCCAGTTCGGCGTGAATCTCCATCAGCGAATCCTGCAGGTGCGCGCGGGTGAGGGCGTCGAGCGCTCCGAACGGCTCGTCCATCAGCAGCACCTTGGGCTGCATGGCCAGGGCGCGCGCAATGCCGATGCGCTGCTTCATGCCGCCGGATATCTCGCCGGGGCGTTTGTCGCGCGCGTGTGTCATGTGCACCAGGGCCAGGTTGTGTTCGATCCAGTCACGCATTTCCGCGCGCGTCTTCTGCCTGCGAAACACCTGGCGTACGGCCAGTTCGACGTTCTCGTAACAGGTCAGCCAGGGCAGCAGGCTGTGGTTCTGGAACACCACGGCGCGCTCGGGACCGGGTTCGTTGACTTCCCGGCCATCGAGGATGATGCCGCCGGCCGTGGCCTGATGAAGCCCAGCGACGATGTTCAATACGGTGGACTTGCCACAACCGGAATGGCCGATCAGCGAGACGAACTCGCCTTTGGCGATCTTCAGATTGACGTTCTGCAGTGCGCGGAACAGGCCTTTATCGGTGGGGAAATCGATGCCGACATTGGTCAGTTCGAGGTGGGCGTGGCTCATGGCGGTTCTCCTGGGTCAGCGCAGTACGGCGTTCTTGTCCCAGCTGAACAGGCGCTGGAGCAGAAGCATCAGACGGTCGAGGGCGAAGCCGATCAGGCCGATGACGATCACCGCCACCATGATCCGCCCGAGTGAATTGGAGCTGCCGTTCTGGAACTCGTCCCAGATGAATTTGCCCAGCCCCGGGTTCTGCGCGAGCATCTCGGCGGCGATCAGCACCATCCAGCCAGTGGCGAGCGACAGGCGCAGACCGGTGAAGATCATCGGCAGCGCCGCCGGCAGAACGATGCGCCGCACATGGCTGAGCGGCGACAGGCGCAGCACCTTGCTGACGTTGTTGAGGTCCTTGTCGATGCCGGCCACGCCCACCGTGGTGTTGATCACCGTTGGCCACAGGCAGCACAGCGCGACGGTGAAGGCCGAGGTCAGGAACGACTTGGCGAACAGCGGATCGTCACTGACATACAAGGCGCTGACCAGCATGGTCACCAACGGCAGCCAGGCCAGTGGCGATACCGGCTTGAACACCTGGATCAGCGGGTTGAGCGCGCTGTACAGCGATTTGCTGAGGCCGCAGACGATGCCCAGGGGGATGGCCACCAGCGAGGCGATGACGAACCCGGCCGCCACGGTATAGAGACTGGTGAAGATCTGCTGGATGAAGGTCGGTTTGCCGGTGTAGGGGCGGATCTTCACCTCGGCGGCCGGATTGCTGGCCAGCAGCCTGGCGTTGCGTTCGTCCTGGCGCTGGTAGAACGCGGCGGCCTTCTCCTGTTCGCGCTGATGGGCGGCTATCAGCCCGGAGAGCTGCTCGCTGACCTGCAGCGGGCCGGGAAACTGGCCCAGGCTGGTCTGGATGTGATTGGCCAGCCCCTGCCAGCACAGCAGGAACAGGGCGATGCCCAGTGCCGGCAGGATCAGGCTGCTGGCCAGGCGCTTGAGCAAGGCGCTGTGACGCGCTGTCTTGAGGGTCTGCTGAATCGGAGTGGCGACGTTCGGGTTGCTCATCGTCCTGTCCTCGGGTCGGTTGAGGCCGCGACCAGGCGCGGCCGCTGGTGGCTTAGAACGTGCGGTCGCCTTTCAGGCCGATGCTGAACTGCTGCAGGTAGGCGTTGGGCTGATGGCCGTCGTAGACCACGCCGTCGATGGTGTCGGCCAGCGGTTCACGAAAGCCATCCTCATCGGCCGGCGGGAAATCGCTGGCCTGCGCGTGGCCTTCGGCGACCAACTCGGCAGCGGCCTGGCGATAAATCTCCGGGAGGAACACGCGCTTGGCCGTTTGCACGTACCAGTCGTCCGGCTTGGCGTCGGCAATCTGCCCCCAGCGACGCATCTGCGTCAGGTACCAGATGGCGTCGGAGTAGTAGGGGTAGGTGGCGTGGTAGCGGAAGAACACGTTGAAGTCCGGAACCTCGCGCTTGTCGCCTTTCTCGAACTCGAAGGTGCCGGTCATCGAGTTGGCGATGACCTTGGCATCGGCGCCGACGTACTCCGGACGCGAGAGAATCTCCACCGCCTCGGCGCGATTCGCGTTGTCGTCCGCATCCAGCCATTTGCCGGCGCGGATCAGCGCCTTGATCAGGCGCTTGTGAGTCTCTGGATTGGCTTGCGCCCAGCTGCGCGAGACGCCGAAGACCTTCTCCGACATGTTCCTGCGAATCGCGTAGTCGGCCACCACCGGCACGCCGATACCCTTGAACACGGCTGCCTGGTTCCAGGGCTCACCGACGCTGTAACCGCTGATGGTGCCGGCTTCGAGTGTCGCCGGCATCTGCGGCGGCGGCGTCACCGAGAGCAGCGCCTGGGCATCGATCTGGCCGCTGATGTCGCCCTTGTTCGGGGCGTAGTAACCGGGGTTGATACCGCCAGCCGCGAGCCAGTAGCGCAACTCGTAGTTGTGCGTCGACACCGGAAACACCATGCCCAGGTTGAAGGGCTTGCCGGCGGCAGCGTACTGCTCGATCACCGGCTTGAGCGCGTCGGCCTTGATCGGGTGCACGGGTTTGCCATCGGCCATTGGCACCTGTGGCTTCATCGCCTGCCAGACCTCGTTGGAAACCGTGATGGCATTGCCATTGAGGTCCATGGTGAAGGCCGTGACCACATCCGCCTTGGTGCCGAAGCCGATGGTGGCCCCCAGTGGCTGGCCGGAGAGCATGTGCGCGCCGTCCAGTTCACCGTCGATCACCCGGTCCAGCAACACCTTCCAGTTGGCCTGCGCCTCGAGCGTGACATACAGCCCTTCGTCCTCGAAGTAGCCCTTTTCATAGGCAATGGCCAGCGGCGCCATGTCGGTGAGCTTGATGAACCCCAGTTTCAGTTCGGCTTTCTCCGGTTCGGCGGCGTGCAGCAACGGCGCGCTCAGCAGACCCAGGGCAAGACCCAGCGAAGACAGGCGGCGGGGCGATAGGCGATGGAGCATGGCATTTCCTCGACTGACAGAAACGAAAAAAGACGTCGCAGACAACCTGCTGCCGATGGCAACGAGGAGTCTTTGACGTCTTTGTCGGTGTGCCCGAATCGCCGCCGTTGGCGATCTGGAGCGTGGTCAGGGTTTCCTTAGCAAGGCCTTTGCCAGCTTTCGTCGTGGCTGCCCTGGGATATGGATAAATCCATATCTTTCAAGGACCTGGCTCTTCAGTGGCGGCTCCGTCAGGGTGCTCGACCCTGCTGCGGACTGCCCAAAGACTGTGCAGCAGGATGATCGCTGGCCGATTTCGGAGCGTGGCGCGCGCCTCAGTGACAGGACTGCTGTTGTTTCAGTTCGACGAAGTCACGCAGCCAGTGCAGCACCTCGACGGCCTCCCAGCGGGCGGGGTCGAAGAGCGCATAGGCAAGGCCCTGGTAACCGACCACATCGAGCTGACGGTGGTAGCCGGCACGCTGCAACAGGGCCTCGATTTCAGCGAAGCAGGTATTGAAGTGCTGACGATTGAAGGGCGTGCGGTTCTCCGTGACGATGCCTTCGAGCAACAGCTCATCGACCATGTCGCGTACGCGTTCCAGCGGCATGCGGTTCACTCGGTGTTTCAGCTGTAGTACGTCCAGCATGGTGGCGCTCCTGTGCAGTCGATCGTTTACCTGCCCAATAGGGTAATCGAAAAATACTGTACAAATAAACAGTATTGGGTGATAGTGGCCTCATTCCGGCGACGACAACCTGCTCACTCTGCGAAGCGAGCACCTTGCAAGGGGTATTGGCAATGCAACAGATGCTGATGACGATTGTGCTATTGGTCCTGCTGAGCGGATGCGCCCAACCTCAGGTCGAACGGCCTCAGGCCAATGGCGCTTACCTGGTCATAGAGGGCGAGCAGGCCTGGGCGGTGCTGGTATCCAATGGCCGCCGGGTCGAAGAGGCGGGCAGGGTGCTGGATGTGGTTCGTCTGCCGAGCCCCCACTCCAATATCGCGGCCAGTTACGTCATCGAAACGCCTAACTGCGGCAAGCTGCAGTGGTTGACTGAGCGGCACGGCATGGCGGAAGGCGACACGACCTTGCTGCCAGCAGCGTTCAACGAGCAGTTGAGCAATCCTGACTGCGTGCTGGCGCAGGGCTTGAGCCGCGCCTGGACCGCACTGGATTACTCCAGCTGAGCAGGGCGCCTCGATCAGGGCACAAAAAAACGCCGCGACTATAGACGTCGCGGCGTTTTCTTTTGCGGCATGAGTCCTTCGTGGGGACTACATCAGGTGTTGCTTGTCCATTTCGATGGCGGCATCGAGCGTTTCCAGCAAGGCCTTGCGCACCTTCAGCTTGGTGTTCTTGTGCGCGGTCATGTTGATCTTCTTCATCTGCTGGGCTGCGGCCTGAGCGGTAGCCAGCAGCTGCTCGCCGGGCACGACCTTGTCCAGGAAGCCGGCATCGACTGCACTTGCCGGGTCGAACATTTCGCCATTGATCACCGAGCGGTGGAATGCCGACTTGCGCAGGCGATCACGTGCCAGTTCGATGCCGACATGGTGCATGGTCATGCCGATCTGCACTTCGTTCAGGCCAATGTTGAACGGGCCTTCGACACCGATGCGGTAATCGGCAGACAGCAGGATGAACGCGCCTTTGGCCACAGCGTGGCCTGGGCAGGCGACGATGATCGGGTAGGGGTGAGCGAGCATGCGCCGCGCCAGCGTGGAACCTGCCGCCACCAGGTTGACGGCGTTCTGCGGGCCGGAGGTCATCACCTTCAGGTCGTAGCCGCCGGAGAGGATGCCTGGCTGGCCTGTGATGATGACGATGGCGCGATCCTGTTCCGCACGGTCGAGTGCGGCATTGAAGGCAGCGATCACGTCAGGGGAGATGGCGTTCACCTTGCCATTGCTCAGGGTCAGGGTGGCGATGCCATCTTCGAGTTGATAGCTGATCAGGTCGCTCATGGCAGTTTTCCTTGTTGGCGCCGCGGGGCTGAATGTGGGCAGAAGGTACTCAGCCGAACCGCTCTGGTAAAGCGCTGTGACTGACCGGCTGGTCAGTGTTTCTGCCTATCGCGGCGATGCCGAATGGCAATTGGTCGTGCATGGAGGCTGACATTTAAGGTAGGCCGCATATCCGAGGAGCGCCCATGAACAGCCTTTACTCCACCCTCTATCTGATTGCCGTGCTCGGCTTGCTGCTGGCAGCCGTCGTGCTCAGCGACAGCCTCTATCTGCGCAGCCCGTCCGGCGTCCTGATGCTGTTCGGCATTGGGCTGTTCCTATCCCTCGGTTTTCTGCTGTTTGGCCACATCCGTTTCGACGAAGCACCCTCCGGCGAGCCCGAGGAAAACCGCTTGCGCTCTTAAGCGCATGAATCCTTTAAAAAAATTTGCCATTCGTAAAACATTCGACTACATTAGCGCACCTCGACGGGCTACACGCCAAAACGTCGAGATCCGGTGAAGTGTCCGAGTGGTTGAAGGAGCACGCCTGGAAAGTGTGTATACGGGAAACCGTATCAAGAGTTCGAATCTCTTCTTCACCGCCACTTTCGCAATACCTAAAGCCCTGAGAACTGAGAAGTTTTCGGGGCTTTTTGCTTTTCAGCTTCCGGCAGGTGTCGAAGAAGTGTCGAAAAGCGGGTTCAACGTCAAAGCATCCTGCAAATGGTCGGGCGACAGGTGCGCATAGCGCATGGTCATCGCCAGCGACGTATGCCCCAGGATCTTCTGTAGCGTCAGGATGTTCCCGCCCCGCATAACGAAGTGACTGGCGAAGGTGTGCCGCAGCACGTGGGTGGCCTGGCCGGCCGGGAGCTTGATCGAGGTCTTTTCCAGCACGCGGCTGAAAGTCAGCATGCAGTTGGTGAACAGGCCGTGGCGCTTGAAGTAGAGATGTAGAGCCTTCTCTAGCGCTTTATCGATCGGAATCGACCGGGTTCGCTTCGACTTGGTGTTGGCAAAGGTCACCATGCCGTTTCGCACTCGCTCAGGTGTCAGCGCCTGGGCTTCTCCCCAGCGGGCACCCGTACTCAGACAGACGCGAGCGATCAGGCCGATACCCGGACTGGTGGTGCGATCATCGAGAGCATCGAGCAGCTCGGCTATCTGGCAGGTCGAGAGAAACGAGATAGGGCGTTCCTGCAGGCGTAGCGGGCGGACGTTGGCCAACGGGTTCGGGTAGTCGATATCGCCCAGGCGGTGCAGCTCGTTGAAGAGTGCTTTCAGGTAGCCGAGCCGGTTGTTCAGCGTCTTGCCCTGGATGCCTGCCTTGATCAGTGCGCTTCGGGTTTCACAGAAGGCGTTGCCGGTCAGGTTGATCGCTATCGGATCGCCCAGGTCCTTGGCCAGATTCTGCAGGGTGCGGAGTATCGCGGGACCGTCAGCCAGGGCATGGCCGTGCAGCTCGTGATAGCGGGTGCAGAGTTCGGAGAGGCGGCGACGGTCTTTCGGCTTGGGTGTCCAGGCAGGCGACTCGATGCACTTGGCCCGGCAGGTGGCTTCGAAGCGCTGGGCGTCACTCTTGGTCTTGAAGGTCTTGCGGAAGCGCCGGCCCTTGATGGGTTCTACGTCGACTTTCCAGCGACCGTCAGGCAGTTGCTCGATAGCCATCAGACGGCCCGACCCCACCTGACATGTCGTTCCTCGAGGATGCCCTTGATGTGCTTGTACAGCCCGTCTTCATCCATGCCCTTGGCGGCATAGTGATCGCGGATCACCGGCCAGCACTCCCAATCCTTGAGCCGATAGAAAGCCTTTCTAGCGCCCACTCGCTCCCGTGCCAGCAGGCTTACGAAGTTTCCCAGGAACAGTTCCACGTTCTTGCCGGAGAAGCCCCGAGACGTCTTGTACTGGCGTTTGTACTCGGTTTCATCGACCAGGGAATCCACCGGCAGATCGACGCGCACGTCTTCACGGATCAGCGTCCAGATGGGTTCGAAATAGCCAGGGCGAGCCAGCAACTTGAACTGGCGCAGGCCATAGCGCCACAGGCCGTCCAGATGCGGGGCGAAGGCGGCATAGCTGTCGGTCTGGATGGTGGAGCCAGTTTGCAGGTCGAACGAACCCGAGGCGAATTGCTGGATGATCGAGTGGTGATAGCGCAGTTCGACACGCCAGACGTCTTGCGCCGGGTTGTATTTGTCCGGGTCGGTTTCATCGAAGCTGTCGCGACGTCGCCAGACGTTTTCCCAGTAGTCGAGTTTGTCGATGGAGCGGGCCTGTTCGGTCTTGTTGTAGATCCCCAGCTGGACGCCTCCCGCTGAGCCGAACAGGTAGGACTGGCCCTTGCCGTAGGTGGCCGACTCCAGCGTCCACTGGATTTCCTTGATGCCGGAAATATCACGGGCAGCACGTGCGCGACAGTGCATGCGGGCGACCAGATCGGCGGGCGGTTGCCAGCCCTGTAGGTCTAGCGCGAGGTGGACCGCGCATTGGTTGCGCTCAACGTTGGTGAGTACGTGACTGGCGTAGTAGTCCAGGCGCTCCTGTAGGCGCTCAGGCGAGAAGGTGTCGATGGCGTGCGGTGACACTTCGATTTTCAGGTGTGGCCCGATGTTCTCGATTTTGGCGTTGAAGTTCTTCACCAGCAGGATGAACCCGAGGTCAGCATTCTGGAGTTTGTACTGGTAGCCGGAATCCTTACTGACACGGCCCGAGTGCCAGCGCTGGCCAGCGAAATCGACGATGGTCCCAGGCTTGTCAAACAGGCCCATGATTTCCGGGCGGATCAGGCCACGATACAACTGGCGGACAGTATCGACGCTGCAGGCCAGGATTCGGACGTTGGACAGGTCCGTTATACGGGCTGACTGATGGTCAAAGAACAGGCGTCCGGTTGGCGTTTCCTTAAACTCACGGTTCACACGGAGTTGGTCTTTAACTGCCATTTTCTAATGCTCCAAATAGTGCCGAATCGACACGTTTAACCTTGGTTTATCTGACGTGCTACAGGGACGTCAGCGCCCGCGCGACGGCGCACACGCGCGCTCGTGCCTCGCACGCAACCACGCCGCCGCGCATGGCGTTGCGTTGGTTTTGGCGTGCATCGATCACCACAGGAAGCGCCCCTTGTCGTACGGCACGACCGTTACCCGAGAACCTGGGGCAGGTTGTAGGGGCGCGTTGGGGTCACTGAACTGTGCGGGCGGTTGGCCCTGGACGATCTGGCCATCCGGTTGCTGCTGGGGGAGTCGGTCGGGTTTGGCCGGATCGAAGGCGCCTTCTTCGACGTAGGCCATACAGGCGTCAAAGGACACGACAGCGCGGGTGCCTTGCTGGGTGTTGCAGCGGCAGCCGTAGACCTTGCCGTCCCGGTAGCCGATCACCAGCCGCTTATGGTTGCGTCCGACCATATCGGGATCGGACGAGTACACGCAGGACAGCTTCGGGTAGGTGATGGGCCGGGTGATTTCGTCGTAGATCGGCGCCGAGCTGGGGACGTCCGGTATCCGAGGCACTCGCAGTGCGACGTACTCTTCCTGGGTGAGCACCGGCGCTTGCCCCTGGACGGTCTGCTGGGGCAGCAGGTTGCCCATGGGGTCTTCTGCTGTGCGCACTTGGCTGATGGGTTCGGCATCGACCCTGGACTGGGCAATACGCCGTTCATAGATCCCGTAGCCGAAGTAGCCGATGCCGATCAGGCAGGCGATCAGCACGAACAGCGCCCGAGGCGGCTTGAACTTCATGTGGTGCTCAGAGCCTTCGGCTACGGATTGGTAAACGCCGAAGTACTTCTTATCGAGCAGGATGCGGGTGGCTTGGCCGTCGGTGAAGTCGTTCTTCTTCTCCACGTCCATGTTCACGCGCTCGAACTCCCAGCGCTTGATGACCTTGCCTTTGTGGCCACGCACGTAGTGGATATGGGAGTTGCACAGCTTGCGGAAGTGGGTGTCGATCAGGCCGGGGTTCTGGGTGATGCAGTGCAGTTCATGGCCCCGGTGGCGCATGGTCTCCAGGGCGCTGGCGTAGGCTGGTACCGCAGATCCCGCAGGGCGCACACGGAAGAAGCTTTGCGCTTCGTCGATGACGATCATGGCGTTCTGCGGTAGCTCGTGCCATTTCTGCGGTTCGTCGAATTGCTGCCACACCGCTTCCAGGGCTTCGGCGTTGGGATCGAAGCCGCGGATGTTGTGGTAGTAGACCGGGCGACCTTCTTTCGCCGCCTTGATGTCCACTTCCTTGATGGTGTTGAGGGTCTTGCCGTTGCCCTGCAGACCGGTGCGCAGGACGAACATCAGCCACCCGCCTTGTTGAGCAGGGCGAGGCCGGTGATGGTGCCGCTGACTCGGTCCATGCCGGCCAGTAACAGGCGGGCGATGATGGCAGCGATAACGATGTTGATCGCCACATCGACCTTGGCCATGCCGAGGATGGCGGCGACCGGTGCCGGTATGCCGTTGAACAGGCCCTTGATGTAGCCGTCCACGGTGTCGACCAGCTGGCCGATACCGACATAGCTGACGTAGGCAAAGCCGAGAGAGGCCAACGCCCGGAAGACCAGCCCGGAGACGATGGAGCCGAGGAAGGTGGCAAGCAGTGGTAGTAGTGGCATATCAAGACCCCTTGATTCCGCGTCCGATGGAGACGGCAAAGAAGATCGAAGCCAGGGCGACAATCAGCGGGCCGATGGCTTCGGCGAAACGGCAGGCGGGCTCCCAGCTAAACGAGTAGCTGCGACCCATGACGGAGAAGCTTTGTGGTGATGGGCAGGACTGCGGCAGCCAGCGGCCTTTGTTCACGGCTTCGGTGAACAGGCCACTGACGGCGATGGACTCTTCCTTGATCTGGTAGTCCTCGCCGGCCAGTTCGGATTCGATGTCGCTACGAACCTGATCGTTGTAGACCCACTGGCACAGCTGCTCTTTCTGCTTGCGCAGGATGGCGCACTGGATGACGTCGCCTTCGCACTTCAGCTCGGTGTCGCAGGCTTCACCCTCGACGTTGGGCTTGATGCACTGGAACGGATCGGTCTTCGGATCGCACTCGGGTTCATCCGTGCCCTTGCATTGGTTCGGGTCTGTTTTGGGGTCGCAGTCGCCATCCCCGGTACCATCACCGTCGCCCTCACCATCGCCATCGCCATCTCCATCTCCATCTCCCTCGCCGTCACCGTCTCCATCGCCGCCATCTCCGTCTTCGCCGTCACCATCACCGTCGCCATCATCGGGCGGGCAGACTTCGCCGGTGCTGGGGTCGCATTCTTCGGGCTCATCGGGTACGCAGGTGGTGCCGGACCACGAATGGCCAGGGCCGCAATCTGGCGGCGGATCGGTTGGGTCGGGATCGGTGGGCGGGGTGCCGCCGGTGGGGTTGTCGCCGGCTTGGCATTCAGCGCCGGTGAAGGTGCCTACCCCCCAGCAAACGCCAGTTGTGGCACCTTCGGAGATAGCGCCGCATTCAGAGGTGCCGAGAGCAATACGGCAACCGGCCTCGCAGCCATATTCGATATTGCCCAGGCCGTTGAGGTGAGGGAGGAACATGGTCCAGGTGGTGTTCTGGCCGGCCTTGGGTTCACATTCAGACGGCGGTGGCGGCGGTTGTTCACAACCGCCAGTGGCTGCGTTGTAAATAGCAGGATCAGTACAGCCAGTACCACCACGGCTAACAGTTGCATACTGATAGTTATAATCACCCCAGGAAGAATGAGAGCCCATGCAATAAGCACTAAGCTGGCCGTTAAAAACAACTTTCCTAGGGTCCTTTGCAGTAGGGGCGGAAGAAAAAGCGGAGTCGCAAGCAGCAACAGCAGAAGGAAACCTAGAAGAGTTGCCGCCCGTAACAGTCCAATAATAATCCTCAGCGTTGGCCAGCCCCGAATGCAAAACCGCTGTCAGCAGCGGCAGAACCAGTGCGAGATAAAAGCGTGTCCGGCGCATCTCAAATCCGCCCGAAGAACAACGTCCAGAACGCCATAACGATGATGATCGTGGTCAGCATGTTGGCATCCAGGGACATGGTGGAATCCTGATGTGAAAAAGCCCGATAACGAGTTACCGGGCTGGTTGGTTGCTGCCGGCCTTACAGCGCGCGGCGGATGAACTTGAAGGCGGCGATCGCGATGATCACGCCGAGGACGATGCCGGCGACGGTCACACCATCGACTTGAGCGTCGGTGAGTGCATCGGTCACGCCAGCGGGCAGGGCAGCATTGGCTTGCTGCACGACCAGCAGGCCAACAGCGGCGGAAGCACCGAGGGAGCGGCGCAGGGTTTTCAGGTGTTGCATAGGTGTGTCTCCTACAGGTTGAGTGCCTTTTTCAGCACGAGAGCGCCGAAGACGATGGCGAACAGCACCAGGGCTTGTTCGCGGATCTGTGCATGGTCCTCAGCAGTTAGCCCGGATGGGCTTATCTCACCGAGCGAGACGGTCGAGAGGGTGCCGTTGCAAACCGGGGTTTGGCCCGCGCTTTCCCACACGCCATCGCACACGATGAAATCCATGGCGCCCCCTGTTACTCAGCCAAGCTGGGGTCTTGAACGACCTCAGCCATGTCGAGGCAGTCAGGGCACAGGGTCTGGTGGGGCGCCTGGGTCAGATCGGGCAGCAGGTCGGGCTGTGGGGACGGCTGGTTGTAGAGCTGGCCCATGGGCTGCCCGCAGCAATCACACGTCACGCGATCAACGATCAGCACGGCGGCGCCCTCCGGTCAGGCCTTGGCCGCGTCCGGCTGGGTGCCGGTCGGCTTGGGCTGTTGTTGGGCGCTCTGCTGGGGAGCGGGCTTGCCTGCCTGGGCAGGCTTGGCCGACTCGACGTGCAGGACGATGAACTTGCCGGCGTTCTTGGAGCCGCGTTCGATTTCGGCGGTTACGCGGATGGTCTCCAGTACATCGAAGCCCTGGCAGGCCGCCCACACTTCGTCCAAAGCGTCTTCAGCGACGTTCATGGACATGAGCGAAACGCCGAGGTCTTTTTCGCCATCGGGTTCGTCACCGAAGAACAGCTTGACCAGTTTCACGTTGTCGAACTGGACGCGCTCAGCGCTGATGAATGCCAATTCCATAGTGGTGCGTGCCATGTTGTATTTCCTCGTTTAAGTTGCGCCTTATTGCGCGGTTTCACCTTTTGCGGGCCGAGTTAGTCCAGGCAGAGGAACTTGCTTAGTTCTTCACTGCCAGGAATTACGCGGGTTGCAACGGGTTTGTGAGCCTAGTTATACGCCACTGAAAAACCAAAAAGAGCACTTCCAAAACAATTAACTTGTGTCAAAAAGTACTGGCACGAATAGAGCCGTAATGACACTTTAAATAACTTATCTAACTCGCTCTTATTGGTTGCTCTGGATAACACCAAGGGCTTTGCCCTTGTCATCCCACTCTTCGCCAGAGGGTCAGAGGGCAGGGGAGAGAAGCGTTCCCCAGCCCTTTGCCCCTAGCGTTGTCAGGGTGGTGGGTGTTCAAGGGTGCGCTCCGCCCGTGCCTCCGTTTGGCCGAACGGTGAAGCATGTTCGGACAAGCCGGGGGCGCGGCCCTTGACCTGTTCGGGGGCGGTGGCGTTGGTTGGATCGCTGGGGCCGCACTGTTGGGCGGCAGTCAGGACTTGTTGCAGCTCTTCTTTGAAAGAGGCCGTGAGCTGGACGACAAAAACGGCATACACAAAGGAGCTGATGAACATGCCGAGCACTACGTAAGGCGTGGAGTGCCAGAGCAGGGCAACCAGATAGCGGCCGACGCGGTAAGAGACGGTCATGCGCTCACCCCACCAGTTCGAACGGTTCGCGCAGCGGCACGAAGGGCGTGGGTTTGCCGGTGTCGCTCACAACGTGCCAGTACTTCGGCGGTCGGTTCGACGGCGTGTGCTTCTCGCAGTACGAGGCCGCTGTCACACAGATCCGCCCATCGACCACACGCCACTGTGCGGGGCGGCACTCGGTGCAGGGTGTGGACGGGGAGGCGGCGGGCTTGGGTGGCTCCCAGTTTCGGTTGAGCCAGCAAACAGAGCAGTCGCAGTTGGCGGGGTGCGGCTGGCGTAGGTACTGGCTGAGACTCTTCATTGGCCGACACCTCGGGCGTTCCCTGGGCGAAGCTGGCTTGCAGGCGGGTGATGATTTCGGCGTTCAGGGAGCGGTTCGCCTGCTTGGCGGTTTGCTCAACCTGGGCGCGGAGGGCTGGCGGCATGCGCAGCTTGAATTGCGGGTCAGTGCGGCTCATTGGTTCACCCCCGGAAACAGCACCACGCGGGTTTTGCCGAGCTTCACGCTCTCGACGGTGCCGGTTCTGATCCAGTGCGCGACCTGCTCGACGGAAACACCGGCCAGGGCGGCGAAGGCGGCTTGCGTATAGAAGGGAGGATTCATGCCGTCCACTCCTGTTCCAGCAGCCAGGTGCGGAGCAGGGCGCTGTTGACCATGCGGCGCTTGCCTAACTTTACAGTGGGGAGAACGCCTTTCATTGCCCAGGCACGCGCAGTGCCGTAGGTCAGGCCGTTTCGGTCGGCCCAGGACTCGACGGTTTCCACGTCCTGTTGCGGGCCTATCAGCTTCGAAGGTTCCAGCTCTTCCAGTTCCATGCTCGTTCCGTCACTATTCGTGTCATTAGGACAAAATGTCCTAGCGACAAATTATTTGTCGTCGTCAGCAATCCTAATGACAAAATATTTGTCTATCAAATAATTTGTCATTGCTTTTTAGAGCATTTTGGAATGATCGAGGAGAGGCTTAGAACTCTTGTCCGCCACATCGGCGCATCGAGGCTGGCTCAGGTAACTACGATCAAAAATCGTCGTAGATGGCAGACGGTCGCCACCGAGATGAAGGTGAAGACCCGAATCGAGGATCTAGAAGAGCTACTCAAAGCCTTCCCTCAATACGAGCTATGGCTCTGGAAAGGCGAGGTAGACCCTTCTAGAGGCCAGGTTTCACCTGGATATGAAGACGCCGATTCAAACTTGCACGATCAAAGCGCGGGATAGCGATTACAGAAGAAGTGGCCAAGCGCTGGTTTAGGCGTGGCAAGTAGATAGGGATATAAGCAATGGCAAGATTTCTCAATACAAGCGCAACAAACTATTTTCTCGAAGAACTGATCAAGAATGCCAAGGAAAGGCTGGTTCTCATAAGCCCGTTTCTCAAGCTAAATGATCGAATAAAAGAACTTCTCATAGATAAAGATCGATTAAAGATCGATGTGCGCATTGTATACGGTAAGAGCGAGCTTCAGCCGGAAGAGATACGATGGCTGAATGAGCTGGCATATGTACGAACTAGCTTCTGCAAAAATCTACATGCAAAGTGCTATTTGAATGAAGAGCTATGCATTATTGGTAGCTTGAATTTGTATGAGTTTAGCCAGGTTAACAATAACGAAATGGGCGTACTGATTGAGCGTAGCTCAGATATTGAGCTGTATAAAGATGCCTATGAAGAAGCGCAGAGAATAATCCGAATCAGCGAAGAGGTTAGGATTAGTCTTGAGCGAGTCAGCAATGACTCCGAGAAAGATGAGGATGGCTCAGATGACGAGAAGACGACCAAGCTAACCTCTTCGAAACTAGGGCAGCGATACAAGCTAAAAGCAGCAGAATTCCTAGAGAAAATGGTCGAGTTGGAATATTTAGAGTTGAATGGCGGCAAGCATCAACTAACAAAGAAAGGTGTCGATGTTGGTGGTGAGCTCAAAGTAAGCCCGAAATTTGGCGCTTATTTTTTGTGGCCTGAAGACATGAAATTGTAATTCCGTCGTTTCTCATGCGGGCAACTAAGGCAAAGGTGCGGCTGTAGGCTGCACCTTCCAAAATAGTCGTTAGTAATGAGCATGTCAGGCTTTGTACTTCTCGTAAGCGTCTAGATACAGGCGGTCTGACTCATCGCGAAACTGACTACGCTTTTGGTGGAGATCCAAGAGTTTTTCACTAATGCTCTTATATATAATCTGGTGCGCTTGATTTTTTAGTTCTACATCGTTGTATTCGTCTATCTCGAATCCGTCCTCCAAAGCTGAGTTAACTAATCTCAACAGGACAGTCTTGTCAATTTTATCAATGGCGGTTGCAGGAGCTGAGTGCAACACGGTCATTGAATTGAAACTGGAGCATCATGCCGCATAGCCATGGCCTTCTGCATCACCTCGTCCATAACTTCG
>MDSZ01124955.1_pt1 | contig 35357 bp, 28 predicted proteins | sample 811201 | NCBI WGS metagenome assembly MDSZ01 (sample SAMN05326647, study PRJNA326480) | marine metagenome | isolation source: seawater | place: Indian Ocean: North | collected 2010
CCTGGACTATCGTTGATACGGGCCTAAATCGCGATGATGTTCAGCATTGTTGGGACAAAATTTTTGATAATTGCTTGGAAGGAAAACCTGTCACCCGGGTGATCGCGACACATCTTCATGGCGACCATACCGGCAATGCGGGCTGGCTCTGCAGGAAATGGGGAGCGCAACTTTGGATGTCCCGGAGTGATTTTTACATGTGTAAAGTAATGGCAGCGGACGGGCCAAACGACGTGCCAGACGACGCGATCAAATTTTATAAACGCGCAGGATTTGACGAGGCGAGACTCGATAGGTACAGGCAAAGATTCGGTCAATTCGGCGCCAATATCAGCGAGTTGCCGGCTGGTTATCACCGTATTACCGATAGCCAGTATCTACAAATCGGAGGTAGAGAGTGGCGGGCGATGATAGGGCACGGTCACGCGCCAGAGCATGTCTGTTTATATTGTCCCGAACTGAAAGTGATTATTGCCGGAGACCAGATCCTGCCAAAAATCACACCTAACATCAGCGTCAATCCTTCCGAGCCCAACGCTAATCCATTGAGAGACTTTATTAATTCTTGTGCTCGTTTCAGGGAGCAATTACCGCCTGACTTGTTGGTCCTGCCAGCCCATGAGAGTCTGTACGAAGGAGTCCATGAGCGGTTGACTGAATTGATTGATTGGCACGAAGTCGCCCTAGAGAAGTTGTATGAATTGTGCGCTGAGCCCAAAAGGGCCGTCGATGTCTTTCCTGCTCTATTTAAGAGTCAGATAACTGATACAAGTTTTTTCCCAGCTACGGGCGAATCAATAGCTCATCTGCATTGCGCTCTTGAACGTCGTATCGTGAAGGTGACAGAAGACCAAGATGGTGTTGCTTGGTGGCAGCAAGCGTAGATTATGCTAGCGCTTACCAAATTTAATATTCAACGGCGCTATGTTGAAAATTAAAACCGGCCGGGGACATGATCAGACGGTGAGTCTCGTCCGACTGTGTCGCGTCCCAATCCTCATAGCCTGAATCGCCAGCCCACATAGTTATGCGGGCGCCGTCGGCGTCTTTGCCAAGGTGTGTTTCGTAGGTCCGCGTTGCACGAGATTTCAGTGTTGTTAGCGTCTCCTCGACAGATGCAAATTGAGCGAGCGTGTAAAGAGTCACCCAGGTGGGAGGCACCACATCGATTTCTCCGCTCGAATGTCGTTCCAAGGCTTGCCTTGGATTGATCCATTGATGGTTTTGTATTTCTTGGCCGTCTACGCGTATCTCATGTTCGTCTTCTGTGCTAGTTAAGAAAAACCAGGTAGCATATCGCCTACCTTCTCGAGGTGGTGGCGTCCAGTGACTAAACCAGATGAAGTCGTCGCTGGGAATCTCTATGCCGGCTTCTTCAATGGTTTCCCTCACGGCCGCGTTTCTGGCAGCGATATTAAGATCGCTAGTGCCATTGAAGTCGTCATTATCGATGCGTCCACCCGGAAATACCCAAAGCCCTCCAAAATCGATATCTTGATTTTTGTGCAGCATCAGAACTTCAGGTTCGCCATGGTTCTGTCTCAGCAGAACCACAGTCGCCGCAGGGATAGCAGGGGGGAAGTCCGACGATTCTTGTCTCTCTGCAGTGCCGTAACCATCGTTCGGATGCTTCATTGAATCTGATCCACCAGAATTGTCGGCGCCTCGATGTGCTTGGCTCGCAGATATTCTCCCAGTGATTTCGCTTGTCCGTCTATTCGGTGATTACTTGAGACCCCTTCGCCAAGGACGTCATGAATATAAAAGTTAAGTGCTCTAAGGTTTGGCATTTCAAATCGCTCAATTTTGTATTGCGCCATGTCAGGTGCAAGTTCTTTGAACTTTTCGATAGTTAGAAATTCGAAGAGGAAGCTATAGGCTTCGTCAGTTTTTGCCCAGACACCGCAGTTAGCGGCTCCTCCCTTATCCCCTGAGCGGGTTCCATAAAGACGTCCAAATGGGATAATTGTTGTGTCACCGCTTGGCGCCTGAGCGATGCGGACGGGTTCTTTCTGATAATACATCTCCTCTAGTCCAAGTCTTTGAGTCGGTAAAACGTCGGTCGATCGCCCCTCAAAGTGAACTGTTTCGGTAACACGCTTGCTATCTATCACTGTAGGCCAATAGGCGATGACTCTATCGCCGTTATAGCCAGCAGCGCCACGTCCAGTGTTACCTGGAATGGCGGCGAGAGCAAGTTCAGTTATTTGAGCTTGCATCAAACGTCCGAGTTTCGTTGGATCGCTCGCCGTTACCGTTATTCTTAGAGCAGCGTGTGCTTCTTCGTTGGTTTCAGGGTTTTCCTTATCGCTTCGAATCAATTGCACATCAACATCGTCGAATTGTTCCATGCCCCCTAGGTTGTGGAAGATTTGATCAACATATATTTCAGCTTTTTTCTCTATATCGAGCCCGGTTAACAAAACTTCGAAGCTTTGTTTGTGTGCGCCCAAGGAGTTGACACAAACCTTATGAGTTGGAGGAGGGCTGGAGCCTCTAGTTCCTGTTACCCTGACCCGGTCTTCGCCTGTTTGCTCAATCTTCATAGTGTCAAAATGAGCAATAACATCAGGGTTATAATAAGCGGGCGCTTTTATTTCATATAATAGCTGGGCGGTGATTGTGCCTACCGATATCAAGCCACCGGTACCAGGGTGTTTGGACACGGTGAAGCTACCGTCGGCTTCGATTTCAGCTATTGGGTAACCGACATTGCGAAAGCTGGGAACTTCCTCAAAAAATGAATAGTTCCCGCCGCAACATTGCGCCCCACATTCGATGATGTGACCTGCTGCAAGAGCTCCCGCAAGAGCATCGTAGTCGTTCCGTTGCCAGTTAAATTTCCAAGCCGCTGGACCAATGACGACCGCCGCATCTGTAACTCGAGGGCATATGACAATATCGGCACCTTGGTCTAGCGCTTCCTTAATACCCCAGGCGCCGAAATATGTGTTGGCGGTGACTATTGTGTTGGAGGATTCTGACAACGGGATACCGCGATCAATATTTATAAATTGTTCGCCGTCTTTCTGAAATTCTTCTATATCTTCTTTAATATCATCGCCATCGATATAAGCAACTTTAAGATCTAATCTTAGGTCAGAAAGTATACTTTCAACCTCGGCAGCCATGGATTTAGGGTTTAGCCCGCCGGCGTTTGAGACAATTTTGATATTCTTTTCCTGACAGTCTTTGGCTACGTCTTTAATTTGTTTCAAGAAGGTGCCAACATAACCCATGTTTTCGCCGCGGGTCTGCATTTGGTTGTATAGGATAGTCATTGTTAGTTCTGCCAGATAGTCTCCTGTCAGGACATCAATGGGGCCACCGTCTATCAGTTCCTTGGCGGCTGCGAGTCTGTCACCATAAAAACCGCTGCAGTTACCAATTCGAATAACTTCTTCCATGGATACTTCTCCTTAGTTCTACTTTACCCAGTTTGGTTGGCGTTTTTCCCTAAAGGCGGTTATGCCTTCCTGACCTTCTTCAGATTCGAATAGTCGTCTGCTCCATGGGCCAGTTTCTGCAAACCCTGCTTCTATCGATAGCTCACTAACTCGACGCACAAGTTTTTTTGCTTCTCGCACGGCAATTGGACCTCCAAGATTAATCGCATCAATCTCCTCTCTTACGGCGGTTGCTAATTCATCTGCGGCGACGGCCCTATGAGCAAAGCCCATATCTACAGCTTGAGAACCAGTAAATCGTTCTCCGGTCAGGAACAGCTTCATGCCATGATGTTTTCCTAGTTTAGGTAAGCAGACAACGGAAATCACAGCGGGTATGACCCCTATCCGGACTTCGCTAAAACTGAATTGCGCATTATCTACTGTGATAACGATATCTGCGGCACCAACTAACCCTAGACCGCCGGCAAAAGCGGCACCATTGATTGCCGCAATCACCGGTTTTGAGCTTTCAATAATTGATGTCAGAACGTCGGGGTAAGCGATAGCTCTGTCTTGACCGTCAACGATTTGTCCTGGCGGACTTTTTAAATCAGCGCCAGCGCAAAACGCTGGACCATTTCCCGTAATTACCATGCATCGTACATCAGGATTGTCGTTAGATTGATTAATGTGGTCGTATAGTTCATTGACCAATGACGCCGATAGAGCATTTCGGGCTGCTGGTCTGTTCAGGCGAATCCAAGCAGCACCATTATCGATCTCGTATTCTGTCGCCTCTAATGTCATGCTTTTCTCCTAATTTTCTTCTACTAGCGTGACTAACAATTGATCGGTTTCTACTTGGTCACCGGCCGCAACGTGAACGTTTTCTATTTTGCCGTCTCTAGGGGCGGTGATGCGATGCTCCATCTTCATCGCTTCAAGTGTCACCAATAGATCGCCTTTGCCGACATTATCGCCGGTCGTGATCTCAGTCGACAAAACAGTTCCAGGCATCGGGGCGACCAAGCCCCCTCTTTGCTCTTCCCCTTCCTGTAGTGGATACCTAGGCAACTGCGTTAGGCTAAGGTCACCTTTGCTGGTATGAATGTGCCACTCATCCAATCGATGATGAACCCTAAAATTCAGTCGTTTACCATCGATATCGAGGCTCAGGGATTCTGCGTCGACATTGAGAACTCGCACGATAATTTCATTGCCAGCAATCCTGACTTTGAAACTACCATCACGTTGAGATCGGTACTCTACGTGCCAGATAGTTCCCTGGTGAGTGAAGTCGAGTAGTTCAAACGGCAGCATGGTATTTCGCCAGCCGCTACGTATAGATTTTAGGACCTTCGCGTTAGTTCGATTCTTTGCTTGTGATGCCAACGCAGCGGCAATGACTGCTTCGATGAGTTCATCGTCGCTGATTTTGCGTACTCTAGCCGGGTTAACGCGTTCGATAAAATCAGTTGTAGTGTCACCAGCCAGATATGCCTCGCTTCGCAATGTTGATACTAGAAAATCACGATTGGTGGTTAGTCCCTGTATGCTTGTTGTTTCAAGTGCCCTAGCTAGCTTCATTGCGGCTTCTCGTCTCGTCGGTGCGTGAGCGATAACCTTGGCGATCATGGCGTCGAATTCCATAGCAATTATGCTGCCGCTTTCAACGCCTGAGTCGAACCTTACATTGCCTGCTGCCGATGTTTCCCAAACGTTTACAGGTCCAGGAGATGGTAAGAAGTCATTATTTGGGTCTTCTGCGCAAAGCCTTGCCTCGATAGCATGGCCATTGATTGATAGATCTTCTTGCGCGAACGATAGGCACTCGCCCTCCGCGACTCTTATTTGTTCTCGAACTAAATCGAAGCCAATTATCTCTTCAGTAACCGGATGCTCGACCTGCAAGCGAGCGTTAACTTCCAAGAAATAGAACTCGGAATCCTGTAGTAGAAATTCGACTGTGCCAGCGGAGGCGTAGCCGAGTGATTTCGCTGCTTTGACAGCTGCTTCGCCCATGGCAGCTCTGATCTCAGGGCTAACTGCAGGAGAGGGGGCCTCTTCGATTAGTTTTTGGTGTCGGCGTTGTATCGAACATTCTCGTTCAAAGCAATGTGTTAGGTTCCCGTGTTTGTCGCCTATTATCTGTATCTCTATGTGTCGAGATCGGTCTAGCCACTTCTCCAGAAACACTGTGTCGTCGCCAAACGATGATGCAGCCTCACGTTTTGCACTCTTGATGGCGCTGGCCAAGTCTGATTTGTTCTGAACAACACGCATACCGCGACCACCTCCGCCTGCGGAGGCTTTGACTAAAACTGGGTAGCCTATGTCGTTGGCGGCGCTGTTGATGTCAAGATGATCAGTGACTTCGATGGCAGGCAGCGTTGGCACATCAGCCTTTTGCATTAGTTTTTTTGCCGACAGTTTATCTCCCATGGAACTGATGACCTCCGGACTGGGGCCGATCCAGGTAAACCCGGCGTCAATTACAGCCTTTGCAAATTCGGCATTCTCCGACAGAAAACCGTAGCCTGGGTGAACAGCGTCAGCGCCGGATCTTTTGCAGGTGTCGATGATCTTTTCAATAACGAGATAACTCTCAGCGGAAGTTCGTCCATTCAACGCAAAGGCGGCATCTGCTTCTTTGACAAATGGCGCGTCCTGATCGCCGTCTGCGTATACCGCGACGGTCTGAATTCCCATATCGCGAGCAGTTCGCATAATCCGTCGAGCAATTTCTCCACGATTGGCCACCAGAATGGATGTGATAGGTTTAACTGTTACATCCGCCATGTGCCGTACTCCTTGGTGCCTTCTACCTTGTTGTTGTATGCCGCCGATAGTGACATAGCGATAACTTCCCGGGTGTCTCTCGGGTCGATCATGCCATCGTCGGATACCCTTGACGTTGCGAACAAACCTTTTGATCTCTCTTCTGCCCAATGCTCTGCAACGGCCGCGCGACTAGCGTCGGCTTCCTCATCGAATACAATCCCGCGTCGTTCTGCGGCAGCACGTCCGACAATACTCATCACTCCCGCCATTTGTTTTGGTCCCATAACGGCAATTTTTGCGAATGGCCAGGTATAGGTGAAACGTGGTCCGAAGGCTCGGCCGCTCATGCCATAGTTGCCGGCTCCATAGCTTGAGGCCAGGATAACGCTGATATGAGGAACCGTTGAATTCGATACAGCGTTAATGAGTTTCGATCCATTCTTTGTGATGCCACCTTGCTCGAACTCAGTGCCGACGATAAAACCTGTGATGTTGTGTAAAAAAATAAGAGGGATATCGATTTGATTGCATAGTTGAATAAACTGAGCTCCTTTCTCGGCAGCCTCAGAGAAAAGCGCCCCATTGTTACCCAGCACACCAACGGGATATCCATGGATGCTGGCCCAGCCCGCAATCAGAGTAGGGCCGTAGAGAGGTTTGAATTCTTCGAAGTAAGAACTGTCGGCAATGCGCATGATTACCTCTCGGACATCAAATGGCGACTTCAGATCCTCTGAGACAAGTCCTAACATGTCCTCACAGTTGTGTATCGGTTCCTCAAATTCTGGGTTCGGTTCGGGGCCTAATTTCCGCCAGTTCAGGTGCCGCATCACTTCTCGACACATACGGATACCATCCATTTCATCTCTTGCGAGATAGTCGCCTAGGCCAGAGACGGAGGTATGCATGTCTGCGCCACCCAAGTCCTCTTCATTGGCATCCTCACCAGTTGCCATCTTGGTCAACGCAACGCCCCCAAGAAAAACCTTTGACTGGTTTTTGATGAAAATGTTGTAGTCGCTCATACCGGGTTGATAAGCCCCTCCTGCCGTTGAGGCCCCGAACACAACTGAGATAGTTGGTATCCGCATCTTGGATAGTTCAGTGATTTCATAAAATAACCTCCCACTTTCTGCAAAATGACCTGTCTCTCGTCTTATAGCAGCCTCTGGATCTTCCCCGGCTTCCCCGCGTAAATCAGCGCCAGCGGACTCAACAAACTGAACATATGGCAGGCGATTAACGCGTGCTATTTCTAGGCCTCGCATTAATTTTTTTGAATTGAATTCGTTAAAAGCGCCGGCTCTTACGGAAGGATCATGGCCTAGAATTACGCACTCCACGTTTTCTATAACACCAATGCCAACAACAAACCCTGAGCCGATAGCATAAGCCGACCGCCATGCAGCCAATGGACTAATTTCCAAGAAGGGTGAGTCACGATCAAGGGCATGGGAAATGCGTTCTCTGATCGGCATTTTTTCCCGCGAACGGAGCCGTGCTATAGCCTCCTCGCCCCCACCTCGGGACGCTTCCTCCAGTAGTTCGTTGAGGTATTCCAACATTTTTAGCATGTCGGACTTGTTTTTTTGGAATACTTCTGACCGAGTGTCGAGCTTTGAATCGAGGATCGGCATGGTTTCCCTCCTCAGTTAATTATTTACCATAAATGAAAAGTATCACAGAAAGGATGGCTTTGGTTTGTGTTAGATTGAAATCAGTCAACGCGATGAGAGCTAATAATGAGCAACGTAACTGATCAGGAATTGCGCGAATTTCGAAGCGAGGCCGCGGCTTGGTTCAAAGATAATGCGCCAAGCGATCCCGGTTTTCTCTTGCCGGAAACTTTTATGGAAGTAGGCTCGGATCAGCAGTTTGAATTTCTGCGTGATTGGCAGCGCCAAGTTTATGAAGCAGGTTATCTAGGTATGGCGTGGCCGTCAGAATATGGAGGCGGCGGAAAGCCGCAGGTGTTTCAGGACATTGCTACGCAGGAAATGGCGAAGGCCAGAGTACCCTTTATGACTAACACTATAGGTTTGAATTGGGCAGGACCACTCATTCTAAAAATGGGCAGGGATGCGGACAAGCAACGCTACATTAAGAATATCCTCAGTGCAGAAGATATATGGTGTCAAGGTTTTTCAGAACCTGAAGCAGGTTCAGATCTTGGTAACTCCCAGTGTCGCGCGGTAAGAGATGGGGACGATTACGTGATAAACGGTTCAAAGATTTGGACAAGCCTAGGCAGTTATGCGAAGTACATGATCCTTCTTGCCAGAACTTCAACTGAGGGTGCGAGCAAATATGCAGGTCTAAGTTATTTTTTGGCTCCAATGGATGCGACAGGTATCGATCCTAGGCCTATTAAGAAACTGACCGGCGAATATGGTTTTTGTCAGACCTATTTTGATGATGCTCGAATACCTGCCGATTGCCTGATGGGTAAGGAAGGCGAAGGTTGGAATATTGCAATGATTACGCTGACTTTCGAGCGTGGGGCAACCGGTGGCCAAGCCGGGGGTATCGCCTCTATGGAATTGAATGTCGATGATGTTGTGGAACTGTCGAGGCGAGCCAAAAGAAATGGTAAGCCAGCGATAGAGGATCCTGCTATTCGTCGTCAATTGGTCGATGTCATAATGGAATCCCGCAGTAACCAGCTTATGGCAGCGAGAGCAAAAATCCCTGCACTTGCTTCGGATTGGCCCTCAGCGATCGCGATGTCAGGTAAATTGCGTGGTAGCGAGTTAAAGCGACGATTGTGTCGGTTGGCAGTGACGCTGCAGGGAACTAACGCGACTCGCTTTGTCTCGGACGAAGCCCTTGATGGGGGGAGGTGGCAACGCTCCTACTTTAATGCTTTTTCGGGAACCATCGGTGGTGGAACTAGCCAGATACAGAAGAACATCATTGGTGAGCGGGTTCTTGGCCTGCCAAAGGATTAGTGATGGCCATTTCTTTTAGTGACGAACAAGCCATGTTGCTGGAGACGGCCACTGATTTCTGTCGGAAGCGATCCCCAATGCAAGCTGTCAGAGGTGCCCTAGACGCGACTAATGTGAACCGCGAACTCTGGGCTGAGATGGCCGGGTTAGGATGGTTGGGCATAAATATACCTGAATCATTAGGCGGCCTTGGTCTTGGCGTGGATAGCTTAGTGCCTATCGTTGAAGCTATGGGACGCCACCTCATGGGGTCACCATACTTCGGGTCCGTTTTGGCAGCCGAAACATTGGTGCGTGACGGAACTGAGGAACAGAAGGGAAAGTGGCTGCCCGCCTTGGCAAGTGGCTCTGTCGCGACGCTTGCCCTTTCAGAGGAAGATGGAAGTTGGTTGCTGGAAAACGTGAATGTCGCCGCCGCAAATAATAAAGCAGGATCGCTTACCCTCAAGGGTCGTAAATGCTTTGTTACGGACGCCGATATAGCTGAATTTATGTTAGTCAGTGTGATGCTGGAAGGCAAAGCGGTTCTAGTACTTGTGCAACGGGATCAGCTCTCTGATTATGCTATTCAGCGAGAAACGGTTATTGATCAAACCAGGCGTAGTTTTCAAGTTGATTTTGCTGGGGTGGAAATACCGACTAACCAGGTATTAGAGACAGCTGACTTTGGGCATTTGGAGCAGGTTGCTATGCTGCTTCTGTCCGCGGAAATGTCGGGGGGACTGTCTGGTGTGTTGCACCTGATTGTCGACTATCTCACCACTCGCAAAGCCTTCGGCCGCTACATTGGGAGCTACCAGTCATTGAAACATCCTGCCTCCGATATTTTGCTTAGTTTAGAGGCAGTCAGATCTCATCTGTATCATGCAGCGACAAAGATCAATGCTGGCGGCGCTGAGAGCGAAACTGCTGTATTGATGACAAAATCCATTGCTTCAGAGGCATACGCTTTCGCTGGCGATCGGGCCGTTCAGTTTCACGGGGGATTTGGATTTACCTTTGATTGTGATGCACAGTTGTTTCTTCGCCGAGCTCTTTGGTGTCAACATCAGTTTGGCGATGAAAGTTATCTACGACAAAGACTCGAACCGCTGTTGCTAGATAGAGTAGTCTAAATCGGATGGTTCAAATAAATCTTGAAAGTCCGGCTGCTGTGACGAAACCTGTTCAAGTTACCCTGGATTTAAAGTCCAGCTGAAAGAGGGAGTCGTTTGCGAGTTCTAACATCCATATCGGGTCACAAGCTTAATGAGGTAGGACGAATCTCAGCCTCTCTGGAAAAAGCAGGATTCACGGGAGTAACTTCTCAGGAGAATCGCCAGGATGCATTCCTGCCGCTAGCCATGGCGGCGACTGCGACATCCAAACTGGAATTGCGCACTAGTATTTCCATTGCCTTTGCAAGGTCGCCGATGTCTAGCGCGATGATGGCTTGGGACATCCAGCAATCTGCACCGGGAAGATTCACTCTGGGTTTAGGTTCTCAGGTCAAGGGTCACAATATTCGTCGTTTCAGCGTGCCCTGGAGTCCTCCGGCACCGCGCATGCGTGAATACGTTCAAGCTATCCGTGCAATATGGGATTGCTGGCAGCGCGGCACAAAACTTGACTACCAGGGTGAGCACTACCAGTTCACGCTCATGACACCCAACTTTACCCCGGATAGACTTGAAGGGGGCTTGCCACGTATTGAGATCGCAGCAGTTGGCCCTGTCATGTTGAAAGTAGCGGCTGAAGAGTGTGACGGCGTTATGTTGCATGGTTTCTGCACAAAAAAGTACCTCGAAGACGTAGTTATCCCCAGACTAAAAACGGGTTTAGAGCGTACCGGGCGAGATCGCAAAGCTTTTGAAATTTCGGGGGGCGGTTTCGTTGCAACCGGCGAAGATGATGAGGCTGTAGCAAAGATGTTTGAGTGGATTCGAATGCGAGTGGGTTTTTATGGCTCGACGCCTGCTTACTGGCCTGTCTTTGAAAGCCACGGTCTTGAAGATCTTGGCCATAAGCTCAACGACATGTCAAAGCAGGGTCGTTGGGATGAAATGACCCAAGAAGTTTCAGACGATGTAGTGAGCTTGTTTGCTGCCGTAGGTCGTCACGATGAGCTCGTGAAGGTCTTAACGGAAAGGTTTGGTAAACTTGTTGATATCGTTTCCTTACCGATTGGAACGCCTCCTGACTTGATTAAGGAAGTACGAACGATAGTAACCCCAGTGGATTGTTAGCCTATAGATAAAGTTTGTTTTATCAGTACGGCTAGCTTGAGATTAAGGACAGGAACTCCACTCGTGTTGCTGGTTGATCTCTCAGAGTCCCCAGCATCACCGATGTTTTCATTAACGAATTCTGCTTTTCCACTCCCCGCATCATCATGCACATGTGTTTCGCTTCTATGATAACGCCTACCCCCGAGGCGCCAATCACCCCCTCAATAGCATCTGCTATCTCTTTCGTCAGGTTTTCCTGTATCTGGAGCCGACGCGCATACATGTCGACTATTCTCGCTACTTTGGACAGGCCCAGAACTTTCCCAGTAGGCACGTAGGCAACGTGACATTTGCCAATAAATGGCAGCATGTGATGCTCACACATCGAATAAAGTTCAATATCTTGGACCACAATCATCTCTGAACTCTCGGAGTCGAATAAAGCATTGTTCACGACTTGATGGAGGGTTTGTTTATAACCGCGAGTAAGAAACTCCATGGCCTTGGCAGCTCGTGAGGGAGTATCTAAAAGTCCCTCCCTCGTTGGATCCTCGCCAATTTGTTCTAGGATAGAACGAAATTCATGTTCCATATCTGGGTCGCCTATCGACGGTTATTGAAAAGAAAAACTACACTAAGGTATTGGCCCCTGTAGGTAAAGCAATCGTATATAATGCGCTCGGCAGTTAATTGGAGGACGCATGCCGGGAAGCACCATAGGAGAAATGTTCAGAGTGACTACCTTTGGGGAAAGTCACGGGCACGCTCTTGGCTGTGTCGTTGATGGATGTCCACCCGGTTTGGAACTAGTGGAATCTGATCTTCAGCTTGACCTGGATCGCCGTAAACCAGGCACCAGTAAGTTTGCGACTCAAAGGAAGGAGTCAGATATTGTAAGAATTCTCTCGGGCACGTTTGAGGGGTTGACGACAGGCACTGCTATTGGTCTTTTTATTGAAAATGAAGACCAGCGCTCTAGAGATTATTCCGAAATCAAAGATAAATTTAGGCCGAATCATGCCGATTACGCCTACATCAAAAAATATGGAGTGCGAGATTATCGGGGGGGCGGACGTGCCTCGGCCCGAGAGACAGCGATGCGAGTAGCGGCAGGAGCAATTGCTAAAAAATACTTGAAGCAAGAATGTGGCGTTTTGGTTCGGGGCTATCTGGCTCAAATGGGCGAAATAACAATCGAAACAGTCGATTGGGGCGAAGTGGCAGAAAACCCATTTTTTTGTCCTGATAAGAGCAAGGTCGGTCAGATGGAGGAGTTGATAGAACGGCTCAGGAGAGAGGGGGACTCGATAGGTGCTCGCTTAACAGTCGTTGCCGAATCTGTGCCGGCGGGCCTGGGTGAGCCGGTGTTTGATAAGTTGGACGCAGAAATTGCTAAGGCGCTGATGAGCATTAATGCTGTCAAAGGAGTCGAGATAGGTGCTGGGTTCGATGTGGTTACAGGCCGTGGTACTGAGCAACGTGATGAGTTGACCTCTAATGGTTTCGTAGCCAATCACGCGGGTGGGATATTGGGAGGAATATCAACAGGGCAGGATATTGTCGTGAACATTGCCTTGAAGCCAACCTCTAGTATAACGACACCCGCCAGGACTATTGACCTCGATGGACGAGATACCGAAATCGTTACAAAAGGGCGCCACGACCCTTGCGTTGGAGTTCGGGCTACTCCGATCGCAGAAGCTATGTTGGCGATAGTGTTGATGGATCATTTTCTTAGGCAGCGTGGCCAGAATAACGACTTTCCCGGAGCGGGTCTCCCATAGACTATGGTTCTCTTCAATAATTAACGAATAGACAAGATCGCTCTAAGTCTAGTGAACCTTGTCTCTAGACGAATCGGTAGAGGAACATAGTTAAACTGTTTCAATAAAGTACAAATTGTTTGGGTTCGGTTGTTTTGACAATCAATGAGAATCGGCTTGAAATAGACCACTTCTTTTCGAGGTAAATTTTGATGACTCAGGTCACTACTAATGGCATAGACGTCGCGATTGTTGGAGCCACGGGAGCCGTGGGTGAGGTGATGCGAGAAATTCTAGAGGAACGTAATTTTCCTTTACGAAACTTGCATTTGTTGGCGAGTGAGCGCTCTGCTGGCACGCGCTTGCAGTTCAAAGGTAAGTCATTGCGCGTGCAGAACCTTGAAGATTTTGATTTTAGCCAGGTGCGGATCGGGCTTTTTTCAGCAGGAGGTTCTGTTTCGGCTGAGTATGCCCCTAAAGCCGCCTCAGCCGGCTGCGTCGTAATAGACAATACCTCGTACTTCCGACGCGACCCTGATATCCCTTTAGTTATTCCGGAAGTGAATCCGCATCGCGTTTCTGACTATGCGAACAGAAACATTATAGCGAACCCTAACTGCTCCACCATGCAATTACTTGTGGCCTTGAAGCCTATACGCGATGCGGTCGGTATTAAGCGAGTGACGGTCTCAACCTATCAAGCTGTTTCCGGTACTGGTAAGAAAGCCATAGAAGAACTTGCGACTCAAACAGCAAAATTACTAAACGCCCAGACATTTGAAAAGGATGTTTACCCCCACCAGATCGCTTTTAATGTGTTGGCATTTTGCGGGGATCTTGAGGAAAACGACTACACGAATGAAGAAATGAAGATGGTGTGGGAAACGCAGAAAATCTTTGAGGATGAGTCGATTGAGGTCAATCCCACATGCGTAAGGGTGCCGGTATTTTACGGACACTCTGAATCTGTTCATGTCGAGACGAAAGCGTCGATTAGTATTGCCGAAGCCAGAAAGTTATTAAAAGATGCACCGGGTATTTCTGTAGTTGATGATCCTAAAAGTGGCGTTTTTCCAAGTCCTGTTCAGGAGGCTGCGGGCTCTGACGACGTTTTCGTAGGTCGTATTAGAAAGGATCTTTCGTCAGACAATGCTCTGAACCTTTGGGTTGTTTCCGATAACGTACGCAAAGGCGCAGCGCTGAACAGTATACAAATAGCTGAAGTTTTGCTACAACATCTATAATTTGGACTGCTCGCAGCAAGGCCTAAGGGCAACCTCAGGACCATTAAAAAGTAATTTATTGCTTCGAATATCCGCCGAGTGGATGCCCATCAAGATATTTAAGTAAAGGTTCGGAGTTAAAGAAGAATGCCAATAGGACTGAGGTCAGCGCTTGCTCTGATTTTTATTTTAGTTAACTCTAATGCGCTGGCTGTTGGCTTGGGGAAAATAGAACTTGAGTCTAGTTTAAATCAACAATTAGAGGCGAAGATCGCGTTGATTAACGCGGATGCCTTGGATGAAAGCGAAATAATTGTTGTTCTTGCCTCTCGAGCCGACTTTGAGAGATTAAGAATAGATTATTATTACCAACTCACTGATTTAAGCTTTTCCGTTTTGCGACAATCAAATGGTGATCACTATATAGAGGTTACCAGCAGCAAACCTATAATTGAGCCGTTTTTGAATTTCTTGGTTCAGCTGAATTGGCCAGAAGGCCAGATTCAGCGAGAGTATACGGTTTTACTTGATCCGCCTGTTTTCGCGGTCAATAAACCTACCCTGAGTGAGGCCACATCTCTCCAGGATATAAAAAAAAACACTGAACAAAGCTTTTATAATGCTCCAGTAAAACCCGATCCTATAGCCCAGCAATTGCTTTCGCAAAGCATAATTGATACTCCGGAGGCTACTTTACAAGAACACTTGGTGCAACCAGGCGACACGTTGTCGGAAATAGCTCTAGCTGCCTACAAAGAGACTTCAATACCATTGCCCTCAGCTATGTTGATTATTCAGCGTGAAAACCCAAGAGCTTTCATGCGGAATAATATCAATTTGCTTAAAGTTGGATCGCGGCTCCGGATACCCGACCAATCAATAATAGAAGATAGAATCGGTGATGCCATTGCAGAAGTTAACTCGCAGAATCAAGAATACGCGAGCTTTAAGTCCAGAGAGTTAACCGAATTAGAGATTGGGCACAACAATCAGATAGATGATGTGACGCAGGTATCAAATGCTGGTGAATTACGAGTGCTAGCAGTAGTCGACCCCCCTGGGCAAGCGGATAAACAATCTAGCGATGAAGAAAATCAAGCTCTTTCGTTGGAGAGCTCGTTGCTAGCGGCCCGAGAAGATCTTGATACCGTGCGCCGAAACAACGAAGAAATGAATGTTCGATTCGATAAGTTGTCTGAGCAAGTGGATAATCTTGTCGACCTAGTCGAGTTAAAAGACAATCAATTAGCGGCTCTACGAGCGGAATTGCAACGTTTGCAAGCGCTCGAAGCAGAGAGATCTTTGTCATCAGTTACTTCAAAGGTTTTAGAAGAAGACAGAAATGACGATTCTTTGTTGAATAATCCTTTTGTGCTCACGGCCCTTGCACTTCTTATTGTAGGCTGGCTGGTATTAGTAATGATTCTGGTGCGCCGGCGTAAAGCTGGAGCATTACAAAAAGATTCGTTATACGAGGCGGTGTCACTTAATGAAATTGTCCTGAAGGATGATGACGCAAAGTCTCTAGCGCACCAAAACGAGATTGAAGAAGGCTTCCTACAGGATAGAAAAGACCAGAGCGGAAGACTGGATAGTGTTGAGGAAAAGGGAAGGGGGGTAGGCGAATCAGAAGCAGAGCCGTCAAAAACACCGGACGACGCTGTGAGTTCTCAAAGTAACTCAGACCTTGGTGATAATGAAATAGACCGGTACTCAATAAAGACTGGAGACGTAGCTGAGACCAAACCATTAGCGAGATCGGGTGTTGGTTTAGATTTTGATGATCAACTTTCCGGGCTAGGGGAAAATGAATTGGGTCTTCCAGATGATTCCGCTGCTACGCTAGATCTTGATGAAGACTTCGAGGATTTTACTTTCGACGTTGTGGAGGACTCGGATGACCTGCACTTAGAAGAACTTACTGAAAATGAAAATGCTGAGTTCCTAGATTTTGATGAAGACCCAGCATCTAAACTGGACCTTGCGCGAGCTTATATAGAGATGGGAGAGGCTGCTGGGGCAATGGAAGTTCTAAAGGAAGTATTGGAGGAAGGTACCGAACAGCAGGTAGCTGAGGCCAACGAGCTGCTTGATAAGCTTGACTAACATTGGCACGAATAGCTCTCATTGTCGCCTATAATGGTTGCCGCTACCATGGCTGGCAATTTCAAAATGAATTCCTCCCAACTGTTCAGGGAGAACTAACTAAGGCCATTAGTAAAGTAGCAGACACTGAGACTAAACTCATTGCAGCGGGTCGAACAGATACAGGTGTACATGCGACCAAACAGGTTGTGCATTTTGATACAAGCGCTTCCAGGCCCAGTAAGGCCTGGGTTATGGGCGGTAACGTGCATCTTCCAAAGGATATTTCGATTGAGTGGGCGGCAGAGGTAGCTGATGATTTTGATGCTCGTCGTTCAGCGTTGGCCCGACGTTATGTCTACATGATCCAGAATTCGAAGGTAAGATCTGCTCTCATGCAAGACTTTTTAAGCCATGAGCGGCGCCCCTTAGACGCTGATGCGATGAATGTCGCAGCACAGTCTTTGTTAGGTGAAAATGATTTCAGTTCGTTTCGATCAGCTAATTGTCAGTCGCGGTCTCCGATGCGCAAACTAATGTCTATTTCTGTCAAACGATTAGGGGAGATGGTCATCATTGATGTAGTGGCGAACGCATTTTTGCATCACATGGTCAGGAACATCGTTGGTTCGTTATTGGAGGTGGGTGCTGGTCAGAAACCTATAATCTGGATAGGTGAATTGTTGTATTTAGCGGATCGCTCAGCCGCCGCCAAGACTGCAGCTCCTGAGGGTCTCTCACTCGTGAATGTCTTGTACCCTGAAAAGTATGATGTTCCACCCAAAGCTTGTCTGCCACATGTTTACCGTATATTAGACATTGCTGGCTTATGATTACTTTCATTTGGTAAACTCGCGCCCTTTTGTAGCTAGGGCCTGCCGTTGAAATTTAGGACTCGAGTCAAGGTATGCGGTATCACGAGGCTAGAAGATGCGCTAGCAGCGGCGGCTTGTGGCGTCGATGCTATCGGGTTCAATTTTTGGCCGTCGAGCTCTCGTCACTTGAGGTTAGCTGAATCTATTTCAATTTCGGCCGAGTTGCCTAAATCTCTAAAGAGAGTGGGCTTGTTTGTCAACTCGGCCTCAGAAAATGTTGAGCGTGTCTTGGCGGATGTGGATCTTGATTTTTTGCAATTTCACGGCGGCGAACCTCCTAGCATGTGTCGGTCGTTTGGCCTGCCTTACATCAAGGCAATAAGCGCGATTTCTGCCAGCCAAATCGAGCGTGAGGCTGAGGTTTTTCATGACGCGGCAGCAATATTACTCGATACCCCTGCTACAGGACAATTCGGAGGGTTGGGTGAGCGATTCGATTGGACTATCGTACCCCGACTTAGTTTGCCGCTCATTTTGGCGGGGGGGCTGACGCCAATCAATGTGACAGAGGCTATAAATCAAGTGCATCCTTGTGCTGTTGACGTGGCTAGTGGGGTTGAAAGCAGCAAAGGGATTAAAGATTCAGCATTAATGCGTAAGTTTATGACTGCTGTAAAGCAAGTTGATCGGAGTGAACGATGAGTAATATCACAGGCACCAATGAAAATCTTTATGCTTTTCCGGACGAGCGGGGCCATTTCGGTATTTTCGGAGGGAAATTTGTCTCCGAGACTCTGATGGCAGCTCTTGAGAATTTAGAGATCGAATATCTACGGCTCAGAAATGAGGAAGTTTTTCAGGAAGAGCTGCAGCGTGACCTGGCAGATTATGTCGGACGTTTATCACCACTGTACTTCGCTAAACGGTTAACGGAAGAAGCAGGTGGCGCAAAAATTTATTTGAAAAGAGAGGATTTGAATCACACAGGCGCACACAAGATAAATAACTGTATTGGTCAGGCGCTTCTGGCTAAATATATGGGTAAGCCAAGAATTATTGCGGAGACAGGAGCTGGACAACATGGAGTTGCCTCCGCAACCGTTGCAGCAAGGTTTGGACTTGAATGTTGCGTTTATATGGGTAGTGAAGACATTAAGCGTCAGAGCTTGAATGTTTATCGAATGAAGTTACTAGGGGCCCAAGTAATTCCTGTGAATTCAGGATCGCGAACGCTAAAAGATGCTCTAAACGAAGCTATGCGTGACTGGGTAACCAATGTTGATGATACACACTATATTATCGGTACGGTCGCGGGGCCCCACCCTTATCCGATGATCGTTCGGGATTTTCAATCAGTTATCGGTGAAGAAACTAAGAGGCAGTTTGCGGCAGTGTCTGGTGGACTTCCAGATGCCATAGTAGCTTGTATTGGGGGCGGTTCGAACGCCATGGGGATTTTCCATTCTTTTCTTGAAGACCGCAGCGTCCGTCTGATTGGTGTTGAAGCTGCAGGCTATGGTCTCGATAGTGGCAAGCATGCCGCTTCGCTAAATGAAGGCTCCGTTGGTGTCTTGCACGGCAATAGAACGTATCTTTTGGATGATAAAGATGGCCAGATTATTGAAGCTCACAGCATCTCAGCTGGACTAGATTATCCTGGTGTTGGGCCGGAACACGCATTCTTGAAAGACATGAAAAGGGCTGAATACGTTGCAATTGATGATCATGAGGCAATGGCAGCATTTCGCGAGTTGAACCTTTTAGAGGGAATTTTACCTGCTCTCGAGTCCTCGCATGCAGTCGCATACGCTATGAAGCTCGCATCGACCATGAGCACTGACCAGAGTATCGTGGTCAACCTATCTGGGCGAGGTGATAAGGATATCCCCACTGTCGCTCGAATTGACGGAATTTCCATTGAGTAGACATCATGGCGAGACTTTCAGCGCGGTTAAATGAAATAAAAGAATCCGGACAGAAAGCTTTGGTCGCTTACCTGGTAGCCGGGGATCCTAATCCAAAGATAACAGTCCCCCTAATGCACCAGATGGTAGACGCTGGTGTTGATGTTTTCGAGTTGGGGATGCCATTCTCCGATCCTGAAGCGGAGGGACCCATCATTCAATTAGCTCACGAGCGTGCCTTGACGCACAAGATATCTCTCACGAGTTGCCTTGAGATGGTTCGTGAATTTCGCAAGGACAATTCGATAACGCCTGTAGTCCTAATGGGATATCTGAATCCAATAGAATCAATGGGTTACAATGAATTTGCCGAGGCTGCGGCTGTAGCGGGGGTAGACGGTACTATCATTGTTAATTTTCCCCCTGAAGAAGCGGGGGAATTTGGTGATCTGCTAGCCGAGCGCGAAATCGAGACTGTCTATTTACTTTCCCCAACGACAACCGATGTTCGTGCTCGAAAGATCTGTGGAGCCTCTAGAGGGTTCGTTTATTACGTCTCACTCAAGGGAACAACAGGAGCAGAGACGCTCGATCTGGCTGATGTCGCCGAGAAAATGTCAAGGTTCAGAGCTTTTAGCGACTTGCCTATACTCGTCGGCTTCGGTATCAAAGATGGAGCCAGCGCGAAAGCTATTGCAGAGTTATCGGATGGGGCGGTAGTAGGGTCGGCTATCGTCAGGATTATTGGAGATAATGGAGATAATCCGAAGCTGCTAGAAGAACGTGTTCAAGCTCTTATTAGGGAGCTAAGGACGGCTCTGGACGGGTGATAAAATTAAATTTAGATGATTGGTTAACGCGCATAGAAAGCGCTCACCCGGTTAGCTGGGACCTTGGTTTGGAGCGTGTAGGCAGAGTCGGTCGTACCTTAGATTTAATTCATCCAGGAGAAAGAGTAGTACTTGTTGCCGGCACAAATGGTAAGGGATCTACCTGTAAGTATCTGTCCGACATGGGAAGGATGGCAGGACTAAAGGTCGGACTGACGACTTCGCCGCATCTATTTAAATTTAATGAACGCATCGAGATCGACGGCCAGCCCGTTGAGGATGACGAGATCGTTAGTGCCTTTGAAGCTATAGAGACTGCTCGAGGCGATACATCCTTAACTTATTTTGAATTTGCTTCGCTCGCAGCAATGTTTGTCTTCGGGCAGAATGAAGTTGATCTTACGATTCTAGAAGTGGGATTAGGTGGGCGACTTGACGCAATGAACATTGTTGAACCAGATTTATGCATTATCACCTCAATTGCTTTAGATCACGAGAGTTGGTTGGGTGACAGTCGAGAAGCGATCGGCGGTGAAAAAGCTGGAATCCTTCGCGAGGGAACGCCACTGGTGCTCGGTGAACCAGATCCTCCGGATTCAATTATGAAAGAGGTCAACAGTTTGCGCGTCCCAATTAAGGCAGTAGGTCATGATTTTCTATTGCCTGACGAAATGGATTGTTCGTTACCCGCTGCAAGTTATGCATGTGCTCGTCAAGCTGCTCAAATCTTGGATCTGAAGCTCTCAGAAAGTCAATTTCGGGATATTGCTAGCAACAGCAGGCTGATTGGTAGGAAGACTTTGATCGACGCCGATTGCAAGGTGTTACTGGATGTCGCTCATAATCCAGCGGCCGCTAAATTCCTAACTGATTATCTAAAAACTCTGAATATATCGGGTGATATGCATGCGTTGATTGGCATTTACTCTGACAAAGACATATCTGGTGTAATCTCTGCTTGTCACGGGATATTTAAGTCCTGGCATGTCACCGATTTGCCTGAGGAACGGGCAGCGTCAGCAGACTACGTAGCGGCACAGATTGTTGAGTTAGATGTTGGAGAAGTTCAAGCCTATGCTAACATTGACTCAGCGTTCGAGACAGTTCAGAGAGTCGTGGAACCGCAGGACCTATTGGTAGTTTTCGGTTCGTTTGCGACGGTAGCAAGCGCAATCGAACATTTAGAAAAGCAGCAGGATAATGCCTGATTTAAAAGACTGTGGATGTAAAACTTAAACAACGCTTATTAGGAGCAGTCATTTTGACTTCTCTCGCGATAATTGTTCTTCCTGCCTTGTTTAATGGCTCTGAAGAAGAAAGGATCCGCTTAAAGAACTCGGTTCCTGAAACTCCTCAGATAGCTGTTGACAGGCTAACTGTTCAAGACGTTGCACTAAAGATAGAGCAGAGAGCCCGTGATAGTGAGGCACGTTTGCCGCGGGAAGTTGTGGATGAAACAAACTATCTTAATCGGTCGGATTTTATTTTTGACAAGAACAATCTCCCAGTGAATTGGAGTATTAGGCTTGGTAGCTTTAAAGATAAGCAGAATGCGTTACGCCTTAGGGAGACACTACGCGCTAAGAATTATAGAAGTTATATCTTGTATGCCAAGAATAACTCTGGAGATCTGTTTCGTGTTTTTGTCGGACCATCGAGTAGTAAATCCGCTCTCGCTGAAATAGCGGATAAGATTGAAGGTACTTTAAACCTAAAAGGGCAGATTGTTCGCTATCGGATAGAAGACAATAAAGAGATGCTTAGTGGTTAGATACCATGGCTGTCCTTGATTATTTTATTGTTGGCATCCTCACATTCTCTATGTTGTTTAGTATCCGTCGAGGGTTCGTGAAAGAGGCGCTCTCGTTATTGACCTGGATTGCCGCCGTGGTTGTCTCACGACTTTTTGCAGGGCATCTTTCGGTGTTGCTCGAGAGCCAAATTGAAACAGATCTGCTTAGGAAGGGAGCTTCATACCTTATTCTTTTCATCGGAACGTTGATGACAGGTGGAATGGTCAACTTCGTTATGGGCGAATTAGTTAAAGTGACTGGGCTTACGAATACTGATCGATTTTTGGGTATGATTTTCGGGCTTGCCAGAGGTGGTTTGGTGGTTCTGCTCGTTGTTGCCGTGTTGCATCACTTTGCGCCGGTTGAAGATGAAGCTTGGTACAAACAATCTAGGCTAGTGCCAGAAATAATAGTAGTTATTGAGAAACTAAGCCCAATTCTTTGGGAACACGGAGAGGCCGTTATTCAGGGCGGTAAAGAGGAACCGTTTACTAATCAAAGTTCCTAGGAGGAACTATGTGTGGAATTGTAGGGGTCGTTGGGAAAGGAGAGGTAAACTATGACCTCTATGATGGCCTAACTATTCTCCAGCACAGAGGGCAAGATGCCGCAGGCATTGTTACATGCGATGGAGACCGCTTACATCTTCGCAAGAGTACAGGACTAGTTCGTGATGTCTTCCGCCAGCATCACATGGATCTTCTTAAAGGATCCATGGGCATTGGGCATGTTCGCTACCCGACTGCAGGGACAGCAAGCTCCGCTGAAGCTCAGCCCTTTTACGTCAATTCTCCTTTTGGTATTTGCCTTGCGCACAATGGTAATTTGACTAACTCAGAAAAACTTAACGAAGATCTTTTTCGTGCTGACCGACGACATATTAATACTAATTCTGACTCCGAAGTTTTGTTAAATGTATTTGCTCACGAATTGCAAGATGTTTCGTCGCTTAGGACGTCGCCAGAAGAAATATTCGAAGCTATAGGTCGGGTGCATAAACGGGCGGTAGGTGCCTACGCAGTTGTAGCTCTTATAACGGGCTATGGCATAGTAGGTTTTCGTGACCCTTACGGTATTCGCCCACTCATCTACGGTAAGCGCGAAACAGATAGAGGTCCTGAGTACATGATAGCGTCAGAATCTGTTGCTCTAACTGCGTTGGGCTTTGACGTAATTGCAGACATATTGCCCGGTGAAGCGATTTATATTGATATGAGCGGCAATATTTACACCAAACAGTGTGTTGAAACAGTGCTGTATAGCCCCTGCATCTTCGAGTTCGTATATCTAGCCAGGCCAGATTCTGTTATTGATCAGATTTCTGTATATAAATCGCGGCTAAAAATGGGAGAAAAGCTGGCAGACCGGATTAAAGAAAAATATCCGGACAATGATATTGATGTGGTTATCCCAATCCCGGATACCTCAACTACGGCGGCGTTACCTATGGCCCATAGACTGGACGTAAAATATCGAGAAGGTCTGGTTAAGAATCGATATATCGGTCGAACATTTATCATGCCTGGTCAGTCCGAGAGAAAAAAGTCTGTCCGTCGTAAATTGAGCCCTATTGAGCTGGAATTTCGTGGTAAAAATGTCTTGTTGGTCGATGATTCCATCGTGCGAGGCACAACATCCAAACAAATTGTGCAAATGGCACGTGATGCAGGAGCTAAAAAGGTTTATTTTGCGTCTGCGGCACCAGCTGTGCGTTATCCGAATGTTTATGGTATCGATATGCCAGCAGCATCTGAGTTCGTTGCACATCAACAAAGCGAAGCTGAAATAGGCAGTTATATAGGTGCTGATTGGCTTCTTTATCAAACGATAGAGGATCTAACGGAATGTGCTTTAGGTATAAATCCTTCGGTGAACCGGTTTGATACTTCGGTATTCGATGGACAATACGTAGCAGGAAATGTTGATGATCAATATCTCTCAAGAATAGAAGTACTCCGTAATGATTCTGCAAAGCAACGTGAGGCTAGTAACCCTGAAATTATTGAACTTCATAACAAAGGTTAACGTCCAGGTTTGAGGATTTAATTTCGAGATATCGGGTGAACTTGATCCAGTCGTATTTCGGACGTAATTACTGACTAGTCCAAGGATAATCTATCTCTTTTTCAATAGAAGGCTATCGCCTGAAAAAAGAGTTATAATAAATATAAGTGATTATTATTTAATCATTCCGAGAGTTCCTCTGACAGTCTTTGTCATCATAGAGCTCTCCTCGCAGATCAGAAGTAATAGCTTGTTCTCGCCAGGTAATCTTCAATACTGAAAATAAGCGAATATAATTCGGGGGCTTATTCGAATTTGTTGCTGCATTTTGAGAACGTGCAATGCATATTTGACCGTGCAGTGAAAATCGCGCGATGTGAGCTTGATATTAATCTAGTGCTTTGAGTAACCGTAATCTATACGGTTCTTGTTCCTTCGGCTAATCAATTATACCGATTGACACAGTCCTCGAGGAGATTCATGCCGTTATGGTCCAGTGCAGCGGTGACATGTCTGTTGGACATCGTCGCAATTAGCTGGCGTCCTCTCTCATTGCTTAGATCCATGCTTCCACCGGTGACCATGGAAGTTGCGAGTCCGCCCTGTAGATGACCCAATTGATAGTCGCTCCATAGTTGGTCTAGTGAATAACCTGTAATCCCCTCTTCAACCAGCTTGGCGTGATAGTGACTCACAATAAACCTCTCGTTCGCGCGACGCAGCTCTGTTTCCATGGATCCGCCTAAGAAATAGGCTAAATCATATGATCCAGGTCCCCGACCGATGCCTTGCCAGTCGAGGACCACTACGCGGTTTTCGTCGAAAAGCATGTTTTCCACCCTAAAATCTTGGTGTGCCAGAGTCCACGGGCTACGTTGAGCTAACGTTCTGTTGACGCTGAGATAGTTGCCAGCGAATGCTTTAAACATCTCTTTGCCTTCAGGCGCTAAGTAGTCCCCGAATGTATCGCAGAACGGTTCTAGGATTTGTTCTAGCAAATCATCAACGAACTGTATTCTTGGCCCGATCATGTCAGGAATCCAGGAAAGTTGTTCATTGCTGACTTTATCCCACCAGATGGAATGAACGGCAGCTAATACTTCAACTGCCATCAAGGCTTGATCGACTGTTGCGCCTTGACTTTGGTTGACCATGGTCAAAGAACTTAGGTCTTCCATCAAGATAACGAAGTTCGAGGTACCGCTTTCTATTTCAGCGAGGAAAATTCGGGGTAACCCAGCCGTTACTTCTTGAGCGAGTTCGCGATAGAACTTCACTTCAGCTTCGAACATTCCTAAGGCGACTCCTTGAGACCGGTTCTCTTCCCAGGAAGAGGGTAGCTTTACCACTAAACTATGCGGTATTCCTGATTCTTTATGGCTAAGTTCGATACGAAAAATATCTCCCATTATGCCGACGCCCTGTCCAATTTGGATTCGCTTGCTTATCCAGACCTCGCCGCGCAGTATTTCTGATAACCAAGTGTTGGTGACGTCTTCAATCGACTTTGGGATCATATACTTTGTTTTACTTCTATGAATTAGGATTCACTATGTTTGATTTCACTGGAAAAGTCACACTCATTACCGGCGCGAGTTATGGTTTAGGCGAAGAATTTGCATATTCGTTTGCTGACGCTGGTGCTGACCTCATTCTAACCGCTCGAAGTGAGGATCTCTTGATGACTGTTGCGGAGATCTGTCGAGGTAAAGGTAGTAAAGTCACCGCAGTTGTTGGTGATGTTTCCGATGAGGCCGATGTGCTCAAAGTGATTAGTGCGGGTATGTCAGATCATGGCCGGATCGATGTGCTCATCAATAACGCGGGTATCGCGGATCCTCGTGGCGTAGTTGCAGAACAATTCGATACCGAAACATTTAATAGGATCATATCGGTTGACCTTACTGGTGCCTTTCTTTACGCGCGTGAATGTGGTCGTCATATGCTGCAGCGTGGGACCGGCGCGATCGTGAATATTTGCTCCATTCTAGCCAGCGGAGCCAATGAAAATAGCGTGGCCGGTTATGCCGCAGCCAAAGGAGGGCTCCGAAACCTAACCCTGCAACTTGGCGTCGAATGGGCAGACCGCGGAGTCCGAGTAAATTCCGTCTCGCCAGGCTTCGTAGTTACGGAGATGACCGGGCCGATGCTTGAAGCGATGGGTATGGATCGTTGGATTGCGAGTAGAACACCAATGCGTAGAGTCGGTAAAGCGCAGGAAGTAACTAATGCAGTTATGTTCCTCGCTTCGGATATGGCGAGTTACATTACGGGTGTGGATTTATTAGTTGATGGTGGTACCAATGCGAGTAACGGCACCTTTCAGATGCCGCCCATACACCACGAATGGAATAATGAAACGCCTCAGGTTAAGAGTTCCTATGAGCCAGTGCAGCCAAGGCCTGATTGGTACCAGGCTCTGGAGAGAGGCATACCTGGTCTGCACTTTCCAATGTCTGAGAAATAATCTTATTCCGCTGTGACTATGCTTACAGTTGGTATAACGGCATCGTTAGCTGCTTTGCGAAAGGACTCTATCTGATGAAAATTCAGGTATCTGTAGATATCTTCTGACATAGTGTCAAGATCAGCGGCGTGTTCCAGATATTCATCTGGCGAGGGCAGTCTGCCTAAGATACTAGCGACAGCGGCTAACTCTGCTGATGCTAGATAAACGTCGGCACCGTCGCCTAGTCGGTTTGGAAAGTTCCTAGTCGAGGTAGAGACACAAGTGGTGTTTGGGGCTACACGGGCCTGATTGCCCATGCACAGCGAGCAGCCCGGGACCTCTGTTCGAGCGCCGGCCTGGGCAAAGGTGTTGTAAACCCCTTCTTCCATTAACTGGTGTTGATCCATCTTAGTCGGCGGAGAGATCCATAATCGCGTGGGGATGGAGTTCGACTGACTCAGCATCCGTGCAGCTGCCCTGAAGTGTCCGATGTTGGTCATGCAGGAGCCTATGAAGACTTCGTCTATTTTGTCTCCGGCCACCTCGGATAGTGGTTTTATGTCGTCGGGGTCGTTTGGACAGGCCAGTAAGGGCTCTTTGATCTCATTTAGGTCGATCTCAATAATCTCGGCGTACTCAGCATTCTGATCTGGTTCCATAAGAACAGGGTTAGCCAACCAGGCTTCCATGCTTTCAATGCGCCGAGCTATTGTTCGAGGGTCTCCGTAGCCCTCTTTGATCATCCATTTCAGCAGTGTGACGTTAGATGTAATGTATTCAATGATGGGTTCTTTTCCTAGCCTGATAGTACAACCACCTGCTGATCGTTCAGCCGAGGCATCGCTAATCTCAAATGCCTGTTCCACTTTGAGATTAGGTAGACCCTCTATTTCGAGGATGCGGCCAGAGAAGACGTTTTTCTTCCCTTCTTTTTCGACTGTCAGTAGACCCCTTTTAATCGCAGCATAAGGAATTGAGTTAACGAGGTCTCTTAAGGTGATGCCTGGTTGCATTTCTCCTTTGAAGCGAACCAGTACCGATTCGGGCATATCCAGAGGCATAACTCCTATTGCTGCTGCGAAGGCAACTAGTCCTGAGCCTGCTGGAAAGCTGATGCCTATCGGAAAACGTGTGTGTGAGTCACCCCCAGTACCAACCGTGTCCGGCAATAACATGCGATTTAGCCATGAATGAATAATTCCGTCGCCAGGTCTTAGGGCGACGCCCCCGCGAGTTTGAATGAAGTCGGGTAAGGTATGCTGGGTTTCTATATCAACGGGCTTTGGATAGGCTGCCGTATGGCAAAATGATTGCATTACAAGATCCGTTGAAAAACCGAGGCAAGCTAATTCTTTTAACTCGTCGCGTGTCATAGGACCAGTGGTGTCCTGTGAACCTACAGTTGTCATTTTAGGTTCACAATAGGTCCCGGGGCGCACTCCCGCGACCCCACATGCATGCCCCACCATCTTTTGCGCTAAAGTGAATCCTTTACCGGAATCCTCGACCGGAATAGGTAAGCGAAACGCGTCGCTTGGTCCTAGACCCAGCGTCTCTCTAGCCCTTCCCGTCAAACCGCGTCCGATGATCAAGGGGATACGTCCGTTTGCACGAACCTCATCAAGCAGAACAGGGGTGGACAGCTCAAACTTGGAGATAGTTTCACCAGTTTCATTGGTAATCCTGCCTTCGTGCGGATGAATATTGATGACGTCTCCCATTTGCATCTTTGATACATCGCACTCAATTGGTAGGGCTCCGGCGTCTTCCATCGTGTTGAAAAAAATTGGAGCAATTTTACCACCAAGAACAATACCTCCTTCACGCTTATTTGGAATGAACGGAATATCCTTACCCATATGCCATAGAACGGAATTAGTGGCGGACTTTCTAGATGACCCTGTTCCGACCACATCACCGACGTAAACAAGGGGGTGTCCTTTTTCTTTCAATGCTTTAATCTTTCCTAAGGGATCATTCATCTTTTTAGCTAGCATAGCTTGAGCATGCAAAGGAATATCTGGGCGGCTCCAGGCATCTCCAGCAGGTGAAAGATCGTCAGTATTGGTTTCGCCCTCTACCATGAAGACGGTTGCAGTAATTTTCGAGGGGACTTCATCTAGGTTCGTGAACCATTCGGCATCTGCCCAGGATTGCAGAACGGTCTTAGCATGTTCATTTGTCTTCGCTTTTTCTACGACGTCATGGAAAGCATCGAACATTAGCAAAGTTTTCTTCAGGCCTTCTGCGGCAGTAGATGCGGTATGTTCGTCGTCGAGTAAATCGATCAAGGGTTCGATGTTGTATCCGCCTAGCATTGTTCCTAGTAACTCGGTAGCGCGGATACGATCTATCAGAGGAGATTTCGCATCGTCTTTGGCGAGCGCGGTGAGGAAAGCTGCTTTAACATATGCGGCATCGTCGACCCCTGCAGGGACTCGGTTTTCAATAAGATCGAGGATAAATTTTTCTTCTCCGGCTGGCGGGCTTTTTAGAAGTTCCACTAATTGATTCACTTGCTCTGCTGAGAGTGGTTTAGGAACAATTCCCTCTGCTTTCCGTTCTTCTGCATGCTGTCGATAGGCGTCTAACAAAACCTTCCCCTTGTTCGCGTATAATGGTGACTATTCACTGAGAATTTAAACGCCGGTAGTCTACTTGAAGGCGTCTTTAAAGTTAAGTAAACCATTGGCGTAAGGTTATGAATGTCAACAACTTTTTGTTCTGTGAAACACCAACTGAGTGGACTACTAAAGCCTTCGAAAACATCGATACTTTGCTGATTGATCACGCCAATTGTGAAAAGAAAGCTGCTTCGACGGCTATGAATCTGATCTACAGATACGTTGAATATCCTGAATTGCTTTTGCAGTTATCCAAATTGGTACGAGAAGAAATGCGTCACTTCGAGCAGGTTATATCTATTTTAACAGACAGGGAGATTTACTATACACATTTATCCTCGGCGAGGTACGCGGGGGAGTTACGTAAAGGAGTCAGGACGCATGAGCCTGCACGGTTAATCGATCTGCTCATAGTGAGCGCGGTTATTGAAGCAAGAAGTTGCGAGCGATTCGAAAAATTAATACCAGTTCTTGATCCTGAACTTTCTGATTTTTACACCTCTCTCTTAAAGTCTGAGTCGCGCCACTTTCGCAAATACATAAAGCTTGCAGAAGATATAGCGGTGGACGAATGTATTAAGGACAGAATGGAGTTTTTCCTTGCAAAGGACTACGAACTGATAATGTCATCGGATGCGGAGTTCCGTTTTCATTCAGGTATTCCTACTGCGTAAGTCATCAACTGCGGTTCATTATTTTCAATAACTAGATATTTCATGGTCTGGCCCCAGTCACCAAGAACGTAGCGAGTTGCGGCTTGATCATCGATGTAGAGTTTATGCACCGCTGGTCGATGAGTATGACCATGTATCATTATTGACGATTGGGCTTTCGAAAGGCTTTTTATCACCTCACTGGGCGTTACATCCATTATGTCGGCCGCGCTCTCCCTGATATGTGTTTTGCTCTTGCCACGTATTTGCTCTGCGATCTCGGAACGTTCGGTAATAGACTTGCTCAAAAAGTCGGTTTGAAATGATTTAGATCTAAGGACCTCGCGAGCCTTCATATAATTAATATCTCGAGTGCAGAGACTATCTCCGTGGAGTAATAGTGAATCTCCAGCAGGAGTCGAAATCACGGTTGAATCCGGTAAGAGTGTTGTCCCCGACGCATAGCAAAATGTGCTCCCGATTAGAAAATCGCGATTCCCGTGCATGATGAAAATATCGCCGGAAAATTGCCTTAGAGCTTTAATGATCTTCTCATTGAAGGGGGTGTCGTGATCGTCGCCGAGCCAAATTTCGAAGAAATCGCCCAATATGTAAAGTTCGTTCGTTGTGTTATCGATTTCGGATAGAAAACGTAGGAAACCGTCGGTTAGGAAATCCAATTGTTCATGTAGATGTAGGTCAGATATAAAAATTTGCTTCATAGCCGTTTCTTTGATTACTCAGCTAAGCCATTGCTTTAGTTGAGGAAATCATCTTAAAAGTGGTTTGACTGAGTCGATGACCATTAGTAGAATGCGCACCGTCTCTGCCATTGGTCGCGATAATTAAGCACATTTTTGCACACTTTTAGCGCAGATTACCCGTCGAAACTTGTAGCTAGTATTTGGCAAAAGCGGCTTCTGTTGAAGAAGAGGTGAGAAGGCTAAAAAAATGGAAGCCTTTATTAGAAGAAATAAAGAAACGTTAGACTAAATATGTCGGGGTATAGCGCAGTCTGGTAGCGCGCCTGCTTTGGGAGCAGGATGTCGGGAGTTCGAATCTCTCTACCCCGACCAGTTTATTTCGGGGCTATTGACAGTTATGCGCCCGTAGCTCAACTGGATAGAGCATCGGCCTTCTAAGCCGAGGGTTGAAGGTTCGAGTCCTTCCGGGCGTACCATTTTATATAAAAGATTGAAGATAACTCTATCTCAAGAGTTAATTTAGTTAAAGTAAGGTTTTGTGGTGGGCGTAGCTCAGTCGGTAGAGCTCCGGATTGTGATTCCGGCGGTCGAGGGTTCAAACCCCTTCGTCCACCCCAGTTTGTTGCAGATGGCAATTGTTTTTCGAGCTAAGGGCTTTGTAATTTAAGGGGCCAGCTTCGCCATCTTAGTTTCCAATTATCAGTGCTTTATAAACCTAGAGCGTTCAAAGTGGATGCAAACTCTATTGCGGGATTAACTTAAGTCTTTCTCTCTTTTTCGCATTCACTTAAAAAAACAGTTCTCTGGATAATTCCTTATTTGTGCGAATGGTTAGTTGAAATAAGTCTGGATCGAGCGTTCTAATCTCCCAGGAGACAACTAGCAGATATCATTAATGACAGGTGTCTCCATTGGACTGTTCTTATTTGGACTACTCTTACAAAGCTTATTCAGTTGTGTATCTTTGCTTGTAGCACAGTGAGAAACTTCCCAAAAAGCGTAGGTTTATCTATAATCCGCGCCCTTCTGGGGTAATAACTTTCGATGCCTAAGCCATTGATATAGCCCCTAAAAATTATGCGAAAGTGGCGGAATTGGTAGACGCGCTGGATTTAGGTTCCAGTGTCGCAAGACGTGAGAGTTCGAGTCTCTCCTTTCGCACCAAACGATTAGAGCAGGTAAAACATCATGAAGGTTACGGTCGAGAACAGCGAAGGTTTAGAAAGGAAGATGCGCGTCTCAGTGCCTTCAGACCAGATTGAGTTGCAGATTGCAGAGAAAATCAAGCAGACAGCAAAGCAGGTCAGGCTCAAGGGGTTTCGTCCCGGCAAAGTACCGCTAAAGGAAATCAAGAGACGTTTTGGCGATGGCATTCGCCAAGAGGTCTCGAGTGAGATTATTCAAAGCTCTATTGGTCAGGCCCTTCAGGAACAAGAAATCAATCCTGCTGGCATGCCTAGAATTGAAGATGTCAAAATAGAAGCAGGTGAAAATCTTGAGTATACGGCAGTTTTTGAGGTTTTCCCTGAGGTAAACATTGCTCCATTTGACGACATAAAGGTAGAAAAGCTCGTAAGTGATATCGCCGAGTCTGATATCGATAAGATGATAGAGACTCTTCGAGAGCAACGCATAGAGTATAAGGAGGTTAGCAGGGTTAGCCTGGATAAGGACAAGTTGAATTTGGATTTTGAAGGTTTTGTTGAGGACGAACCTTTTGAAGGGGGGAAAGCAGAGGCTGCGGATATAGTCTTGGGCTCGGGTAGCATGATTCCCGGGTTTGAAGAGGGTCTTGTGGGGTTGGGGTCAGGAGAAGAAAAAAATCTTGAAGTTACCTTTCCCGAAACCTACCAGGCGGAAAACCTAGCCGGGAAGGAGGCTGTTTTCAGGGTTAAGGTCAATACGGTGGCAGAGCCAGTACTTCCAGAATTGAACGAGGAATTTTTTGAACTCTTCGATGTTTCCGAGGGTGGCTTGGATGCTTTCCGTGCTGAAGTAAAAAGTAACATGCAGCGTGAATTAGATGCCTCCATCAAGGCAAAAGTGAAAGAGCAGGTGATGGATGGTTTAGCAGACTTAAACGATTTAGAGGTACCTCAGGCTTTGGTTGACCAAGAGATTGACCGCATGCGCCGGGAGGCGGTGCAGCAATTTGGCGGTGGAGGAGCAAATCAATTTGATCCAAGTCTTTTGCCTGCTGAGATGTTCGCAGATCAGTCAACTAAACGCGTTAAGTTGGGTTTGCTGGTTAATGCAATAGTCGATCAGCAAGAAGTCAAACCCGACGATGCCAAAGTCAAAGATATGATCGAAACTATGTCTAGTTCGTATGAAGATCCGGAGCAGGTTAAGAATTATTATTATAGTAACGAGCAGCAGCTCAATCAGATCCAGGGTATGGTGCTAGAAGATCAAATAGTGGAACTAGTTCTTTCGTCTGCGCAGTCGACTGAGAAAAAGGTGTCTTACGAAGAAGCGGTTCGCCGCTCAGAACCTCCTCTGCCAGAACGGGCAGATGACATTGCTATGACTGAATCTCTTACAAGTGAAGCAGAAGACGGAAATTCTAAATCCTCCGTCGATGCAAATCAAAGTGGACTGAAAGATGGCGATTTGGACGAAATTGAAGAAAAATAGTTCGAAAATGACAATTGTCAATGTTGAAGTTTCTGAGATTGGCCCAGATACTAGATTAAAGCGTATAAGGTTCACGGAATGACTAAATTTGAGGATAAAATGTTGCCTGAGACGAAGGGATTAGGACTCGTGCCGATGGTGCTGGAGCAGACAGCGCGCGGCGAAAGGTCTTACGATATCTATTCCAGATTGCTTAAGGAGCGCATAGTATTCGTTGTAGGCCCAATTGACGACAATGTGGCAAATCTGATTGTGGCTCAGCTGCTTTTTTGTGAATCAGAAAATGCCGACAAAGATGTGCAGCTTTACATTAACTCTCCTGGCGGGTCGGTGACGTCGGGGTTAGCAATCTACGACACCATGCAATTTATTAATTGCGAAGTTTCCACGCTTTGTATTGGTCAAGCCGCCAGCATGGGTGCGCTTCTATTAGCAGGTGGCTCGAAAGGGAAGCGTTATTGTCTCCCCAACTCTCGAGTTATGATCCACCAGCCTAGCGGCGGATCTCAGGGTCAGGCATCTGACATTGAGATCCAGGCGAAAGAGATTCTTTACCTGCGGGAGAGAATGAATGAGATTATGGCGAGTCACACCGGGCGTTCGCCAGATCAGGTCGCAATAGATACCGAGCGTGATAACTTTATGACCGCCAATCAAGCTCTAGAGTATGGTCTAATTGACCAGGTTCAAGAACCGAGAGCCAGACTGGCAGCTGTAGATTAGTTTAGTTTTTGATTGGCGGAATAGGAAATTGCTTATCACTCTGTCGAGTAGGCACCCGAAAGGATGAGGATGCTCAGACAACGTCTGGATTCAGAAAAAAGTCATAGTTCTAATTTCAGGGCGTTTGGCTATAATGAGTGGGTATCGTCGGTTCTAGTAACTAATCCGTGGTGCCGTTATTCATAGCCGACGTCAGGCTGACGAAACGGCAGCCCTACGCCGCAAGCAAGTAGATTTACTGAAGCAGGAAGAAATTTGAGGTAGATATGTCGGACGATCAAGATGGAAATAGTAACGAAGGAAAGCTTCTGCACTGCAATTTTTGCGGTAAAAGCCAACATGAAGTCCGAAAGTTGATCGCCGGTCCCTCCGTATATGTCTGTGACGAGTGTGTCGAACTCTGTAACGACATTATTCGTGAAGAGTTGCAAGAGAGTAATCAAGAGGCGGAGAGTAGGAGCCTTCCGACGCCAATGGAAATTAACGATATTCTAGACGATTACGTTATCGGACAGAGTAGGGCAAAGAAAGTATTGGCCGTCGCAGTTTATAACCACTACAAGCGTCTGAATTATTCCGGTAAGAAAGATGATGTTGAATTGCAGAAAAGTAACATCCTCCTAGTCGGCCCGACCGGAGTCGGTAAAACGTTATTGGCAGAAACTCTCGCCAGACTTTTGGATGTACCGTTTACGATAGCTGATGCTACGACGCTTACGGAAGCAGGCTATGTAGGGGAAGATGTCGAGAACATCATCCAGAAACTCTTACAGAAGTGCGATTATGATGTCGACAAAGCGCAGGTAGGGATCGTCTATATTGACGAGATCGATAAAATTTCTCGCAAGTCCGACAATCCCTCTATTACTCGTGACGTCTCCGGGGAAGGGGTGCAGCAAGCACTTCTCAAATTAATAGAAGGTACGGTCGCATCTGTCCCCCCTCAAGGAGGTAGGAAACATCCTCAACAGGAATTTTTGCAGGTCGACACCACAAACATTTTGTTTATATGCGGTGGTGCCTTCGCTGGATTGGACAAGGTTATTCAAGACCGCTCTGACAAAAGCGGCATAGGTTTTAGTGCCAGCGTCCAGACGGAAGCGACAAAGAAGAACCTTGGCGAAACCCTAAGTAGTGTTGAACCGGAAGACCTGGTTAGATATGGCCTTATTCCTGAATTCGTTGGGCGTCTCCCTGTTCTGGCAACACTAGATGAGTTGGATACGGAGGCTCTGGTGCGCATTCTGAAGGAGCCGAAGAACGCCTACACCAAACAGTATGAGAAATTGTTTGAAATGGAGGGATCGGAGATTGATTTCAGAGAAGACGCCCTCGTCGCTGTGGCTAAGAAAGCCATGGAAAGAAAGACGGGAGCACGCGGTTTGAGGTCCATTCTGGAATCGGTATTACTTGAGGTGATGTATAAGCTACCTTCCGAAGAAGAAGTAACTAAAGTGATTGTAGACGAAAATGTAATCAACGGCGCTTCTGAGCCCATGTTAATTTACGAGAAGCAGGAACAACAAAAGGTTCTGCCAGAGTAGATAGAAGAGAAGTTGTGCCGTCTCTTTTTATACTCGGCCCGTTTGTTAACTCCTTCTGCATCGCTCCCTGGTCGCTGATTGGATTGCCAGGACACCCTTCCATCCCGCTATAGAGATACCGCGCCTATGTCTGAACGATTAAACGGTCTGCCTGTTGTTACATTGAGAGATATGGTGGTTTACCCGCATGGTGTTCAACCACTTTTTATTGGCACGGAGAGTTCTATTCTTGCGTTAGACTATGCGCAGGAACAAACCGGTAAAAGAATACTTTTGCTCGC
>MDSZ01149027.1_pt1 | contig 35330 bp, 36 predicted proteins | sample 811201 | NCBI WGS metagenome assembly MDSZ01 (sample SAMN05326647, study PRJNA326480) | marine metagenome | isolation source: seawater | place: Indian Ocean: North | collected 2010
AAAATAGGATTTAATTATCGCGGGGTGGAGCAGCCTGGTAGCTCGCAAGGCTCATAACCTTGAGGTCGGCGGTTCAAATCCGTCCCCCGCAACCAATTACTTTCAAATATTCACGGATAGAGTTTTTCTTCAATTGATTGGATTACAAATTTTTCATCAAAATCATTTAAAATTAATTCTTTATGCAGTTCGCAGTTCAAGGAAAAACAGGGGTAGCATTTTAAATGCTCGTTCTTTTCAATAATAATATTATTTTTATAATTAAAGGCTTCGGTAGGTAAAAATCCTAAATGGATAAGAAAGTTTTTTTTATTAAAGCATGAGGCAATATGATTGAATAAACCTTCATAAGTTACAAGAAATTTACATTGACTAATGACATACGAAAGCTCTCTAAAATTTAGATCAAGTAGGTGATTACAATTTGAAAGTTTCGGTTCTTTATTGTGACCGATTTGTATCCAATTTATTTTTCTAAAATGATTAACTATTGCCTGCATACCATCAAATTTCCATTCTTTGTTTTTAGTATAAGTGCTTTTTGCAGAAGATTGAATTAACGCAAATTCATTTGGCAATTTTATTTTTTTTTTATAGGAGTCTTTTTCTATCTCGGAAAAAAAAATTTCGTTTTGTAAATCTCTAAAATCAATATCTAAATTAAAATGATTAGACATTGCTTGAGCTAAATGAATATTTCTTGGTTTATGATAGTATAGGAAATGCTTATCATATTTATCTCTAAAGATGCTTCGGAATTCCAAAATTCTATCATTCTTTAAAATATTTAATAAAAACCAAATTAGGTTATTCTCTTTTATTTTAAACAATTTGTAAATTTTTGGATTGTTAATATAAAATTCATAATAATTTGTGAATAAAATAATCTTAAATTTTTGTTTCTCGCTAATTTTTTTAATAATACTACTCATATAAACATGATCACCAATAGCCTTTCCTCTTCTAAAAATAACAACTATTTTTTTTTTTTTTAAATATTTATTTAGAGGATAATTTAATAATATTTTAAGAGTAAACTTTAAAAATTTCTTAAGCATATTATCTATTTGTTTTTCTTATTTATAAAATTTTTTATTCCCTTCGAAATACCAATAAAATTTTTTGTATATCCTATTTTTCTAAGTGTACTTAAATTTGATTTTGTATAACATTGATATCCTCTTTTTAGCTTAGATGGGAATTTAATTATTTTTACTTCTCCATGTTTCATTTCATGAATTATTATATTTGCTACATTTCCAAATGTGACTGAAGAACCTGAACCAATATTTATAATATTTTTTTTCATATTTTTTTTTTTAGAAAGCCATAAATTAACACTCACACAATCATCAACTGATACAAAATCTCTTTTGTGTCCACCAGCAGGATATCCATTAAATTTATCAAATATTTTACATAAACTTTTTTGATTTATTTGAGAATAAAAGTTATGAATAGGACTAGCCATATTAAGCTTATGATCTTCATTGACTCCATAAACATTAAAATATCTTAAACCTACTATTTTTGAATTTTGGTTAAAGTTTTTAATTAAGTATTTATCAAAAAGAAGTTTTGATTTTGCGTAAAAATTTAGAGGTTTAAAAGAATTTATTTTCGTAATCTCATTGGAGTTTCCACTTTTTTTTCCATAAACTGATGCGGAAGAAGCATAAATAAATTTAATATTATTATTAGCTGAGTGTATAGCAAGTTTTTTTGTGTATTCATAATTGTTCTTGAATAGGTAATCCCAATTATTTTCCAAGGTGTTTGTGCAGGCTCCTAAGTGAAAAATAGTATCTATTTTTTTTTTACTTATCTTTAAAAAATCAAATATTTCATCTTTAAAATATAATTTTTGGAACTTTAAATTTTCAATATTTTTTTTTTTTAATTTATTAATGTTATCAAATATTACAATTTCTTTTTTTTTAATTTTATTTATTTTATGAATCAGATTGCTTCCAATAAATCCTGCACCACCTGTAACAATAATCATTTTTTATTAATAATATTTGTAGTACTTATACCTTTAATATTCCTAAGTATTTTTACCTTTCCCCCATTTCTAATAACAAAATCAGATCCGATTATGTTTTTTTTTTTATAATCGGAACCTTTAAATAAAATATTAGGTTTAATTTGTTTAATCATTTTAAATGGTGTCTTACTATTAAATACAATAACCATATCAACATTTATATTTTCTAATAACTTTTTTTTTCTTAAAATTTCATTTTCTATAGGTCTAAATTTTCCTTTATTTTTTTTTACCGATAAGTCAGAATTCAATAAAACAATTAATTTATCACAATATTTTTTTGCCGATTTAAGTGAATATACATGACCTTTGTGTAATAGATCAAAACATCCATTTGTAACACCAACTTTATAAACATTATTCCATTTCTTAATTTTTTTTAAGTATTTAATGTTTATTTTATCCATTTAAATATCTCGTTTATTTATAAATGATGTATATTTTTTTTTTATTACTATTCTTGCTGCGATAATAGCTTTAGCAATTGATTTTTCTATTGGAAATTTTTTTTTAAGAAAAATAGCTAATATTGATATAAATGTATCACTAGCTCCAGTTACATCAGTAGGAATTATTTTTTTTACTTTAAAAATGTAGTTTTTTTTTCTGGTAGAAAGAATTACGTTTTTACTTCCTCTTGTGATAATTAAATAACTAAGTTTAGAGTTATTTTTAAAAAATAATTTAATTTTTTCTTTCAAGCTTATTTTTTTTTTAAAAAATGAGTTAAATTCTTTCTCATTTGGGACGATGATATCGCAACCATTATAATATGAAATATTGTTTTTCTTTGGATTGCAAATTGTTATCTTATTATTTTTTTTAAATATATTTACTAATTTTTTATAAGTACTTTTTTTAAAAGTGCCTTTATTATAATCTGACACTATTAAAAGGCTAAATTTATTAATATTTTTTTTTACGTAGTTATATATTTTATCAAATTGATCATTTAAGTTTTTCTTTTCATAATCTATTCTATAAATCATTCTATTATTACAAAAAACTCTTGATTTTAATGGTGGTACAAATTTTGTAGATTTAAATATTTTATTTTGAATTGAATTTTTTTTTAATAAATTTTTTAAAATAACAGTGCTTTTGAACAAATTAGGATCTGAAACCCCTACTAACATAACTTGTTGGCCTAATTTTTTAATATTATTAGCAACATTTGCCGCTCCTCCAAGAAAGTATTTTTTTTCTTTTGGTAACAATATAGGTACGGGTGCTTCTGGAGATTTTTTGTTAGATTTAGCAAATATTACTTGATCCAAAATTATATCTCCAATGACTAAAATCATAATTTTTTTACACTAATCATAAAAATTTTTTTTTTTAATTTTAAAAAATCATCGTAAAAAATATCTCCAATAAAAAATTTATTATATTTGTAAATTTTACTATTAAGTGAATTTATAATTTTGTTACAACCGTAATTATTAAATATATTTTTTTTTATTTGATAATAATCATCAAAAATTACCAAAGAATTTTTTGAGATGATTTTTTTAATTGAGTTCCAATCATTTTTGATAGTTGCAACTGAGTGACCTCCATCAATAAAAACAAAATCAATATTTTGACTTTTTTTAATAAATTTTGGCAATGTTTTTTTAGTATTTCCTTTTAATAGATTAACGTTTGTAAATTTCTTCAATTTTTTTTCTACATTTTTTTTTGAAAGAGGAAACTTACTTAATTCTTTATTAATTAAATTTTGAGAGTCGTAAAAGTCTTCAAATAAATCAAATCCATAATACTCAATATTTTTATTAAAAATTTTTGCAGTTTCAATTAGTTCAATAGCTCTATTTCCATTATAAACACCAATTTCTACTATTGATTTTGGTTTAGTTTTGTAGACAGAAAATAATAAAAAAGCATATCTTTTAGTTGAGCTTAATAAATATTTCAAAATTCTATAAAAGAATTTTGAATATAAAATTATTTTCATTTTTTAAATATTAAATTTTGATTTTTTACTATCTATTAAAAAACCTTTAACTGTATCTACAGTAAGATTATTAAAAGATTTTCCAAAATTTTCAATTTTTTCAATTATTGATGGTGGTATAGTAATGATATGACACCCTAATTTTTTTGCATTAAGGAAATTATAAGCTTCTCTCGTACTTGCCCATAAAATTTCAACATTTTTAAATTTTTTTGCTAATTTTATACTCTCTTTAATTTGATATACTGGATCTTTTCCCAAATCAGACATTCTACCAGCAAAAATAGAAATTATTACTTTATTTTTATTATTAATTTTTTTTAAAATATTTTTAGTTTGTTTGTGAGTATAAACAGCTGTTATATTTAACTTAATTTTCCTTTTATTTAATTTTGATATCACTTTCCCTAGAAATTTTCCTTTGGAATTAGTCACCGGTATTTTAACAAAAACATTTTTTCCCAATTTATTTATTATTTCTGCTTGATATATTATTTTTTTCTCATCATCAGCAAAAACTTCTATAGATACTGGTTTAGATGTAATTTTTATTATTTTTTTACAATATTCTAAATAATCCTTTGCTCCAGCTTTTCTCATCAAACTTGGGTTTGTAGTAAAGCCTTTGACGATTGTTTTTTTATTATATTTTTTTATTAAATTTAAATCTGCAATATCGCAATATATTTTAGTCATTATAGATTTTTGATGATGTCTTCAGTCATTTTTTTTGCATCAGCAAACAGCATTAATGTGTTATCTCTATAAAACAAATCATTATCAATTCCAGCATATCCTGGCGAAAGACTTCTTTTTACAAATAGAACTGATTTACTTTTTTCGACATCCAGAATTGGCATACCATAAATTGGACTCTGTGGATCTGACTTTGCCACAGGATTTGTTACATCATTAGCTCCAATAACATAAACTACATCACAATTAGCAAAATCATTATTTATCTCTTCAAGTTCAAAAACTTCATCGTAAGGAACGTTAGCTTCTGCTAGCAAGACATTCATGTGTCCTGGCATTCTCCCTGCGACTGGATGTATTGCATAACTTACTTTTACGCCATTTTTTTTTAAGGCATCTACCATTTCTCTTAGCGCGTGTTGCGCTTGTGCTACAGCCATTCCGTAGCCAGGAACAATAATAACAGAGGATGCATTCTTCATCAAAAAAGCAGCGTCGTCAGCATTGCCACTCTTAACTGGTTTTTGCTCTTTAGAGGATGTTGAATTTGATTGGTCTGTAGCTCCCCAACCTCCCAATATTACGTTAAAGAAAGATCGGTTCATTCCTTTGCACATTATGTAAGAAAGTATAGCTCCCGATGACCCAACTAACGCACCAGTTATTATAAGTGCAGAATTTTCTAGTGTAAAACCTATTCCAGCTGCTGCCCATCCGGAATATGAATTAAGCATTGAAATAACCACAGGCATATCCGCTCCACCAATGGGTATTATTAAAAGAAATCCCAATATGAAAGAAATAAAAATTAATATCCAAAAGTAATTTGAGAATTGAGTCTTGCAAAGCAAGTAAACTAATACAAATATAGAAATTCCAATTAAAAGGTTAAGAAAATGTTGACCTTTAAATGTAATGGGAGCACCTGACATTATTCCTTGCAATTTCAAAAAAGCAATAACTGATCCAGAAAACGTTATTGCTCCAACGGCTGCCCCAATAGACATTTCAATCAAACTCGCAAGTTTAATATTTCCCACAAATCCTAAATTAAAAGCTTCAGGTTTCAAAAATGCAGAAACTGCCACAAATACGGCGGCTAAACCAACTAGACTATGAAATCCAGCAACAAGTTCTGGCATTGCTGTCATAGGTATTCTAAAAGCTATAAATGCACCTATTGAACCACCCAGAATTAAAAAAATTAATATATATACAAAAGCAAGATTAAAACTTCCTACTGTCAGAAAAGTCACAACAATTGCAATAACCATACCTGCTATCCCAAAATAGTTTCCTTGTCTTGAGGTTTCTGGTGAAGATAAGCCTCTTAATGCTAAAATAAATAATATTCCTGACACTAAATAAAAGATTGCTGATAAATTTGCTGACATAATTTATTTTTTCTTTTTTTTGTACATTTGCAACATTCTTTGAGTGACAAGGAATCCACCAAAAATATTTACTGCTGCCAAGATTATCGCTGAAAAACCAAATATATTTGAAATTTCAAAAATTTTTTCTGAAGAACCTGCAAGAGCTGCTATGATCGCGCCAACAATTATAACTGAAGATATAGCATTTGTTACAGACATCAGTGGGGTATGTAGAGATGGGGTAACACTCCAAACTACATAATAACCAACAAATATTGACAAAATAAATATGCTCAATCTAAATATAAATGGGTCTATTTCCATAATCACTTAATTAAAGTTTTTTCTATTATTTCGTCCTCAAGGTTAATTTTTAGAATTTTATTTTCCTTATCATACAAATTATTTAAAAAATTAAACATATTTTTTGCATACAAATTTGATGACGACCCTGGAAGATCATTTAATATATTTTTCTTACCCAAAATTGATATTCCATTAAATTCAATAATTTCATCAACCTTTGTAATTTCAGTATTACCACCTTGGGAAGCGGCTAAATCATATATTACAGATCCATTTTGCATATTTTCAATCATATCTTTTTTAATAATCAAGGGCGCTTTCTTTCCTGGAATTAATGCTGTACAAATTACTATATTAGTTTTTTCTAAAGTTATTTTTAATAAATCTTCCTGTTTTTTTTTAAAATCATCTGATGCTTCTTTTGCATAACCACCTGAAGTTTCCAAATTTTCAGAACCCTCAACAGTCAAAAATTTACCACCCAAACTTTCAACCTGCTCTTTAGATGCTGATCTTACATCAGTGGCATAAACTATGGCACCCATTCTTTTTGCTGTTGCTATTGCTTGAAGTCCAGCCACTCCTGCTCCAATAACTAATACTCTTGCAGCTGATATAGTTCCAGCTGCAGTCATCATCATTGGAATGGCTTTTTTAAAATAAGAAAAACTATCTACTACAGCTTTATAACCAGCCAAGTTAGCTTGTGATGACAATATATCCATGGACTGTGCCCTTGTAATTCTTGGCAATAATTCTAATGAGAAAAAATTTATTTCTTTTGTTGAAAAATTTTTTAGTTTTTCAGAATTTGAATATGGATTGAGAACTCCAATTAAAGTTTGATTTTGCTTTAATTTATTTAATTTTTCATCATTAAGTATATTTAGTTGAACAATAACATTTGATTTTGAAATTACTTCATCATCATCATTAACAAATTCTGCACCTTCTAATAAAAATTCGTTATCTTCTAAACCAAGATGCTTTCCGTATCCTTTGGGAAGACAAACACCCAATCCGATTGATTTATATTTTTTTATAAGATCTGGCGTGATTGCTATTCGTTGTTCTAAATTTTTGTCTTCAAAAATAGATCCTACTATCATAGATAAATATTACAGAAGAAATGCAGCTAGCAAAATAAGTATTATCACCACAGCTATGCTGCCCCATAAAACAAACTTTGTAAAACCATCCCAGGTTTTTTTATGATTTTCGTTATCCATTACTTTTGTCTAGCTTTAAATTTTGGATTTTTTTTATTAATTATGTAAACCCTACCTCTTCTTCTAACTAATTTTGAATTTAGGTCTCTTTTTTTCAGGGATTTTAACGAACTAGCAATTTTCATAATATAGATTAAAGCCTGGCAACGTCCTACTCTTCCGTGTCTTAAGACAAAGTACCATTGGCGCAGAAGGGCTTAACTTCCGAGTTCGGAATGGGATCGGGTGTAACACCTTCGCTATAATCACCAGGCAGGAGAATATATATATAAAAATATTTTTTTGTAAATATTAATTATAATTGAAAATTAAGTATTTTTTTCAACAAAACTCTTTATATAATTTTTTAAATTGATTTTTCCATACCTTTTGTAAACCTTTTTTGTTTGGATTGGTATAGAAGAGGAATATCTCTCGCCCGCTCTAGATGGAAGTAATTTAATTGGTCTTTTGAACATTTTGGCAACTTCTAAAATTGTATAGCTTAATTTATTAGAGATTGCGTAGTGAGCACATCTATTTTTTCTCCAGGCTTCATAACAAACTTTTATTGTGTCATCTATATGTGTAAATCTTCTTGTTTGAGACCCAGGTCTGACAACACTAATTGGTTTTTTCTTCAAAAATTGTTCCTCAAATATTCCTATAACTGTTGCCATATCCCCTGTCCTAATTTGACCCTTTCCATAAACATTATAAAAATAAATTATTTCATATTTAAAATTAAACCATTTTTTTAAGTTTTCTAACAATTCAAGATTCTTTGCTTTAGAGAAAGCGTAAGGTGAAAGATTTTTGTCAAGACCGTTATTACCAAGAGTGGCAGAGGTTGCAGAATAAATTAACTTAATTTTATTTTTCATGCAAAAGTTGAATACTGCATTACTGCCAACAGAGTTGAAGTCTATACATTCATCTAATTTTGAAAAACTTTGATAGATTCTAGAAAATTCACCAAAATGAAAAATGCAACGAATGTCTCGTTTATATTTTTTTATCAGAGTATCAATATTTTTTGTGTGTCCGACTAAGTATTTAACCCTTTTGTCTTTAATATGATTTTTTTTTGATCCTGTTGAATAATTGTCAATACTAATAAAATTATATGATGTTTTCTTTAAAAAATATCTAATTAAGCTTGACCCAACAAAACCTGCACCACCAGTAACAATAATTAATTTTGACATTTTTTTTTTATATTCTTTTTTTTTTTAAAGTAAATTAAATTAAATTTTTTTTTTATATTATTTACTTAAAATTAGTTTTTTTAGAAGATTGTAGTGATTAAATAGAGAATATTTTTTTACATTTTTTTTGCATTAATTTTCATCTGCAACAAATCCTTATCATTTAAAGAAATATACTCTTTAATTTTTTGCTTTAGTGAAGAAATATTATTATTTTTAAATAGTAAACCACCTTTACCATATTCTAAAATTTCATTTGGACCACTTCTGCAATCACTGGAAATTATGAAACAATTATTAATAGCTGCTTCAATTAAAACAAAGCCTGGATCTTCCCACAATGAGGTTAAAATAAAAATTTTGCTGTTAAAGTAATACTTGGTTACGTTTTTATTAGAACCTAAAAGGAAAATACTATTTTCAAGTTTTAAATTATAAATTATTTGCTGAAGTTTGTGATTTTCTTCTCCCTCACCAATTATAAAAATTTTATAATTTTTTAATTCTGCTTCTTTTAATTCATTAAAGGCATTTATTATTAATTTAAAATTTTTTTGTTTTGTTAATCTTCCAACTAGTAAAATGTTACCTTTTAAAAATCTATCATGAAATTTATTATCATTTCTTTCATTTGATATATCGCTTAAGTTAAATACAGGATCATACAACACCTCTATTTTATTAGGAGAAAAAATTTTTTTTTCTATTAATTCTTTTTTTTGTTCATGGGTATTGCAAAAAACATTTTGAATATTTTTGTCAGACAATTTCCATAGCAAAGATCTAAAAAAATTTAGATTTGGTTTCCCTGAAACTCTAAATAATAATTTAGTTTTAAAATTAAAAATAATAAATAGTATTAATGGTAAACTAGAAATAAGGTGAATCATTAAATATTCAGGCTTTATTGATTTAATTAAATTTTTTAATTTAAAAAACGAGACAAAAAAAATTTGCATGAAAGCTATCCTGCTTTTTAGCAAACCATACTTAGGCAATTTAGAAAAAATATTTGGTCCTAATTTTAAAAATTTAATTTTTTTTTTTGGACTTTCTTCAGCCCATTCCCCTATTGCATCTATTATTATGGCTTCAAATTCATCTGAATATTTATTAATTGAACATGCTGAATTTAAAATAGCTTTTTTTGTTCCTATTCCCTTGTCAGTGAACGGGCCCCAATAAAGTATTTTTTTTTTCATTCAAATTAGTTGATGATTGTATAAATTATAACATATAAAAGTTAAATTAACTTTTAAATTAAAATTTTTAATAAATTTATAATAATTGTGAAAACATTGAATATTCAAGACAATAAAAATTTTAGAAATTTTTTAGTAATAATTTTTTCCTTAATTCCTCTCTCTATTATAGCTGGAAACTCTGTGATGGAATTAAATTTTATAATAATTATTTTTTCTTTTCTGATTTATTTATTTAATAATAAATCAATTTATTATGATCTAAAAAAGGAAAATTTTATATTATTACTCTTAATCCTTTGGGTATATCTAGTAATTAATACTTTTTTAGGAACTGATATATTCAATTCTATAAAAAGGAATATTTTATTTTTTAAATTTATTTTAATAATAATCTCTTTTAAATATTTCTTAATAAATTACGAAATATTAAAAAAAATTCTTTTTTTCTGGAGAATTATAATTTTGATTGTTTGTTTTGACGTATTTTTTGAATTCTTTCTTGGATTCAATGTTCTTGGTTTTCAAAGTCCAATGAAAAATGAGAGAATAGTAAGTTTTTTTAAGGATGAGTTAATAGTTGGTGCTTTTCTGTTTTCTTTTATGTTTATAGTTACATTCTCATTACTTGAAGAAAAAAAATTTAAATCAGCATTTATTTTTGGTCTTGTTATTTTTATAGCAATATTATTAAGTGGTGAAAGATCGATTGTAATCAAACTGATTTTTAGTTCTATTATCATAATTTTGTTTATTCAGAATTCTATAAAGATAAGACTTCTTTCCCTTGTTGTTTCTGCATTAATTATTTTAGTCTTATTAAATAACGATATAATAAAACAAAGATATGTGGATCAAATAAAGAAAGGATTAAATTTCGAAGATCAAGATTTAAAACATAACTTATTACATACTAAATATTTAAATCAATCAGTCCTATCTTATGAAGTTTTAAAAAATAATGTTTTTTTTGGAGTAGGTAATAAAAATTATTTTAGAGAATGTATAAAATTAAAAAATACTTCTAAAGATTCCTCGGTAAAAGTTTACGGTTATTTAAATTGCTATACACATCCACATCAAACTTATTATGAGTTCCTGTCAGAACATGGTATATTTGGAACATTGTTAATTTTAATTATATTTTACAAACTTCTTTTTTACGAAAATAAATTTAAATTACCATTAAATAAAAAAAGGACTTTGCTTCTTTTAAAAATTTATTGCTTAGTTTCTTTTTTACCAATTGTTCCTACTGGCAGTTTTTTTTCAAATTTTCAATTAATGCTTTTTTTTCTTAATTATAGTTTTTATCAATTATATTTACACAAAAATACTTAAGATTATCTTTTAAAAATTGAAATAATAAACCTTAAAATAAAATATATACTTGAAAAATAGACACTTACGAATTCTCTCATCTTTTCTTTAAAAGATGTTCCAAACATATTCTCTCCGAACTTAACTTGTTTATTAAAAACTTTTTTTTCATCTTTAAAATTGTTGTCTTTTTTAGTTAAAACAAATAATAACTGTGTTCTTAATTTATTACTTTTATTTTTAGACCCTTTGTGCCAAATATGACTTTCTCTAATAAAAATATCTCCTTTTTTTAAAATTATGTCATCTTTTTTTTTAAAAAATTTTGTTAGATAAAATTTCCAAAATTTAATTTGCTTTTTGTGACTTCCGGGAATGATAACGGTTGGTCCATCTATTTTATTTACATCGCTTATCGCGATTCCTATTAATATTTTACGGGATTTGATTGGTCCATCTGTGTGATAAAACTGTGAACCTTTATTTGGTAAAGAAATATTTCCTCGAAAAGTTACTTTATAATTTTCTAATTCTTCATCTAAGAGCTTCTTGAAAACTTCTTTAAAATTGTTTTTTTTTATTTCATTCCAAATTGTACTCATATCCTCTGAAGGTATTAGATCTAAATTGCCAGTTAAATACCCGCCAAGTTTTTTTATTTGCGATAAATTATTTGAGTATTCTGAATTTACTTCAGAATGTATTTTTTTGGTACATTTTAAAAATAGATCAGAGTTTAAATAGTTTTCAATAATTACATAACCTTTGGTATCAAAAAAAAATTTTATTTTGCTTAAATTTATCATATATCTTTTAAGTTATGGAATTTAATGAACCAATACTACTTCTAACATATAAAAGGCCTGAGACAACCATTAAAATTTTAAAAAAAATTTTATCAGTTAATCCAAAAAAAATTTATATTTTTCAAGATGGTCCAAAAAAAAATTTTAATAAATTAGACAATCGATTGTATTTAAAGACTACAAAGATTATTCAAAATCAAAAATTGAAACAAAAAAAGATAAAAATATATTTCTTCCAATTTAAAAAAAATATAGGACAACGTTATATTGCAAAAAAGATAATGGATAGAGTTTTTAAGAATGAGGATAAAATTATTTTTTTAGAAGATGACACATATCCAGATAAATCTTTTTTTTATTACTGTTCAATATTGTTGAATAGATTTGAAAATGATAATGAAATTTATCATATTTCTGGCTGTAACTTATATTATGGAATGTATAAAAGAAAAATAACTGATAAATTAATCTTTAAATCGAAATACCCACAATTGTGGGGTTGGGCAACATGGAAATCTAAGTGGAAAAAATACTATAGACCAAATATTACAGATTGGCATACAAACAAAAAAAAATTTTTAACAACTTGTATTGATAATAAAGATGAATATAGATTTTTTAATTATTTTATATCCAAAAATTCAAAAGGGACTCATATTGGTTGGGATATCCCTTGGATTTATAAACTAATTCTTAAAAAAAAATATACTTTAGTACCAAATAAAAATTTAATAAAAAATATTGGATATAAGTATGATCCATCTGGTAAGGGGGCAAAAAAATTTAGAAATTTATCTATTTCAAAAATAAAATTTAATTCTAAGTTAAGTGATAAGATCTATCATAATAAATCATATGATGATTTTTTAAGATTTAGTTTTTATGGAAGAAAAAATATTTTAATTTTAATTTTAAAAAAAATAAGAAATTTATTAAAATCTATTTTTATCTGACATGAAGTCAATTCTTACTGTATCTTCTTCGTAAGTCTTTTGATCTCTTGGATTTTTACTTACGCATAATAAAATTGTATTTTCTGTATAATACATTGCATGATCAATCATGGGACCTGTAAATAAAAGTTCTCCTTTTGATATATTAATTTTCTTTATTTCTTGTTTAGAATTTGTTTCTCTAAAATAATATTCGAATGCACCCTCAACTACATAAAGATAATGCCAATCTTCTTTATGGTAATGGTTTGCTCTCCAACTGTTTGGTTTTGTTATAATTAATGAAGCACTTTTCATGTCTAAATCACATAAAGGTTGTATTGTGCCTCTCTTATCAGAAAAATTTTCTGGCAAGTTAATTATTGCTTTTTTTGAAAGTTCTTTAAAATCCATGCTCAGTTTCTATATATTTTTTTAGAAATCTCAATTAGAAAATTTCTTTTTATAAAATTTCATTCTAACAGTATGTGTATTTGATTTTATATTGTATTTTTTTATACCATAAATAAGCATTTTTATTTCACTATTAAAATTTGAAAACTTAAAGTTTTTAAAATATTTTTTAAAATTGTTACTTTCTGTTCTGTAATTTCTATTATCCTTGTTTTGAACTATAAATTTTGCGTGTTTTGTTGATACATTAAAGTATTTAAGTATTTTATATGCCAGATCCTTAATTGTTGAATTAAATGCAACTAAATTTGTAATAAATGATGGAAAACTATTGCTAGAGATTATTTTATCATAAATTTTTGCAACATCGGTCAGTGATATAAAAGGTCTCCATTGCATTCCATCTCCATTGATAATAATTTCTCTTTTTTTCATAAATGAGTTAACAAATATGTTAATTACAAGATCTAATCTTAAATTTTGAGAAAATCCAAATAAGGTTGAATTTCTAAAAATATTTACCTTAAAATTTTTGTTCCTCATCTTATAAATTTCATTTTCTGCTTTTAAATTTGCTTTGGCATATGTGCTAAGTGGATTTTTTGCTGAATTTTCATATACAATATCCTTGTTATAACCGTAAACCGCACATGTAGAATTAAATATATATCTTTTTACTCCACACTGCTTTGCCATTTTTGCAAACTTTTTTCTTCCAAAATAATTTATTTGCCAAGTATATTTTTTGTTTAATTCTGCACTTGGATCATTAGGTATTCCATTCAAATCACATACTATATCAACACCTTTAAAATCTGAAAGCGAGACATCTAAAATATTTTTTTTAAGGAATTTTAATCTTTTGTTATATCTAATTTTCTTCTTATTTTTATATAACCACTTAAAATAAAATTCATCAAAAACTATTATATTATTCTTTTTAAGTAAAAATTGAGTTAAGAATGTACCTAAATATCCACCTCCTCCAGAAATTAAAATTGTTTTCATATTTTTTTAAATTATAAGATGACTTATATATATATGTATCTATGACTGTAAAGCGTTTGATAAAACTTATATTGCCTAATTTTCTTTTAGAATTTTATAGGGATTACAAAATAAAAAAAAAAACTTACTTTGGTCATCATAATCTTGATGAAAAGTTAAAAAATTATTTAAATTTTAAAAATGGTTTTTTTATAGAACTTGGTGCAAATGATGGTATTAACCAATCTAATACTTTTTATTTTGAGAAAAATTTAGGTTGGCGGGGAATATTAGTTGAGCCTATAAGAAAGAAATATCTTAAATGCATCAAAAATAGATCTAATAATAACTTTTTCTATAACAGCGCTTGTGTAAGTTTTGATTTTCCAAACAAGAAAATTAAAATGATTTATTCAGATTTAATGAGCTCAATAGATGATCAAAATATTTATAATAAGTTAGATCCAAAAAATCATACATTGGAAGGAAAGCAATATCTTCAACAAAACGAAAAAGTTGAAGAATTTTGGACTGATACATCAACTTTAAACTCAATTTTGGATAAAAGTAGTGCACCAAACTTGATTGATTTTTTGTCATTAGATGTAGAGGGTACAGAAATAGAAGTATTAAATGGAATTAATTTTTCAAAATATAAATTTAAATATATTTTAATTGAGTCACGAGACGATGATGAAATTAAAAAATATTTAAATGAAAAAAATTATATTTTTTTGGAAAAAATTAGCAAGAGAGACCTGTTTTTCAAATACAAAAATTTAAAATAATGATAAAAGTTGGGATTATAGGTTATGGAAGATATGGTAAAAAATATTATGAAAATTTAGCTAATATTAAAAATTTTAAAGTAATAAAAATTTTAAGAAGAAAAAAAACTAAAAGTTTAAAATTTACAAATAATAAGAAAGAGTTTTTTAAACTTAAAAATATTGATTTATATATTATAGCATCTCCTACATTTACTCATTTTCAATATTTAGATCAAATTATAAGAAAGAATAAAAATATTATCATTGAAAAACCACTGGTAAAATATTTTTACCAATATCAATTACTTAAAGATAAAATAAAAAAATATAAAAAAATAATTTTAATTAATCATACAGATTTGTATATGAATGCATATTCCAAATTAAAAGAAGAAATTAAATATATTGGAAAAATTAAAACTATAAATCTTTATTATGGAAAAAATGATCTGTATTATTTAAATAATATTTCAAACACAACAGATCTACCTTATTTTGAGTGGCTTCCACACCCATTGGCAATAATAAAAGACCTGTTTTATAAAAATAATTTTAAGTTTAAATTAAAACAAAAAAAAATTATAAATAAATTTATTGTTAAACAAAAAATTAAAATTATATTTTTTAATAAAAATATTATAATTAATTTGTTTTTTTCCAATTACTATAAAAATCCTAAAAGAAATATTAATATAGTTGGAACAAAAGGGACTTTACTTTACAGGGGATATAATAAGAAAAAACTTTTTTTAAAAAAAAAGAATAAAAAAAAATACTTAAAAACAAATGATGTCGATCCTATAAAAAATTTACTCTTAGATTTTTATAAAAAATATAAAAGAAAATATTTACTTGATGATAGAAAATTTTTATTAGCAACGGCGGGTAAATTATTTGAAATATCGAACAGTGTTAAACATTAGTTTATTTTTCTATCAATGGTAAAGGGAAAGGTTTAATAAATTTAAAATTTTTATTTATTTTTTTACACTTTTTTTTTATGCTACTATAAAAATTCCAAGCTAAAATTAAAATAATATCATAATTATTTTTATTTTGTTTTAGATAGCTAAATTTTTTGATAAGAAATTTTTTACCTGGGGTGAATCTATTTACTTTTAATCTATTATCATCGATAACTAACTTAAAATCAGATCTTGAAAAATTAAAGAAATGTGAAAGTGTTGTTAATTTTGCTGGAGCACCATAGCCAATTATTTTCATTCCCTTTTTATTTTGCTCGTTTACTAATAATTTTAATTTTTTCTTTGTTTCAATTATTTCTTTATGAAATGCTTTGTATCTATTTATGGAATACAATCCATTCAATTTCTCTTTTTTGACTTGATTATTAATTTTATTCTTATTTATCTTGTAAGCAAATTTTTTACTTATGTACAATCTTATTGATCCTCCTTGTGCTTCAATTAACTCAAAATCAAATATTTGCATATTTTGCATATTAAAAAAATTTATCAAAGGTTTGAGAGAGTGATAACTCATATGCTCATGGTAAATTGTATCAAAGGTTTTTTTTTTTAATACAGTATCTAAATAGGACACTTCTATAACAAAAACCCCTTTTTCAGATAATAGATTTTTTACACCCTGTGAAAAGTTATAAAGATCAGGTGAATGAGCAAAAACGTTATTGGCAGTGATCAAATCAAATTCACCATATTTTTTTCTTAATTTATAGCTAAGATCTAATGTAAAAAAATCTGTATTAATATCAATTTTCTTTTGAACATTTAGTTTTTTCAGATTTTTAGCTGGCTCTACTCCAATTATATTTTTAAATTTTTTCTTTGTGAAATTTTCTAAAAATGTACCGTCATTGCATGCAATATCTAAAATTTTAGAATTAAAATTTAACTTAAATTTCTTGATTACTTTTTCTGAATATTTTTTGAAATGATCAGATAAAACTTTTGATGTTCCCGAAACATATAAATAATTTTCAAAAAGTAGCTTTGGATTTATCAATTCTTTTAATTGTAGATGACCACAATCAGAACAAAGAACACAACTTAAATTAAAAAATTTTTCTTTTTTATTAATATTACTCGGATATGAATTTGCTAGTGGAGTTTTACCAAAATTAATCACCTTTTTTATATTGATTGAGTAGCATAAAACACATTTTTTCTTATTTATTTGAGATTTACCTTTAAATTCAATCAATTTATTTTTAAAATTTTTCATTACAAAAATACCATTTGTCATATAATTATGTAATGAAGATTAGTAAATATAAATTTAAAATATTTTATAAAAAATTTAATGAACGAAGATTATCATAATAAAATTGGACATAACTCAACAACAACTAATAATGTTAATAAAGAGAATTTAAAAACCACAAAAAAAGGTTTTTATGTGAGTTATGATAAAGCTGGTTTTAGAATAGATTATTATAACACATCGGTATTTAGAAGATTATTGAGAAAAAGTTTAATTAAAATTGGGGTATTCGAAACAATTAAAAATTTGAAAAAAAGGTTAATGGTTAAATACGTTTGGAAAAAAAAAGTAGATAATATAATTAATAAATTGACAGAATCTAATCTTCCTTTGTTTGATAGAATTTCAATAGAAACATTTAGTAAGTGTAATGGCGGTTGCTCTTTTTGCCCAGTAAACCGATTTGACGATCCTAGAAAAGATGAATTAATGCATGAAAATTTATTTAAAAAAATCATACTTAACTTATATGATTTAAATTATAAAGGTCAGGTAATTTTATCTCTCAATAATGAACCTTTTCTAGATAAAAGAATTTATGATTTTGCAAAAATTGCTAGAAATTATTTGCCGGACGCATATATTTCTATATTATCAAATGGCACTCCTCTTAATGTTGATAGATTTATGAAAATTATAAACAATGTAGATGAGTTAGTAATAGATAATTATAATGACAATTTAGAGTGGCATAAAAATATTCAAACTATTATGGAGTACTTATCTGATAAAGAAATTTATAAAGATAAAGTTAAGTTTAGAATGAGATTAGAAAACGATATTTTGGATACTAGGGCGGGCCAAGCAAAAAATAGGGGATGGATAAAACCCCTAAATATTTCATGTCTATATCCTTTTATTTCGATAAATATTCAAGTTAATGGGGATGTCTCATTATGTTGTAACGATGCACTTTCAAAGGAAGTTGTAGGAAATGTCGATAACAAAAATTTAGAGGATATATGGTATTCAAAAAAATATTTCGATTATAGAAAAAAAATTAACAAATCAAGAGAGTTAATTTCAATTTGTGAAGGCTGTGATACTGTAGATATACCGAGAGGAATTATTAATATTTAATATTCTCTTATTTGAAAACCAAATAAACCAATTATAAGACCAAAGTTTCTCATCATATACATAATAAATTTATAAAAATTTTTTTTTGGCGATATAAAAATTTTAATTATCGAGCTTAGTGATTTAAATAAATCAAACAATAATTTAAATATTAAGAAAAAATGTCCATATATATTTCCATATAAGCTTTTATAAATTATAACCGCAGAAGCACCGTAGCGGATATTTCTTTTTACAAACCATATTAAATTTTCTCTTTTTTTATCTATTAATTCATAAACAGGCGCCTCTGAATTCCAAAAAATTTTTTTACCTAGTTTGTTGAGCTTTAGAAAAAATAATTGATCTTCTCCACCAATTTTATTTAGTTTTTCTGAAAATCTAATTTTATTTTTAATAGCACTAATATCTAAAAAAACATTATTAGTTGAGGCCCAATTTGTTTTTGTATTATGCGCTTGATTTCTTTCCATTATTTTCAAATAAATATTTTTAGATTTAGAAATCTGTGGTCCAGTAACTATGTCTGCTTTCTGACTTTTTAATATTTTAATCATTGATAATAACCAATTTTCGCTGATAATGCAGTCATCATCAAAGAATGCTGCATATTTAAAAGTGCTAGACCTCAAAACTTCTAAAACTTTGTTTCTTGAATGCGACAAGCCTATTTTATTTTCCTGAAAAAATTTTATTTTAAGCTTATTTTTAAATTGACTAAGTATTTTATTATAACTTAAATAATCATTTGATATTAGAATTATTTCTATATTGAATTTTTTAAAACTTTTTAATTTTAATATTGAATCTAAGTTTTTCGAAAGTTTTAACTTTCTATTTTTGGTACAAATACAAAAAGCTATTTTATCTCTCATTTTTTAATAAATTATAGAAATATATATAAATCAGAATATTAGTTACTAAAATTATAGATAAATTTAATGAGCTCTTATAATTAATAACAGATAATGCAAAAACTAATAGATTGTATAAATTAATCAGGTTCGCTGCAATCACATTTGAAATAAAATCTTTTTTATTAAAAGTAAATATAAATTTAAAAAGATGATGGTGTAAATGATTATTATCTGGAGAAGCAGGATTGAATTTAAAAATAATTTTCCTAACAATGGAAAACAATGTTTCAAAAGCAGGATACCATAAAATCACCACTATAAATAAAACTGAAAAATCTTGAATATTTTTATAAAAATCTATGCAAATAAAACCAACAAGACAAGAAATAGAATATGCGCCCGAGTCGCCTATGAAACTTTTATTTAATATGTTGAAGATTAATAATATAAAAAGTATTAAAATTGAATTAATTATTAATTCTATATCATAATTAATATTATAAACTTTAATGAATACAATTAAAGTTAATAATACTAGAGCATAATATCCAATTACTAAAGTATTTAAGCCATCAAAAAAATTTGATCCGTTGATTAATACGAGAATACAAAATACTGAAAATAAAATTTTATTGTACTTATATTCTAAAATTAAATCTAAATATTTTAAGTCTGTAAAAGAAATACCAATATCTAATAATTGAACAAAGATTATACAGATTACAAATTGAAGTAAAAATCGTAATGATGGCAGATTTAGTATTTTGAGATCAGAAATTAGGCCAACAAGAAATATACACAATATAAATAATTTTAAAACCAAGCTTGTGCTTGAAAATACTAAAAAGAGAATAGAAAAAACAAGACCTCCAGATAGAACAATATTTTTTTTTCTATTTACTAATTTTTTATGTTGAAAATGATCAGGGTCATCAAGTAAGATTTTATTTTTGAAAAGTATATTATTGATAATATAATGTGATATTAGACCAAATATAAACTTAATAAAAATCATTAAAATATTTTCTGTTTAAATTTTTTAAAGACAAAGTATAATGAAAGTCTGAATACATAAAAAACTGTAATTAAAAAATTTTTATTTTCAATTTTTTTATAAACTTTAAATGCATCTCTAAATTTTTGGGTAATATTGCTTGAAAGAGAATTTTCTGTTTTTCTCCAGTTTAAAAGAGTTTTATTTATTCCGTATATTTTTGAAATTTTTGATAATTTTAACCAAAGAAAGAAATCTTCTTTTGTTTTTGTATTTCCAAATCCCAGAGATTTTTTTAAAATTGAACGTTTTAAAATAACTGATGATAATGCAATATCACAAGATTTCAAAAGTGTATTATAATCTAATTTTTTTCTAACATTCATTTTACCAATAATTTTATTTTCTTCATTTATTAAATAATAATCTGTATGTGAAAAGCTTAAATTTTTTTCTTTCATGATTCTCAGTTGTACTTCTAATTTTTTCTTACTCCAAACATCATCTGAATCGCAAAAAGCTATATATTTTGAATTAGATTTTTTTATACCAATATTTCTTGATCTGCCAACACCTAGATTTTTTTTGTTAATAATTAATTTGTATTTAATTTTTTTGCCTAAAATTTTTTTAATATACAAAATATCGCTTTTGTCAGTTTGGTCATAAATAATAATCAACTGATATTTTTTAAAACTTTGATTTATGATTGATTTTAAAGTTTCTTTTATATAATTTTTTTTTTTATAATAAGGTAGTATTATTGATACATGCATGAGTAATTTTTTACAAAAATTTTAATAAGTATTTATAATATATCAAAGAAATAACATTATAAATATGTCTATTATTTGATATGAAATAATTCATAAAAATATGAAAAAAAAAATAATTTTTTTTTGTCCCTCAATTGAAATCGGGGGTGTAGAAAAGAATTTATATAAAGTAGTAAATTTTATCTCAAAAAAAAATGAGGAAGTATACTTATTTACTTTTAAAAATAATAATCTAAAAAAAAAATTAAGTAAGAATATTAAAATAGTAACCAGTAATTTTCTTGGAAATATAAATTTACCTTACTTTTTAAAAACTATATTATGTATAATCAACTATTTTATTAAATTTGGTTTTCAAAAGAATTTAATTTTAGTTTCATTCCAGTCAAATTTATATTTTATTTTATTAGGTAAATTGACTAAAAATAGAATAATTGCTAGATCAAATGCAGCCCCGAATTATTATATATCTAATAAATTAAAATTAAAATTATTTAGGATTATTTATAAACTTGCAGACAAAGTTATCGTGAATAGTAAAGATTTTCAAAAAAAGTTTTTTAATGTTTTTAAAGTAATGCCAATTTGTATTTACAATCCATCTATTATAAAGAGTAAAATTAGAAAATTTAGATTGAGCAAATCTAATAAAACACTAAGTTTTTTAAATGTTGGTAGATTAACAAATCAAAAAAATCAGATTATTATTTTAAAAGCTCTAGCAGAAATTAAAAACATAAATTATAAACTGGTAATTGTGGGAGATGGATCACAAGAAAAAAATTTAAAAAAATATATTTTTCTTAATAATTTAAAATCTAAAGTAAAAATAATCAACAATATCTCAAATGCTGAAAAATTTTATAAGAAGTGCGATGCATTTATACTGAGTTCTAAGTTTGAAGGATTGCCTAATGTATTAATTGAAGCACAAATAAAAAGGAAATTTATTATTTCGTCAAATTGTCCAACTGGTCCGAATGAAATTCTAATGTATGGTAAAGCTGGATATTTGTTTAAAAATAACAACTATAAAGATTTAAAAGATAAAATTCAAAAATTTATACTTAAAAAAAATTCAAATGAGATTATAAAAAAAATTAAAAAAGGCTACAAAAATCTAAATAGATTTGATGAAGAGAAAAACTTAAATCTTTATTACAAAGAGATTATAAAAAAACCATGAAAAAAAATTTAATATTTTTTATGTCAAACTTTATTTATGGTGGGGCAGGCAATTCAATCTCCAAATTATGCTTAAACTTACCAAAAAAAGATTATAAAATTTCAATAATAAGTATTGGTAAATGCGATTATACAAAAATTTTATTAAAAAATAATATTAAAGTATATGAATTAAAAAAAAGAAAACTAATATTTTCTTTATTTTTAATTTATAAATTACTCAAAAAAATCGTTCTTAAGAATCATAAAAATATTTTAATATCAAATATACATTACAACAATATAATTCTTACTTTAATAGCAAGACGAATTCAAGGGCTTAAAATAATCTTGGTGGAAAGAACTCCCTTGCAAGAATTAAATATTTATTTTTCAAAATTAGATTTTTTTAAGAAAAAAATAATTAGTTTTTTATTGAACATCATTTATCCTTTTGCCGATGTTATAATTGCAAATTCAAATGGAATTAAAAAGGGTTTCAATTATCCATTAATAAAAAAGGTGATGGTGATATATCCTCCGTCATTAAAGGCCGTAAATAACCAAAATAGGCAAAATTTAAAACGAAAAAATTACAAAGCTGTTTGTTTTAGTAGATTTTCAAAAGAAAAAAATTTGGAATGTGCAATAAAATCTTTCATATATTTGAAGAATGAAAATATCAAATTGACTATTTATGGAGAAGGTGAATTAAAAATAAAATTAAAATCTCTTATAACAAAACTTAATTTAAATCATAAAGTATTTCTTAAAAAACATACCAACAATCCTCAGAAAGAGATGAAAAAATTTGATATGCTTATATCTCCATCTTTTTTTGAAGGTTGTAGTAATACCTTAATTGAAGGACTTAATAATAATCTTTTAGTTATTGCTTCTAATTGCCCTGGTGGAAATTCTGAGATTTTATCATACGGGAAATCTGGACTTTTATTTAAAACAAATAATGAATTTGATTTATATCTTCAAATTAAAAAGATAATAAAAAAATTTGCATATTATAAAAGTAAATCTAAAAAATATAAATCTAATTTAAATAAGTTTCTCTTAAGTTCTAATGTAATAAACTTTTCTAGAATTTTTGAAAAGATCTAATTTTATTATATTGCTTATACCAATTTAATGTATTCAGTAGACCTTTCTCAAAACTAGTAAAGTTTTTAAATTTAGTCTCCTTTATAATTTTAGTATTGTCTCCATGTGTTTTGATTACATCTGCTTGCTGCAGTTTTCTTTTTTTGATTTTAGGTATTTTTATGTATTTTGATAGAATGCCAAATATTGCTGTTAACTTAATAGGATTGTTTGAGCAAATATTATAAATTGTATTTTCAAACTTATTATGAAACTTAATTTTTTTAACAATTGAAACAACATCTCTTATATAAGTAAAATCTCTTTGATGATTTCCATAATTATTTAAAAAAAATATTTTACTAGCGAATGATGCATCAATAAATTTATAGATTGACATATCTGGCCTACCCCACTCTCCGTAAACAGTAAAAAATCTCAATCCTATAAACTTTATTTTATAGTACTTAGAATAAATATCTGCCATTTCTTCATTATTCTTTTTTGAAAGTCCATAAAAATTGTTTGGATTTATTTGATGATTTTCTTTTAAAGGAAATTTTTTTGAGTTTCCATATACCGAACTGGACGAAGCATATATAATTTTTTTTATTTTTTTTAATCTTGAAAGTTCAATTATATTAAAAAAACCATTATAATTAGAATTTAAATAATTTTTTGGATTTACAATTGAATATCTAACGCCTGCTTGGGCAGCTAAATGAATTATTTTTTCAATTTTATATTTATTAAAAATTTTATTTAAGGCATTGTAACTTTCGAGATCTATTTTATGAAATTTAAAATTTTTAAACTTTTTTAATTGATTAACTCTATCTTTTTTTAACTGGATTGAATAATAATCATTAATATTATCAATGCCAATTAATCGTTTATTATCTCTTAAAAGTGACATTGATAAATTAAATCCTATAAATCCAGCAACTCCAGTGACTAATATAAAAGACTTTCTTTTCATATTTTATTGAATTAAATAGAAATAAATTTAATTAGATAAATCTTATGAACAAATATTCTGAAATAATCAAGAGATTAATCACTAAGTTTAATTTTAAAATAGAACATAAAAACTCTTGGTATAAAAGAAATGAACATTTTATTGCTGAAATTGATGAAAATGAATTAAACATTATAAAAAAAATTTCTAATTATTCTATGAGTACACCAGCAAATCATTGGGCTATAATTCAATCTATCAAACACATATTTAAAAATAATATTGAGGGCGATTTTGTAGAGTGTGGTGTCTGGAAAGGTGGGAATTTAATATTATTTAAAATAATTTCTGAAAATTTAAACATGAATAATCAGATATATGCCTTTGATACATTTGAAGGAATGCCAGAGCCTGGCAATAAAGATTTTGATTTAAAAGATATTAATGCAAAAAAGATTTACGATAACTACAAAAATAAGAATATTAAATGGTGCTATTCAAATTTAGAAGAAGTAAAATTAAACATTGCATCATTTAGTTCTGAGTACATTAACTCTTTTAAATTCATAAAAGGAAAAGTAGAGGATACATTATTAGATAATAAAAATTTGCCCGAAAAGATCTCTTTATTGAGGTTAGATACTGACTTTTATGAATCGACAAAAAAAGAATTGGAAATTCTTTATCCAAGATTATCCTCTGGTGGAGTATTAATAATTGATGACTATGGACACTGGAAAGGATCAAAAAAGGCTGTCGATGAATATTTTAAACTAAATTGTAAATTTGAATGGTTACATAGAATAGATTATGCAAGCAGACTGCTTATAAAAAAATAGTCATTTTGAAATCTTACTAAAAAAATTTATAAGATATTCTAACCCTTTACTTGTATAAACACTTTTGCAAATATTTTGTGAGTTTTCTATAAGACTAGCTCTTAATTTATTATCCTGCAATAGAAGTTCTATTTTTTCAAATAAATTAGAAAAATCTAATTTATAACTTAAGTATGAAATATTATCTTGATAAATGTTTGGCCATGTTTCTATGTAATCTACATTAGGGAAAATAACTGCAGCTCCCATTTTAATTGCTTCAAATTCTCTATAACAAATTTCTCCCCATCCAAAAGCACCAACTGATATTTTGCTATTTCTTAATTCTTCTAAATAAAGTTTGTGACTAAGGCGCTTATTTACTAAATGATAACGATTATTAAGCATTTTATTGACCTCATTTCTTTGAAAATGAATTGTTTTTTTTATATCATTATCTCTTAGATTAAATTTATAAAAAACATCATTTAATTTTTGCTTATTATGATAACCAAGAGTGTATTTAAATAATTCTTTATAATTTTTTTTAAATAAAGAATTAAAAATACATTCAATTTTTTTATATTTTTTGAAATTAAATATATCAAAATAGTTTCCTACACCTATATTCCACCCTAAAACTAATTTTTTTTCATCTTTTTCATTTAAATGAAAAAAATTAAATTCGTAATTTTTTTCGATATCATATTTTTTTTGATAATAATCTGCGTAATATCTACCCCTAAAAAAGTTTTTTCTATAAAAGTTTTTATCTTTATAGAACTGTTTTTTTACATATTTGTTTACATATGGTAGAACTTCGAAAGATGTTGTGCCTGAACTATCTGTTGAATCTAACCATACAATATTTTTATTAAATTTTGAGATTTTATCTAAATTTTCTAAATGTTGATTTTTAATATTAATATTAAGCTTTTTTCTAATTTTATTTTCAGTTGTGTCGGTAAATAATCTGCTATCAATTATTATTATATCTGAGTCATAGAATTTAGTATTTTTACCTTCATAAAATTGAATATCAAAACCTGATTCTTTTAGTTCATTGATAAAATATTTTACGTAATACCAATATCCAAAGTTTTTTCCCCAATTAAATTTAGGGCCTTTATTTAATATTCCAATTTTAATCATGATTATCTTGTAAATATATTTGGTAAATTTTTTCTGATCTTTGTTTCCAAGTATTTCTTGCGGCTGTAAAAAAAGAATTTTTTGATATTTGTTTCCTCAAAGCAATGTTGCTGGAAAGCTCAGAGATAGCTTTTTTCCAAGAAAGAGGGTCTGTATAATTTTTAATTAATATTGAATTTTTTCTATTAATTAGTTTTTCTCTTAATACTTCAAGGTCAGAACTTATTAACGGTATTCCAGTCGCCATGTATTCAAACATTTTTAGAGGTGATATAAATTTTGATATATCATCATTAAAATTTATCGAGTTGATTGATATTTTTGATTGATATGGCATTAAAAGTATATCAGCATTTCTAATCACTTTTGTTATTTCTTTGTAACTAATTAGTGGAAATACTTTAAAATTGTTAAATGATTTTATGTTTTCATCTCTTAATCCATATAAATAAAAATTCAAATTAGGAGTTAAGCTTGCAAGTTTTTTTATAATTTCAATACCTCTTCCTTTATAAAAACTACCTAAATAGTATACATTTTTGACATTTTTTTTTAGTGTATATTTAAATTTGAAATCTCTTAAGTCACATGCGTCATGTAAAACAATAAATTTATTATCTTTTAATTTATAAAACCTTGATAAACCTTTTGAAATAAATATTACCTTAATTATATATTTTGAATTAATAAATTTTAAATTAATAAATAAAAATTTTGTTAGTCCTTTCAGCTCTTGATGTATTTCTAAAAAATGCTTTATCTTAAAAAGTGTTAAAAAAAAACTTGCAATCATGCTTCTTGAAATAATTAAATTTTTTTCATTTTTTAATTCAAGACCAACTTTAAATCCATATACCAATCTATTAAAAAAATTATTTGAATTTAATTTTTTAAATAAAGGTTTAATTTTAATTTTTTTTTTTGTATGTAAATTAAAATATTTTTTAAAACTTTGAAATTTTCTCTCTTTAACTAAATTTGGACAAATTAGTAATCCTTCATTAAAAAATAATAGTAAATTATCTATCATTTTGAATATATGTATTGCTTGAGCCTTGTTAGAGGGTAATGAGAGATCTGTAATGTATATTATTTTTTTTCCCAAAACTTTAAAATAATTCAATATATTTTTTTTTATTTTCTTTGATTTTTTTTATCTTAAATTTAAAAATATCATGATTTACAAGATTAATTATTAAATCATAATTACTAACATTAAAGTCATATAAAATTTTTATATTATTAACTTTTTTATTTTTTAATAACGGATCACATACTGAAATTTTCTTAAATTTTTTTTGAAGAAGTTTATAAATATTTATTGCGTAAGAGTTACGAATGTCGGATACATTTTTTTTGTAAGTTAATCCTAAGATTAGGACTTTAGAACTATGAAAATTAATCTTATATTTTTTTATTTCTTCAATTATTTTATTATACATAAATTTAAACATTGAGTTGTTAATTTTTCTTCCTGACAGAATTATATCAGTTTTGATTCCAAATTTTTTTGCAAAAGTTGAATAGTAATAGGGGTCTACAGGCAGGCAATGGCCCCCTACCAGGCCTGGATCAAATTTTAAAAAATTCCATTTTGTTGATGCTAACCTAATAACATTTTTAAATTCTATTTTTGACTTATAACATACTTTATAGATTTCATTCATTAGTCCAATGTTTAAATCTCTCTGAATATTTTCAATTACTTTTGCACTCTCTGCCTCTTTAATATTTCTTGTTAATGATAATTTTTTTGTAATGGCTCCATAAACTTTAGTCGCAATTTTCATCGACGATTCATTATTGATTGAAATGATCTTATTAATTTTGTCTATTGAATGATTTTTGTCTCCTGGATTGATTCTTTCTGGAGAATATCCTACGTAAAAATCTTTTCCGTATTTTAATTTACTATTCTTTGATAATATTTTGGCACAGAAATTTTCGGTAACACCTGGATAAACTGTGGACTCGAAGAAAACAATATCATTCTTTTTCAAAATTTTACTTATTAAAATACAGCTATTCTTCAAATATTCTAAATTTGGCAAATTATTTTTAAAAACAGGTGTTGGAACAGCTACTATAAAAAAATTACTTCGTTTAAGCTTTTTAATATTGTTTGTAAAACAGGATCCTTTACTTAATTTAAGATTTTTGCTTACAAATTCTTTATTTGTATCTAACTTTTTTTTTAAATTTTTAATTCGAAAATAGTCATTATCGAAACCAAAAGTTTTAAATTTCTTTTGTAATTTTAAAAAAATTGGCAATCCAACATATCCAAGACCGATAACTGAAGGTATAATTTTCATACAAGATTAGTCTTTTCTATCATAAATGATATCTAATAAAATTTTTTTTATTATTGCAGTTTTATATTTTTTTTTACCCCAAACTTTATAAAAAATTTTACTAATTTCCTTGGAGGATGGCTTTTTTTTAGCTACTCTAATAATGTCACAATAATTTGATATTTTTTTAACTACCTTGTCCTGAATTAAATCATCTGCAAAATCATTTTTTGTTGAGAGTTTTAAGGGGATTGCACCATACAATGAGGCTTCTAATAATGCTGTTGATATATTGGCTAAAAAATAGTCCATACGAACCAAGCTATTTACTTCATCCATATTTTCAAATTTAAAATATTTTATATTTTCTTTGATGCAAAAACTTTCCCATTTAGTTTCAATTTTTTGAGGTTTTAATTTTAAATATAAGTTTATTTTTTTTTCTTTATTTAATTTTACTAAAAGCCGAGTAGTAGATTTAAAATCTAAATCTAAATCAATTATATATAAAATATTAATTTTATTTTTATCATTTTTTAATTTATATTTTTTTTTAAAATATCCACTTATAAATAAATTTTTTTTTTCATATTTGCTATTCACCTCAATTAATTTTTTTTTAAAGTATTCAGACCAAACTAAAAAGTTATCAAAACATCTATATTTTATTCCTATAACAAATTTTGAAAATTTATAGTGCATGTAACCAAATGATTTTATATTTAAATCACTACAAATTTTTAAGAAAATCTGAATAACTCTTTGATCATCAATACTTACAAATTTTTTTATTTGTAAAAAAATAAATATTTTTTTTAATTGTTTATAATTTTTATTTTCTTTTTTATGCAATATTTTGTAATTATTTCTTAGTGTACTTTTTTTAAAAAAAAGTGAGCTATTTAAATAATCAATTGGAAGATAAAAAATGACATTTGGATATAATATATAAGCCTTTAAAGAATCTAGAAAAGATGAACATCTAATAATATTTAAAGATTTATTCAAATTTAAATTATTCAACACATAATTACTTCTAAAATCATATAAACCATTTTTATTTTTATGTACTATAAAATAGTTTGCTATTTTAATTTTTTTTATCTTACAAACTAAAATACTTAAACAAGATAAAAACATAAGAATTAAATTTGAAATTATTCCTAAGAACGTAAATTTTGGAAATATAAAATTTTTATTCCAGATTAATAGATGTAGTTGATTTTTTGAAATTTCATAATTTTCATTATTATAATATTTCGACTCTAGCTTATAAAATTTATTAACTATTTTTTTGTGGTTAAGCATTGTTGACTAATTTCTAAATTAACTTAATAATTATATTTATGCATAGTGTCAAAATTTTGGACTGCACTCTCAGAGATGGTGGGTATTATAATAATTGGGATTTTTCAACAAATTTAAGTAAAAATTATTTAAGCACATTAGCCAAAACATCAGTTGATGTAATAGAAATTGGTTTTAGAAAACCAATTACAAATAATGGATCTGGGCCAACTGGGCTAAAAAAAATTGGTAAATTTTTAACATCGGAAGAGATATTTTTATCAAAACTAAATATTCCTAAAAATAAACAAATATCTGTGATGATAGACTTGGCTGATTATATGGGAAATGATGGTTATCAAAAATTAAAAAAAAATTTTAATAATTCTAAAAATAGTGTGATAAGCATGGTTAGAATTGCATGCAATTATAGTGACAAAAAAGATTTAAAAAGAATTATCAAATATTTGAAAGGCCAAGAATACACTGTATGTGCAAATTTAATGAAATTTACAATTTTAAAATACAGCGAAATAATTTCATTTTTCAGACTTGCCTTCAAATCTGGAGCTAATTATTTATATTTAGCTGATAGTTTTGGCAATTGTTCGCCTAAAAAAATTAAAAGTATTGCTAAATATTTAAAAAAAGAAATTAATATCAAATATCTTGGATTTCACTCTCATGACAACACAGGCAATGCTTTAAATAATACTATTACCGCAATAAAAGAAGGATTTGGAATTATAGATACGTCTGTTATGGGAATGGGAAGAGGTGCTGGAAATCTTAAATTAGAGAGTTTCTTAAATTATAAAAAATATACCTATGATGAAAAACAAATTAATGCTTTTTCTAAAAAATATATGAATGTTTTGCACAAAAAATATAATTGGGGAAAAAATAAATATTATGAATATTCTGCCAAAAATAATATTCACCCTACTTTTGTTCAAAGATTTTTGGAAGAAGAAAAGTTTAAGAAAAAACATATTTTAAAAATACTTCAATTTCTCAAAAAAAATAAAGCAACCCAATATGATATGAATATTTTTGATAATTTATTCTTAAAAAACAAAATCTATAAAAAAACTAAAATATTTAATAATGATAAGGTTGCTATTTTATGTGACAACCCGGATTCAAAAAAAGTTAATTTGATGAGTCTTAGAAATAAAGGTTATATTACCTCATCTTTAAATTATATTAATTTTATTGATAAAAAAAATCTAAATTTTATTTTCATGTGTAATGCTTACAGAGTATTTACAGAAATAGAAGAGGCAATAAAAATTAAAAATATTAATTTAATAATTCCAAATTTCAAAATATTAAAAAATATTTTAAAAAAAAATAATAAAAAAATTATTAATTATAATTTTTTGAAAAACAAAGATTTTAAAATTAAAAAAAATTTTTGCACTTATCAAAAAAATCTGGTTTTAATTTATGCCCTAAGTTTTTGTATATCAAATAAATTTCGAGAAATTTTAATTTTTGGTCTTACTAAGAATAGTTCAAATTATAAAATTTTAAGACAAATAAATGAATATATAGAAAGAAAAAACTATAAATCTAAAATTATTATTAAATAATTATTTCAATAAAAATATAGATATACTTTTTCTTAGTAGGCCTATGTCTTTTCCTTTATTTAATATTGGGCCAACTCCATGAAGTGAATTAAAAGTTTTAACATGTAAAGACATTTGATTTTTTTCAAAAGGTAATTCTCTTACCAACTCTGTATGTTCGTATGGAACTGTTTTATTATAAAAGTTAAATTTGTATTTATCTGTTTTAGCTTTAAAAATTTTTGTACCTAAATGCTCAGCATCGTATTTATCATTGTTATTAATTATTGGTATTACAAAACCTACTAACTTATTTCCTCCATCAGTATGTGGCATTATATAGCCGTTTTGAATCGGAATTGAAGAAAATTCAAAATCTATCTTTTGTTTTTTTTTGAAAATATTTTTAATAATTGTTTTTATATTTGTGCTGTTTGTTGAATTAAGTCTTAAATCTATATCATTTTTTAATAAAAAATTATTTAAAGATAAAAAAAACTTATCTGAATTTAGATAGTTGTAAAATTCTTTTGTTGCTTTTGTAGTATTTACAAAAGTATTAAAAGTATTAATATTTTTTGAATTATTGGCAAATCTATACTTTTTAAACTTATTTTCGCTTTGTTTATTTTCTAGTTTCTCAAAATGATCTAGGTCAGGATACTCATAACAAATTTGATCATAAACAGCTTTGTCTAAAAAATTATTTAAAACACAATGAGGAAATGGATCATAATAAAAACTTGAATTGTCAAAGTTAATCATATTATTTTAAATTAAACTTCTTTTATATTAATTAAATATTTAGTAAATATTAAATTAATTATTAAAATGAAAAATAAATTCTTAATAGTTATACCCGCAAGATATAATTCAAAAAGACTTCCCGGAAAGCCTCTAATTAAAATCTTAGGTATTCCAATGCTTATAAGAACTTACAAACAATGCTTAAAGGTTGCTAACAAAAAACAAATTGTTGTTGCTACTGACGATAATCGAATAGTAAAGTTATGTAATGAGTATAATATAAATAATTTATTAACATCAAAAAAATGCTTAACTGGTACCGATAGAGTAGCAGAAGTATCAAAAAAGATTCATGCAAATATTTATATAAACGTACAAGGTGATGAACCAATTTGTGACATTGGTGATTTAAAAAAATTAATTAAAACCGCTTTAAAAAATCCTAATTTAATTATAAATGGTTACACAGAAATTAAAGATAAAAAGTTATTTTTGTCTGGACATATACCAAAAGTAGTTTTTAGAAATGATGGTAGACTACTTTACCAATCTAGAGCAGGTATACCTACTACAAAAAAATTAGAATTTAAAAAAGCTTGGCGACAAGTATGCATTTATTCATTGCCAAAAAAAGTACTTAAGATTTTTAGCAGCCAAAGAAAAAAAACTATATTGGAAAGCATGGAGGATTGTGAACTTGTGAGATTTCTTGAATTAGGCCTAGATATAAAAATGATTAAAATGTCAAATAATTCAATTTCTGTTGATACAAAAAATGATTTAAAAAAAATAATTAAAGTTTTAAAAAGAAAATCTTAATCGTGTAAATCAAGAGGGCTTGAAGCATACTCTCTATATTTTTCATCAAATTCTTTACCCAACCTATCAAACATTTTTGCTCCCTCCTCATCGTCTTTCTCAGCAATTTTAATTTCATCCCATCTACTTTCAGGAAACTTAATATAAAAACTAAATACTTTTGCAAGACCACTAATTTCCTCTTTTGAAATAGTTGGCATTCTAAGCATACTGGCACTTGTGTTTGACAAAGAACAAATTTCATCATCATTTAAATACCCTTTTTCTATTGCTAAGTCTCTTAATGGTGTTCCATGGTATGGAGCAAAAATAAATGCTCCAGTAGCATCTATGTTTTGTGGTAATTTTCTAACAAATTTTATTGTATCAAATATAAGTTCTCTTGTTTCATCGGGCATACCTATAATACTATTTGCGCAAGATGTGTATTTATGTTGACTGGCTATATCGAAAGCTTTAATTTGAACTTCATCTTTAACATTTCTCTTTAAATATGTTCTTCTATAATCGTAATTTCCATGCTCTATTCCAATGTTCATTCTTAACATATTCATTTCTTCAAGTCCTGCTGCTCTATATTCAGTTATAGTTTCAGCTCTTGTATTCATCCAGAAGGGAATTTTATAATTCGAATATAATTCTTTTAATTCATCAAATTCTTTGTTTGACATTGCTAAAAATGTATCAACAACAAAATAGATTAGATTTGGATCATATTTTTTAACTAAAAAATCAAGTTCTTTTTCTAACCTTTTAATACTTTTCTTTCTGTGAAATCTGGCGTTTGTCTCCCCTTTATAAACAACATTATTTGAGGGAGAATTGCAAAAAGTACATGTATAGGGACATCCTCTTTGAGTTTCAAGTCCAACCGCTCTCCAGATCTTGCCTTGCATTGGCCTATATAAGCTGCCTTCTTCAAAAAGATCCCAATCTGGTATTGGCACATCATTTATGTCTATAGGTGGTCTCATTGGATTATTAAATATTTTACCTTCACCTTTAATAGTAAAGTTCTTGATATTATCTATTCTTCCTCCCAATGCTAAGTTTTTACATAATTCTACAACCGCACCCTCACCTTCACCTCTACATACATAATCAACTAGTGGATTTTTAATAATTTTACTTGTAGCATATGTTGCAAATACACCACCAAAGAGTGTTTTAAATTTTCTTTTATTTTCTGGTATAGATTTTAATAGTTCAATAGCTAGAAAGTATGTACTTTCTAAAACAGATACTACAATTAGATCTGGATCAAAATCAGAAACTTTTTTTTTAAATTCGTCCCTAATATTGTTCTTTGGTTTTACTCCTTTTTGATGCCATTCTGAATTATCATATTTTGCAACATTTCTATTTTCTACTTTTTCTTGGTTTGTATTTTTTCCTATTGTTAATGAATCAATATCTTCATAGTAAGTACAATCAAATAAATCTAACGTAAAACCTTCATTTTTTAATAAAGCAGTAAAAATCCCTATAGATTGAGGCATTAAAGCACTCATGTGCAAATTTGGATATAGCATTAAAATTTTAAAGTCTTTTGTAGCTCTTTGTTTAAACGGCGATTTGATCATTATCTTTATTGCTATAGCTTTTCTCTAATTTATTTACACAAAACAGTGTGAGATAACTAAAGAAAATCGTAGATATAATGGTATTTGAAAAAAATGGAATAGCCAAAATGTAACACTGAATTAATCCATTAATTGTTTTTTCATAAAGGTTACTATTTAACCAAACAACAAAATTTGTAATTAAATAAAAAATAAAAGAACCAAAGAATGAGAAAAAAAGAAGATTTTTGTAATTAATTTTTTTAAAAAAAAAATAAAATATTAATCCGATAATTGTTAAGGCAAGATATGTAAACATCATATTTGGATATAAACCAATAATTAAATCACTTACAAACATTGACGTAAAAAAAACCAGAAATGTTATAATAAATGTTTGAAATAAAATTCCACTTAATACAACTATAGATATGATTGGTGTAAAATTTGGCGGGTGAGGAATAAGCCTTGAAAAAACTAGCATCATTATCAAAAGACAAATACTTGTATTTTTATTAATTATTTTCACAACTACAAATTCATATCAGATTTCAAGGAAATATATACTAAAAGTTATTTTTGAAACCAAAATTAAAACTTCTACCAATTTGTGAATAATCTCTTGCAGTTTCGTATTTTTCATCGAGTAAATTTGTAATTTTAAAAAACATATTATACTT
>MDSZ01116388.1_pt1 | contig 35320 bp, 35 predicted proteins | sample 811201 | NCBI WGS metagenome assembly MDSZ01 (sample SAMN05326647, study PRJNA326480) | marine metagenome | isolation source: seawater | place: Indian Ocean: North | collected 2010
CAAATAGCTTTTTATTACACTGCTCAATTTCTGCAATTGTATGGCAAGATGCAGATGCTAAAATATGATTGTTACTTAACCTTTCAAACTTGTTAATATATTTACTCTTAAAATGAACTCCCGAATATGGTTCATTCCATTCTTTATTATAAGGATAATCAATAATGATTTTTCCAGTAAAATTGATTTTATTCAAATATTTATAAATATGAGATTTATAAAAACTAAAATCAATGTCTCTTAACCTTATATTTGAACATGCAAGAGTAGAGGTATTTGTTGATATAAGATCAGATGCAGTTTCCTTAGTAATTATTTTTAATATTCTAGGTATTTTTAATAATCTAAGAATACGATGGTGCGTTGGCAAAGTGTTCTCAGTTTGATTATTAACATTATATGGAATAATTTTTTTGTTTTCATTAGATGATACTGATCCCTCATATTTAAAAACTTTAAACACATTTATCTTTATCAGTGAATTTTTATAATTGTGTTTTATTGAACCAATGTATTTATACTTTGTACACAATATATCAAGTTCTTCTTTAATTTCACGTAATAGACAATTAGATATTGATTCATTTGATTTTTTTTTACCACCGGGGAATTCTATAGTGTGGAGAAAAGGAGATTTATTCCTTTCAAGACATAAGTAGTTTTCATCAAGTTTTAATAAAGCAATAGCTATCTCGATTTTATTATTACTCATGTAGTGTATTCTGAATTTATTTTAACGTATTCATAAGATAAATCAGAGAAATATAATTTATGTTCTTTTTTACCTGAAGATAAGTCCACTGTAATAGAGATTTTCTTCTTTTTCATCGATTTTTTAAGTTTCGAAGTTACCTGATTATGTGGCAACCCTTTACTGAAGATAAGAATATCATTAATATAAAGTTTTATATTTTCTGTATCCAATGACTTAGATTCAATTGATCCAAGGCTTGCAATAATTCTCCCCCAATTCGGATCAGATCCAAACATAGCTGTCTTTACAAGTAATGAGTTGCTTATCTTTTTTGAGATATCTACTGCTAATTTCTTAGAATTACAGTTTTTTATGTTCAATTCAATAATTTTAGTACTGCCCTCACCATCAGTTACTATTTTTGATGCCATAGAGATAAAGAATTCAGCTCCACAAGAAATAAACTTATTTAAATTTCTTTTGTTTGATAAATCTATTGGAATTTTATTAGTAGAACTAAAAACAACTGTGTCGTTGGTTGACATATCGCCATCAACAGAAATTGAATTAAAAGAGCTATCTGAAAAATACTGATTATATTTTTTTACATCATTTTTGTTCAAACAGATATCTGTTTGAATAAACGCAAGCATTGTTGCCATACTTGGTTCAATCATACCAGCCCCTTTGCATATACCAGTAAAAGTAATCCTTTTGTCATTTATTATGTACGATTTAGTCTGATACTTCGGATATTTATCAGTAGTCATAATTGCTGTTGCAGCATTTTTCAGGGACGTACTTTTAGTAAAAGTAACATTCGTTATAGAAGATATGATCTTATTCATTGGCAATTGTTTTCCAATTATACCAGTTGACATTAAAAGGATTTCATTTTGATTACACGATAATCTTTCACAAAGAAGCTTTTGGATATATTTAGCGTTCTCATATCCTTTTTTACCTGTGCATGCATTAGCATTACCAGAATTAATAAAAATATATTTTGGTTCGAATTTTTTTATACTTTCCTTAGATATCTGCACAGGTGCTGCTGCAAACTTATTAATTGTAGTTATAATTGAGGATTTTGAATCAGGAGGAAGCGCGATTAATAATCCATCTGTGATCCCGTTCTTGATACCAAGTTTAAGTGTAAAATATTTTGTTTTCATTTCAATTTACCACAGCATCTTTTGTACTTTTTACCTGAGCCACAGGGGCATAAAGCATTTCTAGAAATATTCATATCACTAAAATCTGTCTCTGTTGATAATTTCTCTTTTATCTTATTAGATGATTTAGGGGAATTATAATTTTCTATTTTTATTCTGCAAGAAATTTTTAATATCTCCTTACTTATATCAGTAAGCATTAGATTGAATAGTTCAAAAGATTCTTTTTTATACTCATTTTTAGGATTTTTTTGTGCATATCCTCTCAGCCCAATTGATTGTCTTAAATATTCCATTGAACTTAAGTGATTCCTATATTCCTCATCGATGACAGCTAGACAAATATTTCTAATTAATTCACTTTTATCTTCAATGGTTAATAATTTTGTATTTGTTGTTATTTTTTCCATGAGTCTAGTTTTAAAAGATTCTCTCATTAATTCAGTATCAAATAAGTTGTCATTGATATAATCACTTAGATTTATAGAAATAAGAAAATCTGAATTTAAAGTGTCCGTAATTGGCTCTAGTCTATTTTCATTTAATAATTCGTCATGATTAATATCGATGAAATCAGATATATAATTAGAAACGATACCATTTATTAGTTCATCGGTATCAGTATCTAATATGTAATTTCTTTGCTTATAAATAAGTTTTCTCTGTTCATTTGAAATATCATCGTATTCTAAAAGTGTTTTTCTAATATCAAAGTTATGCGCCTCAACTCTCTTTTGTGCGTTTTCGATAGATTTTGCTACCCATCTATGCTCAATAGCTTCACCTTCTGTCATTCCTAATTTCTTCATAATTTCAGATACTTTTTCGGATGCAAATATTCTCATTAAGTTATCCTCTAATGATAAAAAGAATCTAGATGATCCAGGATCTCCTTGTCTTCCTGATCTTCCTCTTAGCTGATTATCAATTCTTCTTGATTCATGCCTCTCAGTTCCTATCACATATAATCCGCCAAGATCTCTTACGGTTTTATTTTTCTCAAGCCAGCCTTGAGGGTCTATATTGTCTTTTTTACCACCTAAAACAATATCAGTACCCCTACCTGCCATATTGGTTGCAATAGTTATGGAATTAGGGGCTCCAGCATTCTCTATGATCTCTGCCTCTTTTTGATGATATTTTGCATTAAGGACATTGTGCCTTAATTTATTTTTCTTTAAATATTTAGATATTTTCTCAGATGATTCTACTGATGTAGTTCCAACGAGTACCGGCTGCCCCAATTCATGTATTTTGGTGATTTCAGAAACTATATGATTAAATTTTTCCTTTTCTGTTAAAAAAACTAAATCGACTTTATCATCTCTAATCATTTTCTTATGTGGTGGAATTTGAACAACCTCGAGATTATATATTTGCTGAAATTCTTCAGCTTCAGTATCAGCAGTCCCAGTCATGCCACAAATTTTATCAAACATCCTAAAATAGTTTTGAAAAGTAATAGATGCATAGGTTTGATTTTCTTGTTTTATAGAAACATTTTCCTTTGCTTCGATAGATTGATGTAATCCTTCTGACCATCTTCTTCCTGCCATTTTCCTTCCAGTGAATTCATCAATAATAACTATTTCATTATTTTCAACAACATAGTCTATATCTTTTTTATATATTAGATGAGCTCTTAGAGCAGAATCAATGTGACTAAATAGTTGAATATTATTTACATTGTAGATATCAGATGAGTTATCAATTAATTTATGCTTAAGGAGGAGTTCTTCTATTATAGATTGTCCTTCTTCTGTAAGTGAGACTGTTTTTTGTTTTTCCTCAAGAGTAAATAAATTTTCATGATCTTTTGATAAGAATTTCTTTATTACATTATTTATATGGACATAGATATTATTAACTTTATTGTTTGATCCAGATATAATTAGTGGCGTTCTTGCTTCATCTATTAACACAGAATCAACCTCATCAATAATTGCATAGTAAAGCGATGATTGATTTTTATCCTTACTACTGAATGCCATATTATCTCTTAAGTAGTCAAAGCCGAATTCATTATTTGTGCCATACACAATATCAGATTTATAAATTTCTCCTCTATCCTCTGGTGATACGAGACTATTTATAAACCCAACTGATAATCCTAAAAATTTATATATTTCGCCCATCCATTTTGAGTCTCTTTCGGCAAGATAATCATTTACTGTAACAATGTATACTGATTTTCCTGTCAGGCTATTAAGATAAGCTGGCAAGGTACTCACTAAAGTTTTACCTTCACCGGTTTTCATTTCACTTATTTTTCCAAAATGAAGCGCTATACCACCAAGTAACTGCTCATCAAAGTGTCTTAATCCTAAGGTTCTTACTGAAGCCTCTCGCACTACTGCGAAAGATTCAGTCAAAAGAGAATTCAAATCTTTGCTGTCCTCATATCTTTTTTTAAGATGCTGAGTATATTCTCTAATATCGTTATCAGATAAAGATTTAAATTTAGACTCAAGTAAATTAATTTCTTTTATGAAGCCTTTATAATCCTTCAATATCCTTGAATTTCTACTACCAAATACTTTTTTCAGAAGATTATTAATCATTATCTGTATCTCTTTTTAAATATGATTTATCATACAATAAAAGATAAGTTTATGAAAAAGATATCGGATTTTATACCTCAAAAAATTGTCAATAAAAAAAACTCTATAGATTCATTAAATATGCTTCTGGCTAACAACACAGATGAGTCTTTTGCCCATAAAGTTAGAATTATTAATTTTCATGATGAACACATAGTTATAGAGTGTGAGGATAGTTCCGTGGCTACAATTATTAGATTTGATAGGGAAAAATATTTAAAATTAATCAACGATAGTGGCCTTTTTCAAGTAAATGATATTAAAGTGAAAGTTAAAACTAGATAGTTTCAGCAACTTGCGCAAATAGAATTGGTGATTTAGCCTCATCTTCTATAATCACTTCTTCCCAAGCAGACTCATTGTTAATTAGCTCTCTCAATAAGAGATTATTTAAATTATGACCAGATTTGTAGGCAGAGAACGATCCTATCAAGCTATGACCGAGAAGATATAAATCTCCAATAGCATCAAGAATCTTATGTTTAACAAATTCATCTTTATAACGAAGTCCATCTTCATTTACTATTTTGTAATCATCAATAACAATGGCATTATTAACACTTCCTCCCAAGGCAAGATTATTCTTTCTCATATTTTCAATGTCTTTTGCAAAACCAAATGTTCTGGCACGACTAACTTGACTTAAATAGGATATAGTTGAAAAATCAACAGTAGATTGTTGAGTCTCTTTAGGAAATGAAGGGTGATTAAAATCAATTGTGAATGATACCTTAAATCCATTGAATGGTTCAACCTTAGCCCATTTATCTCCTTGAGAAACTTCAATATCTTTAATTATCTTAATAAATCTTTTAGGATGATTTTGTTCAACTATTCCAGCAGATTGAATCAAAAACACAAAAGGTCTAGAGCTACCATCCATAATAGGCACTTCTGGCCCATCTAATTCTACTTCAGCATTATCAATTCCTAAACCAGCAAATGCAGACAGTAAATGTTCAACAGTGGATACTGAAGAATCACCATTTGAAATAGTTGTAGACAGACGTGTATCGTGAACATTATTTAGTGTCGCAGCAACAGGAACATCATCTTTATCATTCCGGATAAAGACTATACCTTTATCAGGTTTACCAGGATTTATTCTTAAGTTAATTTTTCTTCCCGTATGTAGACCAACTCCGGTTGCGGTGATACTGCTTGATAATGTTCTTTGCTTGAGCATATGGCTATCGATTCTTTATATAAATAATATTAAACATATAATATTAGACAGATTTGATTATTTAAAGTTCTTTTTGAAAGTAATTAGACAATGTTTTTCCTATTTTATCAAAAAATGTGCCTATTTTACTTGATTTCTTAGATGCCAGCGGATTAGATTTAAGTTCATTTTCTCTATATAGAAGTAATCCTACTGCTGTTGCATACCTAGTTTTACCTCTAAGATCCTCTAGTCCTTTAATAGATTTTGGTGAACCTATTCTAGATGGTTTTGCAAAATAAGTCTCTGCAAAACTGTCTAATCCCTCTAGTTTCGCTCCACCTCCAGTAAAAACCATGCCCGCTCTTATTTTACTAGAGTAACCACTATTATTTATTTCTGTTTGGACTGCTTCAAATATTTCTTTAACTCTAGCAGTAATAATTTGTGATAGAACAGTTTTATTTGTTTCCGTATCTGGCTTATCAGAAACTGATGGTACAGGAATTTGTATATTATTTTCATCATTTATAGATACGCTACCATACTGTATCTTAATCTCTTCAGCAGCATTTAGTGATGTACATAATATGATCCTTATATCATTTGTTACCATCTGACTTCCAATGGGTATAACAGCCGTATGCTTAATAGTGCCATCTGTAAAAATAGCTACATCTGTTGTTCCACATCCTATGTCAATTAAACAAACTCCAAGATCCCTCTCTTCCTGAGATAATACTGCTAGACTAGAGGCAACAGGCTGAAGAACGAAATCATCAATCTCTAGTAAACTATTATTAATACATTTAGTTAAATTCTTTTTAGCAGTTGATGACGTTGTTATTATGTGAACATTAGCCTCAAGTCTAGATCCAGCCATGCCCAATGGTTCTTTTATTCCAGTTTGACCATCAATAGTATAGTATTGTTCTATGGTATGAAGAATCTCTTGATCTTTTGGTATTTGAATATTTTTAGCATTAATTAGTACTTTATCTTTATCTTCTTGAGTAACTTCATCGTTCAATATATTTACAGCGCCGTTTCCATTATAGCTTTGTATATGATTTCCAGCTATTCCTGTAGTTACAGATTCAATGTTACAACTGGACATGCTACTTGCTTTATCTTTGGATCTTCTAATACTCGACACGGTAGTATCGATTTCAGAGATTACTCCTTTATTTAAACCAGAACATGGCTCATTTCCAATCCCAATAATTCTTAATTCACCTTTATCATCAAAATCAGCAACCAAGCAAAGAACTTTTGAGGTACCTATGTCTATAGCTACAAGAGTGTCGGTGCTGCTTATATTATTCATTAGCTATATTATATCTCATTTCAGTAATTATTTGATAGCAAATCCGTTAGAATATCTCATATCAATAGAGTATATATCCTTATCGTATAAATCTTTTAGTTTATTATATGAACGAATAAGTCTATCAATATTTTCATATATTTTTTCTCTATCACTTATTAGAATCGCCTCTTGTGTCTTGATATTAATTAGAGAGTGAAATATTTCAATTTTTTTTATTTCTAAATCTATTTTTATTAACTTCTGAGAAACTTTTTTTAGAATTTGATAAGAAACATCTTGATCATTTGTATTATCCCTAATTATCGGAATATTATCAATTTTACTATAATCAATTAGGTTTCCATTGATTGTCATTAACAGGTCATTATATATAGCCAAAGGCTCGTGTTCTATTATTATTATCTTTATCTCATCTGGAAAGATTTTAGATATTTCTGCATCTCTAATCCACTTATCTTTAATTATCATGAATTTAATTTTATCAATATCTAACGTTAGTAGATTTTTTCCATAGATAGAATCTAGATACTCATATACATCATCCTGATTATAGCGACTGTTTGAGCTAGATATAGTTACTTCTTTAATGGGATAAGTGAATATGTCTAATTTCCATATTATTAAAATTAAAATCGTAATTGATGTAAATAAAATCAGTCGCACAATTATTAACTTATTATTTTAAGTATTAGATCATAATAGGACATACCAATCTTACTCGCAGCTTTTGGTACCAAACTATGATCAGTCATACCAGGTATAGTATTAATCTCTAATAAAATAATTTCCTCTTTGTTTATGAAAAAGTCTATTCTTCCCCACGTTTGACAGCCAAGACAATCAAATGCTTTAAGAAGAACTTGATCTATACTAGTTTTGAGACGAGTATCTATGTGTGGAAATATAAATTTAGTTTTATTGGAGTTATATTTCGCATCAAAGTCATAAAATTCATTAGATGGCTCTATATGTATAAGAGGGAGAACACTACCTTTTAAAATAGCAGCGGTATATTCCTTTGAAACTACCCTCTTCTCTATTATATATTTAAGTTTTGGGTCATGATTTGAAAGAAAATGAGAAAAATCAGATGTATTTTTGATTAAAAAAATATTATTGCTTGATCCAGAGCAGACATCTTTGATAAAAAAGGGAAGATTATACTTTCGATGACAATACTCAAACTCTTGATTAGTATAAATTTCATATGATGGTGTGATGAGTCCATTCTTAGTCCAGATATCTTTAGTCTTCTGTTTATCAAATGATAAGAGTGATGATTTTGAATCAGAACCATGGTACTTTATATTATATTGATCAAGATATTTTTGAATTTTACCATCCTCGCCACCAATACCATGTATTAGATTAAAAACGCTAGAGATATTATTTTCTCGAATAAAAGAGTTGAGTTCCTCAGGTGAGTCGGTGGACATATCATAGTAAAATGCTGAATGGTTATGCTTTATTAGACAGTCATATACAGCTTTAGAACTTCTGAGTGATATCTCTCTCTCATTAGACCAACCTCCACCGAGGATGCATATATTTTCATCATTCATTTAATTAATACTACTTCCTCCTCTAGTTGAATGCCATATTTATCTGATATCGATTTTTTAACATAATTTAGAAGTTTTAGAAAATCATTATAGCTACCAGACCCATCATTGATAAAATAATTTGCATGCTTATTTGATATATAGATCCCGCCAAATTTTTTACCTTGTAGTTTTGCGTCCTGAATAAGTTTCGATGCATAATAGCCTTTTGGGTTTTTGAATATACAACCACAAGATAACTGATTAGTTGGCTGATTTCTTTTACGTACAGCATTTAATTTATTGAGAAGAAATGAATCAAATTTGGATTTAGGTTTTTTAAAAATTGCAGATATAACTAGATCAGTTTTATCAAGTTGTGATGAACGGTATCCATATCTCAGATCTTTTTTTAATATTTCTCTTATTTTTCCATATCTATCTACCAATGTTAAGCTCTTGATACAGTCCAGTATTTCCTTTTCAAATGCACCAGCATTCATAAATATAGCACCACCTATAGTTCCAGGAATTCCATATAAAAATTCAAATCCAGGGATTTGATTGTTGTGAGCATACCTTGCTAGTTTTGTGCAAGAAACATTACATGAGGTATAAATATACTTTTCGTCATGGTGTAAATGTTTATTTAGTCTTTTTAGACTTAGTATCATGCCATTATAATAGTTAGTAATAAAACAAATATTTGATCCATTGCCTATAAAGAGACAACGCTTATTTGTTTTTAGGAAATTTTGTAGCTCATCTATGTCTTTAGGACAAACATATTCTTTGCATTTACCACCAAGACTAATTGTAGATAATTTTTTTAAACTATAATTTTTCATTCTGAAATATCTATTAGTTGACTTAAAATATCTTTAATATTTCCTGCTCCTTGTAATACCAGGACATGATCACTTGCAAGATTACTAATTAAGGGTTTGTATATTCCATTAAGAGTCTTCACTAATAATCTTTGCTTCTTTCGAAGTTTCTGATATAGAAAGAATGAATCATATATTGTTTTTCTCTCACCCGCAGAATAGGTTGGTAGGATAATTACTCTATCAAGTGTTCTTAGAATTTTAACTAAATCACTCCAAGTACTCTCCGTTCGAGAGTACCTATGAGGTTGAAAAATCATAAATATTTTTTTATATGGATAAATGGATTTAATAGTATTGACCGTAGACAATATTTCAGATGGATGATGACCGTAATCATCAATAACTGTAGTTTTATTACCATTTATTTCTATATTATGATGAATATCTAGCCTTCTTTTTACACCATGAAATAACGGTATAGACTTTACAACATCTGATGTATTAATTTCAAGATGGATGCACACTGAAACAGCTGCTAATATGTTATAAACATTATGATTACCAAGAAGATTGGTAACAATTTTATATTTATCTTTAGCATGATTAATAAAAAAAGTCATTTGATTATTTTCATACTTAACATCAGAAGCAAATAAATCATTTTTTTTACTAAATCCAAATTTGTATATATCTCTATTAATATCTTTAATCAGAGAAATAGAGTTTTTATCATCTCCATTTATAAAAACTTTTCCATAAAAAGGAATAGAATTAACAAATTTACACATGGTTGATTTTAACTTACTATAATTGTTATCATAATTATCAAGATGCTCTTTATCCAGGTTTGTAAGAACAACTAAATGTGGTTTTAATATTGTAAAATCAGGATTACTTTCATCAGTTTCTGTGATAAGAAAATTGCTCTTTCCTAACTTAACATGATGGTCATCTGTTTTAAGTTTACCGCCAATTAAGTACGTTGGATCAAGATTATTCTTATATAAAATATGACTAAGTAAACTAGTTGTTGTTGTTTTTCCATGTGACCCTGTAATAGATATTCCATACTTTAATCTCATAAGTTCTGCTAATATTTCCATTCTAGCCAGAATAGTTAGATTGTTTTTTCTGGCATATCTTAATTCGATATTATTTCTCTTAATAGCATTGGAAAAAACTACAATATCATTTTTATTCAAATTTTTTGAGTCATGACCGATAAAGATTTTTATATTAATGGCTCTTAGTCTTTCAACAGCAGAATTAACAGCAATATCAGACCCTCTTACTTCGAAACCTAGGTTATGTAAAAGTTCAGCTATCCCCATCATTCCAGCACCTCCAATACCAATCAAAAAAAATGATTTATTTTTGAGGTGCTGCGTTATCGTATTTTTCATTATTGGTTAATATTTCTTGTAAGATTATATCAGTAGAATTGGCTGGAAACAGGGATTTTATATTTATTGCCATTTGATACATCTTGATTTGTTTAATAAATAGATAATTAAGATTATTTACTAACTGTTCACAGAAACTGACGTTTTCTTGAATAATTATAGTAGAATTATGATCAGCTAGATATTCCGCATTCTTTAGCTGATGATTATCAGTGGCATGTGGATATGGTATCAGTATCGATGCTCTTCCAGCCAAAGACAACTCTGTGATGGTCATTGACCCTGCTCTTGATATTATAATGTCGGCCCAATCATATAATTGATACATTTCATTTGAAAATGAAATTACGTCAGCATTAAGCTTAAATTTTTTATATAATCGTGCTACAGAGTCTGTATTATCCTCACCGGAAATATGTTTAATCATTATATTTTCAGGAAAATGGGATAAAGCAAATGGAATATTATCATTTAAAAATTTTGCACCTTGACTACCTCCGAATACTAGTAAATTATATGTTTTTTTGTCTTCGGTGTATTTAAATTCAGGTCCTTGAATTGATTTGAATAGATCATTTGTAGGATTTCCAGTATGAATAATCTTTGGGCTTTTTTTGAATGTAGCAGGGAATGTCTCGAACGTTTTCGTAGATATGAGATTGTTTATCCTATTAGCAGTACCAGGTAAGGAATTAGCTTCATGGATATAAACATTAACTTTTAATATACGAGATAAAATTGCTACTGATGTACTTACATAACCTCCAAATCCAATTAAGAGATATGGTTTTTCTTCTTTTATAATCTTATATGACTGATACAGAGCTTTTATAAAATTAAAAACTCCAAGTATTTTTCCTACGATCTTCTTCCCTCTTATCCCAGAAGAACTGATATGTCTAAGTCTTATTTTATTATTATTTATTAGTTTATTTTCAATTCCATACTTAGTGCCCACCCATGTGATCGTATATCCTTTTCCTAATAAAGCTTGGGCAATAGCTAATGCTGGAATGACATGTCCTCCCGTACCGCTTGATGCTATTAGTATTCTTCTATTCACTTGGATCTCTTTTCACAGCCTGACTATATGATTGTTTGTTTTCAATTTGTATTCTTATAAGTATACCGACATACATGAACATGAGAAGTAAATTAGTCCCGCCATAACTTATAAAAGGAAGTCCCATTCCTTTTGTTGGAAATAATCCAACATTCACTAATATATGAATTAACGACTGATACATAATAAGCAAACCAATTGACAATATAATGTTTGAGGCAAAATAAGATGCAGATATCACCATATCCTTGTAGAATATAAATATTCTAGATATTAAAATTGTATATAACATTAATATAAAGACTAAAAAAATAAAACCTAATTCTTCACCTATAATAGCTAAAATAAAATCATTATATTGCTCAGGTAGATAGAAAAGTTTTTGCATACTTGATCCTAAACCTACACCAAAAATACCTCCTGAGGATAATGCAATTTGTGATGCAATAATCTGAAAACCACTTCCATGAGGATCATCCCATGGGTTAATGAATGCAAGCAATCTATTTACACGATATGGAAACAAAACTATTAATAGTATAATTGGGATAGTTGCTACTAATAAAGATTTAGATAATTTTAAAATAGACACATTTTTCAAGAAAGAAAATGTCATGAAGGCAAAAAACAACATAATCATGCTTCCAAAATCTCTTTGTAAAATAATTATAGACATCAAGATTGATAATATAATAAATATTTTATAGAAATCTTGATCAAAATCTTTTTTAGATATGTATCCAGACAACCAAATAAAGAAAAATAATCTTGATATTTCTGATACCTGTAATGTAAAAAATCCTAGATTAATCCATCTAGTTGCACCATTTATAGTCACTCCCAGACCTGGGATGTGCACCAGAAGAGACAGTATTATAGACAATATAAGAAAATACTTACCATAATCATAATAAAATTTTATTCTGATTCTTGATAGAATATATACAACGAAAAAACCAAGAAAGATAAAGATCAAATGTTTATATGTGAAAAATAAAGGATTCGAAAACTTTTTAGCTGCAAAATCTATCGTGGATGAGGTTACCATTACCACACCAATTATGATAAGACTGAAAATACATGCTAGAAAGATAGAGTCAAGACCACGGGTATCAAAAAAATAAATTGCCTTTTTAATTTTATTTATTAGCATAAGATTCAACCAAAGACCTAAAATGATCCCCTCGTTTTTCAAAATTTTCATATGTATCAAAGCTTGGAGATCCAGGTGATAACAGGATCACATCACCTTTATCTGCAATACTAATTGCATAGTCTAATGCTTCATTCATATTGTTGAGCTTAATTTTATTTAAGTAATTTTGAATCTTAGTAAATATGTAGTTACTATTATCACCAAAAAGAATTAATTTTTTAACTTTTTTATTGAGGGTTTTCTCAAGATTTTCATATGGCATATTTTTTTTTGCTCCACCCATGAGGAGTATAATATTATGCTCATACGCATCAAGTGCGGCTAACGTTGAGTTGACATTAGTTGATTTAGAATCATTTATGAACTTGATACCGCTCTTTTCAAGAAGGAATTCTTGTCGATGTTTTAATGGAGTTCTTTGTTTGAACGAATTCAAAACATTCATAATGGGTATATTTATAATATTGCAGACAGCCAGACATGCACATAAGTTAAGCGCATCATGACGACCTCTGGTGTTATAAGCATATTTACCGAATATAATTTTATTATTTATAAACTCTAGATTATCATCTAAACCATCTATGTGTATTACGCTATTATCTATGCCATATTTAATGACGTCATCAATTTTTTCATTAATATCACTCGATATTATAGAATATTGACTGTTTAGAAAAATTTTCTTTTTTGTTTGAAAATAATTTGATATTTTTCCATGTCGCTCAATATGATCATGTGATAGATTTAAAATAACTGATATATATGATTTTAAGTTACTTATATACTGTAATTGGTAACTTGAGAGTTCTATTATTAAATATTTATAATTACCTTTAAGAGAATCAAATACTGAAACGCCGTTATTACCACATGCGATTGACTTCACTCCATTATCATTAAGTATACTAGCTAGCAATTCAACTGTGGATGTTTTTCCATTTGTACCAGTTATACATATACATTTAACGTCTGAGATGGATTGCAGGATATCTATATCTGTAATTATTTTAATAGACATACTCCTGCATACTTCAACTATGTGATTATCCGGTGAAATCCCAGGGCTTATCACGATATAATCAATTTTATCAAGATCTATTCTTTTATCATTTGTAATAAGTGCTTTATTATTAATCTTTAAGACGTCGTCTGTATTTATTGCATCATAAGCAATAGAGTTCTCTATAAAAAAGTTTCTACAGTGCTGATATGTTTTACCTTTCCCAAGTAGAAGAAAAGAGGATGTATTTATTTTCATCTTATTTTTAATGATGATAATGCAACAAGTACTAAAATGAACGTTATAATCCAAAATCTTACTATAATCTTTGGTTCTGAAACACCTGAAAGCTCATAATGATGATGTAAAGGAGCCATTTTAAAAACTCGTTTACCTGAGCGAAGCTTGAATGACAGTACTTGTATGATTACGGAAAGAACTTCTGCTATGAATATTCCACTCATTATTGCAAATGCTAACTCTTGTTTAAGCATTACTGCCAATAGGCCTAATGATGCCCCAAGGGATAATGAACCGCAATCACCCATGAATATTTCTGCAGGGTATGAGTTAAACCATAAAAAACCTAATCCTGCACCAACCATCGATGCAGCAAAAATGGCTATTTCGCCAGAGCCTGTGATGTAGGGGATTAAGAGGTATTCTGATATATTTATATTTCCATGTACATATGAAAAAAGTACAAATGCTGATGCTATCAATATGCATGGCAAAATTGCTAGACCATCAAGCCCGTCTGTTAAATTAACTGCATTAGATGAACCTACTATTATAAAAATAGACCATGGAATAAATAGATAACTCAAGTAAAAACTATATTGTTTAAAAAATGGAACTACAGACTCGGTAGTTCCAGTCTCTAGGTAGGTATATAAGAATAAAGTTAATATCGTTGCTATGAACAGTTGGAGAATTAATTTTAGTCGACCTTGTATACCTGCACTACTAGATTGAACGAGTTTCTTATAATCGTCATAAAAACCAATAAAGCCAAAACTCAAGATAGTTGCTAACAATAAAACCACATAATTATTGGAAAGGTCGGACCATAAAATAGTAGATGCTACAACTGATATTATAATAATAACGCCTCCCATTGTTGGAGTAGAGTTCTTATCCTTAATATGACTTTTAGGACCATCGCTTCTTATAGATTGATAGTATTGTCGATTCTTAAGAAACTTAATAACATATGGTCCTATTAATAAGGATATTATTAGAGCAGTCAATGCTCCTAGTACGATTCGAAGTGTCAAGTATTGAAATACATTAAATCCAGAGTAAAACTGTGACAAATAATCAAATAAACTTAATAACATCAATCACCTCAGGGAATTAACAATAATATCAAATTTCATAAATCTAGACGCTTTGACTAAAACAAGGCTGTTTTCGTTTGCAATATTAATCAAATTTCCTATCAATTCATCCATTTCATTATAAGTATAACAATTATCACCAAAGATAGTCCGCGCTTCTTCTTTATAATCGCCCATATAAAAAAGATATTTGATGTCCATTTGTTTAGCATGCTCCATTATAGATAAATGATGGTCTCTTGATTCAATACCCAGTTCACCCATATCTCCCATGACAAATATTTTATCCTTCTCATATGTAGAGATTTTGTTTATTGCAAGTTTCATGGATTCTGGATTTGCATTATAAGAATCGTCAAATACATCATACCCATATTTAGATCTAAATTTATAAAATCTGCCCTCTACTCCGGAAAAGTTTTCAATAACATTAGGAATGCTGTCTATCTCTGCTCCAGACTCTACAGATAAAGCAATACTAAAGATTATATTTATAAGCAATAAATTCCGAGTTAAAGTCTTATCAATACAACAGTCTCCCTTCGGAGTACTAATAAATAGTTGTTTATCTGTTTCTGATGAAATATGATAATTTGCACTGTCATCATATAAAGACACTGTGGTTATCTTTTTATCATGATTCATCTTCCTCCAGTCTTCATAGTTACAATCATCTAGGTTTAGTACAACTTGTGAAATATTAGGATGTTTAAAAATCTCTTCTTTTGTCTCTTTTAGTACTTTAAAACTTCCAAAGCTATCTATATGTGCTGGGGATATATTTAATAATGCAGTCATATTTGGACTGCATATATTAGTTAGATGATGTATATCGTTTTTATTGCTAGCTCCCAATTCAAAAACATTTACTTTAGAAGACATAGGGGAATTTAATATTGAGAGAGGAAGCCCGATTTCATTATTATAGTTACCTATTGTACTTGCTACAGTTACGCTTTTTGATAATATTTCTGAAGTAAGTTTCGTTACAGAGGTTTTACCATTTGTACCGGTTATTGCAATTGTATGCGTATTAATAAATTCTTGTCTATAGTACACAGCAATACTATTTAAAGCTTTCAATGTGTTCTTTACAATTATATAAGGTATAGTTGAAGTAATTTCAATTGGTCTTTGACATATTATTACAGAAGCTCCTTTTTGAACTGCTTTATCAATATAATCATGTCCGTCATGATTTTTTCCGGGTATCGCAATAAAAAGATTATTTGTACTAATCGTCCTACTATCTATAGATATGCCCTCAAATTTAGAGTCTCCATTATAAAGCTTAGCAGATAGGATTTTAGCAATGTCTGAAGATTTAGCTTTTATCATCTCTTATAAGTCCATATAAGTATTCTATATCATTGTGGGGTCTAGTTTTATTTGATTCATATATATAATCCTCATTGCCTTTGCCGAGTATAAAATTAACATAATTCGATTTAGATTGTCTGTATATTTTTTTGATTGCAGTCTTTCTGGATTTAATTACATAGCATTTACTCTTATTGATTATACCTTTAAAAATATCGCGTTTTACAGATTCAAAACTTTCGTTTCTAGAATTATCTTCAGTTATTATAACTGAATCCGAGTTTTGACAGACTATCTCTGCTATTAATGGTCTTTTAGATTTATCTCTATCTCCACCACAACCAAATAATGAAACAACTTTTTTATCCTGTAGCTTAGTTATTTTATATATATCTGTAAATGAGCTTAATGTGTGGGCATAATCTATGATAAACAAACCTTTATTTTTGGTATGAATTATATTTCTTCTTCCCCTTATGGGTTTAAGTTTCAAAAGTACTTTTTGAATACTCTCTTTCTTATATCCTAATAATTTTAATAATATAACTATTATGTATATAGAATTCTTATTTGCAGCTTGTTCGATTTTATTTGGAATATGTATTTTTTCTCTATTGTAAAGAATATAGTTTTCTGAATAACCATGTCTTTTATTAATCATGGGATTGTTAGATAACACATGCGTATTTTTTCTATAATTAAGATTTTGAATCTTTACATTTTTAAATTGGTCATAATTTAAAATCGATGTCTTAGATTTTTCTAAAATGAGAAGCTTGCTTTTTATATACTTCGAAAGTGATAGATGGTAATCCAAGTGATCACTTCTAATGTTAGTGATAATGCCAAAATCAAAACTCAAACCCCTCATTCGATCTTGAGCCAAGCCCTGTGATGAGCATTCTATTATTACCACATCTGCTCTTTTAGAGAGAAAGGTGTATAGCGATCTATATATTATATCGATTGTAGGTGTTGTATATATACTAGGATTTAACTTAGGGAATATTCCAATACCTTCGCTTGTGATCACTCCAACTTTATTTTTTAATTTAGTTAGTGAACTAGCCAATAAAAGTGATGTTGATGTCTTTCCATCAGTACCGGTAATACCTACTAATTGTAATTTCTTTTTAAATTTTTTTATACTATCCATAAATAATAAATGATACATATTATCTAAATTCTCTTCGATGTAATATGGTGTTGTATCATTCAGATAGTCCCTTGTAAAATCATATTTAGTTACAATTGCACTTGCTCCATTTTTTATAGCATCGAGTATATTATTTAAGTTTTTGTCTTTATCCGTTGCTAGCGAAATAAATACTTTTCCAGATAGTTTATTTCTTGAATCCAGAGACAATCTATCAATAAAATTTATTCTATTGTCAGTATTCAACGAAATAAATTTTTTAAGAGTCTTATATTTATCTTGAATTTGCATACTGATGATTTTCAAGTAAACGTAAAGTGTGTTGCATGTATTCGCCATAGACAGGTGCGGCATGAGACCCACCTGAGCCCTCTCTATCTTTTGGGTTTCTTATTATAACAGCTGCTACATATTTTGGTGATGGATCACCTAGTATTCCTACAAATAAGGCATTATGAGTATTTTTACTATACTTTCTATTTACAATTTGTCTTACTGTTCCAGTTTTACCAAATACAGTGTAACCTTGGACTTTTGCTTTCTGTCCCGTCCCATCTTTTGATTGAACAACATCTCTCATCATATCAAGTACCTTTTCACTTGTAGATCTTTTGAGAATATTCTCATTTATCAATTCAGGTGCATCTTCTGCATACAAATATCTTAAATGAACTCTCTTCCCATAGTTAGCAAGTAATGAATATGCATTCACCATGTGTAGCAGTGATGTTGATAATCCGTAACCATATCCAATACTAAAATGACCTGACTCACTTAATTCTGTAGATACAGGCAGATTACCTATTTGAGAGCCTGGCAAATCAAGAAATAAAGATTGTCCTAGTCCAAAATTATTCAAAGTTGATAAAACTTGCTTTTTTGATAGTTTTTTTGAAATTTTTGCAGCACCTATATTGCTTGAATATTTAATTATATCTTTTGGAATTAGATCACCTAAATATTTCCAATCTTTAATTTCTTTGTCTTCAATCTTGATTACACCAGGTGATGTACTGATAACTGTATTTTGATCTATAACGTTATTTTCTAGACCTGAATATATTATCATCGGCTTTATAGTTGAACCTGGCTCTATTAAATCGTAAACAGCTCTATTTTTTAACTTGGATCCTCTAAATTCATTTCTTTTTGTTGGATCGAATGATGGATAATTAACCATTGAGAGTATTTCTCCATTTGCACTATTAACCAATATAAGTGAGCCACTGTCTGCGCTGAACTTTTTAACATACTTCCTCATCACCTCATAACCAATAACCTGTAGTCTTTTGTCAAGAGTAAGGCGTAAGTCTTTACCTGATCTAGGTTTCTTTAAAATTTCAATAGTTTCTATTGGTCTGCCTAGATTATCTTGTTTAACTTTTTTTAACCCATGTGTAGGAGACAGTAGGTTATTTTTTGCATACTCTAATCCTTCTTGGCCATTATCATCAATTCCTGTAAACCCAAGTATGTTGGAGAATGATTCTCCTCCAAGATAAATCCTTTTGTTTTCATTTATAAAATATACATTAGATAATTTAAGATGATTAATTTTATTATAAACATTCATACTAATCTGTCTTTTAAGATAATATTCTCTCTTATTCTTATTTTTATTAACTATGCTAACAAACTTTTTTCTCTCCATTTTTATAATCTTAAGTAGCTCAGTATATTCTTTATAATTTTTATTTTTAGAAATCTCTTTTGCATTTATACATAATGTTTTTACCGGCAAGGACATTGCAAGAGTTTCTCCATTTCTATCAATGATTAATCCTCTTTGTGCTTTTATTTGTACTGTATGTATCTGTCTATTTTTTGCTACATTATGTAAATTTTCTTTACAAGATGTACTATTAAAGTAAAAGCAATCAGTGTTATTAATTTGTAGTAGATATAATCTATAAATGATTATTAGAAGTAATAAAAGACTTACCGCTACGAATAGCGGTAGTCTCCAATTGTTATTTAACTTTGCTTTATTAATCAGCTTGTTGTCTTAAAAAAGCAGGTATATCAATTGATGTCTGCTCTTCTTGTTGTGCAACATTTGGCGCAGTAGTTTGAACAACCTCATTAATATCACTAGAACTATCACTATCAGGAAGATTTGTATATTGTGATGTCGTCATAGTCTCAGCTACATCAACAGTAGCAGTATCCTGAACAAAGCCGGTTGCGATTATAGTTACACGTAAATCGCCTATATTATCCTCTTCCTTGATACAACCTGTAATTATTTTTGCATCTTTATTAGCAATGTCTTTAATCTTATTTCCAATAATTTCAAATTCATCAGTTGTTAAATCTGATCCAGAAGTAATGTTAACTAATACTCCGCTAGCGCCTTTGAGATCAATATTATCAAGCAAAGGGCTACTCAATGCAGTTGTAACAGCCTCTTCAGCTCTATTGTCTCCTGAAGATACTCCAGATCCCATCATCGCCTTACCCATACCCGACATAACAGTCTTCACATCAGCGAAATCTACATTCATAAATCCTCTGATAGTAATGATTTCTGTTATACCTTTCACGGCACCTCTCAATACATCGTTTGCATTCTCAAACGATGAGAAAATTGAATTCCCTCCTCCATAAACTTCTTTAAGTTTTGAATTAGGAATGACTATGAGAGAGTCAACCCACTGCTCAAGATTATCTATGCCCTCTTGCGCATTTGACATCCTCTCTGGTCCTTCAAATTCAAAAGGTTTAGTAACTACTGCAACAGTTAAGATACCCAGATCTCTGGCTATTTGTGCGATAACTGGAGCTGCACCAGTACCAGTACCTCCTCCCATTCCTGCAGCAATAAATAACATGTCAGCACCTTCGATTGAATCACGCAATGTTTCACTTGCTTCTAGCGCAGCTTGCCTACCTTTTTCAGGATCTGCTCCCGCACCGAGTCCTTTTGTAATTTCAGAACCGATCTGAACAGTTGTCGCTCCACTAATATCTCGTAAAGCTTGTACATCTGTATTAGCTATAAGAAAGTCAGCTCCATGGATTTGTGATTCCAGCATTGATGCTATAGCATTGCCGCCGCCGCCGCCAACACCAATTACTTTAATTACAGCATTTTGATTATAATTATTTACTATTTCAAACATGGTGCTCCTCCTAGTTGTCTAAGTTCATGATTAAAATTCTTTTTTGATTAGGTATCTTCATATCTAATGCTTGTCCCAAACTACTTTTCTGAAGTTTTCTATCAGTAAGATTATTTTTCTCTCTCAGAAGCGATCTGTAACGTTCTGATGTCTCATATAGCGTTTTATCGTTTTTTGATATCTCAATATTAAGATATCTATTTTGATATTTTATAAAAATAACACTGAAGGCAGAAACTGTTATAAAGATCATAAGGAATACAGCTGATATAAGATTCATGCTACTTTCTCCAAGACGCTTAATTTTGCAGATCTGGCTCGTGGATTAATTTTTATTTCATTTTCCTGTGGTTTTATTTTTTTTATAAGAGTAAACATTTTCCTCATAAACTCATCCCTTATAGGTAGCTTCCTAGGTGTAGATGAATTCTCATCAGAATAAATCAAGAAATCTTTGATAATTCTTTCTTCAAGTGAATGATATGTAATTAGCACAAGCCTCCCGCTTGTTGATAGTAGTCCATATGATTTATTTAAAATTTCTTTTAACACATCTAATTCTTTATTTATAAAAATTCTTAAAGCCTGAAATGATCTTGTTGCATTATGCTTATTTTTTTCATTTATAAGAACAGACTTATTAATTATATCTACAAGTTCAAAAGTTGTAGTAATATTTTTATTTTTTCTGAATTTGATAATATTTTTTGCAATCCTTTTTGCATATCTCTCTTGTCCATATGTTCTTAAAATATCTTCAATTTCCACTTCTGATAATGTATTAATGTATTCTGACGCTGTCTTTCCTCCTGATTGATCAAATCTCATATCTAGGTTTGCATTTTTATTGAAACTAAAACCTCTCTCAGGATTATCTAAATGAACCGAAGAAACGCCTAAATCAAAAAGTATCCCACTTACAGAACCATATATATTCCATTCTTTTGCATATTCATCAAGAGAAGAGAAACATCCATGTTTTAGGGTAAGCCTACTCTTCTCAGATATCATACGTGACTTGTTGTATACTATTGCATCTATATCTTTATCAATACCAAAAACTTTACTATCTTGTGATGTGTTATCAAGAATTCCAAGCGTGTGTCCTCCGTAACCAAGGGTGGCATCAACATATATCCCATTTGAATCAGTAATGAGAAACTTCATTACATCATCTTTCAAAACAGGGGTATGAAAGGCTTTATTCATTTTTTCTTGTACTCCATAATATCTTCGTATGCACACTTTGCTTGAACAAAAAGATTATATGCCTCTTTATTGTTACGATTTTTGTCTGGGTGATACTTAGAAGCTAACTTTCTGTAGGCTATTTTGATTCCATTGATATCTTCATTAATATCTACTCCAAGTATTCTGTATGCTCTTATGTTCATCATATGCTTATATCATTTAGTGCTTGCGCATCATCGTTAGATGTGACTTCTCTTCTCCACTTATCAACATTTTGATTCCATAAACCCTGATCCCATATTTCAAACTTTTCTCCTTGGCCAATGAAAATTATCTTCTTTTTTAAATTGGCATATTCTCTCAAGGGTTTTGATATTAATATTCTTCCTGTGGAGTCAACATCAACATCCTCTGCATGCCCTATAAGTAACCTTTGTATTCTTCTTGCATTTTTATTAAATGAGGGTAAATCATTAATTTTGCTTTGTATTTTTGACCAAACATTTGACGGGTAAAGGAGTAAACATGTCTCTTCTGTGTCGATTGTTATAATCATCGATCCTTTCAAAATAGACATTATATGATCTCTATAAGTTATAGGTATGCCAAGTCTTCCCTTAGAATCAAGGTTTAGGCTATTGATACCTTTAAAAAGCTTTTCCATAATTCTCCACAAATATACAAAAAATACCATTTATCAACACTATATGCCTTATTTTTATCATATGCAAGTAAATAACAGCGTAAATTAATGATTTTTTAAGAATAGTGTATATAAAAAAGTTATTAATAATCAATAACTTATATATATTATTTGAAAGTGAGAGATGATTGATAAGCCGGGTTCTGTCTAGTACAGCTATTTATCTAGGGCTACTGTCACCAGCAACCTCATTAGCAGCAACCATGTGATTATTGGGATATATCACAAATTTGCCTTGCTCCAAGCGGGGTTTACTTATGCCTATATTGTTACCAATATAGCGGTAAGCTCTTACCTTACCTTTTCACCCTTGCCTAATTGGCGGTTATTTTCTGTAGCACTTTCCAAAACTCACGTTTTCCAGGTATTACCTGGCGCTCTTATCCCTGGAGCCCGGACTTTCCTCTAAACAAAATTGTTATGTGCTTAGCAGCTGTATAACCATCTCTCATTGCTAATTATAGAATTATCAATTCAGGAATCAATCTATTTTCTCGCAACTATATATGCTATCCAAGCTGGGTCGGCGTCACATTTAGTAACTTTATAGAATTTATCTGACTCCTCGTCATTTTCTTCATCCCAACCTTGCATATAAATATCAATCTTTTTGAAGCCAGCTTCATGAAGACAATCTTTAATTTCGGGAAGCGTCCAAAGCCTCCAATCATACACAAATGCTCTTTTGATGCTAGATTTATCACTAAATTCAAAATGAATGAAACATTTGAGATCATGGTTAACTGGATTAAACGAAGACTGATCCCAGACATATGTAAAGCCTTTATGTTTAGTTCGTTCTTCTAGCAATTGATGAGCCTCATATCCTCCAAAAGCGTCGAGCATGAATATTCCTTTTGATTTAAGCTGGTTTTTTGCGTGTTTGAAATATTTTATAAGTAATTTTCTCTCTTTGAAGACGTAATAACTAAAATTAGCAGCCAAGACACAATCAACCTTATCGCTATTGAAGCTAGCAGAATTTCCATAAAAAATATTCATCCTTTTTTGCTGTTTTTCATTAAGTCGTGCTTTTCTTGTTTTTTTAGCCTCAGATATCATTTTTTTATCTAAATCTATACAGAATGAGATATTTTGCTTATGATCTTTGACCCATTCTGAAGAAATTAGAGCAGATGCGCAAAAATCTTCTCTAAGAAGGTGGCATCTAGCTCCATTATACTTTTTGTATATTTTTTTAATAAAGTTTACTTCAAAGTCAGTGCATTGCACTGATTCCTCATATAATCTATTCTTATTAACATTACGTGCTAACAACTTTTTTTTCTTCATATCTTTTCTCATTAGAAAAATATCTCAAATCTGATAAAGGTCTATCTGAATTACTTAAATTGTGTATAAATTTTTTCCATTTTTTTGATAGACTAGTATTGAAATAAAGATTAGTCAAATGTCGTAGTACAAATTTCTTATTACAATGATCGTCTTTTGTAAGTTTATCTAAAAACTGATTTATAATTTTTTCTCTACATTTATCTTGATAAGATGAAAAAATTAATTCATCAATCTTTGTTAAAAACATTGGATCATTATATATTTTTCTTCCAATCATTATGCCATCAAATATCTTTAGCGTTTTCTCTATGTCTTCTATATATTCAAAACCACCATTAATATAAATTTTAAGATTAGGGAAGAGATTTTTTAAGTAAATCACATCATCATATCTAAGTGGCGGTATACTTCTATTTTTTCTTGTTGATAATCCATTCAGTATTGCATTGCGAGCATGTATATAAAATATTTTACATCCCGCATTGCTAGTCATTTCTATAAATTTAATTATATCATCTAGTTTCTGATCAAAACCAAGCCCTAAACGTGTCTTAATTGATATAGGAATCTTACATTTTCTATTAATTGCATACACATAATCTGATACTTTTTCAGGTTCGATAATTTGGCATGCACCAAATCCTCCTTTAATTACCTTATTGCTTGGACACCCAATGTTTAAATTTATTTCATCATAGCCTAGATCTTCTGCTATTTGAGAGCATTCTAAAAATTTTTTTTTATCATCACCTGCAAGTTGAATAATTATTGGGTGCTCATCTTCTGTAATTAAGTGATTTGATCTTTTACCTCTTATTAAGGAGTCAACGGTGATCATTTCGGTAAAAAGAGTTATATTAGGGGATATGATACGTATTAGACTTCTAAAATATCTATCCGTCCTACCAACCATGGGTGCAAGAAATATTTTCATATAAATTATTGTATGAATTATTGTTAATTATCAGATTATAATATCGTTATGCATGAAAAAATACAAAAGAATGATTTATCCATTGCAATTCTTGCGGGAGGAAAATCATCCCGAATGAATGGAGAAGATAAAGGATTAATGAAGCTTAAGAAGCAGTACGTAATAAAGAGGATTATTAAAATAGCGGATCAATTCTCAAATGATGTAATTATAGTAGCTAATAGCAATATTCATAAATACGAGCAATTTCGTATACCTATTCATTCAGATGTAATGGAGGGATACCAGGGGCCGCTATCTGGAATATATACTGCATTATGCATATGTAAAAATAAATATATAATTGTACTTCCATGTGATGGTCCATTTATATCAGAACGATATTTTATTGATCTTTTAAATTATAAAACTAAAAAATCAATCATTACTGTCAAAACAGGTGATAGGTTACAGCCAGTGTATGCAAGATTTGATAAGAATATTAAAGATAATTTAAAAAATTTCCTGAAGTCCAATGAGAGAAAGATTGATCGGTGGTACAATAAATGCACCTTTGATACAATTTTATATGATAATAATGATGAAATGTTCATTAACTTCAATTCACATGAAGATATAACCAATAATAAATTATTAGTGGATAAGTATTATGGATAAAAAAAGAATTGCATGGTGCATTACTGGATCTGGTCATTATCTTAAAGAGTCAATAGATATACTTTTAACTTTAGATAATGTTGATCTATTTTTAAGTAAAGCAGGTGAAGAAGTACTTAAATGGTACAATTATGACTTATCATTGTTTAAAAAGAAGAAAATAAAAGTCTTTAAAGATATAACTTATAGCTCATCCCCAGTTAGTTTACTTTATGAATCAGTTTATAAGTTAATTATAATTTCTCCAGCAACTTCTAATACAATTGCTCTCATGTCTTATGGGATATCGAATAGCTTGGTAACGAACATGTTTGCCCAGGCAGGAAAATGTGAGATTCACTCTATTGTGTTTGCTTGTGACACTGAACCAGTAGTAATTACTCAGGCTCCTAAAAAAATGGTGACATTATACCCTAGAGATATTGATTTAAAGAATTACAAACTACTAAAAAAATTCAAGGATACAACTGTAGTTGATAATATTTCTAGTTTGAAACGTTCTATAAAAAAATGGGTAAAATGAAAAAAATACTTTTTGTTACTGGAAAGCTTGCTGAAAAAAGTCTGAAGACTGTCCTAGAAGCTATGAATAATAATGAGTTTGAATATGAAATAAGGAACCTGCATGTAAATGTTGCTGCGTTACTAACAACAGAAATGATTCAGCGTAGAATAGGTGATGTGAAAGATTTTGATCAAATAATCATACCTGGAAGAGTTAGAGGAGACATAGAAGATCTAAAAATGAAATTAAATACTGAAATTATACGCGGTCCTGATGAACTGAAAGATTTGCCAACTATATTTGGAGAAAAGCCATTAAAATATGACTTGTCTAAGTTTGAAACATCAATTTTCGCAGAAATTACAGATGCTTTAAACCTTACAGTCGAAGAAGTTATTGAGAAAGCTGAATTTTACAGAAGTGAAGGAGCTGATGTAATAGATATTGGCTGCTTACCGAATAAAAAATTTCACCATCTATCAGAAATTATTCAGGAACTTAAACTTAGAAACTTTTATGTAAGCGTAGATTCTCATAATCTGGATGAGCTAAAAATTGGATCCAAAGCTGGGGCAGATTATTTACTTAGCATCAAAGATGAGTCATATCATATCCTAGAAGAATTAGATTCATATCCTATACTTATACCCACAGATAATAATATGAAAGAATTTTACAAATTAATAGAGCGGGCAGAAAAAGATAAACTTACATATATTGCTGATCCTATATTAGATCCTATTTCTTATGGTTTCACTCAAAGTCTAGATAGATATATTCAATTAAGAAATAACTATCCGCATATTCATGTAATGATGGGTCTTGGGAATATAACTGAATTAACCCATGCAGATACTACAGGCATAAATATGCTGATGTTAGGCATTATTGATGAGCTAAGAATCAATCATATTCTTACTACACAAGTGAGTAGACATTGTTCTACAGTAATAAGAGAGACTGATTTAGCAAGAAGAATAATTCATGCTGCATCAGAAAATAGTATCACACCAAAACATATTGATGATAGGCTTTTAGTAAATCACTCTCATAAAGACTATTCTTTTTCTACAGAAGAACTAATAACAATGAAAAATGATATAAAAGATAAAAATTATAGAATTTATATAAATGATGATGGCATTCATTTATTTAATAAAAATATTTATAAATGCTTCAATGATCCTTATCAGTTCTATGAATTTCTTGAAGTAGATCACGATTCAGGGCATGCATTTTATCTTGGTGTTGAGTTAGCAAGGGCACAAATAGCATATCAACTTAAAAAAGAGTATAACCAGGATGAAGAATTAGAATGGGGTTGTTTAATAGATAAAAAGGAAGATAATAAAATAGACATCAAAGAACTTGGACCGACATTTAAGAAAAATCAATGATTCATGAAGTAATAATAACTACTGTAGATGCAAATCATAACCCACATATTGCTCCTATGGGGATCAGATATGAAGACAACCATATTATAGTTTCACCATTTAAACCTTCCGCTACGCTAGATAATTTATTAAAAACAAATAATGCTGTAGTTAATTTTATAGATGATGTTAGTGTATTTGCGGGTATAGTGACAGGCGAAAAGAAAAACTGGGATCTAAATTATCAAAATGATTTTTCTGTACCTTATATAAAGCATACGAATACATATACTAATATAGAAGTAATTAGCTATAAAGAAGATGAAATAAGACCAAATATAATATGCAAAGTTATATCAGAAAAAATATGCAAACCATTTAAAGGGTTTAACCGTGCTCAATTTTCAGTTATAGAATCTGCAGTGCTATCTACTCGACTAGGAATGATTAGTGATGATAAAGTTATAAAAGAGATTGAATATCTTAAAATAGGTATTGATAAAACTGCTGGTAGAAGAGAGAAAGAGGCATGGGGCTGGATAATGAAGAAAATAGAAAGCTATATGGAAAATAAATGATTAAGATTTTGGGAAGCATAAAAGATTTTTCTGAGGCAGAGCAAGTAAAAGATATTAAATTTGATATTACGGATCTCAAAAGTGTAAATGACGGAGCATTGGGGTATGTAGGTGATTCTGAAATTATTAAAATCAAAAATGTTCTCAAAAATAGAACCTTAAGTGTAACTGCTGGCAATAATAAACATCCAGGATGTGATGAGCTTATTTCTAGAGTATCCTTTTTAGATGGATTAGGAATCTCTTATGTTAAAGTCGGGTTTTTTGATAAAGCTTATATAAAAGAGCATGAATATTTTTTACAATCCGTATCTAGTTATAAAATTAAAAAAGTAGGCGTTCTATTTGCTGAAAACATAAATAAGTTTTATACGATAAATGAGATACTTTCTCTTAATTATGATGGCTTTATGATAGATACTCAGAATAAAGATAATAGATCCTCATTAGACATACTGGGGCCATCTTTAATCTCTGATTTTATTACTAAGTGTAAAATGAAAAATAAATTTAATGGCTTATCAGGATCTTTAGATTCAAAAATTTTATTTGAGATAATGAAATTCAATTCTAATTTTATAGGCTTTAGAGGAGCATTATGTTGTAATTCCAATAGACAAAAAATTAGTTATTTAAATAGTAATTTTATTATTAATAAGGTAAAACTTATCAATCAGAAAATGTATCCAAAAGCGGTTTGACCTTATCTAAAGTTTCCGTATACTCACTCTTTATATCGGAATCGCTTACAATTCCGCCACCTCCCCAAAAGAATAATTGATTGTCAATCGCTAACATCGTACGTATGGATATATTAAGATCTACGCTCTCATCAAATCCAATATAGCCTAAGCTTCCACAATAAACTGAACGATTGCTTAATTCTAGTTCCTCAATAATCTCCATAGATCTTATTTTAGGCGCTCCTGTTATTGAACCGCCGGGAAATGCATCTCTTATAAGATCATAAATTGATGAATTATGACCAACCTCCCCTGTAACAGTACTTACAAGATGATGAACATTTGCAAATGTCTCTATATCAAACAAGCTATCTACTTTTACGCTTCCTAACTCACAATTCATACTTAGATCATTTCTCAATAAATCAACTATCATTAAGTTTTCTGCTCTATCTTTCTCTGATTCTCTCAGTTTTTTAATATTTTGTAGATCAGTTTCGGCGTCTTTGCTTCTTGGCACAGTTCCTTTTATAGGTTTTGTTTCAACATGACCATTTTGAATAGATAAAAACCTCTCTGGTGAAAATGATAAGATTTTACCGAATGGAAAGCTCATGAATGATGAATATGGTGCAGCGAACTTATTATTCAATGAAGTGTATAATTCATATTCATCTCCACAATATCCTAGTGAAAATCTTTGAGAATAATTTACTTGATAACAATCACCATTTTTTATATAACAAAGAATCTTTTCTAAATTTGATTTGTAGATATCATAGTTCATATTAGACTCACATCTTGTCGTCATTTTAAATATAGATTCTGGATTTATATTTATATTTTCGAATTTAGCAGATACTAGCTCTGATATTAAATCAGTCATGTTATGATAGAGAACATATGCTTCTTTCTTAAAGTGGTCGTAAATTATTGCCCAATCATAGATTCCATAAGCCATCAAAGGAAAAGAAATATCATTAGTTGATGATTGAATCCCTAATATTTTCTTACCTAAGTCATATGACATAAAACCAATAGCTCCACCACAAAAAGGTATGTCAGGATCATTTTCACATTTATACTCTTGCATTATTCCTTTTAATATATGGAATGGATCTTCGTAACGAATGGTTTTTGATTCTTTAGTTATTAATTCAGTTTTATCATAATCCACTATTAGTTTTATTAAAGGATTACAACTGATGATATCGAATCTTTGTTTATTATATTTTTTATAGTTACTATTTAAATAGACGGGCCACTCTTGATTTTTCACAAGATGGAAATAGGATTCAGACGATACAGTATATGGAATCTCTAGTATTTTATATTTCATCATTAAATTGTGAGAGAACAAAAGCAGGATATATTTCAAGAAGCTGGTCACTATTTTTTATATATTTAGCAAGCATCTTATTAGTACTAGAATAGTTGTGAGCTTCTGATTTACATATATCCTTTATATGATTATGCCCAATCCCAAGTCCAATGATACTGAAGGGGCTTCTAAGATGAAAGTATTTTTTAATATTTAAATTGATTATCTTCGAAATAGTTTTCATCTGATTTTTAAAGATATTTGATGCAAGGTGTCTGATGAGACTTTCAGATGATTTTGTATAATCAAACCCAAAAGATCTAGCTATTCGTGATAGAGAATTCAATTTTGTGTATGCTTTTCCATCTGGTGATTTTGAATATATGTTCTTTGGAATGATCTTATTCAGTACAACATATACATCGGCCATAGTTGAAAAATTCTCAGGTATTATTGAGTAAGTGTTATTGTGAAGATTAATGCTATTGAGATGGGCATAAATAGGTGTTCTAAGACATCCTGTGTACAGAAGTTCATGATTTTGAATACCGCTAATATCAGATACTCTCTTATTCATTATTATTCCATTTTTAATAATTATAAAATCACATGTTGTTGATCCAAAATCTACTGCTATGGCATTTCTATGATATTCTTTTAGACTAACTGCAGTAGCATACCAGTTGGCAGATGCAACATTATCAAAAGATGATGAGTTTATTTTATTTACGTCTCTTAGTCCTTCAGTGGTAAAAATATAGGATTTATATTTTAACTTCTTAATTTGCTTTATTATAAAATTTACACCTTCCGATCTATTGGGGAAGCAGTCGCACATTTCAGCAGACATAGTGAAGATATTTACTATAGTATGATTCTTAGATTCATATTCATATATAATATCAGACAATATAGTTTTTAATTTTTTAAAATCTTTCCAGAAATCAATATCTAAAATATCAAACCAGATAACATCTGATTTACTATCATATACACAATACTTTAACTGAGCTCCGCCAATATCCCAGCCTATTCTAATTATATTCATAACTTAATACCCGAAACTCTTCCCACCTTATCTATATAATCATTAGAAATATAATCTAAAGGATGGTTATCTTTACAAAGTTGAATAAGTGTCATTGAGGTAGTAAATCTAGGATTAATTTCTATTAAATATATATTTTCATCATTTAAAATAATATCTAAGCCAATAAAGCCATATAAACCTGGGAAAACAGTTAATATAGAATCGATGAACTCATATAATGAGTCAGTAAAAGGAGGATAGATATTCACCTCCAGTGAATCCAAAGTAATTTTATTATTAGATTTACGAATATTTTGCTTATTCACAGACATAACTTTATATTTATTCCTTTTTACAAAAATACTTAAGCTGTATGAGGTACCATCAATATAATTATTTAGTATAGTTGTATTATGATCAAAATCCTTTTTTATATCTAATATCTCTACCATACTGCAACCACAACCGTATCTATCCTTTAATAAATATTTTTTATTTTTAGTTTTATTTTTAAAATTATCTGGATTTAGTATTTTGTTTTTAGAGCAGATTCTATAGAACTCCCTTTTGTCACTGGTTTGTTGTATTGTTAAAGGATCAGATGCCAAGATATTATTCAAATCCTTATAAACTGTTTTAACATAATTATACATTGATAAATTAGTCTCTGGGCATATTGGTATAAAATAGTCAAATTCTTTAATGAAATTAATATCAAAAATTAAATCAATATTTTTTTCATCTAATACAATAGAGTTCTTATGATTTGATAATTTACTTCTATAATCTGAAAAAAACTTAATATTATAGTTTTTATGACTAAATAGTGCCTTTATAATAAGCTCTGCTTCAATAAATAATTTACTATTGAAGTCTGTTCCTAATAAGCCTCCCCCTGTGATATATTCAAATATAAGAATTTTTTTCATTATGGACATTATACCTGCTATTGATATAAAAAATGGGAAAGTTGTTAAAGCTTTAAGCGGTAAGCGAGAGTTTTATACTCCTATCTGTAAGCATTATAATAAGTCATCTAACCCATTAATTTTTATAAATGGACTAATAAAGAAATATAAACCCTCGATCATATATATTGCTGATATTGATTCTATAGCTGGAGATAAAAATAATTTCAATATTATTGAACTTATTTCAAAAAAATATCCAAATTTAAATATATGGCTAGATTCTGGTAATGTATATAATGTTCCTTATAAGAGAAAAAATATAAATCCCATATTATGTAGTGAAAAATGCAATAGAATCATTAATATTAACTACAAATATAAAGAGCATATTCATTCGTATGATTATACAAAAAATCTTGTTGGTGAATCAAATTTTAAAAGCTTAGCGTCAAAATATAAAAATAAAATTATTATAATGGACATATCGGCTGTAGGTACTAATAGTGGCCCAGATTTTAAAATGATCAAGTGTGAAAAAAAATCTAAAGGTAAGCAATACTATGTTGCCGGAGGTGTTAGATCATTACTTGATATTTATAAACTAAGGAATATTGGTATAGATGGAGTACTTATATCTTCACTGCTTTTCAAAAACCAAACAAATTCATTTTTAATAAAAAAAAGAGCTGGGAGTTAATCCCAGCTCTTTATGTTAATAATCTGAATGATTATTTTTCGAATGGATGTGCCGTATCTTTTTTAGCAACAACATCTGATGCTTTTGGCTCACCACTTACTGCATTTTTGATTGCCATTTTTGTAGCTTCAAAATTATAATCATAAATGCGTTTATTATCATCAGCGTCCCAATGAATAAATACACCAACACAAATGAAAATATCGTCTGCCTCATCTGCAGGGATAGTTCCATCTTCAACACACTCTGTTACTGCTCTAGCTACTGCCGCTTGGGCTGGCCCAAACATTTGAACCGCTTGCTTAGCACCTTTAATAGTAACTTTGTTGAACATTGCTGTGCTTGGTTTACATGGTAAGTTAGGTGAAACTACAGCTAATAATGATGTGAAACCATCTTTGTTGTTACAAAGAGTGTTACAAAATGCATCTTCTACTGCAGAACCACGTGGACCCATTAATAAGTCAATGTGCGATATCTCGTTATCCCCACCTTCGGTTACAACAAGCGCTTCACCAACTAATACTTTGTCGACTACTGCCATTATTATCTCCTATATTTACGTTTATTAATAAACGGACACGGACTTACTTCGAAGGAAGACCAATGAAATAATCATATATCATCATCGATGCGACCAATAAGTCTGCTGTTGTCCCTGGATTAACTCGAGCCATCTTGTAATGATTATCAAGAGACATTAGATTTTTACCCCATGACTCATGTCGAGTATCCCCGTCTAGTATTTTTATCAAATCAGAGGCCTCATTACTAGTCTTTTTTGCAATTTTATCCCCATATTTTCTTCTCAAATGGGAATCTGGGTGTATTTCAAGGGTTTTCAAGAAAGTATAAGAAATTGCTAATTTAGTATCCTTAATATTGCTTATACTCTCATGTAAGCATGGAATTATAAATTCAAAGATATCTTGAAATGATGTTGCATATTGCTTAGATATACTGTCATATTCTGATGATATAGTCATTAAATCTAACAATGATATTCCTGAAACAGATCGTACATCATATGTATTATGTTTACCCAACCCTGCTGGATTAGCATTATGAATTGATTCACATAACAGCCTGACATCATCCCCAGATGCTTTGCTAACAACTTCCTTTATTGCATCTCGTATTGTAATATCAGATTTTATACACAGAGCTTGAGAGAATAACGAGCATAATAAAATTATTCCTAGATTAGTGTTTTTTTTAACTACGCTCTGAGTTTCATTGATACAATTAAATATTCTATCTCCAAGAGTATAATTGTTAGAGCTTATAAATTCACAAGTCACGTCATAACTGCTCACAAAATCATTAAAATTAGAATCATGATGACCAGACAATAAATTTACATTACCTGGTTTAATTGATTCAATATCATACCTACATGCTAATAAATATGAACGTTTAACTTTATCTCTGCCGGTAGATGCAAACTTAGAGGAGGACAAATTCACAGAATATTTACTCCTCTTAGTCCCTTCCCTTCTATAATAAAATCTACAAATGATTGAGAAATATTTTCATTTTCAACATTCTGAAGTCCTCTCCATGCAGGGATACTATTTACCTCTATGACATAGTATTCATTATTATATTGAATTATATCAACTCCACAAAAGTCAATACCTAACAACATAGAAGATTTGAGTGCTAAATCAATTATCTTAGGGTTTATAATTTCTTGTAAACATGATGCACCTTTTGAAATATTATTGATAAAAGAGTTGCCGTATCTTGTCATGTAATAATATTTAAATTTATCTGCTTTTCTAAACACTAAGACACGATAGTCATGATTTATTTCATTATGGAGATAGTCTTGAAAATAATAAACATTAGATGGATTATTTATAACATCAAGGTCATTTGGCTGACTCACAATAGCTATATTATCACCTTGAGATCCAAATAATGGTTTATAAATAAATTGTTTATTTAACATATTTTTTTTTAAAAAAGAGTGAGCATTTGTTTTTGATCTAAATACATATGTATTAGGAGTTTTGATATTATTTTCTGACAATAAAATTGATGTATATAACTTATCAACCGTATCTTCAATCTTGCTTGCTTGATTAATAACATTCACTCCTTGTTGCTCAAACAATTTTAGTATATTTAAATAGAAGACAATTTCTTCAAGACTACCACCGGGAATAAATCTAACAATAATATTGTTTATATCGTCGCAGGGTTTATCTTTGATATATATCATCTGTTTATTATTGACTATCTTTATACACATCTTTGAAAGACATGATGATAAAACTTTATGATTATATTTTTTTAATGATTGTTCTAACTGTTTGAAGTGCCAACCTTCTTTTTCAGTAAGTATTAAGGTTGTAGTCATTTATTAAATGAATCATTAAGGAGAGGTAAATTAATACTTCCTGAAACATAAGTCTTCCCTGTTTTTATGCTTGAAACTATAACTTTTGCCGGACTGAAGAGCATTTTATCAATTTTATAAAAGTCATATTTATATTCTTTAAATACATCTGAAAACGGTTTTCCATAGTCACTTG
>MDSZ01018703.1_pt1 | contig 35298 bp, 36 predicted proteins | sample 811201 | NCBI WGS metagenome assembly MDSZ01 (sample SAMN05326647, study PRJNA326480) | marine metagenome | isolation source: seawater | place: Indian Ocean: North | collected 2010
ATCCGCATCTTTGCTTTCCTGCTCTGCTTTCTGGCCGGATTTTTGTTCCTGTGATGTTTTTTCTGCTTTTGCATTTGCTTCTTTACTGGTGGCTACCGGGACAGCAGCAGAAATACCAGAAGCAGATGTGTTTTTTACGCTAATATTTTGAGCAGCGGATGGACTAATTGCTCGTTGTTTGATGGATCCACTGACCGAGGCGTCCAAACCTCTCCCCGGGCCGACTACTACTGGTTGGTTTTGCCCGGCAGGGGTAAAGGCAACTTGTGACTCGGCTACATCTAGCTGCATGCCAGTGTTTGGACTCATTGCCATTTGAAACTGTGTCCCTCTGATTCCAGCGGTACCGGTGGGAGTGGAAATGGCAAAAGTGGATGACTTGTTTAACTTTTTTGTCTGCACCACCAGGGAACCCACATCCATGTCCAGGGAAACTTGGCTAGTGCTCGGTTCCGCGGTTAGTTGACCAAAGGAATTACCCTGTGCTGCGAAGGGGGCTTGGTCAAATTGAGCGAGCCTGATTTGAGACCTTTCGAGAATGGTTGCAGTGGTCCCATTTGAGAAAAGGAGAACTGATTCGGAGAACAATCCAGTCTTAATTCCATAACCAACTGGCAAAACTGACCCCCTGACCACAGGTTCCACAAGCTTAGTTCCCTGTGGAGAAATGGCTTCGACCACGCCTTTGGTTTGGAGGACTATTACCGAACCATTCTGTGCGAGAAGAAAATGACCAGGTAGGAAAACTACAATGAACAGGCATAAATGCCCTAATAACTGAAAAAATCTGTTCAACTAATCAGGATTTGAAAAGTGTGGATGCTTTGCCCCAGTCAACAACATTCCAGTAAGCTGAAACATAGTCTGGACGGCGGTTTTGGTAATTTAAATAGTAGGCATGCTCCCAAACATCCAGACCAATGATAGGGGTCCCTGAAAGATCGGCAATGCCGCTCATCCAGGGACTGTCTTGGTTGGGGGTGGAGGATACAGCGAGAGAACCATCGCTTTGTTGGACCAACCAGGCCCAACCCGAACCAAAACGGGTAAGTGCTGCGTTGGTGAATGCCTCTTTGAATGAATCAAAGCTGCCAAATGAACGATCGATTGCACGGCTCAATGATTCATCTGGAGAACTAGGACCATTGGGGCTGAGAGAATCCCAGAAAAAGGAATGATTTGCATGACCTCCTCCATTGTTACGAACTGCACCCCTGATATTTTCAGGAATTTTGGACAAGTCAGAGATCAGATCGAAAATGGATAAATCGGACAAATCAGGGTGATTCTCAAGAGCGGCATTAAGCTTGTCCACATAGGTTTGATGGTGCTTGCCATGGTGTATTTCCATGGTGCGGGCATCAAAATGAGGCTCAAGGGCATTGGGGGAATATGGTAAACTGGGGAGTGCGTGAGACATATCTAAAAAGCTGTGTGATAATTCAACTTGTGAGTTGTATAATCAAGGCGGAAAATCAGGAGAGGTCAAGCGGAGACTTGGGATCTTTGCTTTTGAAAAAAAGCCTGAATAATTGCTTCACATGGTTCTTTCATGATACCCCCGGTCACTTCGGGTTTATGATTGGATTTTTCTAGTTTGTGCAAACTTATTGCTCCGCCCAGGCAACCCATTTTGGGGTCGCTCAAACCGAAAAACACCTTGCCGACCCTTGAAGTAATTGTGGCACCAGAGCACATGGGGCAGGGTTCCTTGGTTACATAAAGTTCGCATTCGTTTAATCTCCAGTCGCCAAGTTTTTTGGCCGCCATGGTGATGGCAATCATTTCAGCGTGGGCGGTTGGATCGGTTTGGGATCTTGTTTGGTTGTGGGCCGAAGAAATAATTTCTTGCTGATGAACCATGACGGCACCGACGGGAACTTCATCGGCATTCCATGCGTCAATAGCGAGGTTGAACGCATGCGACATAAAGAAGAGAGCATCTTTTTTTAAGAAGGATGGATGAATTTTCTCAAAAGGGCATGCAAGCATCGTCGGATATTCGGGTTAGTTGAGTGCTCGGAATGAACATACGCGGATTAAGTTCTGTGCTTGTATGATAGCAGTCAAGTTGCTTTACTAAAACCTTTATGCCTAATCAAGATGTAGTTGAAGTCGAAGGGAAAATTACAGCTGTTCTTCCCAGTACAATGTTTCGCGCGGAGCTGAAAAACGGCCATCAGGTGCTTGCTCACATTTCAGGTAAGCTTCGCAAGCACTTTATTAAAATTACCGTGGGTGACATTGTGAAGATGGAAATGAGCCCGAATGACCTCGAGAAAGCTCGCATCGTTTATCGCTTAAAAAATGCAGAGGTTAACCGGAACGCTCCCATTCGCAGTTTTGGGCCTCGCAACAAAGGAAGAAAATAACCTCTATCTAATTACCACTCGCCATGAATATCATACAATCAATCGGTCGTACTCCACTGGTGGAACTGGAGAAATACAACAAGGAATTGTCCGCCAAGTTATTTTTAAAGTCTGAATTCTTCAACCCATTGGCCAGCGTGAAGGATCGTATTGGTGCCGCCATGATAGAGGCTGCAGAGCAGGACGGTTTGCTTCATTCAGACAGCGTGGTGATTGAGCCAACCTCTGGTAATACCGGTATTGCCCTGGCATTTGTATGTGCGGCCAAAGGATACAGGTGTATACTCACTATGCCCGAAACGATGTCAAAGGAGAGACGGATTCTCTTAAGACTTCTTGGGGCAGAAATTGTTCTAACTCCTGGGCCCAAAGGCATGGGCGGGGCAATTGCTCGTGCCAATCAATTGCTCGAAGAGCATGGTGAGCAAGGATTTATGCCTCAACAGTTTAATAACCCTGCAAACCCTGCTATTCACAGGAAAACCACAGCGGAAGAGATTTGGTCGGGGTTGGAAGGCAAGGTTGATTGCTTGGTGTCCGGGGTTGGAACTGGAGGAACCATCACTGGAGTTTCAGAAGTAATCAAACAAAGGAATCCAGACATGTTAACTGTGGCAGTGGAGCCTGCGGAAAGTCCTGTAATTACTCAGACCAGAAACGGAGAGGAAGTAAAGCCTGCCCCTCATAAAATCCAGGGAATCGGAGCTGGGTTTGTCCCCAATAATTTAAACCTCGATATCGTTGATGAGGTCGAGCTTGTGACGAGTGAAGAAGCTTTTGAAATGGCCCGTAAAGTTAGCCTCGATGAGGGTATACTAGCTGGAATTTCAACTGGTGCAACTATTGCGGCCGCTCTCCGAATTGCCAGGCGTCCTGAGATGGCAGGTAAAAACATAGTCGTAATTGGCGCAAGTTGTGGCGAGCGATACCTGACCACACCCTTGGCAGCTAAAGCAGTCGCAGAGGTGATGGACGCAGTGGCAGAGGAAGCATAAAGTTACTGTCATCTGGATTTTTTCTCCCGATGAACTAGAAAAAATTTTTGCATCCGGGAATAGCTCCTTACTGTGAGAGCCTTAGTCAGAAGGGTTTCCTTTGCAGAGGTAAAAGTTGCATCGAGTCCGGTTGGTTCAATTGGGAGTGGCCTGTTGGTTTATCTAGGCATTCACCATAAAGATGAAACTTCCGACCTTGATTGGATTATCAAAAAAGTTCTTGGTCTTCGAGTTTTTGAGGATGAAGAATCTAAAATGAACTTAAAAATTGGTGCCAACCATGGCATTCTTTTAGTCAGTCAGTTTACCTTACTGGGAAATCTTAAAAAGGGATATAGGCCCTCCTTTAATCGAGCAGCTGATCCGAGGACTGGTGCATATTTTTATGATTTAGCCTTAGAAAAATTAAAAAAAAATTTTACTGGTGCAGTAGAATCAGGGATTTTTGGTGCTGATATGCAAATCCATGCCGTAGACGAAGGTCCCGTAACTATTTGGATTGATTCGCAAAACAGAGATTATTGAAGTGAAGCAATCAACGGTTCTTACGGATGAATTCTTCTTTAGAGATGTAAAAATTGTGGCTCGGAGGTTATTGGGGAAAACCCTTTGTACTCGCGATAAAAGGGGAAACATAAAAAGAGAAATAATTGCTGAAACAGAAGCCTATGATGGAGAGTCGGATCTGGCGTGCCACGCTAGTAAAGGCAAGACACCTAGGACCTCAACGATGTATCGCCATGGGGGGATTTGTTATGTTTACCTCTGTTATGGAATGCATTGGATGCTGAATGTTGTTACTGGTGGGGAGGGATACCCGGCAGCCGTATTAATTCGTGGATCTGTCAATATAAAGGGACCAGGAAGATTGACCAAATACTTGGGCGTTAATGCTGCATATAATGGTATGAATTTGTCTCGAAATTCTTCCATTTGGATCGAAGACATGGGCATCAAGCCGAGTAGGATTTATAATGGTCCCCGGGTCGGAGTGGGCTATGCTGGTCCAGAGTGGTCCAATAAGCCATATCGTTTTTGGTTTTCAAAACATTGATGGCGTGTCTAAATTAAAATTAATGGAAAACAATATCCTTCCTCTCATTTTGCTGCTTGCTTTTAGCATCTCGGGTTGTGGGTATAGGAACAAGCCAAACAAAAAAACAGTTGAGCGACCGATAATCTATGATGCATGGGATGCTCGCTACTCATATGAGATGGAAAGCAGAAGGTTGGTCCCCATGCACCATGGCAGGCAAGTGGGTAGAACTTGGGGGAGAGATGAAAAAGGAAAGATAAACCACGCGACATATTTATCCAGCAATCAGAAAAATGAAGAAGATTTGTTTGTCCTTCATTCCCAGCAATTAGACCGAAAGAGAGATAAGAAATGGGAAAATTCGAAAGAACAAAGGATAGATTTCATCAAGAATCAAATGGAGATCCTTGAAGAAGAAGAAAATGCTCCTTTTGTGGAAGTGCTCATCGAGGAAGAAGAGGACGAATTTGTTCCACCTGCGTTTATCCCACAAGGCATTGATCTTGATCCTGTAGAAAATCCTGCGGACAAGGAGAATGTCGAGGATCTTCCTCCGGCGTTTCCTTTTGCTCCGTTGCCCTGAGATCTGTGAAATGAGCAAGTTTTCGATCATTTTAAATGCCCTTGTAATCGTGGTAAGCTTTGCCGCTTTTGCCCTCACTCAAATCTCTGTATCCGAATACAAAAGCAAATTGGAGGAAATCAAAATAGTTGAGCAGGCAATTGTGGAAGCGGGAAATAAATTAGATCAGCAAAAAAAAGAGACAGCTGCAAAATTGCTTCGTCAAAAAGGTCGCAACCAAGACCTGGTTGAGGAAATCCTGGAATCACAAGCCACATCTGAAGAGGTCACTGAAAAGCTTGAATCAGCGAAGGCAGAAATCGGCCAGATTGAGAATTTGATCGATGATACAAGTGCAAAGTTAGCAAGTTCGGGAGACCGCCTCAAAGAAGCTGGGGTGGAGTTAGAACAGCAGCAAGCGGCGGTGCAGAATCTTCGCAATGAAATCCCCAAGATTGAAGAGCAAATAGAAACCAAAAAATTTGAGATTCGTGATTTTGAGGATCAGGCGGAAGGTCTTACCGGGCAATTGAGTGTTTTTGCGAGTATTACCGAGGTACTTCGCCAGCATTACCTCGATACAGTTAGTGAAATCCGTTCTTATGCAAGAGAACGCCCTTGGCTTGAACCGGGGGAAGAATTACGTATTCAGTTGGGGCCACTTGATTTAAGATCGGGCTATGTGGCTCTATCTGAGGGTGGTGCCATCGGATTACGTGAGAATATGCTATTTTCTGTCTACACCGCGGGGGAAGAAATTTCAAAGATACGTATCAAAAAAGTCTTCAGAACCTATTCGCTAGCTGAGCTTATTCCCTTAGTTGGAAATCCTCTAAGACTCCAATCCATAAAAGAAGTTGATTTGGTTGCTCTTTAGAATTTTTTCCGCGGCATTGCTGGGAGGAGCGGTCACCTTTTATGTGATTAATTTGGACTCGTTCGAGTCGCTTGACGATCAACTACTGACCGAGACCAAAAAATTAAATCAAATAGAAGTATTGATTGAGGAGGAGTCCAGTTTAAGTGAGGCAAATTTGACTGCCTTACTCAAAATTAACCGGGAATATCGCAAGGAACTTGAGAAATTGGAAGAGGATAGTGAGGGGAGTGCAGACGAATTAAGCTTCCTTCTCCCCAAAATAAAAAATTTAAATGATCAATTAAATACCGCCAAACAAGAACTTAGCGTTGCAGAAGAGGGGATAAACAATGTCAAACTGAGGATATCTGCGGAGAATGAGAAAATTCTACCTTTATCAAAGCAAAAGGAGGATGCTGAGACCAAGCTGAATGAGATTTCGCTAGTTCATGCCAGCAGTGAGGAGGTTTGGAGGAAGTTGGACCAAAATCTTTCTGCTCTAATTCGAGTTAGGCAGACTGCTCAGGAAACTTACTTAAATGCGAGAAACCCACTGATGGAAGAGATTATTCAACCTTTTGAGATATTTTACGGAGAGTCCACTGAGGTGGAAATTGATAGTATTTCAAATAGAGAAAATGGATTTTTTACCAAACTAGGTTTGGAGCATGGGATCCGTTCAGGCTTTGTATTTCTCATTCAGGTAGATGAGAATTGGAATGAAATGCCTTCTTTTGTTCTCTGTTCATTAGCTGAAAAAGATTATTCATTTTTAAAAATGGTAAAGTCTCCAGAGGGAGGAAATCCCTTGTCTTTTCGAGTTGGACAAAAACTAACCTTGATCCGTTCGGCAGAATTATCTAATGCTAACGATCCTTCCTTTTTTGATAACGAGAAGACCTTATCCCAAACTGATCTTTAAAGACTGACCCTATGAGTTCCCAAGATTCTGAGCAGATAACTGATGAAGCCTTGGCTTCTAGCATATCTGACGATGGAAGACTTTCTTCCGAAGCTTTTGCGGATGAAGAAGAGGGGATCGTGGAGGCGGGCATTCCTCCTCAATCCAAGGACGCATCCGATGATGGAGAGTTAGACGAGGAGGCATTTTCTGTGGATGATTTTGATGCGGATATGTCAATCGATCCCAAGACTGATATTGCCTCCGCTCAACCACAAATAAACGAACCTTCTTCCGGCAATGCAGAAGAATTACCTCCCCCTATTGATGAATCCCCGCAGGAAGAAAAGCCCATTGGAGACTTACCTGATGGAGAGGTCGCGGAGTTTCGTAAAACTTTATCTGCACTTTCTCGGCAACTAGAAATCGACCGACTGACCTTTCTTTATCAACAACTTCAGGCAGAGGGGAGCGAATTACCACCGTTGGAAAGGATTGCTTCGGATATTAAAGGTGATTCCGCTCTACACCCCTTGGGTGACCAGGATCTTTACTCCAAAAGACCCTTGTCGAGGTTGCAAGGGTGGATATCAGGACTCTCCTTTGGGGTCGGAAGAAGAGCCAAGAAATTTTCCCGTTGATTCCTCCCTCACGAAGGGACATGTCGCAGGTTTATGATTATTCGGTCATCATCCCTGCATATAATGAGGAAGAATTTTTACCTGCAACATTAGCGGCACTTGAGCAGGCACGAAACGAGCTAAGATCACTTCGTGGGGAGTGTATTTTGGTGGATAACCAATCCACAGACAAAACATCCACTGTGGCTAAGAAGTATGGATGCACAGTGGTTGAAGAGACCATCCGTCAAATTGCCAGGGTCCGCAATACTGGGGCTAAGGCTGCTCATGGAAAATATCTCATCTTTGTGGATGCAGACACGATTGTTCCTACAGCTACCTTTAGGCAGGCACTGCAAGCATTAGAAAGCGGAAATTACGAATGTGGAGGCGCCCGGTTAAGCTTTGATCACAATTATGGGAGATGGTTTTCTGGCAGATGTCTTCCTGCACTCTGGAATTTTATTTCCGTGAAGTTTCATTTATTTGCCGGAAGTTTTATTTTTTGTAAGGCAGAGTTGTTTTTCCAGTGCGGTGGCTTTCCTGAGACACATTATGCAGGGGAAGAAATTATTCTTTCACGAAAGTTAAAAAGAGCCTGTAAAAAAAGAGGAAAAAAGGCTTTGGTCATTTCTGCGCCCCCGGTGATTTCCTCGGCCCGAAAATTGTTATGGTATAGTGATTGGTCCATTTTGAAAATGATTCTACCATTGGTCGGAATTCCCTTTTTTTTGAGGAATCATCAAGCCTGCAGGTTTTGGTATAAGCGACCAACAAAGGATTGATTTTTTCTCGAACTTTGCATTGTAATGATAATTGCTATGTTGGAGGAAATTTCAAAATTTACGGTTTTGCTTCTGGTTGCTTCGACCTTCCTTTCGTGTAGCAGGAAAATATCGCATTCGTCTGGTGAGAGTCTGGACATCCCTCCCTCCAGCGGTCGACCTCCTGCATACGTCCAAAAAGCATGGGAGGCACGGTACTCTTATGATGCCGACCGAAGACTGCTTGTCCCCCAATATGCCGGATCTCGATGGGGGGCTGTTCAGCAATACAAAGAAGAGGGAGAACTGGTTTATCAGGATTGGTGGATTCGGGATGTTCGTTCTGAGGACCTCGAAGCATCCCCCGATACATCGATAACTTCCTTTCTCAATGAGGATGGAAACCTTACCCTTATCCCACAAGAGGCAGAGGATTCATTTTTGGAGGACAATAACACCGAGCAAGAGTCGACTATGGAAGTTGACCTCAAAGCAAGTGAAGATGAATTCCCCCAATCTGCCGAAGGAGATCCGGATCCGTTTGTTCCCTCTCCTTTTTCTCCTTTTTGAGAATTTCTAGTATTTCTTGATCTCCCCAATAGAAGCAAATAAAGGAGGAGGATCATAATCATCCTCCTCTGAGCGTTCCGGTATAGGTTGCCCAATTTTGGGATTTTTCACAGTGCGTGAAGTTTGCTTAAGTTGAGGGGCGGAAGAGGAGGGTGCAGCTTTTTGTTTTGTGGGCTTCGGGACAGAGGGTGGGGGAGGAGTAAGTTTTTTTCTCGATCCCTTCTTCTGGTTCAATGCACCTACTGACCTAAGCCATACCCGACCTACCAATATATCATCATCTTCCTTAATGAATTCTCTGAGTTGTTCCCATTTAATTTTGGCAAAGCAACCAGCCCCCTTGGTTTTGCCACTGCCGATTTTTCGAGGTGTTCCATCTTTGTTTAATGTTACTCCCATGACTAAATCCTGTAATTGAAATTATATGAGAAGAAGAAATCAACCTATCTTTATAACCAAAACTTTTTAACCTGTTCAATTGCGGGAACTGAACAAATCATCGAGGGGATGGCTGGATTCTTCACGAATGTATGAAGTGGGGGCATTAGCGGACAGACTTTCCAATATTTTGAACACCCAATCAGATTGGTCGGGGATTTTTAGATGTTGGGCCAAATCCTTGGCACTGACTGGCTTGTTGGGATGGGCGAGCATCCATGCTATTATTTCTTTGCGAACTGCCAAAATTCTGGTAGCCGCTTTTTTACCTGCTTCTACACCAGGTTGATGGTAGGCATTGATGCCAATCATGGTGGCATAATATCCAACAGTCCGTTCATACAGGGCGATAAGCAAACCAACCGAAAACGCATTTACCTCGTTGACCGTCAAAGTGATTGAATGGCGCTCCTTTTCCCGCAGGGCATCCCGGGTGCCAAGAAAAAAGCCATGTAAATAATCTCCGCTGTTCATTCCGTCCGTGTCCACCTCAATGGAGGGACCTTGGCGGTGTTTCAAAACTTCAATGAATGTGGCAAAGAAATTGGGTATTCCTTCTCGTAGTTGTTGCACATATGCATGCTGATCGGTGGAACCTTTGTTCCCATATACGGCAATTCCCTGATTGACCAAATTTCCAAGCAAATCCTTTTCCTTGCCCAGCGACTCCATGATCAATTGTTGCAGGTATTTGGCAAAAAGTTCAAGGCGGTCTTTGTAAGGAAGGATAACCATATCTTTCTCTCCCTTGCCATTGGTCAGATAAAGCCAGCTTAACGCCAGCATCATAGCTGGATTGTTTATGGTCTCTTTTGAGCGGGTAAGCTCGTCCATACAGGCAGCTCCTTCCAGCAATTGATCGATATCGAATCCTTGCAATGCAGCAGGCAACAATCCTACTGCAGCAGTTTCGCTGGTTCTGCCTCCCACCCAGTCCCACATGGGGAAAAAGTCCAACCAATTCTCTTGTTTGGCAATTTCATGTAATTTGCTGCCATCTCCGGTTACAGCAATGGCTTGTTTGCTAAAGTCCAGGCCTTGTTTTAGAAATTCATTCTGAGCCTCAATCATGCCGTTGCGGGTTTCTGGAGTGCCTCCAGACTTCGAAATGACCAGCACCAAAGTAGTGGGCAAATTCTTCCCGATCTGGGACAAAATGAAGTCGATCCCATCAGGATCGGTGTTGTCAAAAAAATGAGCCTTAAGATCATCCCCGGTAGATTTTGCCAAGGCCTTGCCCACAAATTGGGGACCGAGGGCAGATCCTCCAATCCCGATTACCAAAAGGTCGGTAAAACGTCCCTGAGGGCTCGATAGCTCCCCATCTTTTACCCGACGGGCACATTGCTTTACCTGTTTTAAAGTTGTGCGAATATCCTCCGCAATTTCAGGGGTGGGCGAGAGCTCCGGCTTGCGTAACCAATAATGACCGACCATTCTGCCCTCATCTGGATTGGCAATGGCCCCGGACTCCAGTTCATGCATGTATTCGTGGGCAGAATTTATAATTTCTTGGTTTTGGTTTAGATAAGCATCAGGAAACCCGACCAGCCTGAAATCAGAGGCAAAACCCAACTCGGGGAAGTGTTGATAATACATTTTATTCATAATTAATGTGCGAAAGTTTGAAGTTTTCCTTAATGTGTGACTGCTCCCAAAGAGGCCGAGCTTACCAATTTGGCATACTTGGCAAGTACCCCTCTTTTTTCTTTGGGTTCCGGGCTCTGCCATGCCTGCTGGCGCCGGGAAATTTCATTCTCTGGTAAGTCGAGGGTGAGGAGGTTGTTCTCGGCATCTATGGTAATGGGGTCACCATCGATTAGTAACCCAATAAGTCCACCTACGGCGGCTTCTGGGGTAACATGGCCTACCACAAACCCATGACTGCCTCCTGAAAAGCGACCGTCGGTAATTAAGGCAACATCTTTGCCCAGGCCTTTGCCCATAATTGCAGAAGTAGGTGAGAGCATTTCACGCATGCCTGGCCCCCCCACCGGTCCTTCATTTCGAATTACCACCACATTACCAGCTTTTACATCCCCATCAAGAATTCCACGAAGTGCAGACTCTTCTGATTCAAAGACAATCGCGGAGCCGGAAAACTTCAGGCCTTCTTTGCCTGTAATTTTTGCTACTGCACCAGCAGATGCTAAATTTCCATAGAGAATGCGCAGGTGACTGTCTTTCTTAATGGGGTCCTCAAATGGACGCACCAAGTCTTGGCCGGAAGGATAGGGCGCATAGGGTTGGGCATCGGCTACATTTTCTGCGAGAGTTTTGCCGGTGACAGTCATGCAATCTCCATGGAGTAATCCCTGTGCTAACAGAGTTTTAAGCAGTGGGCGGAGCCCGCCAATCCGGACGAAATGAGACATGTTATACTTCCCGCTGGGTTTGAGATCACATAATACAGGCACTTTTTTCCCTATCTCGGTAAAATCATCGAGAGTAAGGGGGATTTCTGCTTCATGAGCCATGGCAAGAAGGTGCAAAACCGCGTTGGTTGATCCACCCAGGGTAATTACTACTGTAATTGCATTTTCAAAGGCTTCCCTGGTCATAATATCTCGTGGCCGGATATTTTTTTCAATCAAGTTTACCACTGCTGCACCTGCGGCTTTTGCATCGGTTCTTTTTTCGTCAGACACCGCAAGCTGGGCCGAACTGTCTGGCAGGCTCATGCCCAAAGCCTCAATCGCAGATGACATGGTGTTGGCCGTGTACATACCACCGCAGGAACCGGCACCGGGTATGGCTTTCTTTTCAATCTCGGTCAATTCCTCGCGAGGAATCTTTCCAGAAGCATGAGCTCCCACCGCTTCAAAGACGGAGACAATATCAAGGTTTTTGTCTTTGTGGATTCCAGGCAGAATCGTTCCTCCATACACAAAAATTCCCGGACGATTGAGCCGGGCCAGGGCCATAACACAGGCTGGCATGTTTTTGTCGCATCCGCCAATGGTTACAACTCCGTCCATCCCTTCCGCACCAACGACTGTTTCTATTGAATCGGCAATAACCTCTCTGGATACCAGAGAGTACCTCATTCCTGGAGTTCCCATACTAATCCCGTCAGATACTGTGATAGTGCCAAAGGGTACGGCTTTGCCTCCATTTCCATCGACCCCCAGAACGGACATCTTTCCAAGTTCATCCAAATGTGCATTACAGGGAGTCACCATGCTCCAGGCTGAGCACACTGCTACTTGGGGCTTTTGAAAATCTTCGTCCTCAAAACCAACCGCCCGTAACATCGATCGGTTGGGGGCTCGATCATCACCATCTACAACGATGGAAGAAAAATTTCGATTACAGCTCATACTTTATATATATATTTATTTTTCGTTGTGGAAACCATTGATATGCGGTTGCATCTATTGCATAGGTATTGCATATGTTTCCGATTGTTTTCCTGAAATAGATTTTGAATAAAAGTAAATTAGAATCCCTAAGGGAAGAGATCGATCAAATCGACTCAGAAATCGTAAAGTTACTAAACTTGCGGGTAGGCAAGGCATGCGAAATTGGAAAAATTAAAAAACTTTCCGGGGTTGACCCATATGATCCTGCAAGAGAGGAGCAGGTTTTTAATAAACTTTCAGGCTACAGTGACGGGCCATTGCGAGATGTCTCACTTCGTGCTGTTTACCGTGAGATAATTTCTGCGTCCATTGCCTTGGAAAAAGACTTGGTGATCGGATACCTTGGCCCAGAGGCGACCTATACCCACCAAGCAGCAGTTAAGAATTTTGGATCCGGATTGGAGTACCGGCCCTTGGCCGATATCCCCGATGTATTTGCCTCGGTGGAAAGTGGGCATTGTGACTATGGCGTGGTGCCAATCGAGAATTCAACCGAAGGGGCAGTCAACCGCTCGCTTGACTTATTGGTAGATTCTGACCTTACCATCATTGCCCAAGTATTTTTACAGGTCCAACATTGTCTGTTTAGTTTCTCACCGATTTCTGAAATTGCAGAAGTTCGGTCAAAGGATCAAGCCTTGGCCCAGTGCTCTGATTGGCTGCGCACCTACCTGCCCGATGCCCGCCTGGTTCCGGTTAGTAGCACGGCGGAAGCGGCTAGAGAGTGCACTACGGGTCAGGGGATCGCTGCAATAGCCGGTGAATTGGCCGGAAGTTTGTATGAAGTCCCCATGATCGAAGAAGGTATTCAGGACCGCTCTGATAATGTCACTCGTTTTTTAGTGGTTGCCCGTCAATCCTTGCCAATGCGTGAGAGAATGACATACCGAACCAGCCTAGTTTTATCCCTCAATGATGAGGTCGGAGCTTTGCAGAATGCTCTTAAACCCTTTTCGGACCGCGGGATCAATCTTTGTAAAATTGAATCCAGACCGAGCAAGCGTAAATCATGGGATTATTTTTTCTTTGTCGACTTTATTGGGCATCCAGAGGATGAAAAAGTACGCCAAGCAGTTGATGAGCTAAAAAGTGCCTGTGCCTTCTCTCGGTTATTGGGAAGTTATCCGGAGTCGGACTCTTAAAAGAAAAGGACTGATAAATCTTGGTTCTTGCGAGCATTGCGCAAGACTAATGCTTCGATAAACTGCCGAAGTTCGAGGTATTTTTCTTCGCTCTTTGAGGTCCATCTTTTTTTGCCGCCCTTGAGTGATTCCCGTAAGCCAGATACCAAGAGCAGACCTGTCATGGACTCATGGATGGACCGGACAAAATCAAGTACAGATGCATGGACCCAGAGGGGGTCGATCAAATGATAACGGGCATTCCAATGGACATGGCGAAGATTTCGCTTATTGGGAAAGTGAAAGCGTACCACTTGCTCGATACAATGCTCGAATGATTGCACAGACATTCTGTCTTTGCCGTCATTTTCACGCATAAATGACAAAGTTCTTTGTAACTGCAAAGTTTCCTCGGGCGAGGAAACACTACCCATTACCATAAATAATGAGTTTAAGTTTTGCAGTCTTGTATAGTCGTCCTTTTTACCCGCCGCTGTTTTCACCTTTCCTTTCCCCACCCAGATATAATATTTCCTCGGCAAACCGAGAGAATTGCGTGAAATCCTCGTAGAAACTAGCATAGCGAAGCCAGGCAATCGAATCTACGGTACGCAAACCATGCATCACCGCATCAGCTATTGCCCGGCTTGGCAGCTCATTGTCGAACTCGTTTTCGATTCGTCGAAGGGTGTCGGACAGCAGAGCATTGATTTGCTCTGCATCGATCGGACGCTTGGCGATAGCACGCCGAAGGCTCATAGCCAGTTTTGTCCGGTCAAAACATTCCCTACGATCGTCTCTTTTGACAACAGTTAGGTCCTCATGCACGACTTCTTCGATCGTGCTAAAACGATGACCACAGGATTGACACTCCCTTCTTCTGCGAGTTGAAGCAACTTTGCCTGCCCGCGTTTCGAGTACCTTTAAATCAAGGGATGAACACTTAGGACACAACATTATATGCTAACGAGAATTCCACTTACCACACACACAAAAATGTTCTAACAGTATTTGAGGAAATTATTCAACACCATAATTCCACTATCTGTTGCTAATGACTCTGGGTGAAATTGTACTCCCCAAAGAGGAAGTTCCCGATGCCTTATTGCCATGATTTCCTGTTCGTCCGTCCAGGCTGTCTTTTCCAAAATATCCGGCAAGCTATTGGGTTCAATAACCAGGGAGTGGTATCGTGTCGCAGCGAATGGGTTTGGTAATTTTGCAAAAATTTCCGTTCCTGTATGAATGACCGGAGAAGTTTTTCCATGCATTAACTTTTCGGCCCGTACAATCTTTCCCCCATAAGCCTGTCCAATGCATTGATGCCCTAAGCAAACTCCCAGCAGGGGTTTTTGCCCGGCCCAATACTTAACCGCAGGCAGACTGATACCCGCCTGATCAGGAGCACATGGGCCGGGGGATAGGACCAGTCCAGCAAAAGGACTGATATCAATATCCTCCAGTTTAACTTGATTGTTACGCAAGACGGTACAACTTGCACCCAACTCGCCAAAATACTGGACCAGGTTGTAGGTGAAGGAATCGAAATTATCGATAACGAGCAGATTCACAAAAAATTTGGTTATACTTAGAACCCCTGATAGCCCTGTTTGCGGGCTCTTTCCATAAGTCGTAAGCCGTTCAATCGTATAAATCCACCCGCATCTTCTGGTTGATAATCAGACTTGTCGCCCTCCATCGAGGCAACCGCGGTGTCATAGAGCGAGAATTCTGATTTTCTGCCAACGGTGGTGATAGTACCCTTGTATAATTTCAATCTCACCGTGCCGCTCACATTTTTCTGACTTTGATCAATAAATGCCTGAAGGGCTTCACGCTCAGGAGCAAACCAAAATCCATAATAGATCAACTCAGCATAGCGTGGAATTAAGGAATCCCGCAAATGCATCAGATCCCGATCCATGGTCAGGGTTTCAAGTTGGCGGTGCCCGTGCAATAAAATGGTTCCACCGGGAGTTTCATAAACTCCACGGCTTTTCATTCCAACAAATCGATTTTCAACCAAATCAACCCGACCGATCCCATGTTTGCCGGCAATTGTATTCAGTGTTCGTATAATTTCTGCTGGTTTTCCAGATTTTCCATCGATGGCGATACAATTGCCCTCTTCAAATTCAAGCTCAAGGTATTGAGGCTCATCCGGTGCAAGCATGGGATCCGTGGTTAATTTAAACATCGATCGATTTTCGGGTGTGGTCGGATCAAACCACGGGTCTTCCAGAATGCCCGCCTCGTAGGAGATGTGCCATAAATTTCTGTCCATTGAGTAGGGCTTGGATGAACTTGCTTCGACATCAATTCCATGTTCCCGGCAATAATCGATCATTTCAGTACGGCCGGGAAAACGTTCGCGAAAAGAAGGGTCACGCCAAGGTGCAATAATCTTTAAGTCGGGAGCAAGGGCAGAGAATGTAAGTTCGAAACGGCATTGGTCGTTCCCCTTGCCGGTCGCTCCGTGGGCTACAGTATCGGCATTAAATTGCCGGGCCATGTCAATCTGTGCCTTGGCGATCAGAGGCCGGGCAATGGATGTCCCCAACAGGTATTGACTCTCATAGACTGCATTGCCCCGTGCCATTGGGTAGATGAAGTCGCGGGCAAATTCATCTACCAAATCAAGGGTGCGGTGAACTTGAGCACCAGTGGCCATGGCTTTCTCTTCCAATCCATCCAGCTCTTCCTCCTGTCCAACATCTGCACAATAAGTGATAACTTCTGCCCCATGATGATGGGCAAACCAGTGAACAAGTACAGAGGTGTCAAGACCCCCAGAATATGCGAGAATTAATTTCATTTTATTAGGAATTAAGTTTGGACAATGCTGCCAGAATTGCTTTTTGCATATGCAGACGATTTTCAGCTTGGTCAAAAAGAATCGCCCTCTCAGAATTTAAAACAGACTGGGTGACCTCTTCTCCAGGATGGGCAGGCATACAATGCATAAAGAGGCAATTATCTTTGGTCAGAGCGAATAAGCCATCATTTACCTGATAGGGCGTCATTGATTCTAAACGGCCCTGGCTTTCTTCCTCGCACCCCATGCTTACCCACACATCTGTATAAATTACATCGGCATCTTTGGCTCCTTCCTCGGGGTCGGTACTGAATGACCAGCTGGGGGAGAGATTATGTTTTTTGAGAAGTTGCTCAATTTCCAGACCTGGACGGTAAAATTGGGGCCCACAAAGAGAAATCTCCATCCCAAACATGGATCCTGCTAAAATCCAGGAATTTGCCATATTGCAGGATGTGTCACCAAAGAATGATAATTTTTTGCCTCGCAATCCTTCAAATGGATTTGGGCCAGTACCCATCTTTTCCATCATTGTCATGCAATCCGCGTAAATTTGACACGGGTGTAAAAGGTCGGTCAGTGCATTGACCACTGGAACGGAGGAGTGCTGGGCAAATTCTTCAATAATTTCATGACCATGTGCACGAATGATTAACCCGTCCAAAAAACGGGAAAGTACTTTGGCGGTGTCGGCAACACTCTCTCCCCTGCCAATCTGCGTGCTGGACTGATCAAGAATTAATGGATTTCCTCCAAGCTCTCGTATGCCCACTTCAAAAGATACCCGGGTCCGGGTGCTTTGTTTGTAGAACATCATGCCCCAGCTTTGCCCGCCAAGGTCAGCAGTGGGCCGCTGGGACCGGGTGGATTTTAAGTCATATGCGGAAGCAAATATCTGGATTACCTCCTCCTGCGAAAAATCATTTTCCTGCAAAAAGTGTCTTATCATAAATTAGTTTTTCCGTTTAATGTGGGAAAGTCCTGAGTGTAAAATTTCCAGACTGTGGTTAATCTCCGCCTCTTTTACGGTCAGGGGAGGCAGCAGGCGCAATGTTTGGCCCGCAGCTCCGACAGTTAGCAATCCGTTAAGCCGGAGGAAGGATATGAGGTCTGCAGGCTCAAAAGCCAGCTGAACTCCAATCATCAAACCACGGCCCCGAATCTGGAGGATGGATTCAGGGAACTCGGTGGCAAGCTGCTCTAATCCTTCCAACAAAAGACTGCCCATTTGCTGGGCTCGTAGGGTTAGGTTTTCACTTTCAATGACATCGAGTACAGCATGAGCGGCACAACAGGCGAGCGGAGATCCTCCAAAGGTTGTACCATGACTACCTGGGCGAAAAAGGGATGCATATTTATCGCATACCCAGATTGCACCGATCGGAAACCCTCCTCCTAATCCTTTGGCCATGGCTATGGCGTGTGGCTGGATTCCTGATTTTTGATATCCCAGGAATTCTCCCGTTCTTGCGATACCGGCCTGCACTTCATCCATCAATAAAAGCAGGTCATTCTGGTTGCATAAATCTTTCACTCCCCGGAGAAATTCATTACTGGCCACATGCAGGCCGCCTTCACCTTGGATTGATTCAATTAGAATGGCAGCGGTTTGCTCATCAATAGCTTGTTCGAAATCGGCCAAATTATTTAATTCGCAAAAAACAAATCCGGGAAGTAGTGGATCAAATCCTTGGCGGTATTTTTTTGATTGTGTGGCAGAAAGTGCACCGAGGGTGCGTCCATGAAATCCATTTTTGGCAACAAGAATTTTTGTCCGATTGGGAACATTGCAATTGCCATACAGCCTGGACAGCTTGATCAATGCTTCATTGGCCTCTGCTCCGCTGTTGCAAAATAATACTTTTCCTTCACCAATTTTTTTGACCAACCTTTCGGCCAGTCTGACTTGTTCAGGTATCGAGAATAAGTTTGAGCAGTGGGCGAGCTTGCCTGTTTGCTCTTGTACCTGTTTGACCCATTCTGGATGGCTGTGTCCGAGGTTGGTCACCGCAATGCCGGAAGTGAAGTCCAAATACTCTGTTCCGTTCTTATCCCAAAGCTTTGTGCCCTTACCCCTTACTACCTCAATTGCAGGCGGAGCATAATTTGCTACTAAGAAAGACTGGTGCCGTTGAAGATTCATGGTCAAGAGTGCACGATTTCGGTCCCGATACCCTGATCGGTAAAGATTTCCAGCAATATACTATGTGGCATCCGCCCATCGATAAAATGGACCCGGTTGACTCCGGCTTTCAGCGCATCCACAGCACTGTTTACCTTTGGTAACATGCCTGCGGAAATGACTCCATTGTCTTTGAGCGGTTGTACCTCATTGACTGCGAGACTCGAAAGAAGGGAGGATGGGTTGGCAGGTTCCCTGAGTAACCCGGGGACATCAGATAAATACACCAGTCTGCGTGCACCTAGAGCAATGGCAATCTTGGAGGCAACATTGTCTGCATTTACATTGTAACAGGTACCCAGATCATCTGATGCAGTGGATGAGAGAATGGGCATTTGGCCATTATCGAGTGCCTGGAGAATCGGGTCTACCTTTACATGGGTGACTTGTCCCACATAACCCAAATCATGTTTGCTCTCGAGTTTTTTACAGGTCAAAACCTCTTTGCCGGGGAATCTTTTTACATCACAGTCATGGGAAGCAACGAATTGAGCTACTTCACTGTTTACCTGCAGATTCAGAACAGTATCGACTGCGTCAATGGTTTCCTTGTCGGTTACCCGAAGACCATCCAGGAAATTTGCCTCGATGCCGCGCTGCTCCAGTTCTCTGGTGATTGCCTTTCCTCCTCCGTGAACCACTACCACTTTGATGCCCACGAAATTAAGAAAGACCAGGTCCTTTGCCACCCCCGATCGTACCTCAGGGTCGGGGGAGTCCATGAAGCTACCTCCGTATTTAACCACAAAAATTGATCCACGGAACCGCCTGACATAGGGAAGTGCCTCCATCAGAATGCGGGCTTTTGCCTGACTTTCCTCAAATCCAATCATCTTGTTTATTCGCTTTTGTTGTAATTTACATATTCCTCGCTTAGATCATTTGACCATATAAATGCGGACCCGTCCCCCATATGGAGGTGAATCTTAATTTCAAAAGACTTTTGGGAAACAATTTCTTTCCATTTGGTCTTATTCATCGGCAGTGGCTTGCCCATCTCAACAGCAGGAACTTCATTGTATGACAAGTCAAACCGGTTGAAATCCAATCCAATTTGTGCGTAACCAGCTGCGTCGACGATTCTCCCCCAGTTGGGGTCTGAACCATACCATGAAGACTTGACCAGGAGGGAATTTGCAATGCATCGGGCGACTTTCTCGGCATCTTCATTGCTGGGAGCTCCATCGATTTGTAGCTCAACGAACTTAGTGACTTTCTCTCCGTCAGTTACACACTTGCGGGCCAGGGTTTTACAAATGTGAAGAACCGCATCTTTAAACTTAGCCTGTATATCTCCAGATTCCTCTTCGATTTTCACCCGCGAAAATCCATTGGCCAGAAAAAGAACTGAGTCATTTGTGCTCATGTCCCCGTCGATGGTCATTCGGTTAAATGATTGTTTCACCGCATTTGACAGGCAGGAGTTAAGAAAGCTGGACGAAACCTCAGCATCTGTGGTGATAAATGCGAGCATGGTGGCCATGTCTGGTTGAATCATGCCTGCCCCCTTAACGGTTCCACCGATGGTTATTTTCCCGGAAGGAGTGTCGATCTGTGCAGAGCAGGATTTGGTACATGTATCGGAAGTAAGTATGGCTTCCTGAAAGGCTTTGCCACCATCGAGCTCATCAATGGCGTCCTGGCAAGCGTGGGCAATACCAGCAGTGACACGGCTCATGGGCAATTGCACCCCAATTCTGCCAGTTGAGCAAACAAGGATCTCGCGGGCATGAACCTTCAAATGCCGGGCCGTCTCGCTTCCCATTTTGGCACAATCTAAATCCCCTTGTTTTCCTGTACATGCATTGGCATTTCCACTATTGGCAACCACGCCATGAAAAACTTGGTTGGAATCGTTCAGCAGTTCCATGCAGTACCGTACCGGAGATGCTTTCACATCATTGGTGGTAAAGGTTCCTGCAACTGTGCATGGTCGTTTCGAATAAATTACGCCAAGATCCAGTTTTCCATTATTTTTACCCATGATGTTACTGGCAACACCCGAGGCAAAAAAGCCCTGTGCTTCCGTTACTCCATCACAATCCAGGAAAAACTTCATAGCAACCCACAACTCTCCTCATACCCATTGCAAATATTCATTGATTGTACAGCTTGCCCTCCCGCACCTTTTAGTAAGTTATCTTCGGCAGAACATATGATATAACGATTTGTCCGTTGGTCTTCCTGCACTGCTAAATCAATCCTGTTTGTTCCGACAACCCGACCCGTCTCAGGCAGGATTCCCTTCTGCAGGACTTGTACGAAAGGTCTCTGAGTGTATGAGTTTTCCCAGCAATCCCTGATCACATTTGCATCGAAGGATTTCTTGGGCTTTACGGAGATGGTCGAGCAAAGCCCTCGGTTCATCGGACTTAGATGAGGGTGAAAAGACAAGACAACCGACTGCCGGGCAAAATGGCTTAACTGTTCCTCGATTTCCGATAAATGCCTGTGCTTGGGCAGTCCATAGGGACCGGCACTCTCGTTTCTCTCGCAGTAAAGTAGTCGTTCTGCTGCATTTTTGCCAGCCCCGCTTATTCCGCTTATTGAGTTTACAATAAGATCGGTTTTTTCGATGAGCCCATGTTTTAGAAGGGGAGCAAGAGGAACAATTATACTAGTTGGATAACACCCAGGTGAGGCGATAAGAGAGGAGTGCTCCCAGCTAAGATGGTGCAATTCGGGAAGCCCATACTGTGCCAAGGGCAACCATTTCGGTGCCGGGTGCTTGGCTCCATAAAATTCCTCATAGGTTGCAGGGTCATTGAGTCTGAAATCTGCAGACAAATCGATAATTTTCTTTTCAGCAGCCAGCAGGGGAATTGCATATTCTGCAGCCGTACCATGTGGGAGGGCTAAGAAAAATAGCTCGATTTCTGAATCTACCAATTCTTCTATACCTGGACTAACAAATAATTTGTTGTGTCCACAATTGCCCAATCTCGGAATGATGTCGGACAATGGCTTGCCCGCATGAGCCCTGGAGGTAACCATGCTTAATTCTATTTCGGGATGTCCGATCAGTAAGGATACAAGCTCTTGTCCAGTGTACCCGGACGCACCAATGATACCTACTTTCATAATGAAAAAATTTTGATGTGGAAAATTATAAAAAACAAACCCCTCGGTTGGAGTTCCGAGGGGTTGAATAAAAGGTGGTTAAAATTTGATAGATTATCGTTTTGAAAATTGAAACCTTTTACGAGCCCCTGGACGACCAGCTTTTTTACGCTCGATCTTACGGGGATCTCTTCGGAGATGGCCCGCTTTTTTGAGGGGGGAGCGTAAGTCAGCATCCATTTTTTCTAGTGCCCGAGATAGTCCATGACGGATCGCTCCCGATTGCCCGGTGCAACCTCCGCCACGCACATTAACAGAAACATCAACCTGACCATTTTTCTCTACGCAAAGCAGAGGGCCAATTACCGCTTTTTTCTGTTGTTCGGTTGAACAATAATCATTGATATCGCGATTATTAATGGTGATGGATCCTGAACCCGGGCGTATGCGAACTCTGGCAGTACTTGTTTTTCTACGACCTGTGGCAATGAAATCTTGGTTTTTAGCTTTGGCACTCATGATGTGTAAGTAAATTAAGATTGGAGAGGGGATGGTTGCTGGGCACTATGAGGGTGATCTTCCCCCGCAAAAACTCGAAGACGGGTGAGCATACCACTGGAGAGTTTATTTCTGGGTAGCATGCCTTTGACCGCATTAGTAATGATGAACTCCGGCCGACTTTCACGAAAATCTGCAACGGTACGATATTTTTCATTACCCATATACCCCGAGTAGAACATATACTGCTTCTGCTCTTCCTTCGAACCGGTCAATTTGACTTTGTCAGCATTGATAACCACAACATAATCACCCGTGTCGACATGGGGAGTGTAGGTAGGTTTGTTACGGCCTCTTAGAGCATTCGCGATCTGAACGGCTAAGCGTCCAAGGATTTGACCGGAAGCATCTACGATCTTCCAGTCGTGTGTAACAGTTTCCTTTTTGGCAAGGGTAGTCTTCATCGAAAAATAAGTGAAAAGATTAAAAATGAATTAATTCCACATGTTCGTCAACCGAACAATCAGGCAAATGTATGGATTAAAGAGATTTTAGAATTGCCCGGTTCCAAGGTCGGAAAGTGTTTGATCGTAAAATTTACTTCCGTATCCCATCACGCGGTCCGTATTGTCAAAGACTACTGGCATATATTTTTTCTCAACATCTTTATCAGAGAGAACGCCTTCATTTCCACCTTTGCGAATTTTATAAAACCAGACACTGCCCCAATCATACCCTTCCAGGTAATTGGCAACCCCCGCCAAATTGGAAACTTGACCCTTGGTCATACCTATGGAAAGGCCCATTAAATTCTCAGCGTTTTGGTCAACTGCATCGTCGGCTTCTGCAAATGGACTTCCGCCTCCGCGGGATCCACCAGAACCTTTAAAGCAACCGGCTAAGATAATAAGGCAGGAAAGGCACCCTATGGTCAAATATTTCTGCGATATCCTCATCATGGGTATTTCTTCTACCCCAACACGATCAAGATGGGCAATCCCAATTTAAACCCAGACTGCTAGACTTTATGAAATGTCTATGGTGATGTAATTTTTTCTAATGCCTGATAACTTCGCTCAATCATCTCTCTTGGGTCATCCATAAGGTTGGCCGATGCCAGTGCATTGTCCAGTAACTGGTTTGCCACCAATAGAGCCGTGGGTTCGTCTTTTTCTACAAGTTTTTGCAGTCCATGAATAATTGAGTGCCTCGGATTTATTTGAAACTTCACTTTGCTGGTGGGCATCTCACCCTCGGGGCCCTGCATCATCTTCATAATTCTTCGAGCAGATGCACCTCCCATACCATCTTCTCCCACCACACATACTGGACTATTGATCAGACGTTCGCCGGTTTCCACTTCAGAAACGCGATCTTTAAGAGATTCCTTTATCCAATTGGATAATTTTTTGATCGCTTTCTTGTCCAGGCTTTCTCCGCTTGGTTGTTCATCAAGCTTATCCAGCTTCAACTCCTCGGAATCCGCTGAGATAATTTTTTTATCTTTGAACTCACGCAGCGACTGCATCACATATTCATCAACCGGCTCGGTCAACAGTAGTACCTCATAGCCTCTGGCTTGGAGAGCTTCCAGATAGGGTCCGGATTCGATTGATTTGCGGTTTTTACCATAAAGGAAAAGTATATCCTTCTGCTCGCTTGTCATCCGGGTAAGGTAATCCTCCAATCCGGTCAGTTTGCCATCTTCCGAAGCAGTCGATTGGAAGCGGAGTAGTTTAGCTAAGTCATCTTTGTATGTGAAGTCAGTCGCAACCCCCTCTTTTATAAGAGCTCCAAATTCTTGCCAAAACTCGAGGTAGGTTTCCTCTTGTTTCTTTGCTTGCTCGTTAAGAAATTTGATAAACCTTTTGGTCAGCACCTGGCCCAGTTTACGCAATAAATCGCTGTCCTGCATGGTTTCGCGGGAGACATTTAAAGGAATGTCAGAACTGTCTACCACGCCCCGAAGAAACCTAAGCCATTCGGGGAATAAACTTTTGGGTTCGGCATCAATCAGCACTTTTCGGCAATGCAGGGCCACTTTGTTTTCATTGCGAAACATACCCATCTTTTCCATGTTCCTTTTGGGCACAAAAAGAAGTGAGTTTATTTCCAGCGGGGCATCCGCATTAAAATGCAAACGCATCAGTGGAGCTTCGTAATCATTGGCCTGAAACTTATAAAATTCTTCGTACTCTTCGTCCTTAATTTCGGATTTGGACCGTAACCAGATCGCATCAACCGTGTTAACCTTTTCCCCGTTGACGGATACGGGGAACTGTACAAAGGCGGAATATTTTTTTACAATATCCTTAATCCTGTCCTCCTTGGCAAATTCATCGAAATCGTCCTTCAACTGAATGACGATCTTGGTGCCCCGTCTTTGACCATCTGTTTTGTCGATTGAGTACCCTCCGCCTCCGTCACTTTCCCAGCATAGTCCTTCGCCCTCTTGCTTCCATGTGCGGGTGTAGACTTTGACCGAATCAGAGACCATAAAAACGCTGTAGAACCCGACTCCAAATTTTCCGATTAGAGCATCGTTTTTTTCTCCATCACTCTGTAGGGCTTCCAAAAATTCTTTGGAACCAGAATGGGCAATCGTGCCTAAGTTTTTGATGAGTTCTTCCTCAGTCATGCCAATGCCGAAGTCCTGAATAATCAGTTGCTTGGCCGTCTCATCGGTGCTGAGATTGATCTCAAGCTCGAGATTGTCGTCCAAAATATTTTTCTCAGTCAATTGAGTCCGACGCAGTTTTTCGAGGGCATCAGAGGCGTTAGAAATGAGCTCCCGTACAAAGATTTCTTTGTCTTTGTAGAGAGAATTAACAACAATATCGAGAACCTCTTTGGTCTCGGCTTTGAATTCGTGGGTGGTTGCTTGTGTCATAGTGCAAAAGGGTCGTTTATTACCATTTTCAGCGGCGTCTTCAAGAAATTATGGATTCTGTTTTTAGGATGTACAAATTTGTCTATGAATTCTTGAATTTTGTACGAAAGAATTCGTAGGCTTGATTAATCTCTTTGGCTTTTTTTTCTGCCACTTCCCGGATTTCCGTACCCATGGCAGATACTTTATCTGGATGATACTGTGCCATGGTGTTTCGGTAGGTTGATTTAATTTTTGGGAAATCGTTCAAGTCATCCTTTGATAGACCAAGAAGTTCGGCCATTTCAAGTTCTTCGACTGTGGGGAAAATCATCTTTTTGGCCTCCTGGGACCATGCTTTTTTCTCGGAACTTTCTTTAATATTTTCAGCTTCCTCATCTTCTTCAGGAATGAAGTTTTCCGACCTTTGGGGCTCTTCTGCTTTCTCTGGTTGCTCGTTTGCAGGTGGAATAGGTTGCTCATTTTCCTCAGCCCCTCTGGTTTTTTGCAAGGAAACATGAGCAATAAAAGCATCAAGACGCCATAACATCCACCACGCGGAGCAAAAAAACAATGCCCATGTGATTTTTGCCAGGCCCTGAGTGATTTGGTTTGGGGAGTTGCCTGTAATCGATCTCCAGCCTGTCCAATCGTGGTAAAAGGCAAAAAGGGAACTGCTAAAATAATGTGCTAACAAATAAGACAGGCCAGCTGCAATTATTCCACCACACAGGATTGAACCAGTCAAAATCCTTGATATCATCAAAACTGGATGGGTGGAAGTTGGCCTGTGCAGGTTTTGTATAAAAATAAAACCAAGCCTCCTAAAATAATAAACGCCCATCTTTTCGCTGGTTTATTTTCTTTCATTTTGAGAAAAGCGATGTGGAGAGGGAAGGAGATGGTGGTAGGGGTCGGATTCGAACCGACGAACGCCGAAGCGGGCGGATTTACAGTCCGCATCCTTTAGCCACTTGGATACCCTACCAGCAAAAGAACATTCTATTATGATCCAGGGGAGATAACTGGCAAGACGATAGTCTCAAATCCATCAATTTACATACTTGCTAGGACGCCGAAGATCGAAAGAATTTTAATCACAGTGAACTCAGAAAGAGAAAAGATTGTGGTTGGTTTAACGGGAGGTATTGCCTGTGGTAAATCAAGTGCTTTGAGCAGATTTGCAGATTTGGGCTGGTCGGTAATTTCTGCAGATCGTTTGGCGGGAGAAATTTTGGCATCGGATCGAAGTGTGCAAATTCAAATTAGGCAGCGTTGGGGAAATGATATAATTAATAGTAGCGGAAGCATTGACAAAGCCGCAATTGCTCGAATAGTATTTAACGAGGAATTGGAAAGGAAGTGGCTAGAAGGAATTCTTCACCCCATCATTCGTTCCCAATGGATTTTATTTGTTCAATCCTGTCCTTCCCCCAAGTGCATGATTGAACTACCTCTTTTGTTTGAAAATAACCTGCAAAGTCATTTCACCTGCACCATTTCTCTCATTGCCCCGAGCTCCATGATTTTAAAAAGACTACAATCCCGAGGACTTTCCATGAATGAGTCCGAATCTCGAATGAATAGTCAATTATCCATGCCGCAAAAGGTGGCTATGTCTGATTTTGTTTTGTGGGGTGGAGGAGCAATGGAATTTCTAACCCATCAAGTTCAGCAACTTGACCGAACTCTTTCTTCAAGGAGTATCAATTAAATTATACATAACTCATGCCAGTTAAAAAAACTACTCGTTCCAAAAAAGCCAAAGATTCTATCGACAGTCCGGATGATTCTCCTGCCGAAGTATCTGCAGAGGATCATGGATCTGCCGATCAAGAAAATCAGGGAGACAGAGAAGTCCAGGGGGATTTGGAAACTTCCGACCGTCAGCTTTTCTTTAGTACTGACGGTAGCGAGCCAGAAGAAGATCGATTCCCGCCCCAGGATGATCCGGTAGTCGACGAAGGTGCCCCAGGTAAACCCGATGAGAAGAATACTGAGCAGGGGAAACCACGCCCACCAAAAGGCCCGCATGCCTCCTCAGAATCTCAACACAATGCAAACCCAAAATCTGGTGCTCATTCAACGGGGCAGGGGCAGTCACAAAAAAAGATGACCTGGCAGGAGAAAAAGAAATTACGCCGGAAACAAAAGTTCAAAAAACCCAGGCGTTTGCCCTATGAGGAGACTGAGACCAAGCCCTTGGAGATTGGGCAATTACTCGAGGCGGAGTCATTGAAATCAGAAGAGGAATTAACCCAGTTACTTCTGCCCATGATCGAGTCTGGAAAAGAGCCGGTCAACCTGGATGAGTTTTTATCTCTCAATCTATTAGATCTTACTGAAAAGGTGGTGCAATTAAATTTGGAGGAGGAGATGCCCGCGGCTCCTCTGCGCGAAGAACTAATCGATATCGTTCTCGAAAGTTCGCTTAAATCAAACACTCCTGTCTCCCTTTCGGGAATCATTCAGGTTATGGAGGACGGCCACGGTTTTATTCTGCAACAAAAAGAGGATTACCGTTTAAAGTCACAGTCTGCATTCGTCCCTGAAAACTTAGTTCGAAAATATGGTCTAAAGACTGGGCATGCCATAAGAGGAATGATCCGGGCCAAAATGGAGGAGTCGACCTGTCCGGTTCTCTTGAGGGTGGATGAGGTGATGGGGCTCTCCCCGGATGAAGCTACCCGGGTCACTCCTTTTACGGAGCTAACCCCTTACTACCCCCTTCGTAGAATGTATTTGGAAACTCACCAGGAAGTGGAGTGGGACAATGTGGCCATGCGGGTGGTTGATCTTGTTTCTCCGGTGGGGTTTGGGCAGCGTGGTTTAATTGTGGCTCCACCCAGGACTGGTAAAACAGTGTTGCAGCAAGGTATTGCCCGGGCCCTCAGAGAGAACAATCCCGATGCCCATCTTATTGTTCTGTTGGTGGATGAACGCCCCGAGGAGGTCACAGATTTTAGAAGGCAGGTGCCAGATGCTGAAGTGATAGCATCGACATTTGATGAAAGTGCGGAAAGTCATGTTCATGCTGCCGAGATTGTTATCGAAAAGGCTCGCAGGATGGTCGAGCACCAACAACATGTTGTGATCTTGCTCGATTCAATTACCCGTTTGGCCCGTGCTTACAATACCACCATGCCGAACAGTGGGAAAATTCTTAGTGGTGGTGTCGAGGCTACTGCGTTACAACGCCCCAAGAGATTTTTCGGCTCAGCCCGTAATATCGAGGGGGGGGGAAGTCTGACCATTCTTGGCACGGCACTGGTTGAGACCGGAAGCAAGATGGACGAAGTCATTTTTGAGGAATTTAAGGGGACTGGGAATATGGAGTTGCACCTTGATCGTGAACTGTCCAACAAAAGAATTTTTCCGGCTTTGGATTTTGAAAAAAGTGGTACACGAAAGGAGGAACTGCTCTATCACCCCGATGAACTTAGTAAGATATACGCATTGCGTCGCTCCATGAAAGGGGTCCCTCCTGCAGAGGCTATGGAGATGTTCATCCAACGGGTCAAAAAGACAAAAAATAATCCAGAATTCTTGATGGGACTGGGCAGATAAGCCCACTTTTCCAACCTTCTTTTTCTACTCGATGAACGCAACGGAAGAATACCTTACCGAAGCATTCAAAGAGCAGGGCTTGGTCATTCAGGAAACGATCGAGCAAATCCAATCGGAAGCCCGAAAAATAGCCAGTGATCAATCCACCGGAGATGAGGGGTTGGACTTCTTTAATCTCCTTCTCCATCATTTGGATCTATCGACTGAAGAAGTGGTCAATTTCTTGGCCAATGAACTAAGTATGGAATCGGTCGATTTGTCCCTTGTCAGCCTGACGCCTGAAGTCCTTGGCTTGTTAAGTCCAGACCACGCCCGTCTTTATGAGGCGATTCCATTGGGCACGGATGGCACCTCGGTTGACATTGTCTTGGGTAACCCGCTTGATCAGGATGCAATCGATACCCTCAGTCATCTCTTTGGTAAGCCGGTCAACCCGCGGGTAGCTTACCGAGGAGAAGTTTTGGAGCATATCACTCACCTGTATGGTCTCAACGAGCAGGAAAAAGAAAAGGACTTTTTTGATGGGTTGGGCGAGGGAGATATCGAGATTGCAGACAATGTCCGTCCAGAAGATGTCAGCGAAGAAGATGCTCCAATCATCAAGTTTGTGCACTCTGTAATCAAAGACGCTCTGGAAAAACGAGCCTCGGATATTCATATGGAGCCATTGGAGAAAAAATTCCGGATTCGTTTTCGGATAGATGGAAAATTGATCGAACAGCCAGATCCTCCCAAGCGATTACAGCCATCAATTCTTTCTCGGACTAAACTCATGGCAAATGTCAGCCTGGCAGAGAAAAGGGTTCCGTTGGACGGGCGTATAAATATTAAGGTTGGAGAAAAAGTCATTGATTTACGTGTATCCACTTTGCCTACTGTTCATGGGGAAAGTATAGTCATGCGTATTTTGGACAAAGAAAGTTTGAGCTTAGGGCTCCCCCAACTCGGTTTCTTTTCAGATGACCAGACAATATTTGAGCAAGTCATTAATATGCCTGATGGCATTTTTCTGGTCACCGGACCCACTGGTTCAGGAAAGTCCACCACACTTTATTCTGCCCTCAATGCAATTAATAAGCCAGACCGCAAGATCATAACAGTTGAGGACCCGGTGGAGTATGAAGTACCGGGGATAAATCAAGTGCAGGTGCGGACCGAAGTGGGTATGACATTTTCTGCGGCACTTAGGGCCATGCTCAGACAAGCACCAAATATTGTGATGGTCGGGGAAATTCGTGATTTGGAAACCGCGGAGATTGCCATTAATGCGTCGCTAACCGGTCACATGGTCTTTAGTACTTTACACACTAATGACGCGCCCAGTGCAGTTTCCCGCTTGGTAGATATGGGAGTTAAGCCCTTTTTAGTTTCTGCATCCTTGCGGGCAGCTCTTGCTCAGCGGTTGGTCCGGGCAATTTGTCAAAATTGCAAGGGACCTTATCAACCCACCGCATCCGAACTGGCGGTACTTGGCATCAATGAAGAGCAGGCTGCCGGTGCAACTTTTATGAAGGGTGCGGGATGCCCCAAGTGCGGAGATAAAGGATACCGCGGCAGGAAGGGAGTCTTCGAAATTTTTGTGGTCAACCAAGAGATCGAGGAAATGATTTATCACAACGTAAGCATAGTTGAACTTCGAAGTAAGGCCAGGGAAATGGGAATGCGTTCGATGCGCAACGATGGATTCCGTAAAGTTCTCGCTGGGATTACTACCTTGGATGAAGTTCTAATGGTCACGACCGAGGAGGAATAGTCAGCCCATGCTTTATATCGATAATAATTCGGAAATTCGTGATCTTTTTCGTGAGGTAGATGGCGTTTCTCAACATGGTTTAGATGAGTTGTTTGACCAGGATGTAATTGATGGGAAACGTTCTTTTGCTGAGGCCGTAATCCAGGCAGGGATTATTCAGCGGGAAGACCTGATTGCCCTAATTTCCCAGTATTTGAACTATGAGTTACAGGTGGGTGAGGTTGGAGAGATTGAGCCAGATGTACTCGCAGTCATTCCCAAGGAAACTGCCCGGCAGTATGGGGTGGTTCCCCTGTATCTTTCGGAGGGAGGGATTCATTTACTTTCCCTAGATCCTTTTAATGCATCTATCATTGATGACCTGACTTTTGCACTTAATCTTGAGATTCATATTGTCGTTTGTGACCCTCTGATAGTTTCCTCATTGCTTGATCATTATTACAGTGAGGACCAATCCTCCATGAACGATCTTTTAGGTGATGTCGGCCTTGATCAGTTTGATAACCTCGACGATTCCAAAGAAAGTGATTTGGTGGATGCTGCCAATGAGACACCTATCATCCGTTTTGTAAACCTGGTTCTACAACAGGCAATCAGGGCACAGGCATCCGATATTCACTTTGAGCCATTCGAGGATGAGTTTCGTATTCGTTATCGGGTAGACGGTGCTCTTTATGAAATGTCACCACCGCCCAAAAGTCTTGCACTGCCGGTAATTTCCAGGGTCAAAGTAATTTCTGAGCTCAATATTGCAGAGCACCGTATCCCTCAGGATGGACGGATAAAGATGACGATTGAGGGCAGGGCGGTTGATTTGCGGGTATCTACTCTACCAACTCAATTTGGAGAGAGTGTTGTTTTACGGGTCCTGGATAAATCGGCGGTTAATTTAGACCTGGATAACCTTGGACTTCCGGAAAATGTCAAAAGCGGAATTCGTGGAGCAGTGCGCAGACCCAACGGTATATTTATTGTTACCGGTCCGACAGGTTCTGGGAAAACCACGACCCTTTACAGTGCTTTGCGGGAAGTCAATGAAATCGATACCAAGATCCTTACTGCCGAAGATCCGGTTGAGTACGAGATTGAGGGCATAATGCAAGTTCCGGTCAATCATCAAGTCGGTCTTGATTTTGCCCGGGCATTACGGGCCTTTCTTCGGCAGGACCCGGACAAAATTATGGTCGGAGAAATTCGGGATATTGAAACTGCCCGGATAGCTGTTCAAGCTTCTCTTACCGGCCATGTTGTCCTTAGTACATTGCATACCAATGACGCACCAGGTGCGATTACCCGTTTGATTGATATGGGTCTGGAACCTTTCTTGCTCTCTGCATCCCTGGAATTTATTCTTGCTCAACGCTTGGTCCGGAAGATTTGCACCTCCTGCAAACAGGAATTTGACCCCAAAAATGATATGCTTCAAAATCTCGGTCTTAATCGCAAAGACTTAGGAGATAGAAAATTTTATTTCGGTGCTGGTTGCGAGGCCTGTAGCAATGGAGGTTACCGGAGCAGGACCGGTCTTTTTGAAATGATTAAAGTGGGTGATACATTCCGTGAACTCATCAATTCTGGGGCCGCTACTCTGGTGCTTAAACAAAAAGCAATTGAGCAGGGTATGCGTACTTTGAGGGAAGACGGTATGCGCTCCATCTTTGATGGTGAAACCACAGTTGAGGAAGTCTTGAAATACACATGATTTCCGGACAAGATGTGCAAAATTTTCTATGGCAATTTTTGAATATGTAGCTACCGATCCTTCCGGTAATTCGGTTGATGGCACTTTTGAGGCAGTTGATGAAAACGATGCCCGTAACATCCTGGCCCAATACAACCTAACCCCGACGACTTTATCTTTGCAGGGTGCTCCTCCTGTTCAAGCGGGTATCCCAAGTATGGACTCCTCCAAAAAAGAGGTGCAGAAAAGTGCCTCTTCTGCACAGGGAAAAAAGTCTTCGAAATCCCAAAAGAAAAAAAAGAAAAAAAGTATTTTGGACATCCAAATTGGCGGGGGGCCAACTAACGAGGACATTTCTGTATTCACCCGGCAAATGTCCACTTTAATTCAGGCGGGACTTCCATTACTCAGAAGTTTGGAGGTAATGATCAAGCAACAGGAGAAAAAACCGAAGTTTAAAGCCATGCTTGAATCAGTTGCCGAAAAAGTTTCATCGGGAGGTACTCTTTCCGATGGGTTGGCCATGTATCCCAAGACTTTTGACAAACTATATGTTAATATGGTCAAGGCGGGAGAAGCGGGTGGTGTGCTGGACCTTGTCCTTACTCGACTTGCCCAATTTCAGGAAAAATCAATCCGAACCATTAAAAAAGTAAAATCTGCCATGGTCTATCCCAGTGTGATTATGTTCGTTGCAGTTGGTATTGTAACCTTGCTTATGATGGTAGTGGTCCCACAGTTTGAGTCAATTTTTGAGCAAATGCTGCGAGGGGCGCCTCTTCCCGGACCCACTCAGGTAGTTGTGGATATAAGCGATTTGTTTTCCTCTAATCCCATTTTAGTTCTTGGAGGAATGGCAGGTCTTATTGTTGGTGTACTGTTACTCAAGAAAACCAAACAGGGTGCTAAAGCATTTGACTGGCTTGGGTTAAATGTTCCAGTGGTTAAGGAGGTGGTCAGCAAATCAAATGTATCCCGGATAACCAGAACATTTGGTACTCTACTCAGCAGCGGGGTTCCTATCCTTCAAGCCCTCAAAATTACCGGGGATACTTTGACGAATACATTTTTTGTTAAGGCAATGTCTAATATTCATAACGCGGTAAGAGACGGTGAGTCTATGGCAGTACAGATGGATAGAGAACCTGTTTTTCCAACTATGGTCACTAGTATGGTGGAGATTGGTGAGGAAACCGGAGAACTTCCGGACATGCTCACCCGTATTGCTGATAATTATGACGAAGATGTGGACAATGCAGTGGCTGGGGTAACTTCCTTAATTGAACCGGTCATGATTGTATTTCTGGCTGTTGTGGTAGGGTTTATCGTGATTGCATTGTTTTTACCCATTGTCTCAATTATCGAAAACCTGGGCTAGACCGCCTATGTGTCTAGGTCAATTATCCTTTATTCCATTTTGTTCTATCCATTGATTTGCTTGTTCTGGATCAGTTTGTTGCCAGGCGTCCAAGGCTTTGTTTAAGGATTGTTCCCGTAAAAGAGGATCCGAAATGGAGGCGGCCCATCCTGCTGCACCAGCCGGGTCCATCCCCTGAATCCTTGAGACGAAAGTAGCAATAGCAGGGTCGACCTGTGCGGAGGGAGGCTGAGAATTTAACCAATCAGCAGTGGCCGCAGGATCGATCACTGCCCATCGGCCCGAAAGTTCTTTCATCGCGTGCATTCTTTTTTTTGGGTCTGCCAAATCATTGACCCACGATGAGGCGGAACGCGGATCTTGGTTGGCCCATTGATGAATTAAATTTTCCAGAACACGATAGGCACCAGGTTCGTCCTCCATTTGCTTTGCCCAGCTTGCTGTTGCCTCTAGGTCTTGACGGGCAAGCCTAGCACCCATTTGCCCCAGAATAGTTTCTCTCATCCTCGGATCATCCTCGGGATAACTCTCTGCCCATTGCATCCCTTGCTGTACTCCTTGCTCTGCGTATTTTTCCGCCAAAAGGCTGGACGACTGCCAGCGGGCAGAACCTTTTGGTAAATTCAGGAAAAGACGGTTCGCTGCATCCAGGTCGTTTTCTATTAATCCTTTGACGATTCCAACTAGTAGGGGATTGTCGGAGTTTTCATTTCCTGGATGGTTTGCTTCTGCCCATGCTATGGCCGCTTTTTGATCTTTGACTGCCCACCCGGCCAGTGCTTCAGAAATGCCAAATCTTCTTTCGCTTTTTGCATCGAGAGATTTGGACGCATAGGTCAGGGCACCTTCTGGATCAAAATTTGCCCAGCTTCGCATTAGAAGTTTCATTTCCAGGTGCCTGCCATACCCACCGGGAAGTTCCTCAAATGCTTTGACCACCATATCCACATTGGATCGATCCATCGACCTCACCGCATCCAGATAGGTTCCGAGTCGCTCCACAATGTCTCCCCCTTGCATGATCCTTTGCAGGTTTGGGGGCATCATAGGAGTGGGCTGTGCCGAGGGCAGCGGATCGTGGGGTGGTGCGGGTATCTGCCCGGAAAGTACGGAATTTTTCGAAGAAGATAGGTTCTTTACTTTACCAGTATCCTGAAGGCTTGGTTTTGGCTTTTGAAGATCGGCATGAGCTTCGGCTGAAACATCAAGGCTCGGTGCCAAATAAACACCGAGAAAAAAACCAATGACTAGAATGATGATTCCGGGCAGTATAATATTCCAAAATAGCTTCATCTTTATTGTTTTTCCAAGTTAGGCGTGGAAAAATTTCGGGGCAAGCCGAACTTGCCAAACCGTCGCCCGCTCCCTTTCAATTGGAGACAGTGTCGCAGATGCAATTAAAACTCTTTGGAGATGCTTAACCCAATCACGCGAGGAGAACCTGCAACACCCGGGCTTCCAGGAATATTGTTAATCAGCGATGTGTAATATTCCTCATTGGTAAGGTTTAATCCAAAAACATTGAATTCCCAATCTTTCCAATCGTAGCCTATATTTGCATCAAGCAATGTGTAGCTATCAATCGTATCTGTGGGATTGTTTCCGGCGTAATTCCAATAGTGCGTATCGCCAATGGTTTTGGTGCCAATCTGGCCATGCAGACCATTATCGAATTCATAGTTTAGCGATAGTGCCAGAGTGTGTTCGGGAATGAAGGATACTTGCTTTCCAACCAGTCCAGAGCCATCAAATTTATCGTATCTGGAATCACAGAGCCCATAGGCAACAGAAAATGTGAAGTTTTCGGTTGGCTTCACATAACCCTCTATCTCAATTCCCTGGGTAGTTACTTCATCTGCATTGGCTACGTAATAATTGGTGGGGTCGATTGGATC
>MDSZ01026093.1_pt1 | contig 35285 bp, 39 predicted proteins | sample 811201 | NCBI WGS metagenome assembly MDSZ01 (sample SAMN05326647, study PRJNA326480) | marine metagenome | isolation source: seawater | place: Indian Ocean: North | collected 2010
AAAAAATAAACGAAGAAAAAATAAACGAAGAAAAAATAAACGAAGAAAAAATAAACGAAGAAAAAATAACAAAAGAAATATTTAATGAAATCGACATTATGGATAATCAAAATTTAATTGATGAGATAAATAAAAAAAATGGAAAAGAAGATTTACAAGTAAATACAGAAATAACAGTTCAATATTTTGACAATAATGAAAAATCAAATATTGAAACTAACATTATTAATAAAAAAAATACTGAAGATATTAATGATTTTGAAGTGTTTGAATCTAATTTAGAAAAAAGAATACATACTTACAAACCAAACAAATATAATAATCGTCTGATAAAAAAGAAAGAAAAAAGAAAATTTACAAATAAAAAACTAGGTAATAATCCAAAAGGTATTATGTTACATAAAATGGGAACTGTTATTTATACATTAAACGATAAAGATGTAATAGATATTAGACGTTAATTATAAAAAGGTTTTAATGGTGTGTTGTTATCATGGATAATTAATTGAATATTTTCCTTATTATTTGTTTCGTATTTATTATTAATAGGTATTTTACTTTTAACTATGTTCACATTTTTTCGTGTATAAATAGAAAAAACAGTATTTACGTTTCTTATTTCTTGATAATTTTGACCTTTTACTTTTCCATTCTTTGTATATTGATAATTGTTACTCATACTACCTAATTTATTTACGTAGTTATTCTTACGTGGTTGTTTAAATTCTATATCCTTCATATAATTACATTATATATAAAAATTTTATATAAAATGTTAAAATAAGATATACATGAATGAAAAATATAAATTTGGAAATAGTTACCATTTAAATAAAATAAAAGAAGCATTTTGTTTAAACTATAAAACATTTATAGGTTTATTATTATCATCTATTGTTTTGTGTTATGAAAACGTTTTTTATGGAATATTTATATATATATTTTGTACCCATTTAACTTATTTTGTACACATCATGGCACATTTAGAAGAATCAAAAATATTAAATAAAATTCATGAATATCATCATAACAATAATGATTTCTATGCACATTATACACAAATTTTTTTAGAAATATCTACAGGAATTGTTCCATTAATAATAGTATATTTACTAACAGGAAGAGTATATATAAAATATAAATTTGAACCTTACGTAATATTTATGTTTAGTTATTTTTATTCGTCAATACACAACATTAATTATTCATTACATCATGTAAATAAGATTCATTCAAATCATCATAATAATTGGTCTATTAATTATGGACCTGATATTTTAGATGTAATATATGGTACTAAAGAAAATTATGAAGAATTAGAAAATACTGATCATTATTTACCAAACTTACTTATATGTACATTAGGAATAAAAGCAATACAAATATTATTAAATAAAATAGATATAAAATACAAAAAAATATTTTTTACATATTTAATTACAACTTATGGAGGAATTATGGCATTTTTATTTGTTTTTAACTTAAATTTGATTTACTTAGATAATTTAAATAAAGAATTAATATCAACACAAATTAAATTAGAAAAAATTTATAATAAAATAAAAAATAAATAATTTCATTCATTTTAAACAATTTTGATTGTATAATTACGAATATACAATTAGATAATCACGATTATCATGATTTATATTTTTAATAACATCATATCTAGAACTATCATTCATTATGTTATGTACATAATTTTTTACATGAAATTCTAAAAAGGACATGGCAATAAATATTTCATCTAATTGAAAGTACTTTTTAAAACTAGCACCATTTGTAAAAGGTATCGTAATTATTATTTTATTACTAATTTCTATGGTAAAATTTTCTAATTCATAACCAAATACACAAAAAGAAACTTTACGATCTTGATTACTTATTTTATGTTTCCAATCTAAAGTATGAAAAATATTTTGTATATTATTTACAAATAATTCGAAAGACATATATTAATCATCATTGTGAATAGAAAAAATAATATCAATTTTAATAATTAATAGTTAAATATAAAATTAAGGATCGTCTTCGTTGTTATCTTGATTCCAATCGCGTGATGGTCTTCTTAGAATAGGAGGTTTCATTTGTGTTTTAATTTCGTTTTCACTAAATTCAGTTCTAATGCGCAGTACTTTTTTCAGCAATTCTGTTTTTTCATTTTTTGTCATATCTAAATTAGTTTTTTTTTCATTTTTATATATTTTGTTATCTTCTTGTACTTGATTACCAATATTCAAAATACTTTTCAACAAATCAGTTTTATTAGGTGAAGAATCTTTTTGAGGTTGTGACATTCTTGTTATTGTAGTCCAAATTAATTTTGATTTTTTTACCATTTTTTTTTTCAATTTTTCTTTAAATTAAAATTGAAAAAAATATTACAAAAAAATGAATAGTATATAATACAACGTAACAACGTAACAATGATATCTATCAAAAGAGAAAATACCGTTTTAACTAAATTCCTTAAATTTGTTGATAATGTAAATTTAACTAGGGAAACACATCAAATTGAAGGTGTTCAATGGTGTGCTCAACGTGAAACAGATGATGTTGAATTTATGAAAGGTGGTTTACTTGCAGATGATATGGGAATGGGCAAAACAATAGTTATGCTTGGACTTATGGTTAGTAATTTTAAGAAGCATACTTTAATTATACTACCAAAACCACTTCTTACGCAATGGGAAAAAGAAATACAAACAAAATTATCTCATGCACCTTATGTTTTATATGGTAGTTCGAAAGTGAAAAACATTAACAAAGAAATAATTGAAAAATCTCCTATTATATTGACAACATATAGTACATTACTCTTGCTTGGAACCGAATCTGTAGTACATAAATTTCATTTTGATCGAGTAATAATAGATGAAGCACATCGTCTCCGAAATGAAAAGACAAAAACACATATCAGTGTTAAAAATCTAAATAAAGATATTCTTTGGTTATTAACCGGAACACCGATACAAAACAAAGTACAAGATTTGTTTCGCTTATTTGATTTACTAAAAATTCCTGCTGAAAAATATAAAGATGTTAAAACTTTACCAATTGTACTAAAAAATTACATGTTGCGAAGAGTAAAAGATCCTAAGAAATTAAACCTGCCATTACTTGTAAATAAAAACAAAATGATTGAATGGAAAAATCAAGAAGAAATGGAAAAATCAAAAATATTTCATCAAAAATATGGAACTATTTCAACAAATCCAAGTCTAAATGATATATATTATAGTATGAACACTAACCCGTTAGTTGCTTCATTACATGCAAGAATGGTTTGCATCTGTCCAAATCTGTTGAAAAAGAAAACAGACACATTGTATACTAACAATATTGAATTATATGATGAGTCAAACAATGTATTTTTAGAAAGCAAAACAAAACTAGAAGAAGTCGCAAAAACTATCGCATTAAATAGTAAAGAAAATCCATCCAACAAAAAACTTGTGTTTTGTCATTTTCATAAAGAAATGGAAATGATACAAGTAGAATTGTACAATTACGGTATTTTCGGAGAAATATATTCTGGTAAATTATCTACAAAAAAACGTGATGTTTTGCTATCAAAAAGTCCAGATGTTTTACTAATTCAAATCAATAGTGGTAGTGAAGGTTTGAATTTACAACAGTATAACGAAGTGTATTTTGTTAGTCCGACCTGGAATCCATCATTAGAAGCTCAAGCACTGGCAAGGTGCTATCGTATGGGACAAAAAAAAGAAACACATGTATACAGATTTTACATGAATAATTTTCCAGTTCCTCAAATTGAAGAAATGGAAAATGATAAAACAGAAAACTCTATGGATAATGAGATTAAAGATCGTCAAGAAGAAAAGTTAAAATTAGTGGATAGAATTTATGAAATTTATAATAATTAATTTAATTAAAGTTAACAAATAAAATCACTATACATTATCACTAAAAGATGTTGTTGATTTATCATCAATATCTACATTTTGTGAAAATGGATTATGATTTTTTTTTTCATAATAATGAAATGGGTCAATTAATTCACGTATAAAAGGATTGATACATTCTGGTTGAATTATTTTTTGTTGTGAAGGGCAGAAAAAGAAATACAAAAAATTAAAAAATCCTTTTTCGGCATTTGTCATTTCTTGTTTAAATATTTGATCAATTACAGAAAATGCAGATTTAATTAGTAATAATTCATCAATTATATTTTGTTTATGAGTATATAAACTATGTAAATAATTATATTGTTTACTAGTTAAACCCTTACTTTTTTGTATGGCATTATAAAATCGTATTCCATTTTTCACGTTTTTTAATTTAATTATCATTTTCTTTCGATAATCTTCAATTTTTTTTATTAGAGAAAAAACATTTGTGTTGTATATCATTGGATATTTATATCGAATGTCTCGTGGAATAATAAATTGATTTGTTTCTTTTATTTCACCTATTTTTTTCTCAACATCATCTATTTTTGTTTTAATTTCTTTTTCAAGTGCTGCACTTTTACTTTTAACAATCTTATGATTTTCTTTATGTAAATTTTTAAATAAGAGAACAGATCCAGATGTAAATTCCATAGATGATTGTAGTTTATCATATTGATGTGATGATGTTTTGTGTGCTTCTGATGCAGCATCTAATTTAAAGTAATTTACTAACGATAATAGAAAAGCAATGGTTGCATTAATTATAGCTACCAAAACATTTTTCCAGTAATTATCCATTTCAATACCTGAACAAACAGTGGCAGAAGCAGATAAAAATATAGCAGGCATCATTAAAAAATTTAAGCAACGATCACAATGATGTTTTGATTCCATATAAATTATTTTTTGTCCTTTTAAATAACTAGCAAGAATATCTAATGCTGACGATAAATTGTGATTACAATCAAAATAATACTTGTTCATTGATTTTTCAACTGATATATAAGACAACTTTTTATAAGAAATTGCAAAAACTTTGTCTTCATTATTTATAAAAGCATTTTCATTGTATTTTTCGTTTGCTTCATATTCATTATAATCTTCGTCGCTATTATCAGTATTATCATTTTCAATACTACTACGTGAATCTTCAAAATCACTATTTAAATCGCTATTTATTTCTTCTACAACTGTGTTTCTAGGTGACATATCATGTTCATCTAGTTTATAAAGCAATTTATTATTATCAACAAGTATATTATTATTATTATTGTTATCATTTAAATAATCAATTAAAATTTTTTTCATGTAACGTTTTTTTTCAAGAAAATTATATTTTGTAACTAAATCTCTCCACCTATATTCAATTTTGTTTAGTATAAAACTATGAAATGTAATAGGAAGCATAGAATATTTTATTAATTGATTATTTGATAAATTCATTTAATTAACATTTAGATTTTTTTATGAAAAACATGCTGTATTATTTTTTTTATCTGGAACTGGAACAAGAGATAAACATTTACCCAATTGATTACGTCTATCCCTTTCGCTATTTTGAAATTCAAAAACACCTTTAGTGGTAATACATTTATTTCTATTATGTATTTTTTCAATGTAGGATGATTGACTTTGATTATCTACGTGATTACTATCTGGTTGTACAATACTTACAGGATAAGGTCTTTTCGTATGTCTGTTTTTATTAGCTAACATTCCATTTGTATTTTTTACTGAATTTTTTATAATTGATGTATCATTTTTACAACAATTTAAAAATAATTCTCTTGTATTTTGAACACCACCACTTCCTTTTACACCTCCATTACGTGATGAATTAGGAACCCTATTTTTTTTACTAAGAGATGTTTGTCCGATGTATGATGTGTTGCGTAGATTACCATTTAATGAAAATCCTTGTTCTTGTTTATGTGAAACCTTATTAATATAACGTGTCTGTGAAATTTTTTTTAAAGTAACTAAAGACATTATATATATTAATATAAAAAAAAAATTGAAACTTTTTATATTAAATGTCTGTAACATAATAAATATATAACTAATTTAGTTTCAACAATGAAAAACGAGTGGCAACGTGGGCAAAAAGTAGATAGTACTACTAAACGTAAATACAATAATACGTCTAAATTTAAAAAACAAAAAGAAATATACAAAACGTCTCAAATAGATAATAATAAAAAAACAGATAAAGATATAATATTTGATGAAACAACGTTTCCAGAACTAGGTAGTGTTGAAAAATTCAAACCATTGGATAACAAATATGTAAATATTTGTAAAAATGTTATTAATACCAATAATGATGACAAATTAAAACCTGGTTGGATCGAATTTAGAAAAAAAAATAATTGTTATGAATATTCAAGAGATGGTGAAAAATATTACCCATCACATCTTTATTATAACGAAAAATTAATTAAATCAGAAGAAGAAATAAATCAAGAAGAAATGATTCAATGGAACAAAACTGTTGAATATTTGACAGATATTTATGAAAAACGTTCACAAGAACATTATGAAATATATTATGAACTTGATGGTTATGCTCTTGCTAAAATAGAAAGAGAAAAATATGAAAAATATGCTGAACAATTTGAAATTGAAGAAGAGGAAGAAGAAGAAGAATTAGAAGATGAAGAATATTATTCCGATACATCAATCGCATAATTAAGTTAAAATTTTAAAAGATATTTCATAGTTAATAATAATGAAAACTAGTGTTGATATTTTTTTTATTTACACAACAGTTAATGAAGAAAATGAAAAAATAGTCGAACACATAAAAACAAAAACATTAAAAAGTAATAATTCTGTAATTACTTTATCTAATAAAGAAATACTATATTTATTAAAGCAAAATAAAGAATATAATTATATTTATGATGACATATGGTATTTTGATAATGGAAATAGAGAATATTATAAAATAAACAGTAACGATTCATTAGAATTTGTACGAAAACACCATGCAAATAGTATTAGTATTTTTTATCATGAAATACAAAAAAACATAATTAACAAAACAAAAAAAATAAAAATAAAAAAAACAAATAATAAAACAAAAAAAAACCTAGAAATACCTATTAAATTATTATAAATTAAATATCATCTACATCAAAATCTTCACAATCATCAAGGAAAACATCATTATCTTCTGTTGTTTCTTTTTTTATTTTTTCTTCTAATTCAATATCTTCAAATTTGTCTGTAAATGCAAATTCAATATTATCATCTTCTTCTTCTTTTGTATATGAACCAAAACCCATATTTTCAATATGTTTAAACATATTCCAATCAAATTGAACAGTATCTTTTAATTTTTTTACTTCATTTTCACCATAAACTTCTACTAAATCACATTTACTATTTTCCTCATCTGATTTAGATTCCCACGATCGTTTACCAATCATTACATAAGTGCCAATTCTTAATGTATTATCACGCTTTCCTCTTCCTCGAAATTTATTACGAATAATACATAATCGTTGTATTTTATCACCACACAATACATGACACATACCATTGCCAAGCATTTTAACAACACATCCATATAGTTCATCTTCATCTTCTGCAACACGCAATCTGTTACCTCCTTTTACGGAATTTGAAACAAATTTACGTCCTAGTTTTTTACTATTTTTACCGCCGAAATTTTTTACCATAATTAATAATAATATATTATGGTAAAACTATTATTTTATTTCAATTTTAAATATTAATTACGCTTTTTTCTAGTAGATTTTATTTTTGTTTTGGTTTGTTTTGTTTTATTTAACTTGCGAGTTTGAAATCGTCTACTTTTTTTTTTAAAAAAACGTATTATATCTTTTTTTTTCTTTAAAACTGTTTTTATTAATGGTCTATACCAACAACGAAATAAATTATTTTTTGTAATTATTTCTTTTTCAGAAAACCATTTTATGTGTTGTTTTTCAAAAACATGATATTTATGAACAATTCTATTCATCTCTTTTTTTCCAATATGATGAAACAAAAAATGGTAGTGATTATTATAATATGTAGTTAACTTTTCATCATGATCAATTAAAACAATATATATAGTATAATTATCAAAATGACACTTGTAATATTTTTTTTGTTTAAATTGATTTGCAATTTGATTTTTATCTCCTAAAAATCCATGTAATTCTTCACCACCCTCACGAATAGCTGTTTGAATCATAGACTCTCCTGGATCTCTACCTCCGCCAAAATCACTATAACCTTGTGTATCATCAAAAATGCTTTCTTGACCAAACAAAAAATGTATTTTGTTATTTGATATTGATATTGGTAATATACCTGCACCCATAATATATACAAGTAAAAAAATTAAATATAATGTATAGTATCACAGACTATTCCGAAAGACCAATTAGCACCATTCAAATTAACTATATTACCTTTATCATCTATTAAACGTATGCGTAAACGATTTACATTTACAGGACCAAAATAGTTACGAATATTTGATTGTAATGAACCACCAAATTCAACAAAAGGTAATCCAGTTGTACTATGTTTAATAGGCATAAAAGCAAAAACATCTGTTGTAATTGGTGCATTAGCACGATAATTCGAAAAATTATCTTTATTCTCTTGAATTTGATTTAATGAATATAATTGTTTTTGAGTTAATTGTCTTGGTTCTTGTGGAAGATATTCTAAATTATTATTTTCACAATTAGTTGGAATACTAGTATTGAAATATTCTGGTAACTTTAAACTGACATTTGGATTGTCATAAATATTAATTAAACCACTATTTACATGATTCTGATTAAAATCGTCAATGACAATAAGTAAATATTTTGGTCCATATAAATCAACTATACCTTCTCCTTTTATTCTAGTCTCTTTACCAATTGAATATTCCATTTTTTGAAATCCCATTAAATAACCTAGATTATTATTTATTTTTGAATATAAAAAATCTGTAAAATTATAAAATACTATTTTTTTTACTTCATCAAATGTAGATTCAATACTAATCTTACCATTTTGTTCTCTATAATAAAATTTTATATATTTATTACTACTATCATAATTAAAATTTTCTCCATTTATAGTATTGTTAATTTCTTCAACTAATTCTTGAGGTGTATAGTTACCTGGTTCTATAATGTATTTTTTTGTATCTATGATAAATACATTAGTTCCTATTTTTTCATCAATTGTATACCAAGTATATGGAATTTGTACTGAAAATAATTTCATCGTGACTAAATCATTTAAAGGTTCAGATAAATCCATAGTAAAATCTGTAGAACTAGATGGATTTTCATCGTTGATAACTTGTCTAAATTGACTGTCAATTACAAGCATTCTTGATATTGTATTATTTAGATTAGGATTAGTCTGTTCTTTTGGTTTTAAATATTTTTTTTTTTCTTCTTCGTCTAAATTTTCATTGTTTGACAATAAAAAAAGATCAACATCTTCATAAAATGCGCGTCGTTGATCATCTGTAATTAACATAGTATTTTCATTTTTCTCTTCTTCTGCAAAATAATCTTCTAATTTTGATTTTACCTTGGTAAAAAAATCAACGAATAAATGATTATTTTCCTCTGTAAATTTATTTATATATACGGTTGCTAATTTAAGAACATATTCTTTATCATCTGTAATGTCTGCTTCTAAAACATCAAATAGTTCAGTAATTGTATAATTTTCTACTTTTAAATCTAATTTAGATTTTGGACTGCCCATACTATAAAATACCAATAAATATTTTAATTGGTATTTTATATAAATTAATTTAAGAATTTTCGATATGATTTCTTTGAATCACTTTTGCGATATCATTTGGTAATAATAATTTATTTTTAATTAATAGTTTTGCACACTCTTCCATTATTGGTTGTGAGTTTGAAATAGTATGATGTGCTGCTTGATATGCTGATTCTAGCAATCTCTCTATATCACGATCAATAAATTCTTTTGAATTTTCGCTACTGTATGGATAAACTGTTTTTTTTCCCATACCAAATTTTACAATCATTCTTTCAGCTAAAGCATATGCCTCATCAATATCTTTTGAAGCACCACTTGTAATGGACGCACCGAAAAATATTTCTTCTGCTATGCGACCAGACAATAAAACTTTTAATCTTGCCATCAATCTTTCTTTGGTATAAATATGACTATCTATTTCTGGTTGTTCAAAAATTGTATATCCTGGACTAGATGGAGACCATAAATTCAAACACACTTTTACTAGTTTGGAATGATCTGTACATAAAAGTCCAACAATCGCGTGACCCATCTCGTGAATAGAAATGCGGTAAATCATATCATCACTAAATGCATTTTCGTTTGGTTGATATCCTACTAACATTCTACCTAATATGTGTTCTAAATCTTCTGAAACCATTTTTTCTCTATTTTCTCTTAACGCATACAACATTGCTTCATTTAATAAATTTTCTATTTGAGCACCAGACAATCCGTTTGTCATATCTACTAGATTTTCAATACGCACATCTAATTCATGTGGTTTACCTTCTATGTGAATATTTAATATTTTTTCACGTGTTTTTGCGTCTGGGTTTCCAATATATATTTTTTTATCTATTCTACCAGGACGGATTAAAGCTTCATCTAATAAATCTACACGATTTGTTGCACCAACCACAAAAATTCCTGAAGTATTTTTGTATCCATCTAATGCAACTAATAACTGATTTAATGTTTGATCTCTTTCGCCGCTACTACTACCGTCATCGGAAGATCTACTTCTACCTACAGCATCTATTTCATCAATAAAAATAACACATGGTAAATTTTTTTCTGCTAACTCAAAAAGTTCACGAATTCTACTTGCTCCTACACCTACATATTTTTCTTGAAACTGACTTCCAGATACAGGAATAAAAGAAGAATTTACTTCTCCACTAAACGCACGTGCCATTAATGTTTTACCATTACCTGGTGGTCCTTCTAAGATAATCCCTTTTGGTGTTCTAACATTGTATTTTTGATATTTTTCAAAATTTTTCAGCATATCTACACTTTGCATTAATTCTGCTTTTACATTTTCATAACCACCTACTTGATCAAAACTGTAATCAGGATTTTTAATGATTTCAAAATTTTCACTTCGATCTTCTTTGTTATTTTCATTATTTTCTGATCCTCTTCGTATAAAAAAACGTACTCCAAGTGCATTTTTCATTTCATTTTCAAATTCTTGTTTTTTTTCTTCTTCTTGACGTTTTATTTCTTCTTGATTTTCTTTTAATTGTCCTTGCAAATGTTTTTCTATCTCATCTAATTCTTCATCATCACTGTCATCTAAATTTACTATTTCTTGATCTGGTCCTCCTAGTCCAATGACAATTCTTTTTACTGGATTAGAATTATTTCTATTGTCTATTGGTCTTTGAAATCCATAATTTCTTTTTGAACCAATATTATCACCAAATAAACGTTTTCTATACGAATCTAAAAAGTCTTCACTTTCAATATCTTCTGGATCACATGGTACGGTAATATTTTGATTTGCTTGCTTTGGATAACCAGGTTTTATAGCAGTTTCATTGTTTACATTAAATATGATACCTTCAAAAGTAATTTCTTTATCATTATATTTTGCATTATGCAATAATCTATTATTCAATCTAATAATATTACGTGAATTTGTTGGTATAAACCCGTTTGAGAAGATAAAAAAAGAGGTTACTAATATAATTTTACTAAAAATAAACATCAGTATTAAAATATTATCTCTAAAAATTATTTATTTGAATGAACGAATTATTTATCTTGCTTACCAAATCGTTTTAAAAACATTTCTTGTAATGGTAGTAATAATTCTACACTATCATATTCTCTTAAATATAAATTAACTGTATTTGCAGAAATCACTTGAATGCCTTGACCTCGTTTAAGATGACGTTTCCCTTTAAAACAAATATTTTCTAGATGATTTATGGTTTCTTGTTCTTTTTCGGAAAACATTTTGTGATCTATTCTATTTTTTCCTTCATAACAATAACGATTATAATTAACATCACTATAAATAGAATATTTATTGTATTTAACCAAATTACCTATTAGACCAATACCCATAATTTTATTTAAACTATTATTCATTTCTAAAACAATGAAATAGGAATCTTTATCAAATTTCTGTTTAATAGGAACAGGAACATTGTAAATACAATTATGTAGTTTATTTTCTCTATAAAATTTTTGGAATTCATCAAATGTTTTTTCATTAAAACGTGTTACTGCTATATATATCATAAAAATAATACTTGACAAATATTTTTAAGAGAATAAATCAATTTTTAAAAATAATATATTGTAAAAATATATATGGAAAAAAAGAATTATTTTACTCCTTCACAATCTTATTGCTGTATGCAAAATAGATTTACATTATTTACAAGAATACCTGCTAATAAACACTGTAGTATACAAGAACCCAAACAAAAAAGCACAAAAATATTACCATCTATTTTACATACATCACTTGCAATGGATTCAAAAATGGGTAGTGAAATTACAAATACAATATTGTCAAAATCATTAAATGATTTAGAAGTAAAAAAATTTGAACGTTATAAAGATGCATCCGATGTTACAAAAAAAAGAGCAATATTAGCAAATACAAAAAATAGAGAATCAGTAAAACCTGCAAAAGAAATTCCTTCCAAATACATTGATCAAAGATTACGTAAAGTTAGAAACAGAGGTTATACCGTTCCAAAAAAAGTACAAAATAAACCTAATTCTTTTTAATTTGTTGATTCAACATTTACATGATTTTCTAACGCAGTAGTTAAACGTTCAAGACTATTATTTAAATCATTCATGGTTTGGTTTATTTCTTGAAGTTCTTTATTTTTTTTTTCAAAATATAAGGACACATTCACAATTTTATGTTTAAGTGTTGAATCTAATTCATTATTTTCTATAGAATCAATATTATCGTAAATATATTTACTATCAACTACCATTTCTTTAAATTTATTGTATTCAGTTTCATCATCTTCATTTAAACCATCCTCTTCACTAAACGAATCTATTTCTTTTTCCATTTCACCAAGAATATATTGAAACGATTTGTATACTAAATAAAATACTATTTTTGCATCATGTTTAAAAGAAGATATGTCTGATATTAAACCACCTTTCATGTCATGTACATATTTTTCAATAAATGTACTATAAAATTCTGTGTAATTATCAAAAATATCAAGGTCATTTTCGAGTTCTTTCAATAGTTTGTCGGCATTTTCCTGAGTAATTTCCATTTTATTATTACTTAAAGTGTAGTAATAAAATTTTTTTTCAATTTTTATTATATTATCCTGTATATGATAAATTGACTAAAGGTAAATTATTTTCTGTATTTGTAACTTATTGGACTGTTAATATAAATTGGATCGTCTTCTAACTTCTTTTGTGACTCATATACTTTTTCTTTTCTCTTTTTTGCGTAGTCTGTAACACCATGAAAATTAGATGCTAATTTTCCTTCCCCTTTTTTTAAAAACATTTTTTTTTGTTTTTGTTTTTCAATAAATTTATCGAATTTTTCTTTATAAAACGATTCTTTTGCTTCATCATAGTCATCAATGTCAAAATGACTTTTTTCATCATCACTGTTATCTGCCATTGTAATAATTAATTTTATTATATTTTTTACAAAAAAAACTATTCAATTGCTATACGATTATATTTTTTAGAAAAATGTTTACGAATATATAGACGTTCATTTAGCGAACAGTTAAAAACATCAAACCAATAATCGTCATTTTCTTCTATCGTTAAATTACTATTTCTCTTTAAATTCATTTTAGTTATATTTGGTATGTAATGAATTACACATGGTTCTATCATTTTCATACGATATTTGAAGCATTCTAAAATAAAAATAAAAAGTATTGAACTTGTAAATGATTCAAATAGTAGAAATTCTTCATGTTGTAAATCATAAATGATATAATTGTCACGGTTTGATATTCCATAATTTCCTGAAATATCGTAAAACGGAAATCCATACATTTTATGAGCCAATATTATTTTTGATTTATGATAAAAAGAGCATGGAATATTAGAATATTTACATACTAATTTTGGTTGAGATATGTTATTTATTTTATCTAAAATAGTACTATGGACATTTATAAATGAAAAATCATCAGAATATTCATCATTTAATTTTACTTTTATGGAAGGCATTTTTGAACGTTGACAAAATGATTCAATATTTCCATATTTCAAACTTTGTAAAAACATTTTTTCACATAATGAAATCGATTCCATAGGTATAGATTGTTTTTCTTTGTAAAGAGAAAAACTAGTATACTTTTGTAAAATAGAATCATAAATTAAAAAAGATGATATACAATTTTCGCATTTTCGTATTTGTTTTGAAGCTAAAAAAATGGAACACGGTGTTTGTGCTTGATAATTAAATATTTTATTTATTTCTGTATTATTATATAAACGCATTTTAATTAAACGTTTTACTAATAGTTCATAAACACCATATGAATCATACTTACACCATAAGGAAGGAACAACCATTAACATAAAACCATTTGTATTAAGCAAATCGTTTGCTTTAAAAATAAATTTCGGCCAAATAGTTTTGGATTTTGTAAATAAATCTTTTTTTTCTGTATTTGTTGGTACTTGTTTTATATGATTACAATGAAATGGTGGATTACTTATAATAAAATCAAATTTTATTGTTGGTTTCCATGATAATACATCACTACAATAAATATTTGCTTCTTCACCAAACAAAATATTTAGAACAGAAATATATTCTTTTTGAATATCGATCATGTAAATCATATTTTTTATAATATGTTTTCTTCTTTCATCAGCATCTTTAATACAAGTAAGATGTTTCATTAAAATAAAATATAAAAATATAGAAAAATAACCAATACCGCATCCTAAATCACACCATTTTAACATTGGATCTGAAAAATATTTTATGTCTATAAATGAAAACATATTATCAATAAATGAAAAAGGAGTAAATATTGCTCCGAATTCTTGTTTATGATTGTTTGGAAAAATTTGTTTGAAATCATCTATAGTAGAATACTTTGATATGTGATGATAATTATCTAAATTTATATACATTACATATTAACTATAAATATTTTCAAAAAAATAAAAGTAAAATATTTATAAATAAGAGAAAAACTATATTATGTTATATTATATGTTTAACTTAAGATTAGAAGATTATTCAATTAAAGAATTAGAAGAATTATTTGGTTTAGTTGGTATACAATATGGCGAAAATACATTAAAACAAAGTTATTTAAGAGTAGTTAATAAGGTTAACCAAACTCCACTATCGCAAGATTTTTCATCTCAAACAAAAAAAAATACTTTATTATTTTTAGAAAGAGTATATAATAATTTAAACAAAGAATTAAATGTTAAAATAAAACAATTTCCTCAAGATAATATGTCTACGATTACACATAATTCTCATCCTGTTATAAATAATTCTACACAAAGTTTACCAATACCACCAAAAATACCAGAAACTATGCCAGCAGTCGCAAATACAACAAAGATAGTATCATTTGATAGTCGTTTTAGAGATGATATAAATGACAATACTAATAATTATATGTTAACATTGAGTGAAAATTTAAAAAATGTTCAAACACTAACAATAAATAGTATTTATATACCAGGATCAATAAAACATATATCTCAAAATATAGGTAATTCACATTTTTTCTTAGAGATAGATAACATTCGAAATTTAATTACACTACCTGATTTAATTATTCACGGATTTAGTGATATTTCACTTGAAAAAATCTTTGATTTTTGGAAAAAAGTCAACACAACTATACATAATTTGGGTGGTCAATTTCAGTTATTAACAATACTTCCTGCTGATTTAATGGATTATCGCAATGAAATAATTAGTGGACAAATAAGTAATATACCATTATATAATGACTTTCAAACAGGTAATATAATTGTACATTACAACTTGTCTAATTTAAATCCTTTGCAATATCCTCATACCATTATTTTAGATTTTAGTAAAACAATTGAAGACTTGGAAGATCCAACTGATTTAAGAAAAAAAGCAGGGTATGCGCTAGGATTTCGTAAAATAAACTATGAATTTTTTAATATAACAAATGAAATTATAATTACAAGTGAATCAACAATAGATTATAATGTTATTAAATATGGATATTTAATATTAGATGATTTTCAATCTAATGGTGAAAACAATGTTTGTAGTAACGATATAACATATTCAGGATGTGAAAAAGTTGCCGCAACTAGTGGAAAAATTTTGGCAAAAATAGATTATGGAAAAATGTCTACAGGAACTATTGATGATCGTTTAGGCGGATGTACTTTTATGAGAAACTATTTAGGTAAAGTTAATTTAAACAAGTTTAAAATTTCCTTAATAGATGAATTTGGAAGACATTTAGATATATTAAATAGTGATTGGTCATTTAACATAACTATAGTACAAAAAAAGTTTTAAATTATTTACTACCACATACTCCACAACCAGAAGTAGTGTATTGAATACGTTGAAACATAGAACCTGAAAATGATGTAATATTAGAAAATGATAACATTTGTTTATTTGGTTTTTGTATTGATTTACGGTTTATTTTTGATTTGTTTTTTATCATTTTTTTATTATTTTTAAAAGTATCATTAAAAATATTAGAATTTATATGTCCCAAATGATTAGATTCATATGGTTTGTTAACAAAAGAAAATATCATATTATTCATAGGTTATAGTTAGATTATATTTTTTGTTAAAGTACCTCCTTTTAATCGACGTAAATATCTATCATAACTATTATGTTTTATATCAACACCATTTACTGTAGTAGAACGATCACTTTGGTTGTGCCATGGTTTACATATCTTACCATTTATATTGCAAAATGATATTAACGATTTATTATGATTATTTAATTGTGACGATGATTTTACGTTATCTTTTACTTTATTTTTATTTGATTCATAAAATGAATAGTTCATATTTAAATTAATATGTGTTTTTCTATGCTTATAATTGTTTATTTCATCGTTTTCACAAATTATATCACAAGGATTTAATGTTTCGTGTAAATGTCTAGTTCGTTCAGTCATATATATATATAAAATTGAAAAAAAATGTATAAACATTAATTATAAATTAATATAATGTCAGATTCACAATACCATGAAATATTAAATATTGTTAAAGATCTTGAAAATAAATATACAAAATTACAATCAAAATGTGAAGCATTAGAAGAAGAATTACATAATTTACAACCAGTTAAAAAAAATATTACACTAGAGCAGAGTAGAGAAATAAATATAATAAAAGATAATTCATATAGTGAATTTATTGACAATATAGAAATTAATAATGAACATTTACATTTATATTATGATTTAACATATGATGATGCTTTTATAAAAACAATTGAAAGAGTTGTTAGTTTTATGGATAATAATTCAATTCCTTTCCATAGTTTAGATAAAAAAATAATGTATTATGAAAATGATAAATGGGAAGTATGGACTAAAACAGAAATAGAAAATTTTGTTTATAAAATTCATCATAAAGTTATGCAGCAAATTCTAGTTTGGCAACAAGAACATGCTGTAGAATTAGACCATAAAGAATCTACACAACAATGGTTTCATGGTTTGCTTAGAAAATTAACAAGTAGAAAATCATTTTCACCAGACAAAGTAAAAAAAAGATTGATTTCTATATTTAATTTAAAAAATATAGAATAAAATAACATATTAATATATATGAATTTACATATTGAATCACATGGAAAAAATGAAGTTTATGTAAATGGAAAACAAATCCAATCACAAGAATATTATATGGAAATACCGGACGGTGAAAATATTTTAATGGATGTTGATATCAATGGTGAACGATATGCTATACGTGATTTTACTATAAATGATTTAGAAAAAATGTTACATGCTCCTATTAGAAATAAACCAACTAAGTTTGCTGAAGCATTGATTGAAGAATCTAATAAATATATTGAATTGCCTGTCAAACGTTCTAGATCACGTTCTAGATCTCGCTCTAGATCCAGATCTAAATCTCCTAAGCGTAGTTCAAAAAGATATTCTAGAAAAAAAACTTCACGAAAATCATCTAAAAGAAAAAGTTCTAGAAAATCAAATAAAAAAAAATCAACTACAAAATCACCTAGACAATTAACTATTTACTAAATATTTTTTTAGTTGATAATCATCTTTAAACAATTTCATATTAAATATTTCTTGTTTATCTAAAAAAATAATATTTTCATGAACATTTTTTTTGATTTTTGTTTCGTCTATTATTTGACCAATGAAAAATCGACATAAATAATTATTCGACATATATTGACACAATTCATGTTTTATTATTATTTCTAAGTTTAATTCTTCACTCCATTCTCTTTGTAAACATTCTTCTATTGTTTCATTTTTTTCTAATTTTCCACCGGGAAATTCCCAACATTCATTATCTTTTCTTAACGCTAACAATATTTTATTATCTTTATTATACATTATACCACAAGCAACTTCTAAAGACATACACTATACCCATCTATATTTTAAAATAGTTTTTAAAATTATTATTTTAAAATTGACTTTATTTATGATTTACGTCATTTTTATTAAAAATGAATTCAAATTTAACCCTTATTCATCCGGATACAATACCTTCAAAAATTTCTAGTTTAAAAGAATCAACTACACAACTACCAGAAATGAATCTTGATATTGATTATTTAAAAAAAAACTTTGCGCATAAACGTGATGAACATATATTATTCGATGAACCAACACATGTCTATACTATTTTAAGTGATCCTGGTCAAAAATATACTTCTGTTACTACATGGAATCATAGTCATTTTGAAGAATTTAATTCCGATGCAATTATTTCAAGTATGATGAAATCAAAAAAATGGCAACCAGGACATAAATATTTTGGCATGACTCCTGATGAAATTAAATTAATATGGGACAAAAATAGAGACGAAGCAGCTAAAGCAGGAACACTTATGCATTACCAAATAGAGTGTTTTATGAACTTGGGACAATTTTTACCAGACAATAAAAAACCTACATTAGGTGATTTGTGGGAATATTATACAAATAATCCTTCCTCACTAAATATTACATCATGTATTGAATGGGATTATTTCGAAAAATTTGTTGAAAATCATAGTCATTTTAAACCATATAGAACCGAATGGACAGTTTTTCACGAAGATGTCAAACTTTCAGGTTCTATTGATATGGTATTTTATGATCCAGATGATGAAAATAATTTGCTTATTTATGATTGGAAAAGATCTAAAGAAATTGTAAAAATTAATGGTTGGAATAAAACATCTCATAGAGAAGAAATCTCACACTTACCTGATAGTAATTATTGGCATTATTCATTACAATTGAATACTTATAAAAAAATATTAGAAGATAAGTACGATAAAAAAATTACAAATATGTATCTTGTATGTATTCATCCAGAAAATAAAAAGAAAAGTTATGAAAAAATTAAAGTTGCTGATTTGTCTGAAGAGATGACTGAATTATTTAATAGTTTAAAAAAATAATATTTAATATAAAGTAATTTTAATTTATGTATTCTATAAATAAAATATTACCAGTTATTGTATTTTCAACAATTATTATTTCAAATATTTTTTATTTAAATAAATTTAATAAAATAAGTAACACAGATAATGAATCAATATCAGATTTAGATATTTATATAAAAAAAAATAAAAAATATTTAGATAGAATTGTAGAGTTAAAAAATACGAAAACAGATACAAATAATTGTATTAGAAAAAATAATTTTTTGATGGAAAACACACCACTTGGTTGTGTTATAATGAGCTATGATGACGAAAATAAAGAATTTTTGTATTCTTCAAACAAAAAAATACCCTACAATCTTTTAGAAAGTATTTGTCAAAAATTTGTTGTAATATTTGGTATAGAAACAGTTTACACATTAATGGAATATAAAACTTCATCTGTAGAAAAAAGAAAATTACCAAAACAATACGCTAATTTTAAACCGACCACACAGTTAAAAGAAAAAGTGATCAAAGAAATGAATCGATTTCGCTATCTTGGTCAGGTAAAAGATTTTAAATTTATACAACATAAAAATCTTGAGAAACACAAAACAATTAGTTATAGTGATTTTATTTTAAATAAAAATAAAAAAAACTAATGATATTGTAATGACAGATAATAAAATTATTCCAGAACCGATAGACAGTAAATATATGGATGAATATAATAATGGATCAACAAAAAAATCAATACGTGAAGCAACAGAGACATCTTTTAAAAAAATAAAAAATTCAGCATATAATTTGATTGCATATAAAACAGCAAAACTAGCAAACACTATGTTAGATTCACTATCGTTAATGACTTTAGGTATACAAGAAATTGACGAGAACGCAAGAGATAAAATAGTAAAAGAACTACGTTATAAATCATTTATATTAAGAGAATTAGCAAAAGATCCTGAAATACAAGAAATAACAAAGGATACTGCTTTATCTGTTGGTGAATTAGCAAAAATATTTATAAGTGAAGCTCAAGGTCCTTTTAAAGAAGTATTAGCAGAAGCAATAACAAATATTCAAGATATTGCTTTAGATACATTAAGTGAAGGTGCTAATTTTGGTAAAAATATAGTAAAAATTATACCAGTTTTAGGAGATGCCTACATTATTGTTGATAATGTTTTGTCAGTAGCAAAAGCTAGTAGTAATGCAGCAAAATTAGGAATGGAAACATCTGATAGAATACTTACAACTGTTAGAGATGTTACAGAAAAAACTACTGCTGCCGCAAGTGTTCATTTAGACAAATTTAATGATAATAGTGCACGGGCAACAAATGTGGCTAATCGCATACGCGCAAATCTAAAAAATATACAACAAATGGATCCTAGAAACCAAATTGCAAAAACAATTTTAGATACTGGTGATAAAATATCTGAATCGATTGACAGTCAAGTACTTGATTTACCATATAATAGTAATATTCAAACACCTGAACTCAAAACACCTGAAATTAAAACACCGGAACTGAAAACACCTGAAATTAAAACACCTGAAATTAAAACACCTGAAATTAAAACACCAGAAGTCAAAACACCAGAAGTCAAAAGACCTAGTAGACTAAGAAGCAAATTAAAGAAAAAAGGAGGTGATAATAAAACACGTAAAAGTATATTAAAAAATAGTTCTAGCAAAAAACATAATAAAACAGTTCGTTTCAAAATTTAAATTTAAATCATTATTTTGTATTTTCAACAAATTTTAAATAACCTATACTTTTGATTAAATCAAAACTACTACCTAAATGATTTATTGCTAATTCTAATATTTTTTTATCGTTTTCATTTAAAGAATCATAATATTTTTTTTCCATTTCAGTATAATTTTTTATAACATTATCTATTGAGGATTCCATAGTATTAAATAAAAATTATCTATTAAATAATTTAATTTCAATTTTATTTTTTAAAATTGAAATTAATATCAAGATATAGTTTTATTTATAAAAGAAAATGACGTATCATAACTACAATACACGCTATAAAAAAAATTCAAATACTGAAATTCAAGTATTACATATTCATCGTTACAATACTCGTCAACAAATGAAAAAAAAAGAACTTGATGTAACCATTGATTTTGATGATGCTAGTAAACAATGGCGAAAAAATAAACGTCATACTGGAAATGGTTGCTTTGTTTATAAAAGCACTAAGTAATATTGCTACTAATATCAGTGTACGGAACACTATTTGTTTTATAAATCTCTAAAACTTCCCGTACAACTTTTTCTCGTTCAACATCTTTGGTATCAAATTCTACAGAACCAATGCTGTCTGAACGTCTCCCTTTTATTTTACTCAAAAAATCTTCTAAACCGTTTTCACCATGTCTCATATCATTTTGTTCACAATCACCTGTTATAATTAATCTAGTATTTTCACCTATTCTAGTTAGTAACATTTTCATTTGTGATACAGTGCTATTTTGCATTTCGTCTGCAACAATCCAACTATTTTTGAAAGTTCTACCACGCATAAATCCAAGTGGTGATATTTCTATTTTTTGCTCTTCTATTAATTGTTGTACATCTTTTTGAGTCATAAATGTATGAAAAATGTCATAAATTGGTCGCATCCATGGTGCCATTTTTTCTTCCAATGTACCTGGTAAAAAACCAATTTGTTCATCAACACCTACTGTTGGTCTAGTAAAAATAATTTTATTATAAGTACCATTCATGAAATGTTTTATCCCTTGTTCTACTGAAAAAAGAGTTTTACCAGTTCCAGCAGGACCTGATACCATAATTATTTTACAGTCAGGATTGGAAAGATGGTTCATTAATTTTTTTTGTGATTCGTTTCTAGGTACAGCAAAGTTAATATTTTCGTTATCATTATGGTTTTGTTTTTGATCACTGTTATTTTGCTTATTTGCAAATTCATTTTTTTTCTTTTTGCTACTTTTTGTCATAAATATTTTTGATATAAAATAAAATAAAAATAAATTTATTTTTTGTTTAAAATACAAATAAATTTACGACCATCATTTGTTGTACTGTGTTTATCTATCAGTTTACCCATTTTATAATTAATATCATATAAATTACTTAATAACAACAATAATTGTGGCAGATCATTAATATTCATAAAAATATCGCGATTATTTTCACTTTTAAAAGCATAACTACAAGTACTGTGATGTAAGTCATCAAAATTCTGAAATGTTGATAATGGTTTACGTGAATAACGTTGACATAATGATATTATATATTCATCTGAAGTGTCACAACTCAAAATATTTGTGTATTCTTTTTTGTAAGAATCATAATATGGTTCATTATAAATAATTGTCATCTAAATTATATAAAGTAAATATTATTTCGATTCTAATGAATTTTCAAGTTGTTTTAATTGTTCAACCGTATTTATACCTGCTACTTCTAAATTTTGCTTAGTTGATAGTGTTTTTATTTTCACTGAATTAGGATATTCTTCTAGTATAAAAGAAAATATATCTGGTAAGTAATATTCATTGCTATTATTGTTGTTTTCAATACAAGGTATATAATTTTTTAAAAATAAAGATGGAATACAATAAATGCCACTATTACAGAGAGTTATCTTTTTTAATTCATCTGTACATTCTTTTTCTTCACAAATATATAATAAATAATCATCATCATTTACAATACGTCCATAACCATAATTATTTTCTGGAATAAATCCTAATAAATATATACTTGAATCCATGTTGTCATCTAAAGAAAAATAATTTTTTAATGTAGTTGCTTTTATATTTGGTACATCACCACTTAGTATAATAGTTTTATTATCATTTAATAAATTTGGTAAGCATGAATGAACAGCATGTCCCGTTCCAAGAGGAGGATCTTGTAAAACAAATTTTAATTTATCAAATTTTTCTATAATCCATTCTTTAATTGTTTCTTGAATTATAAGTCCTGTGTTTTTACCAACAACTATTAAAACTTGTGTTGGATCTAAAAGTAGAGCTTGTTCGATGACATGAATTATCATTGGTTTTTTATTAAATTCTACTAATACTTTTGGTAATGATGATTTCATTCGTTTTCCCATACCTCCTGCTAAAATAATAATTTGAACCATAATATCTTTTGTTTTTATTTAATTTCACTACTACTAACTAAAAACTTATTTTTCACACAGATTCATCATATTTTAACATACATTCAACACGCTCTTTTAAATAATAACAAATAATCCTCTTTGTTCCTAATACTTTTATCATACCTTCACTATATTCACCATCTCTTATAAATTTATTGCAAATTTTTCTAAACTCATCAAATTCTTCAAAACCACCAATACCTAAATTTAATTCTTTTAATTTTTTAAAGATTTTCATTACTTCACTTGTACGTTGTTTAATATCCATAATTTAACTATTTATATAAATGTAAATGATTACACTAATATAAATTTATCTAAACTTTTTACATTTTTGCGTATTCTAATTTTTTTAAATATCCACCACCATATCCTCCACCACTATATCCTCCACCACCACTTGATCCTCCACCACTTCCATCAATTGTTGGTGTTGTTGAAGTTGAAATATCTTTTTTTTCTGGTAGTGTTGTTGAAATACTGACAACACCTATTGGTTCTTCTATATCATTACCCATTCGAAGTGAACATCTTAATTCTTCTTTTCCTGTTGAATTACTTACTTTTAATTCAAATTGAGGTCCATTTTCGTTTATTGCTCTAAAAATAACAGGACGTGTATTATGATTTTCATTTACTGGATCTGACTTGGTTGCTTTTACATTACCAATATAACCTTTATTGGTATCTACAACAGTTCTACCATCTGACATGGTAATAAGAATTCTTGGTTCATATATTCCTTTATTTGTTGGTTGATTTTTCCAAGAGTCTAATTTAGCATAAGATGAATTAAATCCGGATGTCTCTGGACCATTTACTAAAATATTTAATGATTCAGGTAAATCATTTGCGAGTTTGTTTTGCATATCAACTAGTGCTAAGTGGTGCGTATTTCTGTGTCGTGAATTACTCATTATAATTTATATTTGTATTATCTTTTTTTCAAAATTTATTATTCAAGTGAAACTTCTTTTTCTTCTACACCTTGATCTTGTGACAAAGCATTATCTTGCTCATTTGTTATTTCCATAATTGCCTCTACAATATCTTCATTATGTTTGATTAATGCTTCACGTGCTCTAGATTCACTACATCCTGCTTGCTCTACTACTAATTGAATATCATTGTCTGAAATGTTTTGCTTACTTGCTTGTGACAACTCTTCTACTAATTTATTGTATTCTTCTTCGTTTTCTTTTAATTCAAAAATTTCCATGATAGAATCTACTACATCCTTATTATTTTTTGTATAAAAATGTACAGCAATTTCATTAGAACATTCTGTTTGATCTACAATAGTTTTAATATCATCTTCATTAACGGAAGATTTGTTTTCGTTAAAATTAAATGCATCAGAATTTAAATTATTATTTGCTACTTCAGGGAAAGCAAGTTTTCCAAATGCATGCATTGATAGTTGATTTAATTCATTTTTTTTTGCTCTTAATCCGTCTAATCCTGCAAATAAATCTGGCATAATTACTTGAATATCTTGTAATTGTGGTAATTCACGAGGATCTGGTAATAAATTATGAGATTGTAATTTTGCTTCATAAATAGATGCACGTTGTAACATGTTTTGCATAAAATATTCGGCATAAGGTGTTGGTACATGCATTAAACCTTTATCTAGAACTGGTATTCTAGTTGGTGGATAAACTGCTTCCATTTCTTGTAGTTTAAATTGTAATATTTTATTTTGTGTCATTAATTTATTTAACATTTCAACAGTATCGTTTGGTTTTAAATTTACTTGTTTACCTTCAATGTTTAAACTAATATAAGAATGTTTAAAATCATTTTTCATTTGAGCAGTTTCTTTATCAAGTCTATCAAGATTTTCAATAACGTCTGGTTTGTGTTTTACTAACCCATAATCATATTGTGATAATAGTGTTTCTAAATCTTCAGTATAAAATTGTTTAATTTTTTCTTCTTTTACAAATTCACTCACTGAATCTTCAATATATCTCCAAGAATCATTTTTTTCTTTAAGTAATGTTTTTTTATCAAAAGAATTATGACTGTGTGAAAATACCAGAATAGTTTTTTTAGGATCTAATTGAACCATAGGAAGTGTTTGATCTTTTAAAAAATCTTTTTCTTCTGCTAAACATTTAGTTTCATCGTAACTTGTTTCATCTAATAATTTGCGTCTAAAAGCAAATGTAGCAGCAGTGGCATGATTTTCACCAAAAGGACCAAACTCTACAATTTTATCAACATGTTTAAAATAAACATGAATCTTAGAAGAACCAGCAATAATTTTATCTGGATTTTGTTGTAACATTTCAATAGCATGACTTACACGATCTGGTGGATAGTAATCATCGTCATCAAAATAAACAATGAAATCTCCTTTTGTTTTAGTATGCATTAAATTTCGTTTTTTTCCTAAAGACATTTTTTCTTCGTAAGAAAAATATTTGATTTGAGACAAATTATTTTTTTCAATTATGTCTCCTATTTTATCTGTACCATCATCTACAATGATCCATTCCATGCGATCCATTGGATAATCTTGATGTAAAAAACAATCAATCATTGTTTGAATAAAAGGTCTACGATTAAAAGTAGGCGTACAAATACTTACAAAAGGATACTCTTTTTCAGTCATATTTTATTTTAACTATATTTAATAATGTAAATTTAAATGTATTTAATAATAAATTATTTTATTATTAAATTTTCTAAATAATTATTATTTTATTTATTAACTTAGGCAAAGTTATCAACAGATGATTCGTACATGGAACCAGCAAAGTTTGTGTATCCGTTAACACCTCTAATTGTGAAAGCAATGTCAATAAAAGCTTTTGGTACACCAGCAGCAAACATAGCATTTAATCCAGCAATACGAGCAGGGGCGTCAGCAGAAACACTGCTTCCTACTTTTCCTTTACAGGCAGCATTCAATAAACCAAGAAGTTTGACTTGTGAGTCATTGCTGATTGTTAATAATCCTTCTTCTTTCTTGACACGGTCAGCAATTTGAGCAGGTGTTAATACTGATAAGTATGGTAACCAGTAGTTAAGATGTTGGTTAGTGATGTAAGCTGTTGAGTTGGAATCACCAAATGTAACTTCACTACCACTTGCGGCATCAGCAAAGTAATCGTTGAGTTCTTGGATGTAAGAATCAATGATTAAATCAGCATCGGTTTCTGAACCATTTACAGCAGAAGCAATTTTTTGGAATAATGATACAGATTTACCGTATTGGACACATGCACCAAGTACATAGACGATTGTATCTCTAGCAACACCTGTTAAAGCACCAGGAGCACTGTTGTATGTAAGTAATCCTGTTGGGCTTGGAGTAGCTGTTGTAAGACCTTTACCGAAACCTTCAAGAGCTTTGAGTGTTTCTTTTGGTTCTACATCTAACAAGGCCATGATTGAGTGAGCATTAGCAACTGATGTTCTCTTAGCACCACCAGTAGCACCTGCTGTGGTTGCCATGTATGAAGCATCTAAGAAGTAGTTAGTTAATACGTGAGCCATTTGTTTGTCTAAGTTTCTGTTATCGTATGCGGCATCTTCAGCAGCGTAGTTGAAGTTTTTAGCAGCAACGGCTTTAGCAAGACGATCAGTTGATGATTCGTAGTCTGTGTGGTCGTTAGGATCTACGTAAAGTTGAGGAGGTACTGGTTTCCATGATAAGATTTCTGCAATGGCAGATTTTTCATCAGGTAAGTGAGCACGTACAAGACCATCGTATACATATCTCATTTCTTGTACATTTTGAGCATAAGTTGTGTTTTGTGCTTCAGCGATAGGATCCTTAGCAGCACCTTTCTTTTTCAAGTCACGTAATACAGCAGGGAAAACAGTTCTTCCACCAGTAGTAGTAGATGTAACATAACCGAAAGAAGCACTGTTAGCAGTATCAGTAATTACATCAGCTCTTTGATCTCTTACATTGAAATAACGTAATGCAACATTGGCAGCTTGTTGTAAATTATCTGTGTTGATAAATGATTTTTGGAATTGTCCAGGTGTGAAGAAATCACCAGCATGAAGATGGGAAGTAACACCAGTAACTGTGGTGATAGGACTGGCAGCAGTACTACTTGGTGCGAAATAGTGTGTACGACCATTTTTACGGTTTCTTGTTCTTGTTGCAACAACGCTGTCTTTTAAGAGATTATCAAGATCAGCATTTGTCATATTTGTTGCCATAAGATCAAGACCAGGGATACGTGAACGAAGATTGTATGCAGCATCAATAGTGAAAAGACCAGTGAAATCTGAGGCATTACCTAATACACCAGTGGTTTCCCATGATTTAAGATTAGCATGGTTGATTAAACTTACTTCTTTAGCAGCAGCAGTTGGTTGAGGAATACCATCAACGTATTTTACAGCAGTAACAGCAGCAAGAGCACCTTCATTACCTTGACCAACAATACCACCAGAAATACCAACAACTAAGTTGTTGCTAGCATAAGCACCTACAGTACCTACATTACCTAAACCTTGCATATTTGCGTTACCAGGAGCAGTTTGTGTATCATCAGTAAGAATAGCTGCGTGCATTTCTAAGAAAACACGAAGACGTCTTTCTTGTTCAGGTGAAATAGCACCAACGTTTCTTACAGAAAGAAGAGGATCACGTCCTAATTGTGTTTGGAATTTATCCCAAACTTCTTTTTTACTTCCAGAGTATACTGTAGGTTCAACCATACCTGTTGTTGACCAGTGACGATCTTTTGAAGCTTCAATGAAAGCATCAAATTTATCAACAAGACCAGTAAGACTGGTAGCATCATGTGAAGCAGAAACATCAGCTAATTTAATACCATCTCTGTTTTGGAAAGTTTCTAATGCACCGTAATCTGTTAATTGATCTTCAAGTCCACCAGTTGAACCGAAAACAGCAGCAAATGCTTCACGAACACCTGCACCTTGAGCAGCAGTGGCACCTAAACCGGAAAGATCGGCAGCATAACCAGCAGCACTAGCAACATCACTTCCACTGAAACCGTAGGCTTTGAAAGTTCTGAATTCATTCCATTTATCAGCAATATCTTCACCAACAGGGAAACTGAGTTTACCATCAATCATGGTTTTGAAAGAAGCAACTGTTGTAAGGTATGTTTTGTTTTTACCGAAAGTGTCTATGAATTTGCCGTTTTTAAGGTAAACAGCAATACCACCACCAGAACTGGAAGAACCAAGATTTTGACGGGAACCCCAAACTTCTTTTCCATTAGGTGCAGGTACACACAAGTTAAGTAAATCTAAGTATACTTTTTCTCTTAAAACATTGGCAGTAGCGTTCTCAGCAGAACCAGAAGCATAAAGATTATCACCTAAGATGTTTTGAGATTTAATATCACGTTTTTTATCGTGTGAATTAGCTGCTTCAGCAGCAACAAGAGCAATAACAGCAGATAAATCTGTTGCGGAATTATCATTATTGAAACGGATGTTTTTAGCGTTTGTAAGGGAGGAAAGATCAGTCCAGTTAATCATATTGGTTTTGATTGCATATGGCCATTCATAATTTCCTTGTGCTCCAGCAGGAACAACACCAGAAACATCTTTTCTCCATGTAGCATCAGAATGATTTCTACCTTTAATGGTGTTATCTGAAATATCAAAGGCACCACGGTGTAAAGCTTGTGCAAATTCTATATCAGTAGCACCAGTTTCACCAGCAGCTTTTACAATATCATCAGCAAATTCAGCACCAAGAACAATAGGAGCAGATAATGCTTGTACTTGGTCTAAAGGAACACCGTAAGGCATAGCTTCAGCAGAAAGTGTTTCAATCAATCCTTTACGAGCAATAGTAACCATATTGTTGAAACCAAAGGCATCAACTAAATTTTGGATTTCAAAGTTATTGATACCATAATTTTGATATACAAGAGTCCACGCAGAAGCAGCAGATACATCTTTTTTTGCGCTCATTTCAGCAACTAATTCAGCAAGACCTTTGAAACTTGGTCCACCGAGTTGAGTATCAGGGAGAGTAAAATAGTGATCACTCATTATAATTTAACTTAACAAAAAAAATTTTTTTTTAAAATAAATTTCTATTTAAAAATAAACTCTTAATAGTTTTAAAAATAAACACCTATCATTTTTTCTAAATAATTGTATAATTCATTATTTTTTTCATTATTTTGTTTACTGTCTATAGTTGAAAAATATGATTTCCATAAAAAAAGATTATTTGCTAGATCAAGACTATTATGTAAAAGTAAATTACCAAAAAATATATTTTCTGGTATTTTTTCTAAATATAATTCTTTCTTAATTAATGAAATAGTTGAATTTTCGACTTTATAACTATCTACAACATCTAATGCTTTTAAACATGCTTCTTTGTTACGTATCGAATAATTTTCAGAAAACATATTGTTTTCTAATTTATTTCCACAAAAATCTTTTTGCTTTACTAGGTGTAAATCTGGTTTTTCTTTTATTAATCCACCTGGATTTGTAAAAAATAAGTATTTTCCTGAAAAATTATTATAAAAATCTTTGCTTAGACATTCATTATTATAATCATTCACAAAAACGGTTTCATAATCTAAACATACTATTTTTATATTTAAACCCGATACTATTTTTTGAACAAATGATTCATTAGACTTACAACAAACAACTGTATGCGCGAAATCTTTTCCTAAAACAAAAACATTATGTTTTAAAATTGATTCAATATGAGGATACATTTCAAAGCAAAAAAACACATGTTCAAAATCTAAATCATAATCATAATCCTCAAAAGTTAAACTTTTAAAGTAATCTAAGTAGCGATACAAAATATATTCTGTTTTTTTATTATTTAAAATATCATGAAATACATTGTTTTCATTAACATTTCTATTAATGTCTACATTAGTGTAAGGAACACCTGTAACTTCATAGGTTTCATCAACACTTTTTTGATATGGATCGGAACGTTTAACTACATAAGGTTCTTTTACTTTTACAAAAACTTCGTCTTCTACTCTGCTTGCCATTATTTAACTAAGAATATTAATTATAATAAATTTAAACTAAAATAAGTAAAAATAATATATATCATTTTTTCTTATTATAAATTAATTTTCTCTTTTATTTATTTGATTTATTTGTTCTATTTGTTTTATTTATTTTTATTGGACTTATTTTTTTTTTTGTAACGACGTTTTTTTGATTTTGATTCTACCCATTCTTCATTTTGTGTTTCTTGTGTTTGTTGTTCTGATTGTGTTTGTTGTTCTGATTGTGTTTGTTGTTCTGATTGTGTTTGTTGTGTTTCACTATTTTCTTGTATTTCATTATTTTTATTATTGCTTAAAGTTTCTCTTGCAATATTCATCATATCTTCCATTTTGGTACCTTCTGGTAAATTACTTATTTTATCTAGAACAGATGATACCGTGGTTTCAATTATTTTAGGTTTATTTTCTTCGCTATTTATTTTTCTTTCCTTTGCTTTTCTTAAATCTGAAATATTCAAATTTAAATTAGCAAGTCCAGATAAATTTGGTATTTTGGTAACAGTTTTTGTATGTGTTTCTTTCTTTATTTCACTTTCTTTTTCTTGTGGTATGTTTTGTTTTTCTTGTGGTATGTTTTGTTTTTCTTGTAAAACTGGTTTTACATAATTACTATCCATTACAATATCAAACTCTGTTACTTTACTTTTAGGTTTAGTTACTATATTGTAACGTGTTTCATTGTATTCGTGATATGCTGTTACTATAACTTTTCTTTTTCGTGTTGTAACTATAGGAAAGTTCTGATAATAAATTGAATTTAAAAAATCATAAGCATAAATATATCTTCGCACTTCTTTTTCTGTTTTCACAAAATTTTGTCCTTTTCTTAGTAGAAATGACATTCTCGTTATAAATTCTTCATCTACTTTTTCAACATCTGACATATGTTTTCCATAAATATTTTCATATTTTATTTGATCATTACAGATATTGTAAATAAAATCTTTAGTTGGAATGTGTTTATACATAGATAAATGTAATTTACAAAATAAATCTAAATTTACTGTAGATAAATCATTTTTTAAAACAAGATATTGAACATACATAGATCTATCATAATTATCGTGAAATTTGGTATGATAAAGATAATATATGTAACTCATATCATTTAATTTTGATTTATCATGTATTTTACTAGCATATGTTTCACTATATTTTTCCCAATCAAAATCACTATTTGTATTATATTTCATTTGAAAATATTTTTCATCTAATGGATAATTTTTCTTATTAGCATGATAAAATTCAATAATTGCTTTAAAACCACTAACGTTCTCCATATTTTCTTTATATCTGTTACTGTAAATAAAACAATCGAAATTACTTGGTATATCATACTTTAAAATGTAATAGTTTTCATCTAAAGAATTACTATATTGACCTATATTAGTAAAATAATGATATAAATCATAACTTGGTTTATTTTGTAGTTCTATAATTTCTTTAACATTGTTATATCTTTCATAATAAATTGATTGTGTAAATGCATCTGGTATTTTAAAATGAATTCTATAATACTTATCATCCATTGTAAATTTATCTCTATCAATAGAATCATAAAAAGTAAAACACTCTATTTCATCGTCTTGGTTAAAAGTTAAATCAAAATCATTTAATTCTGGATATCTTTTAACTAATGTTTTAATGTCAAAATACTTATCTATCTTTAAATAAATACGATGATAATCTAAATCTAATGTATATTTGTCTTTACCATTTTCATAAAAATACTCATAAATAGAATTATTATCATCTGCTACAATATTTTTTTCAAATAATTCTGGATATCGTTTTTTATATAAATTACATTCAAAATTATCAGGTATCCAATATTTTAAACGATAATATTTATCATCAAGTGAATATTTTATTTTTGCTTTCTCTTCAAAAAAACGATATAAACTTACAATTCTTTTAAAATTAAATTGTCTTATATTACCAATTTGTGGATAACGTAATAAATAATAATATACATCAAAATCCTTTGGTATATTATATTTTCTACGATACATATTATCTTGTTTTGTGTTTTGAAAAGAAAGTAAAAATTTTTTAATATCGCTTGGTATATTATCAGAAATTAAATTATCATTCATATAATTTACTTGTGAAGAAGCAATACTTTCATTATCAAATTGTCTTGATATTTCAGATGGTGTATTTGATTTTATTTGTTGTGTGTTTTTAAACAATACCATATTATTTTGTCTAGGAACACTACGACTTGTTACTGAGTCTTTAAAACTTATTTCACTAATATTGTCATCTATTATACTAACATTATCAAAATTATCTAAATTACTTGCCATAAGATTGGCACGTGATAACTTTAAGTAAGAATTATTTTGTTTTTCACTTTCTTGTGCTTGTAAATTAGAACTTAATGACATTCTAAACATTTTCTTTTGTTGTGAAGACATTATATACTCATTTTCTTTTATTTTACGTATTTTTACTAAATAAAAATATTATTCAACTGTTACTACTTTTGCCAAGTTTCTTGGCATATCTGGATTATAATTTTTACTGAGAGCAATATAATAAGATAAAAATTGTAACGGAATAATACTTAGCAAGTCAGTAAAAAGATTATCATTATTACACCCAAGTGAAATTAATAAATCATCTTTATCCAAAAAATCAACCTCATTTTCGTAAGTTATATATAAAATCTTTGCACCTCTTGATTTTAATTCTTTATAAACATTATGAATCTTATTTTCATCATATGTATGTGTATGTAATAAAATAACTGGATAATCACTTTCTAATAACGCTAGTGGTCCATGCTTTAAACTACTTGCACTATACCCTTCCGCGTGTATATAAGATATTTCCTTAATTTTCAATGCGCCTTCTAATGCTATTGCACGTGCACGTCCTTTTCCTAAAAGAAAACAACTACTAAATGTAGAAAACATTTCAATATAATTGTTCATTTGATCATGATACTTTTTAATAATTTTTTCAATATTCATGTGTAAATTTCGTAAATCGCGAATATAATACCTTCGTTTATTTAAGTTTATTTCTCTTTTTTGTGCAAACCAAATTGCCATTAATGATAGTATAATTACTTGTGACGTAAATGACTTTGTAGATGCAACACCAATTTCGCGACCTGCATTTAAATAAATTCCACAATCGACTTCACGCGCAATAAGTGAATCTACAACATTGACAACACCGATTAAAAATAAATTATTTTCACGTGCTATTTGGATACATCTATGTAAGTCTTTAGTTTCACCCGACTGTGATAATAATACTAATCCAGTAATACCATTCAATGCAACATCTTTAATATCAAATTCAGCACCATCAAATAATTGAACGGTTTGAAAATTAGACAACTCTTTAAAATATTCGATACCTAAAAGTCCGGCATGATAAGATGTACCACAACCTAATAATATCAAATGATCTAAAGCAAGTAATTCATTTTCATGCATTTCAAGACCCCCTAATTTGACACGATCATTACTTAAAACACGTCCTCCTAAACTAATTGCACGCAATGAAGAATCAATTTGTTCAACTATCTCTTTCTCCATAAAATATTTATAAGGTTCTGCACTATAATTTGTTTCTTGGTAATATAATTGTTTGGTTTTATAAATTTCACGTGTATTTACGCTAATTGTATTTTTTTTTTCATCGTAAAATAAACTACAAATATCATGATTGTTTAAAACAAAATAATCTTTTACTTGATTATGAAAAGCACTTTGCTCACTAACAACATACGCATAATTATCTTGTTTACCAATTAATAATGGACTACCATGACGAGTACAATATAGTTGATCAGGATAATCAACGCACATTATTACTAACGCCCAAGTACCTTCTAACTGTTTACACACATTTTCAATTGCTAAAGTTAGGTTTTTCTCTTCTTGATTTTTGTATGTCAACGCAATTAAATTAACGATTACTTCACTATCTGTTTCCGATTTGAATTCTATATTATTTTCTTGACAAAGTTTTTTCAAAGAGACGTAATTTTCTATTATTCCATTATGTACTAAAACAAACTTATTATCATAAGAAACATGGGGATGCGAATTTTCATCTGTTTTACCTCCATGTGTAGCCCACCGTGTATGTGCTATTCCACAATTCAAATTCGTTTCATTATATTTTTCGATAATTGGTTTTAATTTTTCAATTGCTGTTTCGTTCTCTTTGGAAGCATATTTAAAAGTAGTAAAATCTTGATTTATTTTATTAAAATAGGATATTCCGGCAGAATCATATCCTCTATTTTGTAATTGTTTGATTCCTTCAAATAAATGTATTAATACATCTTTATGAATTGTTCCAATTATACCACACATTATCAAATGTAACTATTTTATATTTTATATTTAAACAAAATTAGTCAAATATAAAATTAGTTATTTATTTTCTTGATTTTCTTGATTTTCTTGATTTTCTTGATTTTCTTGATTTTCTTGATTTTCTAGATTTGCTTGATTTGCTTGATTTGCTTGATTTGCTTGATTTGCTGCTAGATTTTTTTGGTGCTGCTGCTTTTTTTGGTGCTGCTACACCTGTTTTTTTGTATGTTTTTCCTGCTAAAACTAATACTTCTTTA
>MDSZ01027934.1_pt1 | contig 35241 bp, 34 predicted proteins | sample 811201 | NCBI WGS metagenome assembly MDSZ01 (sample SAMN05326647, study PRJNA326480) | marine metagenome | isolation source: seawater | place: Indian Ocean: North | collected 2010
TATTGCGGGAATAGCTCAGTTGATAGAGCGCAACCTTGCCAAGGTTGAGGTCGCGGGTTTGAGCCCCGTTTCCCGCTCAAATTTGGCTAAGTGGCAGAGTGGTAATGCAGCGGCCTGCAAAGCCGTCAACGCCGGTTCGATTCCGACCTTAGCCTAGTTTGCTTCGATAATACAAAGATTATGTGATTATGATCTAAAGAAAGTATAATGACCCAAATGAGTAAAGCTGTGATCTTTTATCTTCTTGCATCTGATATCGCAATTCCTTTCTTGTTGATATACTTGTTCGGTAATGTTACATCTGCTCATGAGCCTCTTTTAATGATTTATAGTGGCTATTTATTCAGCATATCAATAGTAACTCTGAATTTAATTTGTAAACAATATCATAAATATTTTTTTTCAAATATGGATAACAAATTGAAATACTCATTCTATGGATGGATGTTTGCTTTATCTATCCAATTTATATATCTTTTGTTTCTCAATGATATAAATATCTCTAATTTAACACAAAGTTTGATATTCGCATGGCTATCAATTCCTTTTCTACTTTTGTTGACTAAATTTTATATAAAAAAAATTTGGATAAGAGATGAAACTAACAGAGTCAATCTTTTGTTTTTAGGAAATCACTATAAATTAAACAATCTCGAACAAAATAGGTTGATCTCGCAGAATTATTCTATATTAAATTTTAAAAACTTTCATGAGATTGAATTTGAACTTAAACATACAGATGTTGTTATTATTAATGGTTCAGGCCCTATTACAAATGATGCGAAAAAAATTAGAGAGAAATATACAGATATTAGTATCTTAGACATTTCTGATTTTCTTGAAAAATATTTAAGAAAGGTTTACATATTTAGTGAGAATATTAATCCAGAACCTTTCGTAAGGTCTTATTCTACTTATCAATATTTTATAAAAAGAGGAATTGATTTTATTGTTTGTCTCTTTTTCATACCCATAATGTTACTTATAACTCCGCTCTTATTCATTATTATGAAAGTTCAATCTCCTGGTAATATATTCTTCAAACAGAACAGATCGAGCATCAATGGATCTACTTTCGATATGTATAAATACCGCACCATGGATCAATCATTTAACAATAAGACATCCTCATCCACAAACAATATATATTCATTTGGTAACTTCTTAAGAAAGTATAGGCTCGATGAAATTCCACAGTTATTGAATGTTCTAGCCGGAGATATGCATATTGCAGGACCTCGTGCAGAGTGGAAGAAGTATACCCTAGATTATGAGAGAGTAATACCTCACTATAATCTTAGACATACAGTTAGACCAGGAATTACTGGATGGGCTCAAGTCATGTTCAGATATGGTTTTGACTCAATTGACGCAGAGCAAAAACTTATGTATGACTTGTACTATATAAAAAATTGGTCTTTTTGGCTTGAGTTGGAGATAGGGGTGCGAACGATAATTGTAATGCTTCAAAAACAGGGGATCTGAATAGAAAGTAATTCTAATGACTTAAGCAATATGTTATCTTCTAATTGATAAATTAGAGGGTGGTCAGACAGTTGTTTGCATTAAAATGAATAAAATTTACCTATCCACTTGTATCACTCAAATTAGCCCGGGTGGCGGAATTGGTAGACGCAAGGGACTTAAAATCCCTCGAGAGCAATCTCGTGCCGGTTCGACTCCGGCCCTGGGCACATGAAATACGCTTATATAATCACTTTATTATTTGTTGTATCATCTTGTAGCAAAGTTCCAGCCCCGTCCATTGCATCACCAAGTTATAATACTCAAGTATCTAATACAGAATATGGAGAACCACCTGAAAAATATCCCAAGATATTAAAGAACTATTTAATCAAAGTAATTAAAAATTATAAAGAAGCTAAGATAGAGTTCGTCAATGAGCCAAATAAAATGAGCTTGAAGCATCTTGGAGAAGTTTATACCGGTTACAGATTATGTTTATCTGTTAATGAAAAAACAGGGGACTATTACAGGGGTTGGAAAAATCATTTTTTTATGATTAATGATAATGAAGTAGTTTTGCATCTTTATGATTCAGGCTTACTTACAATTCCTTTTGAACATTGTGTCACGCGAAATATTGAGCGCACTATGCTAGTTCAGGATATTCCAGATGAAATAGATAATATGGATTCTCTATCTACTAAAAGCGATGATACTAAAGCCCAAGCACCGACTATTGAAGAAATGGATAAAATTCAACCAAAGCTAGCATATAAGGAAAAGGATCCATATACACGCGAACCCTTAAATAAATATATCCTTTGTCTTATTAATAATAAAGAATTTACATATGTTTTTAACGAATCAAAAAAAATGTTTTATTTTTCAAATGTTAATGATAAGAAATATTATGAACCAAGTTTCAGCGAGACCTTTATAGCTGCAAAAGATAGTGATGTTATTATAAATATAAACAGAGTTTCTGGTAGTATTAAAGTACAATCAGAAACTTCTACATTGGAAGGTAATTGTGATATTTTAGACAGGACTAAATTTTAAAATATATGCTAGAAATTATAGACAAATCACTTCAAGAATCATCCGACACATTCAAGAAGACATGTATGAACGATACATTCAAGGAATCACTTAATGATGCTGCGCAGATGATTATTTCTACGTACAATTCGCAAGGAAAAGTTATGTTAGCTGGAAATGGAGGAAGTGCTGCTGATGCACAACACATCTGTGCCGAATTAGTTGGACGATTAAATTTTGATAGAAATCCACTTCCTGCAATAGCACTTACAACAAATACGTCTAACTTAACTTGTATTGCCAATGATTATGGATATGAGGATATTTTTACTAGACAATTCAATGCATTAGCACAACCTAATGATACGTTAGTTGTTTATACCACATCCGGTAAATCACCAAATGTCCTCTCTCTTCTTGAATCAGCACATACTAAGATCAAAAACATTATCGCTTTAACTGGTAAAAATACGGATCATCTTAAAGATTTTTCTAAAGTTATTATTTCAGTTAATTCTAGTTCAACCACAAAAATACAGGAAATACATGCGATCGCTGGTCATATAATATGCGAATGTGTTGAGGATAGTTTATTCAAAAAATAGTATATTTTAAATAACTACAATAATACTTAACAAACAATATAAAAATTGTAATGAATAGAAATTATAAAGCAGTTGTCTTATGTGGTGGAGAAGGATTAAGACTATGGCCTTTATCGCGTGCTAAATCTCCGAAACATCTCATTTCTCTTACGGATGGTGAAACATTTTTGCAAGAAACGCTCACTCGACTAGAAGAAACATATCCAATCCAAAATATTTATATAGTTACGAATGTTGAACACAAATATGAGATCGTAGGGCAATTATATGCAAAATATAAAGATAAGATGCCTGAGATTATTTGTGAACCTTATCCTAAAAATACTTTACCAGCAATAACTTATGCTGTAAATCATATTCATAGTCATAATAAAGACTCAGTAATTACTGTTTATCCAGCAGATCATTCAATAAAAAATGATAAGACATATAAAAAGGCTATCGATGATATTCATACTCTTGCAGAGCTGAATCACATAGTTACTGTTGGCATAAAACCTCTATACCCAAATATAAATTTCGGATACATCCATAAAAGCAGCAAGATAGATATTAGCGAAGATATAGAGGCATTTAATGTTAGGAAGTTTGTTGAAAAGCCAGATGAAAAAAACGCTGTATCTTTTTTTAAAAAAGGCTATTTGTGGAACTCTGGTATTTATGGCTTTAAATCAGAAGTCTTTCTTGAATTGCTGAAAAAATATCAGAAAAAAATATATGATCTTCTTGTTTGTGATGAAAATTATGATATCAAAGAAATTTATGATAATTTGGACCCTTTATCAATAGATGTTGGTCTTGCAGAAAAGATAGATAGTTTGGTAGTTTTAGAATCTAATATTATTTGGCAAGATCTAGGAGAATGGAATTCTATATTAGAGTCTTTTAAATCATCTTCTGGAAATGCTCTCAAAGGAGATTTATTCTGCGATGACGTTGAAAACTCATTGGTCTGGAATTACAGTAGTTATTCTTTAATTTCAGGAGTAAAAGATCTTATAATAGTAAATACACAGGACTCATTGCTCATTATTCATAAAGATAAGGTCCACAGGCTTAAAGATCTTCTTAGTGAAATAAGACAAACTAAACCACAAATTATTGAAGAATCTAATACTACTCACCGCCCTTGGGGTTATTTTATTGTAATTAAAGAGTCAGCTGATTATAAAATAAAAAAAATATTTGTTAGACCCGAACAAAAATTAAGCCTCCAAACACATCAATACAGAAGTGAACATTGGGTTGTAATATCTGGTGAAGCAACAGTGATAAATGGTGATAAAAAACTTATCCTAAAAACTAATGAATCAACATATATTCCTAGAGGCACTAAACACAGACTTGAGAATAATTGTAGCAAAGACCTCGAGATAATCGAAATCCAATCAGGCTCATACCTCGGAGAAGACGATATTGTGAGAATTTCAGATATATACGATAGGAAATAAAAGTTTGTATAATTTCTTTAAAAATGTCATAAATAATTATTCTTTGATTTACGAATTGTCAAAAAGAGAATTTCTAAACAAATATAAAGGCTCTGTTTTAGGAAAACTATGGAGCATATTACAGCCAATCATTATGCTATTAATATATAGTATAGTTTTTATAGTAATTCTAAAATCAAAGTGGGGCCTAACTGAATCTTCAGAAGATTTTGTTTTATTATTATTCCTCGGTCTTATTATTCATAAGATGATTGCTGATGTTCTTACGGATGGACCGCTTCTAATAATAAATAATACAAATTATGTTAAAAAAATTATCTTCCCTGTTGAAATACTCTCAATTGTCCATCTAATTGTATCTACGCTTCAAGCATGTATATCCATAATTATCTGGTTATGCGCCTACTATTACTTACACGGCTCAATCAATTTGAATTCATTTTATATTTTTACAATTTATGTTTGTTATCTCCCATTTTTGCTAGGGCTCTCTCTTATTATATCCTCTCTAGGTGTATTTTTCCGTGATATTCATCAAGTTTCAACTTTGATAAGTACAGCTCTTTTATTTTTGACACCTATTTTTTATTCATTAAATTCTGCTCCAAGTCTACTTCAGAATATTCTATCCATTAATCCTCTCACATTTATAGTCGAACAAAGTAGGCTTGCTATGTTTTATAATCTTGATCTTTCAATAAATTTATTAGCTAATTACTTTGTTGGAAGTTTTATTTTTTTACTGCTTTCAATTTTATTTTATAAACGTCTTCAACCAAAATTCGCTGATATGCTATGAAAAAAGAATTGATAAAGGTTAAAAATATTTCTAAAGATTATTTTGTTTATAAAAATAGTCTTCAGACTACAATTTCTGCTTTGCTACCTAAATTGAATAGAGATCATGAAAAAATTACAGTATTAGATGATATTAATTTTAATATAGGTTCTGGACAGAGTATTGGTTTAATAGGTAAGAATGGAAGTGGCAAAAGTACACTATTACAAATACTTGCAGGTATAGTTGAACCATCAAGAGGTAAGTGCGATATAAATGGTAACGTATCTGCTATGCTCGAACTTGGAAGCGGATTTAATCTAAACTTTTCAGGTAGAGAAAATATTATATTAAACGGACTTTTGCTTGGTCTCAAAAAATCTGAAATTATCTCAAAATTTGATGAAATTATTAAATTTGCTGATATTGGCTCTGCCATTGATCAACCAGTAAAAACATATTCATCAGGAATGATTGTAAGACTAGCATTTGCAGTACAAGTTATAAATAAGCCTGAAATACTTATTATTGATGAGGCATTAAGTGTTGGTGACTTTTTTTTTCAACAAAAATGCTTTAAGTTCATAAGAGAACTTATAAGTAATGGAACAACATTATTATTGGTTTCTCATGATTTGGGCATGATTCAGAATTTTTGTACTGAAACGATTCTTTTAGATAAAGGAAAATTAATTGCATTTGATCATACCGAGAAAGTAATTTCACAATACCTAAGTATCAATGAATCTGATCAAAGAAGTACAACTATTACAAAAGAGACATCTAGTATGAATAACTTGCATGGGGAAATAAAATCCATTAGACCTCTAAATTCAGATAGTCATATCTATCTAATTGGAGATGATTATCGATTGGAAACTCAACTTAAATTATTTAAGAATAAGAAATATAATTTTACTATTGTAATTAAGAATATCTATGGTGAATTAATTACATCATTTACCACTGGAAGCTCTGATGATAAATTATTTGCTCCACACAAAAATCTTATAGTAAAATTAGTATTTGATATTTCATTAACGATAGAAGGCGGAATGTATTCCATTGATTGTTATTTGGGTGAGGAGAGAGCTAACATGCAAGCTATTAATATAGATAAAATGTCTCCTGCTCCGATACAAGTATTCTGGGACTATGAGAATAATACCCCTCCATTTGCAGGTAAGGTTGGATTACCAGTTAAGAAAAGTATTTCAATAGTGGATGATGATGAGTAACCTCCTAGATACATTTGTTGTTGTATCCAATAGCGATATTAAATTAGCCCGCTATTTAATAAGAAGTCATATTGAATATTTTAAAATTACGGGAAATTTGCATGTTATCTTCTTTGAAAAGGACCGTAAAGCTGCATCAATAATTGAATCTGAATACTCTAATATCAAAATACATTATGTTAATTCTAATAATTTCAACGAATACAGACATCAAATGTACCTCAAGTTACAATGTCATAAATTTACTGATAGTGAATGGATTATGATTTTAGATGCAGATAATTTATTGATCAATCCAATATGTTTATCTGATTTGAATCTTAAAAAGCCACAATGGAATTATGCTCCATGGGATGGTGTTACCTCTAAATGGAAAGAGGATACTGCCAATTTCATAAATACAAATATTGATTTTAACTTTATGTCTTGTCCACCGTTTTTTTTAAAGAGATCAATTTTAGAGCAAATTAATAAAGATCTTCCTGTTAAAAAAATCTTAGATGGAAACAGTCATATAAGCGAATTTGTCCTCTATGGCGCCTACGCATATAGTAATTTTCATGATTCATATACTTGGGTTAATAGTCACGAAAATCAAGAGACTATTTTTAAACTCATTAATCAAATACCACCAAATTATATAGATCTTAATAATAGTGTTAATTTTAAAGAAGTGATGGACACAGGCATAGATTACAAGGGCGTTGTTTTTTGGTCACATTGGGATGAAGCAGAATCTAAAATGAGTAATTTTTTGACTGATTCTCTTAACCATAACAGAATTCCTTACGATGATAAAATAGTCAATAATGAGATATTTTTAGAAATAGATTTAGAGGAGTTGATCAACTCTGGCTTAGAGGGAGTTAAAGGAATATATGATGATAATTGGATTAAAAGCAATCTATATCTAGATGTTTTATCTAAAAAAACAGGTCTATTAAAATTGATGTTTTCTCGTACATCTAAGAATCTTTGTCTCGTAGCACAAACCCTGGAGCGTAATAATGACAAATATATCTTAAAAGAAGAATCTGTAATTTACCCGAGTGGGTTATTTAGTCTCGAATTACCGATAGTAGCTAATAAGTCTAACTTAATTTCATTGAGTTTCCGAACAAACTACGATACCTCTGTCGTTAAGAATGGCAAGCAGCTTTATGCAAACTTTTACCGTTGCTATTTTGAAGAAAAGCATATAGCTAATGAACTCAAAATTAATCTAACATTGGTTCCCGTTGAAATGGCCAGAGATCGCCTAATACAAGCAAAAAATGATCATAAGTATAGAAATGAATTTATAAATGAAGATGCTCCTCAGCTTATAGATAGATATGACTATCTGATAGATAGAAATGACTATCTGATACAGAAAATACAAGACTTTAAGACAATGGCACATGAGTTGGAATGCTACAAAGTAACTTTTGGAGATATAAACACTAAAGGAAAATTCAAGTCAAAAAATTCATCGCAATTTTTTAATCAGCTTTCATCTAGAATATATACTATTTTTAGACCAAGACTTGGTGTCTTGAATCAATATAATCCAAGCAGCTTAGATAATCTGAAAACAATTGAACCTAAAAAACTAAATTCTTATCCACTAATATCTCTAGTAACACCATCATATAATCAAGGTGATTATATTGAACGAGCAATTAAAAGTGTCGTCGATCAAAATTATCCGAACTTAGAATATTTCATTCAAGATAATCAATCGCTGGATAAGACTGGCGAAATATTGAAAAAGTATAAACCTAAGCTAACAGGTTATGAGCAATGTAAAGATTCTGGACAATCAAATGCCATAAATAGGGCATTCTCTAAATGTTCTGGTGAAATCATGGGGTGGTTGAATTCTGATGATGAACACCTAGACGGCACACTCTCATTTATAGCAGGTTTTTTTCAAGATAATCCAAATGTAGATGTTGTTTATGGCAATAGAATTATGATAAACCAAAAAGGTAATCATATCGGTAGATGGGTTTGCCCAAATCATGATAATAAAACAATGTACTATGCTGATTTTATTCCACAAGAAACTATGTTCTGGAGAAAATCCTTGTGGGACAAGGTAGGCTCTAGACTTGATGAATCACTGTCTTTTGCTATGGACTGGGATTTAATTTTAAGATTTCAGAAAAGCGGAGCAAACATAAAACATGTAAATAGATTTTTGGGACTGTTTAGAGTCCATGAAGAACAAAAAACTATGAAAAATATATCTGATATTGGCGCTAAAGAGATGACGACATTAAGAAAAAAATATTTACCTAGTAACGCAGATATCAGCCGTTTCTCAATTAGAAAAAATACCTCAAAATATGTTATGATGTCAGTATTATTCGACATAATAACTAGAATTAGAATAAAACTAGGTTTAGAGGTATGAGACATTTATACATAGTTATATTAGTCTGTTTTGTCATTGCGGGATGTCAAAGTAACACTTTTGACGGCATTCAAAGAACCTATCATGATAATGGTGAGATTAAATCCTCAACCATTATGAGAAATGGGATATTGCATGGACCTTCAGTTCATTATTATCCTAATGGCAACATTAAATTTGAAAGTACGTATCACAGAGGTGTTTTAAACGGTACTTCTAAGCATTATTTTGAAAATGGTAATCTTAAATCAGAAGCTACGTATGAATTCGGCTTATTAAATGGTGATGCACATGAATATTATTCTGATGGAAATATTAAATCAACTGTGCAATTCATAAATGGCTCTGTAAATAAGAGATAAGGAATTACCTTATAATTAAAGAGCAAATATTTACATTTTAATATAGAATATACGCTATTATATGGCTTTCACAGTTACATTACTTTTTTTTATATTCTCGTGGCTTCTTGGATTAAGTTTTTTATCTTTATTCACTCTCGATATCAATAGCCGCGAAAAGCACTTAATAGCTCCTACAGTTGGCTTCTGTATAAGCACTCTAATAGTTTATTTCTTGAATATAAGTGATTTACCTATTGATTTATTCTCAAGACAATTATTAATTGCTCAAATCATTTTTATTCTCATTGTTTTAATACTTAAAAAACCTTCCCTTGTTATTGATATAACAAAACCAGCTCTAATAATACTTACTATTTCTCTTGTAATAGTTGGTTATCCTATGATGATTTATGGCTTTGATTGGATTAGCTATGCAAATGATGATATGGCCAACTATGTTCTTGGTGCGGAGAGAATTCAGCAAAATGGATTTTTTGCCATTCCAAATTTTGAGGAACTCGTTAATGGCGGGGACAGAAACCAGCATTTTTGGTTTATGCATGCTGTCTTAGGACATCGTGTTGGCAGTGAAATTCTTCTTGCATACTTTTCAAGTATCACATCATTGAATGGACACCAAGCTTTCATGCCTTTGATTATAATGTTGCATTTATGTCTTATAAGCTCTGTAGGAGCATTAGTATCAAATATGGCATCGTCTAAAAATACTACTTTGATCGCTATGGCTCTCGTAGGCATATCACCACTTGTTCTTATGGGAGCTCTTTATCAATTAATTGCGCAAGTTGGTGGTCTTGCAATCCTAGTTTGTTCTTTGGTTCTGCTTCTAAGAGATCAATCAAAATATAATTTCACGCAAAGAGTAATAAAAAATATCCCTCTCGCAATAGTACTTATTACTTTTGTCATCTACTATACAGAAATAATTCCATTTCTTGGAGCTATATGGATTTTATATCTCATCCATGAATACAGATATAATAAAGCTAATTATAAATCCACACTAATAAATGCGCTGATTCTTATAATAATAGCTTTGCTGGTATTACAAGAGAGCTTTTTCAGATATGCATTATTTCTATGGGCACAGCTTGGACAATATATAGTTGATACTCCTCCAGTAGTTAATAGATTTGAGTTTGCACCCAATCCTGATGTTATAGTATTCCCTTATTATCTCATACCAAGTGGTCTAGCTAATATATGGGGCTTATTACCAATCACATATTCATTCGGGGGACTTATTGCAGAACATATGATTGTGAATTTTCTGATATTTATTGCAATAATTAATTTCTATTTTTTCTTCCGATATGTTCTTCCGCATATATTCAAGAGGAACTTTCCAGCTTTTGCATCTACACTAATCATGCTATTCATTTTTTCTATACTTTTTATAAAGCAGAAAGATTTCCCTTTGTTTAAATTAGCTATGTTTATGCAGCCATTTATATTTGCATGCGTTGCTATCTACATTGCAAATAAGCTGTCTACGTTTAACTACAAAGTCAAAGGCTTTCTCATGTTCAATATATTTTGCATGATTTCATCAGGTCTATACTATAGTTTGAAGAGCACAGACTATGGATATGGTGGTCTAAATGAAATTCCATCTGGTTCTGAGCTTCGAGTAAATCAGCAGTTTAAAGAATTAACAGAAAAGCCATACTTCAGGAATTGTTCTAAGCATCTTATATCTGATACAAGTAACGTTGTCCTAGCAAAATATCAAAGCCTTTATATTGATGGTGAAACAAGAGTATTTTTTCCAAGTAGAGACTATTTCGGTAATGTATCGAACGCAGATAAGGTTTTTACTAGATTTAATTCACCTGATGAACTTAGCGAAGATACATCACTAGCTATGACTCTTATGGATACAACACTAATAGATGGTGTTATAGCTTATGAAAATTTGAGAGATGAAATATATACTACGTATAATTATTATTTTGATTATGTGTCTAATAATTTTAAAGAAAGCGATAAGTGGTTTGACGATGACAACATAATTAGCAATAAATTTGTTTTTCGAAATGATATTAAAGAGCTAATTAATTCTACATGCTATATCATGACCAATAATAAACAAGATACCTTCAATACCTTACATACAGCATATGACAGTGATTTTTTTTCTATAGTAGAGAAACCGATAAACAAACTATTGTTTGTTCATTCAAAAGCAGGAGAACATTATTACGGCCCAAGAAATGCTGTTGCTTTTACACAACTTGAACCTGACCCTATGCTAGAAACTGGAACTATGTCAGCTTATGGTCAAGATCTTCTATTCCTAAGCCTTAATCCACAAAAAAATGCAAGAATAATTTTTGAAGCATCATCATCTGTAATAAAACAACATGATAGTAAACTTCCTTCGGGTATAATCAATAATCAAAAATTATCATTCAAGGGGCGTGGCTCTGCAAGAATTCTGACAGATCCAATTGAACCATTCCAAGTGGATGGCGTTGATTTTTTCCATCTCCACTTTGATCGTGAACCTAAACAGTTCCCAATCAATAGAACCTTTCTAATGAATTTATATGGTCGAGATATTAATTCTGATTATCGAGAAGTTAATATATTTTCAAAAAATATTACACTAGCTTATGATGATTATTTAGAAAATATTAAAAGACCAACTCTGCTCTCTGATATTACTAATGATATAAGGAATCCAAATCTTTTTTATTCTGGAATATATGAAGATGGTTGGATTTCTGAGCACATAGAGTTTTTTCTAGAAAAACCATCTGCTGATGATTACAATTTTGTTTTATCAGGTATGATTCCTTTCATCGATAATAAGAATTTTACTACTACAATGACAATCCTGATTAATGACGAGATATTTCATAAAGAGACTATTGGTCTTGGACGCTATAGTTTAAATAAAAAGGTCGATATAGATAATCCTGTAAATATAGAGATATTATTTGACAATTATCAAATTCTCCGGCATCCAGACAATAGACCAGTTGTAATGTATATGAATCAAATCGGATTTGTACAATAATGAGAATCAGTGTATTTTCTATAAAGTGATTACAGATAAGTTAATATCAATAGTTGTGCCAGTCTTTAATGAGGAGAATAATATTCAGCCATTTTTAGATCGTCTATTACCTACACTTGATAAAATTACAACTAAATACGAAATAATATTCTGTTTAGATCCATGTACTGACGATACTCAGAGTGTTATTGAAAATAATATTAAAAAAAATAACAATATTAAATTACTTGTGATGTCTCGAAGATTTGGACAACCTGCGGCAACTCAAGCAGGTATTCAAAATTGTAAGGGAGATTACTGTGTTGTAATTGATGTAGACTTGCAAGATCCTCCCGAACTGATTGAGGAAATGTCAAAACAAGCATTAAGTGGTTTTGATGTTGTTTTGGCTAAAAGGAAATCTAGAAAAGGGGAGACGCTAATGAAAAGAGCTATAGCCAGATTAGGCTACTATTTTATTAGAAAGTTAAGTGATGTTCCTATTCCTGAAAATACTGGTGACTTTAGAATGATTTCAAGAAGGGTAATAAATCAACTTACCGATCTTCAGGAAAAACATGGATTTCTGAGAGGACTTGTTGCTTACGTTGGTTTTGAACAGACATTTGTCATGTATGACAGGGATGCAAGACATGCTGATAACGGTAAATATAGTAGATTAACAGGTTCAATCAAGATTGGTCTCAATGGCTTAATTGGGTTTAGTACAAAACCACTTTTTATTATGGCGCTATTTGGTTTTTTATTAGCTTTGTTTAGTTTCTTGATAGGTATGTTCTACTTCTTATCAAAAATATTAGGTGCCGATATCACACCTGGTCTACCAACCACTGTAATATTGATTACATTTTTTTCTGGCGTTCAACTACTGGGATTAGGCTTGATTGGTGAATATATAGGTAGAATTTATGATGAAGTAAAAAGAAGACCTATGTATATAATAGATAAAAAAATTGGTTTTGAAAAAGAATAATGTTTGCAATTAATAAACTTCTGTCAAATGTATTTAACTATATCAGTAATAATCTTAATACTATTATTAAATTTGGTACAATGGGCATCCTGACTACGCTAGTATATCTTTTATTTATATACATTTTTTATGATTTATTATTATTAGACTATAAGGTATCAATATCATTGGCTTATATCATCGGAGTTATTTTTCAATTTATAAGTAACCAAACTTTCACATTTCAAGTAAAAAAAATCAGCTTTGTCCATGTAAAAAAATATTCTTTTTTGCCTGTGATAAATTATGTCCATACACTATTCACTAGCCTAATCATCGTTGGTCAACTGAATTATACACCTTATATCTCCGCTATTTTATCTACCATAATTTCTGCGATTATAAGCTTCCTTTACTTTAAACATTTTGTGTTTCAAGAAGCAAGTGAGTAAAAAGTGAAAAAAATTGGCATATCTGTTATAGGGACAGGCAATATTGGATTTAAGCGAGCTAGATCACTGCCAGATCAGTGTGAATTAATTAGTTGCTATGATATTGACGCAAATCAAAGAAAAAAGTTTTCAATTGAGTTCAACTGTCATGCCGCTAATAGCATAGAAGAGTTATTAAGTGACAGCAATGTGTCTGCAGTAATAGTATCGACTCTTCATGACTCATTATCAAAAATCACAGTCCAAGCTCTCTTATCTGGCAAACATGTTTTAGTAGAGAAACCTGCAGGCTTAGACTCTTTAGAAATTAAAAAAATTATAAACATTCAAAAAGAAGTTAATAAAGTTGTTATGGTGGGTTTTAATCATCGATATCACCCATCTATTATTAAAGCACGAGAGATAATTTCCAGCGGCAAACTTGGTGAATTGATGTTTATACGTGGAAGATATGGTCACGGTGGAAGAGTAGGGTATGATAAAGAGTGGAGATCATTGCCCGAAAAAGGTGGAGGTGAACTTCTTGATCAAGGACCACATCTGATAGATATTTCAAGATTAATTTTGGGAGACTTTGTTGAACAATCTGGATTTATTCATACATATTTTTGGGATATGACCGTGGATGATAATGCTTTTATGATTCTAAAAACAAAAGAAGAAAAGTGCGCTTTTCTTCATGTTAGTTGCACAGAATGGAAAAACATGTTCTCTATGGAAATATATGGGAAAGATGGAAAGTTAGATTTGAAAGGATTAGGTGGCAGCTATGGCATAGAGGAAATTATTCATTATGAAATGCAACCAGAAATGGGACCTCCACCAAGTAAAAAATGGGTTTTTGATGAAAAAGACAGCTCATGGGAAAAAGAATTGAATAATTTTGTGTATAATATCCAAAACAATGATACAAGTTCAAAAAGTCTAGAGGATGCGCTCGCCGTACATAATATTATAGAGAGTCTTAAAAAAAATACTAATTATGATCATCACTAGAAGCCCATTAAGAATATCCTTAGGTGGAGGCGGAACTGATCTTCCATCATATTACGAAAAACATGAGGGTTTTCTTATTGCAGGTGCAATCAATAAATATGTATATGTAAATGCAATGAGACCTTTTAAAGAAGGGATTTATTTAAAATATTCTGATTTAGAGTACGCCAAAGAATCTAAAGATATAAAACATAATATTATTCGCGAAACCCTTCTTCATCTTAACCTTACTTCTCCTAGAATTGAATTAACTACTCTCGCAGATATTCCATCTGGTACTGGGTTGGGGTCTTCTGGAAGTTTCACAACAGCATTAGTAAGAACAATATTTGCATACAATCAACAACATGTAACCCAAACAGATATTGCTGAGATTGCATGTGAAATTGAGATAGGTAAACTGAAAGAACCTATTGGTAAGCAAGATCAATACATTGCAGCTTTCGGTGGCTTGACAGGATTTACATTTCATAGAGATGGTTCTGTCTCAGCTGAAGCCATAAGTCTTTCTCGTGATACCATTTATTCTCTTGAAGATAATCTCTTACTTTTTTTTACTGGTTATTCAAGATCAGCTAGCTCTATATTAAAAGAACAAAAACAAAAAACTAACAATAATGATAAAAATATGATTGAGAGTCTTCATGTCGCAAAAGAACTCGGTTATAGAAGTAAAGATGCACTAGAGGCAGGAAACCTTCAATTATTTGGCAAAATTATGCACGAGCATTGGATGAATAAACAAAAGAGAACGACGTCCATGACAAATGACAACATATCTAAGTGGTATAATGATGCAATTCAAAATGGAGCTATCGGCGGAAAACTTGTTGGTGCAGGTGGTGGAGGATTTTTAATGTTTCTGGCAAATGATAAAACTAAACTAAGAGCTTGTATGAAATCAAATGGATTGGAAGAGGTAAGATTTAGATTTGATTATCAAGGAACTAAAGTCATTTTTGACTCCTAATATTTATGTATCCAATTGTCATTCTAGCTGGTGGACTTGCCAAAAGAATTAGGCCACTTACAGACAAAATTCCAAAGGCAATGATAAACATAAATAGTAAACCATTTATTTATTGGCTTTTGAGATATTATATCAATCAAGGCATTAATACGTATCATATTCTACTTGGATACAAGGGTGAAATGATTCAGAAATATTTGTTATCTATTAAAAATCTTAATGTAAGCATTGATTATCATTATGATGGAAAAGAATTAAAAGGTACAGGTGGAGCATTACTAAAATCATGTTCATCACTACCAGATAAGTTCTTGCTACTATACGGTGATACGTTGTTGACAATAAATATATCTGAGTTTATTAAATTCTCTTTAGACCATGACCTTAACAACGTAATGACTATTTTTGAAAATAAAGATAAATGGGATAATAGTAACGTAACTCTTCTCGGTAAAAATATGATTGATTATAGCAAGAATTCTCAGAATAATAGGGATTATATCGACTATGGAATATCAATTATTGATAAGCAAATGTTCACTGATTTTTGTCGTCAGGATATATTTGATATGTCGTCATATTTTGCTTATCTTTCAGAAGAAAAGGCTCTTTATGGGTATAAAGTATCTAAAAGATTTTATGAAATTGGATCATTTCAGGGACTTAAAGATACTGAGAAATATGTAAAAGATAATCTAAGTTTATTTGAATAACCATCTATTATTTACCAAGTATTCAATAGTTTTTATTACCCCTTGCTCAATATCTACTTTAGGGCTCCAGCCTGTATCACTTATTTTAGAGGTATCCAAATGTATGTAAGGATTATCTCCGACCCATCCTCTCTTCGTTCCCGAATATATTAGATCAGGCTTTAATCCTAGATATTGTGTAATCCATCTGACGGAGTCATTCACTTCACAATAACCATCATAACCCAGATTTATAATATTACATTTATCTTTAAAATAATTAATCGATTTATCTATCCCTAGAATGCAGTCATCAATGTATAAATAAGATTTTTTTTGGTGTCCATCACCAAGAATATTAAGCTCATTTGGATTTTGTTGAAGTTTTTGATAAAAATCGTAGATATGACCATGTTGATATCTTTCTCCAATTATGGAGACAAACCTAAATATCCAAGATTGCATATCATAACCCTCGCAATAAGAGGATATCAATCCTTCACATGCAACTTTAGAAGTTGCATACAGGGAGGTTTGAATCGGGAAAGATGCATTTTCTGGTGTAGGAATTGTCGCATGATCGCCATAAACAGAACCAGTAGATGAAAAGATTATTTTTTTAACTTTATTAGATTTCATTGCTTCTAGAATATTAGAAGTTACAATTATGTTCTGATCAATATCTTTTCTTGGATGATCGAGTCCAAATCTCACATCTGCATTTGCAGAAAAGTGGTAAACGATAGAAACATCCTTAAAAAAGCTTTGTATCGCATGGTAATTAGTCAAATCTTCATTAATAAAAGTGAATTTTGAATTATTTTTTAAAGTGCTCATGAAATTTTTTTGACCAGTTGAGAGATTATCGATTCCAATTAATTCATAATTATTATTAATGAGGAAGTCACACATATGACTTCCGATAAATCCAGCACAACCTGTAACAAGAGCTTTTTTATTCTTCATTTCTTCTTAAAGTCCATTTATTTAAATTAATTGATATATTCGAGTTTTGATAACTATCAATATTATCTCTCACATGAATAAACTTACCTGAAAGTATTTCATAATTGTTTATCAATAAATTACTGATGAATCCAACAGTTTCGCTAATTGGTACATATGTCTTTACATATGCGCCTGATTCTTCAACTTTCTTCAACATCTTTGTTTTCATAGCTCCTGGTGCTATAGAATAAAAAGTAATTCTTTTATGATCAGATAATTCTGCAGCTAGATTTTCAACTGCTCTCACTACCGCAGTTTTAGATAATGAGTATGAAAAGAAATCTGGATAAGCATATGCAGAGCCACCGCCTGCTAAGAAAACATGTTTAGATATAATTTTCTTATCTATGATATTCTGACAAATAATCTTACAAATTCTTAAATTGCTAATGACATTGACATTAAAAGTATTTGTCCATGTAGATAAATCATTATCTAATATCCCTTTATTATCACCAAGTACAGCCGCACAATAGACGCATGAGACTGAATCATAATTCCCAAATGGAATTTTACTTAAGTTAGATTCAATTTCTATATAGTTGGAGATATCCTCTTGAATTGTAAAACATTTTGCTTTACTTGCATCAATTGCTCTTGCAGTATCATGAACATTGCTTGATTTTGATATGCATACTATATCATAACCGCTCTTCGACATTTCAATAGACACTTCACGACCTAATCCATCGCCTGCTCCAGTAACCAAGAGTAATTTAGAATTATTCATGTAGATATGAGTTTCCTTGTATTTTCAAGTCAAAATATAATGTATCACATCATGACAAAATGTTATACAATTGATGTTTAATGAAAACTAAGTCAGCCAAAGTAATTGAAAAGCCTAATAGATTCAGCGAAAGCTTTTTAAGCGAATCAATAAAAATTATTAATAAAATTGATCATGACTCAATAGAAAATGTCGCTAAATTACTTTCAGTTGTCAAGCGTGAAAAAGGTCGCATATTTTTTATTGGTGTTGGTGGGAGTGCCGGTAATTGCTCGCATGCAGTAAACGATTTTAGAAAGATTGTAGAGATTGAATCATATGCACCCACAGATAATGTCTCAGAGCTTACTGCAAGAACTAACGATGAGGGTTGGTCATCAGTATTTAGGCCATGGCTTAAGTTAAGCCGTCTATCTGAAAAAGACATGCTGTTCGTTTTTTCTGTAGGTGGCGGTAATCTTGAGAAGAATATAAGCCCAAATTTAGTTGAAGCTTTAAAGTTTGGAAAAGAAGTTGGATGTAAAATATGTGGTGTCGTAGGAAAAGATGGTGGATACACAGCAAAGGTAGCTGACCAATGCATATTAATACCAGTTGTAAATGAGAAAAACATTACTCCTCACTCTGAAGCATTTCAAGCAGTAATATGGCATTTACTTGTGTCACATCCTCTTCTCAAAGAGAATGAAACTAAATGGGAATCATCAGTTTGAGTGGCGTGGAAATTAAACTACCCTCAAATAGATCATTCGGTTTAGTTTTTGCATTAATATTCTTTATAATTGCTATTTTCATATTGGCTTTCAAGAAAGCTGAAATCTATTATTTATATACAGAGTCAGCAGCATTTGACATAGGAAACGAAAATCTTTTTTTAATTTTTTTAGGGACTACATTTCTATTAGCTTCTCTATTATTTTTCATTACAGCCGTGATATTTCCAAAAAGACTTCATTTACTAAATTATATTTGGTACAAGTTTGGGATATTATTAGGAAAGGTAATTAGCCCTATTGTGCTATTTATATTATTTTATATTCTAATAACACCGATTTCTTTATTTTTAAAAATCATAGGCAGAGATGAGTTGAGATTAATGAGGAATCCTATCGATACATATTGGATCAAAAGGGAATCTAAAAAAATATTCTCGTTCAAGAACCAGTTTTAAAATGAACTTTCTAGCTGAACTAGTATTATTTCTTAAAGTTAGAAGAAAGCTATGGTTATTGCCGATTGTTTTGATAATGGTAATTCTGGGTTTCCTTTTGTTGGTTGCCGAGGGTTCTGTAATCGCTCCATTCATATATACTGTATTTTAGGATATGAATATCTTAGGAATATCGGCGTACTATCATGATAGTGCTGCATGTTTGGTTCGCAATGGCTCTATAGAGTGCTGCTTACAAGAAGAACGTCTATCGCGTCTAAAATTTGATAACAGATTTCCTCGAAGATCAATTCGATATTGTCTTAAATATGCAGACTTAAACTACAAAGATATAGACTATATAGTCTTTTATGACAAGCCATTTCTAAAATTTGAGAGACTCCTTGAAACATATCTAGCTTATGCACCCTCTGGATTTAAAAGCTTTTGCACATCTATGCCAATTTGGTTAAAAAATAAATTATTTCAAAAAAGAATAATAATTAATGAGCTTAATGAAATCTTTGATCATGAGATTGAAAGCAAGAAAATTTTATTTTCAGAGCATCATTTAAGCCATGCTGCAAGTGCATTTTTTCCATCACCTTTTACTGAGTCTTCCATACTTACAATGGACGGTGTAGGTGAGTGGGTTACATCATCCATATCAATAGGAAATAATAATAATATTGAACTCTTAGATGAAATAAATTTTCCACACTCTCTAGGTTTATTATATTCAGCTTTTACATATTTTTGTGGGTTTAAGGTTAACTCTGGTGAATATAAGTTGATGGGATTAGCACCTTATGGAAAGCCCAAGTATGTATCTCTGATAAGAGACAATATAGTTGATATTAAGCATGATGGGTCCTTTCATCTTAATATGTCATATTTCAATTACTGTACTGGACTAACGATGACAAGCGAAAAGTTTCATAAATTATTTAATAAAAAACCCAGACTCGTAAGCGACAGTATCACACAGAAAGATATGGACATTGCCGCATCAATTCAAAACATTACAGAAGAAATTTTAGTTAAAATCGCTAAAAATATAAAAAAAAACTATCAACAAAAAAACCTTTGTCTAGCGGGAGGCGTTGCACTCAATTGTGTTGCAAACGGGATTATATCTAAAGAAGATATATTTGATAAAATATGGGTACAACCTGCGCCTGGAGATGCTGGAGGGGCATTGGGGTCAGCACTTGCAGTTCACCATATGTTCGTAAATAAAAAAAGAAATATAAACAGATTTGATTCTATGCAGGGTTCATATCTTGGTCCAGCTTACACTCAAGAAAAAATTATAGAGAATCTTGATTCACATAAAATTATATATTCGAAATTTGATAAAGATAAACTTATAGACACAACAGCTAAGTTAATCGCTGATGGAAATATTATTGGATGGATGCAAGGTAAGATGGAATTCGGTCCAAGAGCCCTAGGTAATAGAAGTATACTAGCAGACCCACGTTCCAAAAATATGCAAAAGAAGCTAAATATGAAAGTAAAATTCAGAGAATCATTTCGACCTTTTGCTCCATGCATACTCAGTGAGTATGTTGAAGAGTGGTTTGACCTAACTGAAAAAAGTCCATATATGTCATTTGTAGCTAAGATTAAAGATAAACATAAGAGTTATAAACAATCAAAATTAAACGGATTGGATAGAGTAAATGAAATAAGATCATCAGTGCCTGCAATTACTCACATTGATTTTAGTGCTAGAATTCAAACTGTTGATAAAATAACAAATCCATTATTTTATAGCTTAATAGATAGATTTAGAGATTTAACAGGCTGTCCATTATTAATTAATACATCTTTTAACATTCGAGGGGAACCAATTGTTTGTAGCCCTAAAGATGCAATTAATTGTTTTTTAAATACCGATATTGATGTTCTAATAATTGACAACTTCATAGCATATAAAAAAAATCAAATATATAAGAAAGATCTTACCTACAAGGATAGTTATGAGCTGGATTAAAAAATTTATATCTTCATTTGTTTTGATTTCTATTTCAATTATTTTTGGTTTCCTATTTATCGAAGCTGCATACAGATTAGTTTCTGACAACACAGAAAAGCAGAAATACTTTCAACGAACGATGCTTTTTGAGGCAGGAAAAAATTTCATCAACAAAGATGATATATTTAGATATTTTCCAAATAAGAAAATTAAATCTGTTGCTATATATACAAATCTTGAACAAAACGAAGGTGTAAAGGAATATGATTATTATATTCAAACTAATAATCTTGGTTTAGTCATGAAAAATAATGTTTATCAGAGGGAAACAATACACTTATTTATTGGTAACTCATTTACTGAAGGGCAGGGAGCAACCCCCTGGTTTTACGGACTTGAGAATAATTGGAAGAATGTTTATGAAAAACCTGTTAACGGCGGAATATTAGGTACTGGACCAATGCAATGGCTAGATTTAACTAAACAAATCGAATCTGAGATAAAGCCTAAGATAAACACTATAACTATTTTATTATTGCTACCTGATTTATATCGACCTAAATGGAATTTTAGTGAACAGAGGATGTTGGACTGTTTATACAACGCTGTTTGTTCATATAGTAGAGAGTTTCAAGGTTATAAATTTGGAGATAAAAAGGATGATGAGATAATTTCGGATGTTTTACATGCCAATAACACCTTGGATGTAAGATATCCAACAAAGCCATTAACTATAAATAATTTTTCTGATCTTTTGATATATCTGAAATCAAAATCACAAGTCGTTAATAAGATTGATAATATGTTCTATCAAAGACAGCAACTCCAAAATAATCAGATTATTAAGGATAACTTAAAGGCATTGTCTGAATTGATATTAATGTCTAGTAAGACTAATTTAATACTCATAAACACAAAGGATCAAGCTGATGTTCCAATGAGTGATATAGTAGAAAATACTTTTCTTGGTAAAATATTCAACAGTTGGGCTAGTAGACTCAACTTGAGTTATAATACTTGCGACATACCAAAGGAATATTTCCATACGTACGATGGTCATCCTAATGAATTAGGATACAAATATTTAAAAAATTGTGTTACTGGTATAATTAATTTATAAATATAACAACTGATAACAAAATGAATAAGTGTGTTTTTCTGGATAGAGATGGGATCATTAACGAATCCTTGGTGGCTGATGGAAGACCAATAGCACCTGGAAAATTATCTGATTTGGTACTAGTAGAAGATATCGAAGGACCTCTTAGAGCATTGAAAGATCTTGGATATTATCTGATCATAATTACAAATCAACCTGATGTCGCAAGAAAGAAAATTGAAAAACAAGCTGTTTTAGATATTAATAATCATATTTCACAAATGATACCTATCGACGACATATTTGTCTGCTTCCATGATAATAACGATATGTGTGACTGCAGAAAACCTAAGCCTGGTAACATATTCAGAGCACAAGAAAAATATAAAATCGAGCTGTCTGAAAGTTATATGATTGGTGATAGAAAGAATGATATTTTAGCTGGTAAAGCTGCAAATCTTAAAACGATATTTGTCGATTACAACTATAATGAGAAAAAACCAGATGATTATGATTATCTGGCATATTCACCAGCAGAAGCAATGAACATCATTCTTAATTTACAAAGAGATGTTAAATAATATTTTATCCAATAAGGTTCTTCCACATGTAATTTTATTTTTTATTCCACTTAATTTTATTGATCGAGATTACTCAAATTATGTGATTATATTTATATTATTACTTTCCTCTTTATTGATAGTATCTAAAGATAAGTTTGAGAAAGCTAATAAGATATTTATATATTTATCAATTCTTTTTGTCATTTCAGCGCTGGTAATTAATTTTATTCATAATGACAATATCAGCTCAATGGATAATTATTCTAGATTACTTCTGCTTCTACCTATTTATTTATTATTTTCAAAAATTCTTATCATGCCTGCATTATTCTTTAAATATGTCCAAGCTTCAATTTATATTGCTTTTTTTGTTTTTTTATATGAGACATCTTTTTTTGAGTATGAGGGGAGGTATATGGGCACCTCGTCAACATCCATCACGTTCGCAAACCTATTAATGACACTCAATATTTTCACATTACTAGAGATTATTGAACGATCAAAATCAAATAAGACTAATACACTATTCTACATCTCTAGATTAATTACAATAATAATATCTTTTTACCTTTGGTCAGAGACACAGAGTAGAGGGGCATTAATCGGTTATATTTTTGCTTTGTTCTATATATTATTTATCTATGAAAAAGGTTTTAAATATATTTTATTATCGTTGGTATTAATCGTTCCAGTTATTTTAGTATCGGGAGTATACGATAGGATTCTAAATACATATGCATCACTTCAATCTATCCAAATCTCAAAAATGAGGGATTCTATAGAATTTAATACATCTGAAAATGAGCGAATTTATTATTTTAAATTTGCAATTGATAAGATCTCTAAATATCCTTTAATTGGAATCGGTTCAGATAATTTTGAGGGCATTATGAGAAATGATCTTGAAAAAGAAGGTATCGCAATTAATGCGAGAAGTCATGCGCATAATGATTTTCTTGATATAGGTTCGAAATATGGATTAGTAACACTAGGATTTTTTATTACTATGTTGTTGTATTTATTTTATTTTTTTGTAAAACATAGAAGCTATATATTTGCTCGTATTGGCCTTGCAAGCCTATTATTGAACATTGGCTTTATGCTCACACAATCTCAACTAGCACACCATCAAGCAACAGTTGTATTTATAATTTTAATTTACATCTCTTTATCACAAATCAGAAGACACTCCGGCACCAATAGTATATAATTTTCATTGCAGGGATGATTAATAAATACGTATATGTATGGGTGGTGTTGTGTAAGTACACATACTCATCAATCTAAAAGTTAACTGCGGGGGGTGGAGCGTGCAGAATATTTCCAATCTTAGAATAAAGATTTTTTCAGATGGGGCAGACAAAGCAAAAATGCTTGAAATGTATGAGAAACCTTTTATAAAAGGACTTACAACAAATCCAACATTGATGAAAAAAGCAGGTATAAAAGATTATAAAAGCTTTTGCCTGGATATACTCAAAGAGATCAAAGATAAGCCACTATCATTTGAAGTATTTTCAGATGATTTTCATGAAATGATCACGCAGGCACATGAAATAGCTAGTTGGGGTGAAAATGTCTATGTAAAAATTCCTATCATGAATACAAAAAAAGAGATGTGCTATCAATACGTTGAAAAACTTGTAAATGAGGGTATAAAAGTAAATGTGACGGCTATAATGACACTGGAACAAGTAAAGGAGATAAATAAAGTCCTATCAAAAGATGTCCCATCATATGTTTCTATTTTTGCTGGAAGAATTGCTGATACTGGTGTTGATCCAGTTCAGATTATTAAAGAATCCATTGATATTCTCGAAGAGAATACTCTGGCAGAGATAATATGGGCAAGTCCAAGAGAATTATTAAATATTTTCCAAGCTAGTGAAATCGGTTGCCACATAATTACAGTCACTCCAGACATAATAAATAAGATGAAGCTCATTTCATATGATCTTGACGAATACTCACTTGATACAGTAAAAATGTTTTATGATGATGCTGTTAGTGCAGGATATAAAATTTGAAAAAGATTGCTCTAATTACAGGCATCACTGGTCAGGATGGATCTTACTTAGCGGAGTTTTTACTGAACAAAGGGTATGAAGTTCATGGCGTGAAACGAAGAACATCAATTATAAATACATCTAGAATAGATCATCTATACCAAGAACCATCTATTGATAGTAATCGTTCATTTTTCTTACATTATGGAGATATGACGGATTCATCTAGTATTTATAGAATCATTAACGACGTATCACCAACTGAAGTCTACAACTTAGCTGCGCAATCTCACGTCGCTGTATCATTTGAAAAGCCTGAATATACTGCTAATTCGGATGCATTGGGAACATTAAGGCTTCTGGAAGCTATTAAGTTCTCTAAAAATACAAGGGACACTAAATTTTACCAAGCTGCAACATCTGAGCTTTATGGAAAAGTGAAAGAAAGCCCTCAAAATGAAAGTACACCATTTCATCCAAGATCACCATATGGTGTTGCAAAACTATATGCGTATTGGATAACTGTTAACTATAGAGAAGCGTATGATATGTTTGCGTGTAATGGAATATTATTCAATCATGAAAGTCCCGTCAGAGGCGAGACTTTTGTAACAAGAAAAATTACAATTGCCATGTCTAGAATCTTTGAGGGTCTTCAAAATTGCCTATACATTGGAAATTTAGATGCAAGAAGAGATTGGGGGCATGCAAGAGATTATGTTGAGATGCAATGGTTGATGTTACAGCAAGACAAGCCAAAAGATTACGTTATAGCAACGGGAAAACAATATAGTGTAAGGGAATTTATAAACGCTGTCTGCGAGAAATTAAATATGCCAATAACCTGGGAAGGAACGGGAAAAGAGGAAAAGGGAATCAATAAGAAAGGACAATGCATAGTAAGAGTTGATCCAAAATATTATAGACCATGTGAAGTTGATACCCTACTGGGTGATGCGACGCTTGCACACAAAGAACTAGGCTGGAAACCTAAAACGACATTTGATCAGCTGATCGATGAAATGGTAGACAGCGATCTTAAACTTGCAAAAAAAGAAAAACTAATGTCTTAAGTTCTGATGATCTCCAAAGATTCAAAAATATATATAGCCGGTCATAATGGGATGGTAGGCTCTGCAATATTAAGAGCATTAGAAAATAAAGGATATAGTAATCTTTTGCTCAAGAACCGAACTGAACTTGATTTAACCAAGTTTGATGACGTCCAAAGTTTTCTAAGCGAGAATAAGCCAGATTATATATTTTTAGCTGCAGCAAGAGTAGGGGGTATCAAAGCCAATTCAGAATCGCAGGCAGAATTCTTATATGAAAATATTACGATACAAAATAATATTTTATATACTTCACATAAATTAAAAATAAAAAATTTAATGTTTTTAGGTTCAAGTTGCATATATCCAAAAAATGCACCGCAACCACTAAAAGAGGAGTATTTATTAACTAGTGAGTTAGAGAAAACTAATGAAGGCTATGCGCTAGCGAAGATTGCAGGAATAAAATTATGCCAGTATTATAATGATCAATACAATCATAACTATGTTTCAGTAATGCCAACGAATCTATATGGTCCAAATGATAATTATGATCTGACATCAAGCCATGTTCTTCCTGCCATCATCAGTAAGATACACACAGCAAAAATAAATAATCTAAAAGAAGTTATGCTTTGGGGTTCAGGCAGACCTAAAAGGGAGTTTTTGCATGTGGATGATCTTGCCGATGCTTGCATCTTCTTGATGGAGAAATCAATACATAAAGGGATATATAATATAGGCACTCAGAAAGATATTACTATAAGTGAGCTTGCTGCTAAAGTTGCTGAAATTATAGAATATTCTGGCAAAATAAATTTTGATACCAATATGCCCGACGGCACTATGAGAAAGATTTTAGATATATCTAAAATTACTAATATCGGTTGGAATTATAAGATTAAACTTGATGCTGGAATCAAATCAACTTATCTGGATTACCTAAAAACGATCAATGGCTGAACATCGATTTGATATTTCTATAATAGTTCCAACGCTCAATCAAGGTGCTTTTCTCGAGAGAACACTGCAGTCTATTGATGAGCAAGGATTAAATTCTGAAATCATAATTATGGATGGCGACTCATCGGATAATACAAAGGAAATTTTATCGAAGTGGGAACACAAATTAGCTTTTTGGAAAAGTGAAAAGGATGATGGACAGTCTCACGCAATAAATGATGGAGTTAGTTTGGCTACAGCAGAATTCGTTACATGGATAAATAGTGATGATTGGCTCTTGCCGAATAGTCTTGAAAAATTAATTCAAGAACTTCAAAGTAAAAAGGATGCGCCTATGGTGTATGGTAAAACTTATGACTATATACAAGCAAAGAATTCATTTAAAGATACTTGGGTGGAACCATTCTCAGAGAAAAGACTGGCAATAAGGTGTATTATCTCACAACCAGGTTGTTTAATAAGAAAACGTTGCTGGGATGACGTAGGTGGGCTGGATAGAAACTTATCTATGGCCTTTGATTATGATCTGTGGTGGAAACTCTTCAAAAAATTTGGTCAACCAATTTATTTTAATGAACATGTAGCTGTAAATAGAATACATAAACTTACTAAAACAAATCAAAATCGTTTTCTTCACTATAAAGAAGCGATTGAAATTGTAAGAAAGTATTATAATTCAGTCCCATTGAAATGGTATACATACGCACTTTACTCCGTATTATACCGATCTTTACTTAATAAATATCACAACTTATCATAGAGACTATTTAATCTCTCTATAAATGCATTTATGTGCAATTCTTGTTCAAATCTGTTTTTTGAGTTTTCACTGTATTTCTTATGTAGTAAATCCGATCCTAGTATCTTTAATATAGACTGGTTTAATTGATTTGGGCTATTAGGTTCAACACATATTCCCGTCTTATCATGTTGATTAAGCCATGTTATGCCAGAATCCGGTAAGTTTGTTGTTATAAGTGGTAATCCAAAGGACATAGCCTCAACAATAGACATACCATAAGATTCAGATTTATCCAAAGACGGTAAACAAAAAATACTTGCCATACTATAAACTCGATCTTTATCATCATCACTCAGCTCTCTTAATATAAATACTTTATCCTTAAGTCTGTTGATATTAATAATATTCATTAAGTTATTATATTCTGGACCATCGCCGATGAGGACTAAAGTTGCATTTATTGAGGACATAGCCTCAATCAAGTCTGAATAACCTTTATATTTAACTAGACGACCAACAGAGAGAATTATTTTTTTCTTTTTTAAAATCATCATTAGATCATTTGGAAGTTTTAAAATATCTTGTTTTTTAGGCCTAGAGATACCATATGGAATTACCTTTACTTTGTTATAAAAATTAGTAAGTGGTTCAGAATGCTCCAGATAATTATTGGAGGATATGATTATAAATTTACTTTTTTTTAGAACGAAATATTCTAACGGTTTCACAATACTATAGAGAAATTTATTTTTCATGATATCGCTATGCCAATGTATAACAATGGGTTTTCTAATAAAACATGCTGATATTAATGCAAAAATGTTAGGTAGATGAATATGAGCTATGTCATTATTATTCATTTCTCGAATACTGAATAATATATATTGAACATTAATAGGCTGAGAAAATATTTTAAAATATTGAAAAAAACGATATATTTTTTTTGGGCTTTCATTTTGAGAGCAGAATTTTTTTTCTGTAGAAAAACATACGACTTTGTGGTTATTTTTGGAGTCATTATCTACGATAAGAGACGTAATCTTTTCTATGCCTCCGAAATCAGGAGGATAGTATTTGCCTAAGTGTAAAACTTTCTTCATAAACTGCAGGTCCTTTGATGATTTTAATTGAAGATTGGTATAATTGATATTAGAATATAACCCTACTATGAAAACTGATATTGAAATAGCGCAGGCTGCAAAACTTGAGAAAATTTCCGATATTGCAGCAAAACTTGATATACCTGAAGAATCATTAGAGCCATTTGGACACTATAAAGCTAAAATATCTCTAGAATATTTGAATTCACTAAACTCTAATCCGGATGGCAAGTTAATCCTTGTAACTGCGATTAGCCCTACACCTGCAGGTGAGGGGAAGACAACAACATCTGTTGGTCTGGGCGATGCTTTAAATCATATTGGTAAAAAAGCACTCGTGACAATTCGTGAACCTTCTCTCGGACCTGTCTTTGGAATGAAAGGTGGTGCAGCTGGAGGTGGTATGTCGCAAGTAATACCTATGGAAGACATAAATCTACATTTCACAGGAGATTTTAATGCTATTCAATTAGCTAACAATCTTCTAGCTGCTATGTTAGACAATCATATCCATCATGGAAATAAGTTAGGAATAGATGTTAGAAGAGTTGCCTGGAAGAGGGTGCTTGATATGAATGATAGAGCGCTGAGAAGCACAGTATGCTCGCTTGGATCTGTCGGCAACGGGTATCCGAGACAAGATGGATTCGATATCGTTGTTGCATCTGAAATTATGGCAATATTCTGTTTGGCTACATCAATCACTGACTTAAAAGAAAGATTAGGAAAAATCGTTGTAGCATATACCCGCGAACGAAAACCTATTCTTGCCAAAGATATTAATGCACATGGTGCTATGACAGTCCTTCTTAAAGATGCTATGAAGCCAAATCTTGTTCAAACACTAGAAAATAACCCTGCTATGATTCATGGGGGGCCTTTTGCTAATATTGCACACGGATGTAACTCAGTAATCGCAACAAAAGCATCACTAAAATTAGCTGACTATGTTGTCACGGAGGCTGGATTCGGCGCAGATCTTGGTGCAGAGAAGTTTCTTGACATTAAATGCAGAAAAGCTGATCTTAAACCATCAGTTGTTGTGCTTGTTGCAACTATAAGAGCGTTAAAATACCATGGGGGATGTTCTTTAGAGGATTTGAACAAAGAGAGTACAGATTTCTTATCCAAAGGTCTTACCAATTTAGAACGACATGTAAATAATCTTAAAAACCACTATGGATTACCTGTTGTTGTCGGAATAAATGGATTCAGTTTTGATACTGATAAGGAGAAGGATTTATTAAAAGCTAAATCGGAACAATTAAATGTACCTATTGTATCGTCTACCCATTGGGCAGATGGTGGAGCTGGTGCTAAAGAGCTTGCTGAGACCGTCGTAAAAACTATAGATGAGTCAGATAATAACTTTAATTTTCTATATCCTGATGAAATGTCACTATGGGATAAAATGGATACAATAGCTAAAAAAATATATGGAGCTTCTGGTATATCAGCACCTGCAAATGTAAAAAAACAAATTGATGACCTTCAGGAAAATGGGTATGGGAGTTTTCCTGTATGTGTAGCTAAGACTCAATATTCTTTCTCAACTGATCCATCCAAACGCGGGGCACCTTCTGATCATGAAATACCAATACGAGAGGTGAGATTATCTGCCGGCGCAGAATTTATTGTTATGGTTTGTGGCGATATTATGACTATGCCAGGTCTTCCAAAAATACCCGCAGCTGAGAGAATAGATATCGATGATAATGGAAATATTATTGGTCTTTTTTAATAGCCATTTAACTAGCATCGGAATAAGTAGTTGTCAGTATTAGTATTTGGTGGTTCAGGCTTCATAGGGTCTAGATTCATAAAGAAACTACATGACAATGGCACAGATACAATCATCAATATAGACAAATTAACATATGCATCCGATCAGTCTAATCTAGATTTCATTAAAAATGATAAAAATTATTTCTTTTATGAAGAAGATATAAATAACAAGGATAATATTAGAGATATCATTGGAGAGCATAAGCCTACTTTTTTTATAAATTTTGCAGCTGAAACACATGTAGACAATTCTATAGAATCATCATATGAATTTATAAAAACCAACGTATTAGGTGTTCAAGTTCTTTTAGACCTATTTAGAGAATATTATTCTAATTCTAATAAAGATAAAAAATATAAGTTTATTCAAGTTTCAACCGATGAAGTGTATGGGGATCTTGCTATCACGGATAGTCCATTTACTGAAAACCATAAATATTCACCGAATAATCCATACTCTGCCAGTAAAGCTGCTGGAGACCATCTTGTCTTTTCTTACATTAATACCTATAAGTTACCACTTGTTATTACAAACTGTTCAAACAACTATGGACCAAATCAACATCGAGAAAAATTAATTCCTAAAACAATTTATTCAGCATTATACAATAATAGAATACCAATCTATGGTGATGGGACCAATATTAGAGATTGGATTTATGTTGATGATCATTGTGATGCGTTGACAAAGGTAATGTATTCGAAATGTAATAATATACATTTTAATATTGGAGGAAATTGTGAATTAGAGAATATTTCTCTAGTGAAACATATATGCTCTATCTTATCTCATAAGCTGAATAACAATGTTGACTATACAAAATTAATTGCATTTGTGGACGATAGACCTGGGCATGACTACAGATATGCAATAGACAATACATTCATATTAGAAACCTTGGATTGGAGTCCAGAAAAAGAATTCGAAAAGGGGATATCTGATACAATCGATTTTTATCTTAAAAAATATCAAAACGAATAATATTAATGAGAATCCTTATACTTGGCTCAAATGGTATGGTCGGAAGTGAAATTTCAAGTAAACTTGATAAAATTTACGAGCTTCGATCATATGATCATAGCGAATTAGATATTACTGATTATGACAGCATCTATAATATAGTTAATCAACATAAACCTAATTTTATAATAAATTCTGCTGCATATACTAATGTAGAAAAAGCCGAGAAAAATAGCACCCTGTGTTATGAAGTAAATTCTGATGCGGTTAAAAACCTTGCGGTATTATGTAATAAGTTTAAATCTCACTTAATACACCTCTCTACAGATTATGTTTTTGATGGAACTAAAAGTATTCCTTATACTGAAAACGACGCCACTAAACCGTTGAACGTCTATGGTGACAGTAAAAATAAGGGAGATGAGTATATCAAAAACAGTGGATGTGATTATGTTATATTTAGGACATCATGGGTATACGGACCTAATGGTAATAATTTTGTGAAGAATATTCTTCAGAAAGCAATCTTGAATGATAAATTGGAGGTTGTGTGTGACCAATATGGCAGCCCTACCTCATCATTATTCATAGCAGAAATTATTGAGAAATATTTGAATATACAGTCACTAAATAACTTCACAGCACCAAATGAGATATTTAACTTGTGCCCATCTGGCAGTACGTCATGGCTTAATCTTGCTGATACAGCTTTAAAACATGCACATAAAATAAATACAAAGTATAAGACTAATTTAGTTTCTATTGGATCTAAGCAATATAAAACATTAGCAAAACGTCCTAAGTATAGCGTGTTATCAAATCAAAAATTATCTACATACTTTGACATTGATATTCAAAACTGGGAATATTATTTAGAGTATTTTCTAGATACATACATAAATTGAATAAGTATGAAAATTATAAAATCTATACTCAATGATGTTTACCTCTTGGCGCCTATAATATTTAGTGATGATAGAGGTATCTTTTTTGAGTCTTATAAAGACCTCGCCTTTAATGAAATTGCTGGGAGAGAGGTTATATTTGTTCAGGATAATCATTCATATTCAAAAAAGTCTGTTTTGAGAGGGTTACATTACCAAACTGAACCATATCAACAAGATAAGTTAGTAAGAGTAATAAGTGGAGAAATATTTGATGTTGTAGTAGATATAAGAAAAAGCTCCAAAACATTTGGTCAATGGCATGGTGAGTTTTTATCGTCTGGTAATAATAATCAACTGTGGATACCGAAAGGTTTTGCGCATGGGTTTGTAGTTACAAGTACTGATGCAGTGGTTTTGTATAAGACAACTGAGTATTATTATCCACAACACGAGCGAACAATTAAATTTGATGATCCTGACTTAAATATTCAATGGCCTATTAAGATTGAGACAATATCAATCAAAGATTCCTCGGGTGTTTATTTAAAAGATATAATCTAACTAAATGTAATATGGATATTTTCTCAGATTCTTACAATATTTTCATAGAATTTAATGAGAAATTTATCGGTATTGTTTTTTTGTCGCTGTATATCTCTATATTAGCTACAATAATAGCAACAGCAGTATCTTTATACATTTGTTCTCTATTAATAATAAAAAACTTCATCGGAAAAAATTTTATATTATTAATTATAAATTCCTTAATGAGCTTGCCCCCAGTTGTGGTGGGACTAGTATTGTATATCATTTTTTCTTATTCCGGAGTTTTAGGATTTCTTGAGATTTTATATACTCCTACAATAATGATCCTTGCTCAGATCATCATCGTTGTTCCAATAATCATATCTTTATCTTATACTTCATTGCTCATTAAATATAATGATCTTGACGAATACTTAGTTTCAATCAATACATCTAATGTGAAAAAAATATTTACTATCATAAGAGAATGTAAATTTGAATTGATGATAATTATAGTGACTGGTTTGGGCAGAGCCTTATCTGAGGTAGGCGCAGTGATTATAGTAGGGGGGAATATCGCGAATATGACAAGAGTAATGACAACAAGCATAGTATTAGAGACATCGAGGGGCGAACTTGCTCTTGCATTGAGCCTTGGAATAACCCTTATTTCTTTTGCAATTATTATCAATTTATTGATCTATTTGATCAAAAAGAGGTATCTATGAATAAGATAATTTCTATGACGAATGTTGATTATTTTTATAATGATAAATTAATTATAGACAGTGTAACTCTTGATATATACCAAGATAAAATTACTGCATTACGAGGACCAAACGGCGCAGGTAAGACAACACTGTTAAAATTAATGTATGGTTTATTTGAACCAACATCTGGGCATATAATAAGAAATTATGCTGAAACTCCACGTTTAAGTATGATTTTTCAAAATCCTGTTTTCTTAAACAGAAGCGTATATTCCAATTTAGAGCATGCATTGTTTTGCATAAATATAGATAAAAATGAGAGAAATTCTATTATTACTGATCTATTCAAAAAATATTCATTACAATATTTGTCAAATAAAGACATTCGTCTGTTATCAGGAGGTGAATTACAACTAGTTTCTTTGTTAAGATCTTTAGTTATTCAGCCAGATATTATATTTTATGATGAACCAACAAATAACCTAGATCATTACAATACAGATTTAATTAAAGATATAATTAAATGTATGGTCGATGAAAAAAAACAAATAATCCTAGTATCACACGATGATAAATTTGTAAGTGAACTTGATTGTAATAATATTCATTTAAAAGAGGGTAGGATCGAATGATAAAAAACTTTTATATATTGATTTTTTGCTCATTAGGTCTTTTTGATGTATCGGCTAATGAGATAGTAATTCAATCAACCTCTTCAACACGTGATTCTGGATTATATGAGTTTCTCTTACCAAAATATCCAAACTATGATCAAACAAATATTAAAGTTATTGCTGTTGGTACAGGTCAAGCTATTGTTAATGCAAGAAATTGTGATGGTGATTTGCTTATAGTTCATGACAAAGAGCGTGAACTTGAATTTATGAGACAAGGTTATGGTATCAAAAGACATTCTTTAATGTTCAATGATTTTGTTATTGTTGGACCGTCGAGTGATCCTGCACAAATAAACAACTCTATCAGCCCTGAGGATGTGTTTACTTCAATAGCTGAGTCAGACTCAAAGTTTATTTCTCGTTCAGATTCAAGCGGGACTCATGCAGCGGAGAAATCTATTTGGAAGAGAACTCAGATCAATCCCTTGTCATATAGCGGTCAGTGGTATATTCAAACAGGGCAAGGCATGGGACCATCTCTGAATATTGCAATAGCAAAAAATGCATATATTTTCACCGACAGGTCGTCTTGGTTAAAATTTAAAAATAAAAAAGAACATAGGATTCTTTACAGTGATAAAAATCAACTTAAAAATGAATATGGTCTCATACTAATTAACTATCATCGCTGTGAGAATATAAATAAAGTGGTCGCCTCAAATTTATATGATTGGCTTATTTCAGAGTCAGGAAAATCTCATATTACTGCTTACAAAATTAATGGAAACCAGGTATTTTTCATAGATTAATTACATAATATATATTATACGAACATACATATATCTAGAAATCATCGGAAAGATGACCTATTCTACTCATACATGGATAAGGAAATCACAATACACGTCATTTTAGGAAACCAATTGTTCCCAATAGAA
>MDSZ01191054.1_pt1 | contig 35239 bp, 28 predicted proteins | sample 811201 | NCBI WGS metagenome assembly MDSZ01 (sample SAMN05326647, study PRJNA326480) | marine metagenome | isolation source: seawater | place: Indian Ocean: North | collected 2010
AACTAAAACACCGGTTTCAATAGTTTTTTCTACTTCTGGATAATAATAAGGAGAGTGCAGAGCGGGTAAAGCATAATTTCCATTTTTATATTTATTCATTCTTTCTTCTGGAACTGTCCCAAGCCAATACATAGCTGTTGGTATTTTTTCTTTTGTTTTGCCATATCTGGCAAAATCTTCACCAACCATTTGTGGTTCAGCCATCACTACATTTTCATTTCCTATAGAATTTGATGCAGAGAAAATTAATCTATCGACTAAATCAGGGTCATTATAATTTGCTGGAGTATAATTGTCTGGCATTGTAATCTTAGGCCATCTAGATTTTTCTAATCCAACTGATGCACCAATTCCGTCACATATTTCTTTTATTCTTTTATGAATTAAATTTCTTACTTCATCTTTATAAGTTCTAATTGTTAACTGAAGTTTAACTTCATCCGGAATAATATTATGTTTTGTACCTCCCCTAAATGATCCAACTGTGATTACAGCATCATCTAAAGGATTAATATTTCTACTAACTATAGTTTGAAGTTCCATTACAATTAAAGAAGCCGTAACGATTGGATCTATCGACATATGCGGTGCCGCTCCATGAGCACCCTCTCCAAAAACAGTAATATCAACAGATTCTGTATTAGCCATAATATAACCTTTTCCAAATCCAACTTTTCCAGATAGAATTGTTGGTGATGAATGTAGTGCTATACCCATATCAGGAATAGGAAACTTGGAATATAATCCTTCATTTAACATCATCATAGCTCCAGCACCAATTTCCTCAGCAGGCTGACCAATCATAATTAATGTTCCACTCCATTGATCTCTTTTTTCAATTAAAGCTCGAGCTGTACCTGTCCAAACAGTCATATGCATATCATGTCCACAAGAATGCATAGTTCCAACTTCCGATCCATAAATATCGGTTGTTTTTATTTTGCTAGCATATGGAAGATTGGTTTTTTCTTCCATTGGAAGAGCATCCAGATCTGTTCGATATAAAATATTTGGACCCTCTCCATTTTCAAAAACACCAACAATACCATAACCACCAAAATTTTCAGTAACATCAAATCCAATTTTATTTAATTCATTGGCTAGTTTTTTTGAGGTCTCTTTTTCCATCAAAGAAATTTCGGGATTTTTATGAATATCAATGTATAGGTCTTTTAAATAAGAAATATCATCTTTTATAAATTTATTTATATCTTTTTTAGAATTAAATCCAGATAAAAGTACTACACCAAAAAATAAGATTAATAGCTTCAAAATTATAATTCTTTAACTTTTATATTTTTATACCAAACTTTTTTACCATGATCTTGAAGTCCAATTCTACCTTTCCTATGTGTGCCAAATTCATTCCAATCTTTAAACTTTGAATTTCTAATCATTTTGTCCCAATCATCACCATACAATGGATAATTCACAATATTTGTACCATTAAGTGTTACGGAACCTTTATTGGTATTATAATTTATTTCTATAATATAATTATTCCATTCTCCTGCTGGATTTACAACATCTGCTGAAGGACCAACCAAATCATATAAAGCCCCAGCTACATGTGTATTGCTTTTTCCGTCTGCACCAGGAGTCCAATCGTAATTATCATTATCAATTACCTGAATTTCTGGGGCAGTAAAATAAGGTTGATTAAAATTACTTTCTTCACTTACTCCATAAAAAACACCACTATTTCCACCTTTTGATATTTTCCAATCCATAGATAATATAAAACTCGAAAATTCTTTGTCTGAAATTAAATCGTTACCAGTTGAATTTCCATCATCTCCACCTACATATACCATCGCTCCATCTTCAATAGTCCAACTTTTGTCAACACCATCTTTTTTGAAAATATGCCAACCATTGAATGATTTTCCATCAGAAAGTATAACCCAATCATTCTCGATTTTTTCTTGAGTTTCTAAATCATTTTTATCATTCTCTGACATTTCTTGATTTTTATTTTTTTGATTACATGAATTGAAAATAAAAATAAAAGTTAAAAAGAATGATATTTTAAATATATTTTTCATAGTTAATGTTTTTTAATAAAATTTTTAGAAAAATAATATTATTTCATAACTAAAAAAAGTTTATAGGTTTAAATCAATATTATTTTTAATAAAATTAGAAAAATCATCCATAACTTTATTTTTTTCTAAATCATTATGAGGTTCATGATAAATGCTTTCATATAATATGAGTTTTGAATCATTTATTTTTTTGGAGATATTTTCTGTACCTTCAAAAGAAATGATTTTATCTTTTTTTCCATGAATTAATAAAATTGGAATATTTATTTTCTTACAATCCTTTTCTATTTGATTTATTGCGTTGTTTACCTCTGAAAACATTTTCAATGAAATTTTGTTATGAACTAAAGGGTCTTCTATATATTTTTTCACTATTTCAATATTTTTTGATAAGTCATAAGGGTTTAATCTATTATTTAAAGTTAGACTAGGAAGAAACCCTACCAATATTTTTTGAAGGTAAAGTATAAATTTAGGAGGTTCTATAACTGTTTTCAACCAAGGGCTAGATATGATTGCAAGACTAATTTCATTACTTTGATTTTCGCACAAATAATTTAAAGCGATGCATCCACCTAAACTGTGCCCAAACATAACTATTGGAACATCTAAATTTTCTTTTCTAATATTAATAAACATTTCTTCTGAATCATTCAATAATTTTTTAAAATTATTGATGTGACCTCTTTTCCCTTCAGAGTTTCCGTGGCCTCTTAAGTCTATTGAATATACACCATACCCTCTTTTGCAGAAATATTTTGCAAAATCGTCATATCTAATTGAATATTCTCCTAGGCCATGTATTATTCCGATAGCTATCTTAATTTTTTTATTCGGAAGCCAACTATAATACATCAATTTTGAACCATCTTTTGATTTGATGGAGTAGAATTCTTTTTTCATCTTTATTCAAAAGAAGGTATACCAGTTATTTCGTTGCCTAATATCAGCAAATGAATTTCATGTGTCCCCTCATATGTTAAAACTGATTCTAAATTCATCATATGTCTCATCATTGGATACTCATTTGTAATACCCATTCCCCCATGAATTTGTCTAGCTTCTCTTATAATATTTGAAGCAATTTCTACATTATTTCTTTTAGCCATAGATATTTGTGCAGTAGTTGCTTTTCCTTCATTCATTAATTTGCCTAATTTCCAACTTAATAATTGAGCTTTTGTAATTTCTGTAAGCATTTCAGCTAGTTTTTTTTGAATTAATTGAAAAGATCCAATTGGTTTATTGAATTGCTTTCTTTCAAGGGAATATCTTTTTGAAGCTTCATAACAGTCCATAGCAACTCCTATTGCTCCCCATGATATTCCATATCTGGCTTTATCTAAACAACCTAATGGTGCACCTAATCCATCTTTTTTTGGCAATACATTTGATTTTGGAACTTTGACGTTATCAAAAACTAATTCACCAGTAATACTCGCTCTAAGTGACCATTTTCCTTCTGTTTTAGGAGTAGTAAAACCCTGCATGCCCCTTTCAACTATTAGACCTTTTATTCTTTCATTTTCATCTTTAGCCCAAACTACTGCGATATCTGCTTCTGGAGAATTTGATATCCACATTTTTGATCCATTTAATAAATAATGATCTCCCTTATCTTCACATTTTGTTTTCATGCCAGAAGGATTTGATCCATGATCTGGTTCGGTCAATCCAAAGCAACCTAAAATTTTTCCAGAAGCTAGTTTTGGTAAAAATTTAATTTTTTGTTCTTCAGATCCATATTCTTCAATTGGGAACATTACAAGAGAGCTTTGTACTGAAGCTGTAGACCTCATGCCAGAATCTCCTCTTTCTATTTCCTGCATTATTATTCCATATGAAATATAGTCTAATCCTCCACCTCCATACTTTTCAGATGTGGTTGGCCCAAAAATTCCAATTTCTCCCATTTTTCCAACTATTTCTGATGGAAAATAATTTTTTTCACTCCATTCTTCAATAAAAGGTGATATTTCTTTTTTTACAAAATCTCTTATTGAATTTCTAATCATTATATGTTCTTGAGTTAATAGATCATCGAGATTATAAAAATCTGGCGACTCAAAATTATCAATAGAGGACTTAGCTTTTTTATCTTTATTTTTCATGTTTATTTATAGATTTTCAAATTTAATTATTAAATATTTTTTATCATTATTATTCTAAAATAATGTAGTTAAGTATTCTTAAATAAAGTTCATTAATAGATCCATTTTTATTAACTTTAAAGTAAGAAAAATGTTTCCATTTCATGGATAAAAAAGAGGGTTCAAATAAAGATTATTCAGCAAAAAATATTCAGGTCTTAGAAGGGTTAGAAGCCGTTAGAAAACGTCCTGCAATGTATATTGGAGATGTTAGTTCAAAAGGTTTACATCATTTGATTTGGGAAGTTGTTGATAATTCTATTGATGAAGCTCTTGCTGGTTTTTGTAAAAATATTGAAGTTATAATCAATGAAAATAATTCAATCACGGTAAATGATGATGGAAGAGGAATCCCAACGGGTATTCACCCTAAAGAAAAAAAATCAGCATTAGAGGTAGTGATGACTGTTTTACATGCAGGAGGAAAGTTTGATAAAGATACATATAAGGTTTCTGGTGGACTTCACGGCGTTGGTGTATCATGTGTTAATGCTCTTTCTGAAAGCTTAGAAGCTACTGTTTACAGAGATGGTAAAATTTTTAAACAATCTTATAAAAAAGGTATACCAGATGCTCCAGTTACTGAGTTTGGTAAAACTGATAAAACTGGAACAACAGTAAATTTTGTGCCAGATAAAGAAATTTTTATTGTTAATGAATTTAAATTTGACACTGTAGCGACTCGTCTCAGAGAGTTGTCTTTTTTGAATTCAGGTATTACAATAAAACTGAAAGATTTAAGAGAATTAGATGAAAATAAGGAACCAAAGACAGAAAAGTTTTTTTCTGAGGGAGGGCTTGTTGAATTTGTTGATTATCTAGATCAATCTAGAGAAAAACTTATTTCCAAACCAATTTTTATTGAGGGAGAAAAATCAAACATGCCCGTTCAAGTAGCAATGTCTTACAATCTTTCTTTTTCAGAAAATGTTGTCTCTTATGTTAACAATATTAATACAATAGAAGGGGGTACTCATGTGGCAGGTTTTAGAAGAGCTTTAACAAGAACATTAAAATCGTATGCGGAAAAATCTGGATTGCTTGAAAAAGTAAAAGTGGAAGTAAGTGGTGATGATTTTAGAGAGGGTCTAACAGCTGTGATTTCTATAAAAGTTCCTGAGCCACAATTTGAAGGTCAAACTAAAACTAAATTAGGAAACTCTGAAGCTATGGGTGCTGTAGATACCAGTGTTGGAGAAATGCTAACAAACTTTTTAGAAGAAAATCCGAAAGAGGCAAAACAAATTGTATCAAAAGTAATTCTAGCAGCACAAGCTAGGCATGCAGCCAGAAAAGCAAGAGAAATGGTTCAAAGAAAAAATGTGCTAACCGGAACTGGTTTACCTGGTAAATTAGCAGATTGTTCAGAAAAAGATCCTGCATTATGTGAATTATACGTGGTTGAAGGAGATTCTGCTGGGGGTTCTGCAAAACAAGGGAGGGATAGAAATTTTCAAGCTATTTTACCTTTGAAAGGTAAAATTTTAAATGTTGAAAAAGCTCAAGAACATAAAATTTATGATAATGAAGAAATTAAAAATATAATTACAGCTCTTGGTGTTTCATTTGGAACAGAAGATGATGAAAAAGCTTTAAACCTTGAAAAGTTAAGGTATCATAAAATTATTATTATGACAGATGCAGATATAGATGGAAGTCATATTAGAACATTAGTTTTAACATTTTTCTTTAGGTATATGAGGCCTTTAATTGAAAATAATTATTTATATATTGCTTTACCTCCTTTGTATCTACTTGCTAAAGGTAAAGACAAAAGATATGTTTGGAGTGAATCAGAAAAGGACAAAACTATTAAGGAAATGTCTGGGAATGGAAAAGAAGATTCGGTTTCGATTCAAAGGTATAAAGGTCTAGGTGAAATGAATTCAGAGCAACTTTGGACTACCACAATGGATCCCGAGAACAGATCTCTGAATTTAGTTACAATAGAATCGGCTGCAGAAGCTGATAGGATTTTTTCTCAATTGATGGGAGATGACGTAGTTCCCAGAAGAGAATTTATTGAAAGAAATGCATTAAATGCTAATGTTGATGCATGATTTTATAAAAAAAATTATTTTTTTATTTTTTTTATTTTCTTCTTTTCAATCTTTTTCAAATGATTACTGGCAGCAAAGAGTTGAATATAAAATTAATATAAATTTTGATCATGAAAATCATCAATTTTTGGGAGATCAAAATCTTATTTATTATAATAATTCTGAAGATACAATAACTAAAGTCTTTTTTCATTTATATTTTAATGCTTTTCAGCCAGGTAGTATGATGGATGTAAGGAGTAGGTCCTTGCCTGATCCAGATAGAAGAGTTATGGATAGAATTTCAAAGTTGAATGAAGATGAAATAGGGTTTCATGAAATAAAAAAAATTCAACAAAATGGAAAAGATTTAAAATATCATGAACAGGGGACTATTTTAGAAGTTGAATTAATTGATCCATTATTGCCTGACGAATCAACAGAGTTTTATATGGAGTATTTTAGTCAAGTCCCTGTTCAAATAAGAAGAAGTGGAAGGAATAATAAAGAAGGTATTGACTACTCAATGGCTCAGTGGTTTCCAAAAATAGCTGAATACGATAGAAAAGGATGGCACGCACATCCATATATAGCTAGAGAATTTTATTCTCCCTGGGGAGATTTTGATGTATCAATATCTATTAATAAAAACTATATAGTTGCTGCTACTGGAATTCTTGAAAGCAAAGTCAAAGAAAAAAATAATTATATATGGAATTTTAAAGTTAAAAATGTTCACGATTTTGTATGGGCAGCTGACCCTGATTATGTTCATGATATTTTAAAAGTAGATTCTGAAAACTTAGAACTTCATTTTTATTATTTGGAGACAAATGATGATATGGTCAAGAATTGGAAGAGGCTACAACAAGATGCATCTAAGGCATTTAAGTTTATGAATAAAATATTTGGAAAATATCCTTATACAAAATATTCCATAATTCAAGGTGGAGATGGTGGGATGGAATATCCAATGGCTACTTTAATAACTGGAGAAAGATCATACCCAAGCTTATTGTCTGTCACCATACATGAAGCCTTACATTCTTGGTATCAGATGCTACTTGGAACTAATGAAAGTTACTTAGCTTGGATGGATGAGGGGTTTACTTCTTTTGCTCAAAATATAACTCAGATATATTTATTTAATGATATATATAAATTAGATTTAGTCAATCCACTTAGAAGATCTTATGAAAGATATTATAATTTTATTAAGTCAGGTCTAGAGGAACCACTTTCAACTCATTCGGATCACTTTTCAACTAATCAAGCTTATGGGGTAGGTTCATATACTAAAGGAGCAATGTTCTTAATGCAATTAGGATATATTATTGGAGAAGATATATTATTTAAAGCTCTAAAAAGATATTATAATGAGTGGAAGTTTAAACACCCTGATGAATATGACTTTATTAGAATAATGGAAAAAGAAAGCGGGATGGAGCTAGACTGGTATATCGATTATTGGATCAAAACAACTCATACTATTGATTATTCACTCGAAATTATAGAGGAAAATGAAAATGAAATTTTAGTTTCAGTTAATAGAATTGGAAAAATGCCTATGCCAATTGAAATTGAAGTTGTGTATGAGGATTCTTCAAAGAAAATCTTTTATATACCACTTTCAATAATGAGAGGCGATAAAACTCATGATTCAAGTAAATTAGAATATAAATTATTAGACGATTGGGAATGGGTAAACAATACTTATGAAATTAATTTTAATAATAAGAATAAAAAAATTAAAAAAATTCAAATTAATCCATCTGGTAAAATGGCAGATATAGATCAATCAAATAATAAGCTTGATTTTCATTAGACACTATTTTTTAAGAAAATTATTTATAATTTCTTCTACTTCTTTTTCTGATATTTCTTGAATATTATTCTTATATTTTTCTAAGGCTTCTTTAGGAATACCGACAATTGCTTTTTTTCTTTTTTCTTTAAATACATTGCCTATTTCAGTGCCTCTTACTGCAAGGAAATATGGAGGTTTACCGTATTTTCCTAATCGTATTTGTAACCCATTATCAAATTCCTTTAATATGTCTTTAGATTTTTCAATGGGCGTATTAACAATGTTTATTGCTTCTTCTTTAGTGATATTTTTTGGCTCAGGGTATTTTTCTTTGTCAATTTTAAAATTTTTATTATTAAACCTAATATAAAACCCATATCTGCCATTTTTAAGTTCTATACTTCCATTTTGATATTCAAAGGATGGGAGAGAATTATTTTCTACTTTTTTATTAATTATTTCTAGAGCTTCATTTATTGAAATATGTCTTATTAACTTATCAGATGAAATATTAAAATATTTAGGAAATCCATTATCGGTATCATCTTTTTCACCAATTTGAATTACTGGTCCAAACTTTGCAACCCTTGCAATCATTTTTTTTCCTTCAAAATCACCAAGATTTTTTTCTAATTGATATCTTTCATCAGGCACATTCTCAGATAACTGAGAAAAAGTTGAATAAAACTCTTCAATCATATTATTCCAATTTCTTCCTTTATAAGCAATTTGATCAAGTTGAGATTCAGTTTTTGCAGTAAAAGAATAATCCATAAAGCTTGAATTGAAATTTTCATTTAGAAATTCTGTTACAAACATTCCCATATTTGTAGGGTAAATTTTATTTTTTTCAAATCCAGTTTTTTCTTCTTTAATATTATGTGAAATTTTATTAGCTTCAAGTTTTATTTCATTACTATTTATAATTTTTCCATCTCTTTCTTCTTTGATTACATATTCTCTCTCTTTAATCTTTCTGATTGTTTCAGCGAAAGTAGATGGTCTTCCAATTCCTGAATCTTCCATTTTTTTAATTAAACTAGCTTCAGAATATCTAGGAGGATGCTTAGTAAACACTTGTTTGCATAATATTTTTTCTATATTTAATAAAGAGTTTTTTTCAAGTTTTGGTAATAGTTTTTCATCATCGTTTTTTTCATTATATAATTTTAGAAATCCATCAAAAATCATAATTTCCCCGGATGCTTTAAAATCATAACTTGTATCATTGCTAATATTAACAACTGTTCTTTCAAACATTGAATCACTCATTTGAGATGCTAAGGTTCTTCTCCAAATAAGATTATATAATTTTTTTTCACTTTCAGTTTTTCCTGCATTATCAATACTAAAATTAGTTGGTCTAATTGCTTCATGAGCTTCTTGAGCAGAGTTACTTTTAGTTTTAAAAATTCGTCTTTTAAAATAATTATTTCCATAATTTGATTCGATAACATTTTTTGAATTATCTAGAGCTTCCTCTGATAAATTAACTGAATCTGTTCTCATGTAAGTAATATGTCCTGCTTCATATAATCTTTGAGCTGTAGACATTGTTAAGGAAGGTGAAAATCCAATTTTTCTACTAGCTTCTTGTTGTAATGTTGAAGTAGTAAAAGGTGCGGATGGGGATCTTTTAGATGGCTTTTTTTCTATATTTTTAACTTTAAAATTTGAATCTATACATTGATTTAAAAAACTTTCAGATTCATCTTTATTTTCAAATCTTGTATTTAATTCAGCTGAAAAACTATTATTATTTAATGAAAAAATAGCTGTGGTTTTATAAGAAGATTTTGGAATAAATGTACTTATTTCATTTTCTCTATCTACAACAAATTTTACAGCGACAGATTGTACTCTTCCTGCTGATAACCCTCTTTTTATTTTTTTCCACAGTATTGGGGAAATTTCAAACCCAACTAATCTATCTAAGACTCTTCTTGCTTGTTGAGCATTGACTAAATCCATATCAATTTTTGTAGGATTTTGAATTGAATTTAAAACTGCTTTCTTTGTTATCTCTCTAAAAACAATTCTTTCATATTCTTCTTCATTTAATTTTAATAATTCTTTTAAATGCCAAGCTATGGCTTCACCTTCTCTATCATTATCAGTTGCTAAATAAACTTTAGATGAATTTTTTTTTAAAGATTTGAGCTCTTTAATTACATTTTTCTTATCTGGAGAAGGAATATAAGATGGTTTAAATCCATTTTCTTTGTCAATAGATTTATCATCTTTTGGCAAATCTCTTATATGTCCATAACAAGATGTGACTTTAAAATTTTTTCCAAGATATTTTTCTATTGTCTTAGCTTTAGCTGGCGACTCAACTATTACTAAATTTTCAATCATTTAATTAGTTTTTATTTTAGGATGCCAAATATGAGAAAAAAAATATAATTAAATAAAAAGAAATTGTATTTAATTTATAAATTATCAATTTTAAATAGGTATAGAAAAATTAATAATGAAGATTATTGTATCTCCAAACTCATATAAAGAAAGCTTATCATCAATAGATGCTGCAAATATTATTATTTCAGTTTTGAAGAAGCATTTGAACAATTCTCAATTTATTGATTTACCTATTGCTGACGGGGGAGATGGATCATTTGATGTTTTTAGCAAATATGTAAATGGCATTACAATAACGAAGAAAACCTTATCACCTACAGGTGAAAAAATTAATTCTAAATATTTACTTTTTGATAATGGAAAAGCTGCTTTTATAGAGCTCTCTGATTCATCTGGTTTAAAATTAGTAAAAAAAGATTTTAGAAATCCTTTAATGTATAATTCTTACTCTACAGGAGAAATTATTTTATCAGCAATAAAAAAAGGTGTAAAAAAGATTATTTTAGCACTTGGAGGTTCAGCAACGGTAGATGGAGGAATAGGTATTTTGTCCGCATTAGGAGTAAAATTTTTAAATAAAGATGGATTTGTATTAAAAAGAAAAAATTTTATAAATGAAATTTCTAAAATAGAATATAAGAAAAATCTTTTTTCAAATATAGATTTTATCCTCCTAACTGATGTGAAAAACAAGTTGTTAGGAAAAAATGGAGCATCATATTTTTTTTCTAAACAAAAGGGGGCAACTAAACTTCAAATGGATGAATTAGAAAATGGACTGTTAAATCTGTCTAATATAACTAAACAAAAAATTAAAGTAAATCCTGAAATGATTGTTGGGGGAGGATCGGCAGGTGGAATTGCAGCATTTCTTAAAGTTTTTTTGAATGCTAAAATTTATTCTGGCACTGATTTTTTTTTCAAAATAATGAATTTTGAAAAACACATTAATAATGCTAATATTTTAATTACTGGTGAAGGAAATTTAGATTTTCAAACTTTACAAGGTAAAGCCCCCTATGAAGTTGCTAAAAAAGGCAAAAAGAAAGGTTTATTAACCATAGCTTTAGTTGCTTCAGTTGATTCTAACGCTTATTCCGAGCTAAATAAACTTTTTGATATTATCATTCCATTCCAAAAAAAATCTATAAAATATTCAATTCAAAATGTAAAGAAATTAATTAAAGAAGAGTCAAAAAGATTAGCTGAAATTATTGATTTATCTGAAAAGATTATTTAATAATTTCAATTTATATAATTTTATTTTTAGATGATCGTTACAAAATATGATGAGAGCAAGAATAATTTTTTACTTCTTTTGTATTTGTTTTTCAAGCTATAATTCTAAATCTCAATATTTAGATTATTCTCAGTATTATGCATCTCCTTTAAGTTTAAATCCAGCTCTTACAGGTATAGGAGAGTATGGTAGGTTTGGTGTAAATTATAGAAATCAGTGGCCGTCGATTTCTAAAGGATATCAAACATTTTCCTCTTGGATGGATTATAATTTTGAAGAAAATAATAATAATATTGGTCTAATTTTATCAAGAAGTCAAGAAGGTTTTGCTGGCTTAAATTCAAATTTTATTGGAGTTAATTTTGCAAATGAAATTTCCATAAATTATAATTTATTCATTCGGGGAGGTTTACAATTATCCTATACAAATAAAAATATTTCTTTCAATAACTTAATTTTTGGAGATCAATTATCCGAAGCTGGTATTATTAATAATATCTCTCTAGAATCATTAAATTTTAAAGATAGGATAGGATTTTTAGATCTAGGAATTGGAATTTTAACTTATTCAAACAAGTTTTGGGCAGGCGCATCAATTTTTAATGTTTTAGAGCCAAATATCTCATTTTCTAATTCAGAAGAAAATATTGCAAAATTATTTTCTTTTCACGGTGGATATAGTTTAGTCTTAAAAAATTCTGAAAGGGGATTAAAAAATACTTTTATTTTTCCCTCAATTAATTATAGAAGAATAAAGAAATTTAGTCAATTAGATATTGGATCAAATATATACTTTAATCCAATGACTATTGGGTTTTATTATAGAGGCATTCCACTCAAAAAGTTCAATGAAATAACATCTCATGAATCAATAATTCTTCTTGCAGGACTACAATATGATAACTTTAATGTTTCTTACTCTTATGATTATTCTATATCTAAGTTGAAAAATTTTTCAGGAGGATCGCATGAAATCTCATTACTTTTTAGATTTAATTTTTTAGGAAAAAAATTACCACCAAGAGCAGTAAGAATTCTTTCTTGTCCTGTACCTAATTTTTAATTTTTTAAGTAATTTTAATAATATAATGGATTCTAATACTATACTACTTTTTATAATTTTAATTTTATTTTTTGACTATTTGTTAAATTCAGTATTATCATTTCTTAATTATAAATCTCTTAGCGAACCAGTACCTAAAGAACTATCTAGTATTTATAAAGAATCTGATTATCAAAAATCTCAAGATTATAATAAGTCTATTTATTGGTTCAGTTTGATAAGTTCTTCGTTCAGTTTTTTAGTATTACTATTAATATTTAAATATGAATTATTAGGTAAACTAGATTATGCTTTAAGATCTTTTTCTATTGAGAATGAAATTAGTTTATCTCTTTTATTTTTTGGATCTATTTATTTCATAAATGATACTTTAAATACTCCTTTTCAATTATATAGAAATTTTATTATTGAGGAAAAGTTTGGTTTTAATAAAATGAATTTCAAAACCTTTTTTTTAGATAAAATAAAATCATATTTTTTAGTTATTATAATTGGGGGTTTATTGATAACGATATTGCTCATTTCAATAATTTATTTTTCAAATAACTTTTGGATTTATTTTTGGATATTTATGTCTTTATTTACAGTTTTTATTAATCTTTTCTACACATCATTAATACTCCCAATTTTCAATAAATTAAAACCATTAGAAGATGGTTCTTTGAAAGATAAAATTTATAATTATGCTAAAAGTGTAAATTTTCCTTTATCTAATATATTTGTTATAGATGGATCTAAAAGATCTTCAAAAGCTAATGCTTTTTTCTCTGGATTAGGTAAAAGTAAAAAAATAGTTTTGTATGATACTTTAATAAAAAATCATAGTGATGAGGAATTAGTTTCAGTTTTAGCTCATGAGGTTGGTCATTATAAAAATAAACATATTGTATCTAATTTAATTCTATCTATTCTTTTTACTGGATTTATGTTATTTGTTTTGTCAAAGTTTTTGTTTAATAGTGAAGTAAGTTTTGCTTTAGGAGGAGACGTTTCTTTTAGGCATTTTGAACTTTTTGCATTCTCAATTTTATATTCTCCAATAAGTTATATTCTTGGTATTTTTATGAATATTAAAAGTAGAATAAATGAATATGAGGCAGATAATTATGCTGTTAAAACTTTTGATAAAATTCATTTAATTAATGCATTAAAAAATTTATCTAAAGATAATTTAGTGAACCTTACCCCTAATCCTGTGTATGTATTTGTTAATTATTCTCATCCTACTTTACACCAAAGAATTAAAGCAATGACTCAGGTATAATTAAATTATTTTATAATTTTTTTTAAGCCAAACCCTTTTAGTCTATTTCTGTAGTAGTATAATAGTTTCATATTTTTCACATGAATTTTATCATTTTTTATGATCACAGGTTTTTCGGCATGATACATTCCTAAATTATCCAAACCAGATTCAATCTGAGTTTCAATATTAATTTTTAGATCATTAAAAATTTTAATTTTATTTTCCGAGTTTAACTTCATTATTTCATTTAATATCTTTTCATATGATATTTTGAATTTTTCTAAATCTATAAATAAATCTTCTTGGGAAAGTCTAAGTATTGTAAAAAAATCAAGTTTTTTAAATTTTTTACAAATTTCTTCAAAAAGGGCAAAAGCAATAATATTACTGGGAAATACTTGCGTTCCTTTATGGAATTCTTTATTTATTTTTGAAGAGAGATCTTTCAAACTATTTTTTATTTCTTTATTTATTAATGATTTATTATTAATTTTTTTATTATTTGAATCAATGCTATCTCCATTTTTGTTAACATAATTTCCATATACATCTAATGGGTCACCTATAGAAAGCGATATGTTTGATCCTTTTGTGAAAAACTTAATTAAAAATTTAAATATCTTATATGAATTAGAATATCCTAAATTTTCTAAATAAAATTTTTCCTGACCTTTTGATATTAAATATTGATTAATTAAAGCAGGTGCCTCAAGAACAAATTGATAATTAAATGTTATTGGTACAATAAAAATTTTTTTTGATTTTATCTTTTTTTCATCAATTATTTTTTGTGCTTCAAATGCTGAAGAAAGCAATCCTAATTTTAAATTTTGATTTATTGAACCAGACCTAGATCTAGTTCCTCCTGGATAGAACAATGAGTGACATCCTCTAACTAAACTTTCTGTTGAATAAGTTTTTAATGTTTCTAGATATAAGAGATGTTTTTTTCTTCTATCTACCTTATAAGCACCAAGACTATCCATGAAATATGAAAAAATGCTCATATTAAATAATACCATTCCAGCACCATACATAAATGGAGGTAGTCCAAGATGAGAAATAGCCCAGCCTATTAAAGCAGAATCAAGGTGAGTAAAATGAGTGGGTACCATTACTATAGTACCTATTTTGGCAAGTTCTCTTAATTGGTTTTTTTTTCCTAAAATATTTATTTTATTATCTAAGTCTAGATTTCCAAAAGGATTTCTTAATCTAGCTGTATTTAATAATCTTGCAAAAAATGTTACAATTAATCTTCTTGCAAACTTATAATGCGTGCTTTTAAAGTTGCTAGATATTTCATTGGCATATCTTCTTACAATCTTTTTTAATATTTCTTTTTCCTTTTCTTTTTTAATATTTGAAGGTACTGATCCAATATTAATCAAACTAGATTGAATCTTTTTCCAAAAATCTTCTTCATCTGGAGGGTCTGCTCTCCATGGGTTCTTTTGAATCCTTAATTTTTCTTTATAAACTGTTGTTTCTAGTTCTTCAAACAAATTTTTATTATTTAATTTATTTAATATGTTTTTGATTGAATTTTCAGATACATCATTTAAAAAGCTCTTTTTATTATTGGATAATTTAACAATTGGCCAAGTTTTGGGTTTAGTAAGAATTTGTTTGTAACTCTTTCTCAAAATTTCAGTTAGATTAAATATTGAAATAAGCGTAAAAATAGAAATATGTTTATTAATATTAAAATTGTATTTAGTTTATTCATATGAAATTAGAAAAAGTTATTTCTCCAATAAAAAATGAAATGGTAAGTTTCAGAAAGTTATTAAAGAAATCTATTTCTAGTAATAATATTTTGATTGATGAAGTAATAAATTATATCCTTAAAAGGAAAGGAAAACAGATTAGACCAGTAATTGTTTTTCTAAGTTCTGGAATTTGTGGAAAAATTAATGATTCCACTCTTAGAGCAGCTGTTTTAATTGAGATTTTACATACTGCGACTTTAATTCATGACGATGTTGTAGATGAATCAAACTACAGAAGAGGTTATTTTTCAATTAATGCGATATGGAAGAATAAATATTCTGTATTAATTGGCGATTACCTTTTATCAAGTGGATTAACTTTTTCTCTTGAAAATGATGATTTTAAATTTTTAAAGGTTTTATCTAATTCTGTTAAAGAAATGAGTGAAGGTGAAATAATTCAAATGAAAAAATCAAAGTCACTTGATTTAGATGAAGAATTATATTTTAAAATAATAGAAAAAAAGACTGCTAGTTTGTTTATTGCTTGTTGTGAAATGGGTGCAATCTCGAGTTCAAAAAATATTAAAGAGATAAGTAAATTAAAAGAATTAGGATTGAATTTAGGTTTAGCTTTTCAAATTAAAGATGATCTTTTTCCTTATATTGATTCAGATTCAGGAAAGCCTATTTCAAATGATATTGTACAAAAAAAATTAACACTTCCTATAATTTATTCAATTAACAAATCTTCATATTCGGAAAAAAAAAGAGTTTTGAATGCAATTAAAGAAAAAAGAGATGTTGAATATATATTGAATTTTGTTAAAAAAATGGGTGGTGTAGATTATTCTATTAAAAAAATCAATTTTTATATTCAAAATTCAATAAAAATCATTGATAATTTTAAATCATCTAAGTATAAATCTGCATTTTATATTCTAATAGATTTCCTGTCAAACAGGAAAAAATAATTTTTTTAAAAAAAAGTGGCATAAAGTGGCATAAAGTGGTGTAAAATGTAAAACATTTACTAAATTTGTTATTAAGTGGTTTATATTTTGACACTCACAGTTATGACTTTTTTTACAAGCGAATTTGAGTGCAAGTTAGATGCTAAAGGTAGATTGGTTTTGCCTTCCAAGTTAAAATCAAATCTACCTGCAGCTTCTATCAGGCAAATTGTTATAAGGAAAGGGTTTGAGCCTAATCTTATTATCTATCCTTTAAATGAATATAAGAAACTTCATAATAAAATTTCATCTTTGAATGAATTCAATTCAGAACAAAGAAAACTAAAAAGAAACTTCTTCAGTAGCATTGTTCAGGTTGATCTTGATAATAGTGGAAGATTTCTTATTCCAAAAAACATGTTAAGTCATGCTAAAATTAATAGAGAGGCAATTATTTGTGGTATGGGAAATGTTATTGAAATATGGAACAATAAAGTGTACAAAAAATATTTGATAAATGATTCAGAAACTTATTCTGAATTAGCTCAAAAATATCTTGATGACTAAAAAATATGGACTATCATATTCCAGTAATGCTAAAGGAAAGTATAAATGGACTAAATATTAAGCCCGATGGGATATATGTAGATCTTACTTTTGGAGGTGGTGGACATTCTAAATTTATATTACAAAAATTATCTTCAAATGGTTCTCTTTTTGCTTTTGATGTTGATAAGGATGTAATAAAAAATGTAGAAAAAATTAAAAATAAATCTTTTCATTTTATTAAATCTAATTTTAGATTTTTTAGAAATCATTTGAAAGAAAATGGATTAAGCAAAGTTGATGGAATATTAGCTGATTTAGGAATTTCTTCTCATCAAATTAACTCAAATCAAAGGGGATTCACATTTAAAGGAGATGAAAAACTTGATATGAGAATGAATAATGATTTAGAATTTAATGCTATTGATTTATTAAATACTTATAATAAAGATCAATTAATAAACATATTTAGTAAATATGGAGAAATAAAAAACTCAAAACAGTTAGCCAATTCTATTGTGAGATTAAGAAGGAAAAAGAAAATTGAAAAAACTATAGATTTAATTGGTATAATTAATCCTTTTTCAAAAAAAAATAGAGAAGAAAAGTATTATGCAAAAGTATTTCAAGCTATAAGAATTGAGATAAATGATGAAATAAATTCACTAAAAGATCTGCTTCTTCAGTCTAAAATAAGTTTAAATAAAAAAGGAAGATTGGTGGTTATATCTTATCATTCATTAGAAGACAGATTAGTTAAAAACTTTATAAATAAGGGCAATTTTATAGGTGAAGTAGAGAAAGATTTTTATGGTAATCAAATTAGGGTTTTTAAATCTATTTCAAAAAAACCTATAATACCTTCAAAAAAAGAAATAATTAAAAACCCAAGGTCAAGAAGTGCTAAACTTAGAATTGGAGAAATAATATGAGTTTCATAAAAAAAATATTACACAATTATTCTATAAGTTCTTATGGGAAGAATTTAATTGATTCAATTTCAAATAATTATGTATTTAAGATATTTTATGTTCTATTTTTTATTTTAATATATATTGGAAATCAACATTTTGTTGAAAAAAAAATTAGAGAAATAAATAAAATGGAAAAAGAAGTTGAAGAATTAAGAACATACTTTATAACAATTAAAAATAATTACATGTTCTCTAAAAAGGAGTCTGAAGTATTGAAAAGAGTAAAAAAATTAGGATTAGAGTCATCAAAAGTACCTCCGGAAAAAATTATTTTAAATAAATGAATATAAAAAAATCAATCTTATTTAATGCAAAAATTAGTTTTCTAGTAGTTGTCCTTTTTTCTTCATTAATAATTTATAGAATATTTATTCTTCAATTTAAAGAAGGTAATCATTGGGATAAAATTTCTGAAAATATGAACCTTTCTTTGCTAGATATTAAAGCTAATAGAGGTAGTATATTGTCTGATGATGGAAGTATTTTAGCGACTTCATTACCTTTTTATAAAGTTGCGCTTGATCCATCAATAGTAAATAATTCTATATTTAATGAAAAAATTGATTCTTTGAGTTTTCTTCTATCTAATTTTTTTAATGATAGAAGTAAGGAATCTTATAAGTCTTTAATTAAAAAAGCTAAAGATTCAGGAAAAAAATATTTAATACTTAATAGGAAAAGAATTAATTACGAAGAAAAAGAAATTTTATCAAAATGGCCAATTTTTAATGAAGGGAGATTAAAGGGAGGAGTTATTTTTGAGAAAATTGAAAAAAGATACAGACCCTTTTCTAAATTAGGTTATAGGACCATTGGTTCGGTAGATGAAAATTATAATGGCACAGTAGGTTTAGAATATAGTTTTAATAATTATTTAATTGGAAAAGATGGAAAAGCTCTATATCAAAAAATTGCTGGAAATAATTGGAAACCAGTATTTGATGGAAATGAAGTAAATCCTGAAAATGGATATGATATATTGACAACAATAAATATAAATATGCAAGATATTGCCGAAACGGCATTATTAAATGGTTTAACAACTAATAATGCAGAATATGGGTGTGCAATAATTATGGACGTAAAATCAGGAGATATCAAAGCTATTTCAAATTTGAGTAGGAATTCAAAGGGAGGCTATGTTGAATTATACAATTATGCAATTGGATCACAAGGATCAAGAGAACCAGGATCGACTTTTAAGCTTGCTAGCATGTTAGCGTTGTTTGAGGATTCAAGATTAGAATTAATGGATACTATAGACACTGGAAATGGACAATATAAATTTTATACTGAAATTATGAAGGATCATAAAGAGGGAGGTTATGGAAAAATTACTGTTAAAGATGTTTTTGAACAAAGTTCTAATATTGGAGTTGCAAAACTTATTGAAGATCAGTTTAAAGATTCTCCAAGTAAGTTTTTAAACTATATTAATAAATTTGGATTAAGCAGAGATTTAAATTTTCAAATGATTGGATATGGTAAGCCATTTATTAAAAATTCAAATGACTCTTCTTGGAGCAAGGTATCATTACCATGGATGGCACATGGTTATGAATTAAAAGTAACCCCATTACAAACACTTAGTTTTTATAATGCAATTGCAAATAATGGAAAATTTGTAAAACCTTTAATTGTTAAAAAAATAATTAAAGCAAACAATGTAATTAAAGAATTTGATACTGAAATATTTGAAGAGAAAATTGCTTCAAATAGATCAATTCAAAAAGCTAAAGTATTATTAGAGGGAGTAGTTGAAAGAGGAACTGCTAAAAATATTAATAATAGCTATTATAAAATTGCTGGCAAAACTGGTACTGCAAAAAAAGTAATTAATGGTAGATATGTAAATAAATATTATACTTCCTTTGTTGGTTTTTTTCCCTCCGAAAAACCTCAATATAGTTGTATAGTAATTATTGATGAACCAAAAAATTATAGAATTTATGGTAGTGATGTAGCTGCTCCAGTTTTTCGAGAAATTTCTGATAGAATATTATTAACAGATCATAATGTTTTTAATGAATTCCAAAAAACTAAAATTACAAATAATAATTTTCCATTAATTAGATCTGGGTTTAGAAATGATTTAATTGATATATCTAATTATTTTGGTATTTCAAATCATTCAAATACCAATGATGATTGGGTAAAAACAAAAGTAATTGACAATTCGATATCTTGGGAAAGTAATACTTCAGCTATTAATTTAATGCCAAATGTTATTGGAATGACCTATAAAGATGCTTTATATCTATTAGAAAAAAGAGGGTTAAAGGTTAATTTTTCGGGATCAGGAAGAGTTAAAAAACAATCTGTCTTACCTGGAAAAAATACAAAAAATTATTCAATTATTCACTTGAGTTTAAGATGAAAAAGAAAATGAATCAAATTCTATCTGGTTTAAATGAAGTTAATATTTATGGCAATAAAGATATTCTCATAGATGGAATAGCAAATGATTCTAGAAAAGTTAAGCAAAACTTTATCTATATAGCAATTATTGGTAATGATTTAGATGGTCATAGTTTTATTAATCAATCAATAATGAATGGAGCCGTAGTTATTATTTGTTCAAAAATTCCAAATAAATTAAATAAAAATATTACATATGTTAAAGTAAAAAATACTAGAAAGGCACAGGGAATAGTTGCTTCTAATTTTTATAACAATCCATCTAAAAAAATAAATGTAATAATGGTTACTGGAACAAATGGTAAAACAACAGTTGTTAGTTTATTTTATTCACTATTTATGAGTATGAAGATTAAAGTAGGGATGCTAACAACTATAGAAAATAAAATTAATAATAAAACCTATTCATCAGAATTGACAACTCCTGATTCAATTCAGTTAAATAATTATTTAAGTAAAATGGTAGATAAAAAATGTGAGTATTGTTTCATGGAAGCAAGCTCACATGCAATTGATCAATTAAGAATATATGGTATAAGAATTAAAGCTGGTATTTTTACTAATATTTCTCATGATCACTTAGATTATCATTTAAACTTTAAGAATTATATAGATTCAAAGAAGAAATTATTTGATTTATTAGACAAAAAGTCAATAGCTCTAGTAAATAATGATGATAAAAGATCAAATTATATTTTGCAAAACTGTTTTGCAAAAAAATATTATTATGGAATAAAAAAGGATTCTGAGTTTTCAGGAAAAATTATTAATAATTCAATAGATGGATTAAAATTAAGAATAGATAATCAGGATATATTTCTTAAACTAAAAGGTAAGTTTAATGCTTATAATATTTTATGCATTTATGCAGGATCAATTATTCTTGGCATTAAAAAATCCAATCTGTTAGAGCATATTTCTAAATTAGAAAGCCCAAAAGGAAGGTTTCAATTTATAAAAAATTGTAAAGGGCCATCAATAGTTATTGATTACGCACATACTCCAGATGCTTTAGAAAATGTTTTAAAAACCATAAAAGGATTTAAAGTTAAAGGTAAAATAATATCATTATTTGGTGCAGGTGGTAATAGGGATAAGAAAAAAAGATTTTTTATGGGTGAAATAGCATCAAAATATAGTGATCAAATTATACTTACATCTGATAATCCAAGAAATGAAGATCCACTTGATATAATTAATGATATTAAATTAGGTATAAAAAATAGTAAAAAAATAGTTATAAATGTTGATAGAAAATCTGCTATAAAATCCGCTATACAAAATGCAGATTCAGAAGATATAATTTTAATTGCTGGAAAAGGGCATGAGGATTATCAGGAAATAAATGAAAAAAAATATCCATTTGATGATAAATTGGTTGTTAATAGAATATTAAATTTAATTAAGATATAATTATGCTTTATCATTTATTTGATTATTTAGATAAGACTTTTGATTTTTATGGAGCCGGTGTATTCCAATACATTTCATTTAGAGCTGGAATGGCTTCTTTTCTATCTCTTTTAATTAGTATGGTTTTTGGTAAATATATAATTTCTTTTTTAAAGAAAAATCAATTTTCAGAATCAATAAGAGACCTAGGTCTTTCAGGTGAAAAAGTAAAAAAAGGGACACCTACAATGGGTGGAATTATAATTATTTTGTCTATAGTTATACCTACATTTTTATTTTCTAAACTAAGTAATATTTATGTAATTATAATGTTAATTGTAACTATTTGGATGGGTATAATTGGTTTTTTAGATGATTATTTGAAAATTTCTAAAAAAAATAAAGATGGATTAAAACCTAAATTTAAGATTTTTGGACAAATTTCTTTAGGTGTTATTATTGGTTTAATTCTTGTATTTCATGACGATATTGTAGTAAGACAATTTAATAATGAAAGCATAAATACTATAGAAAACAATCACTTAGATACCAAAGATTTAATAACCACTATTCCTTTTGTGAAAAATAATGAGTTTAACTATAAATGGTTACTCCCAGGTGAATTAAGTGAATTTGATTGGATACTTTATATAATTATTGTAATTTTTATAATTACTGCGGTTTCTAATGGATCTAATTTAACTGATGGTCTTGATGGTTTAGCAGCAGGTACTTCTGCAATTATAGGAATTACATTAGCTATATTTTCCTACCTTTCTGGAAATATTATTTTTTCAGATTATTTGAATATTATCTACATTCCAAATATTGGTGAAATAGTTATTTTTTGTTTTGCTTTTGTTGGAGCTTGTATAGGGTTTATTTGGTATAATTCGTATCCTGCACAAGTATTTATGGGAGATACAGGTAGTTTATCTATTGGAGCTATAATTGCTGTATTATCCATAATAATTAAAAAGGAATTGTTGATTCCTATTCTTTGTGGAGTTTTTTTTATCGAAAGTTTATCAGTAATAATTCAAGTAACTTATTTTAAGTATACAAAAAGAAAATTAGGAAAAGGTAAAAGAGTTTTTCTTATGGCTCCCCTTCATCATCACTATCAATTAAAAGGAATTCATGAAACAAAAATTGTATCTAGATTTTGGATGATAGGTATTTTACTTGCGATTTTAACTTTAACTACATTAAAATTGAGATAAATGATTTATAAATGGGTATTAGATAATATTAAAGGAGATAGATGGATTTGGTTTATAGCTTTGTCATTGTCAATTTTAAGTTTGTTAGTAGTTTATAGTGCAACTGGTTCTTTAGCTTATCAAAAAATGCAAGGAAATACTGAATATTATCTTTTCAAGCATTTCTTTTTAATACTATTAAGTTTTGTAGCGATGTGGTTTACTCATAAAATTGACTATAAATATTTTTCTCAATTATCTAAAATTAGTTTATATGCATGTATACCTTTATTATTATTCACATGGAAATTTGGTCTAAACATAAATGATGCATCTAGATGGATAAATATTCCAATTTTAAATCAAGCTTTCCAGCCATCAGATTTGGCCAAACTTTCTTTAATTGTCTATTTATCAAGTTATTTATCTAAGCATCAAATGGATATTAAAAATATTAAAGAGACACTTATTTTTCCTTTAATTTGGATATCTGTAATATGTTTATTGATTGCCTTAACAAATTTTTCAAGTTCGGTTTTATTATTTGTTACATGTATTATTTTACTTTTTATTTCAAGAGTACCAATTAAATATTTAACACTATTACTTGTAAGTTTTATTATTGCAGGCTCAATCGCTATTTTTATTGGACAAAGGGGACAAACAGTAATTAATAGATTTGAAAATTTTATTGAAAATAAAGAAATTCCTTTTCAATTAAAACAAGCATATATCGCTGTCTCAACGGGTGGACTATTTGGAAAAGGTCCAGGGAAAAGTAATCAAAAAAACTTTTTGCCTCAATCGTATTCTGATTTTATTTATGCAATTATTATTGAGGAATATGGTTTAGTAACCGGTTTATTTGTTTTAATTCTATATTTACTTCTTCTATACAGGGGTTTAGTCACATTAATGAGGAGTGAAAGAGCTTTTGGTGGTCTTTTGAGTGCAGGTTTAAGTTTTGCCTTGGTTATTCAAGCTATAATTAATATGTGTGTTGTGGTTGGTCTTTTGCCTGTTACAGGATTAACTCTACCACTTATAAGCATGGGAGGTACATCTCAACTTTTTACAGGAATTACATTAGGAATTATATTAAGTGTTAGTAGATATAATGAAGATGAAAACAATAATAATTTAGTTTATGACAAAATCATTTAAAGAGAAAATAAAAGTAATAATTTCTTGTGGTGGAACTGGAGGTCATATTTATCCTGCTATTGCAGTTGCAAATGAAATAAAAAAAAGAAATAAAATGAATGAAATACTTTTTATAGGTTCAAATGAAAGAATGGAAATGAAAATAATACCAAATCATAATTTTAAAATAATAGGTTTATGGATTAGTGGGATTAAAAGAAGTAGTTTATGGAAAAATATTATTTTTTTTGGAATTCCTTTTGTTTTAAAAAACTTTCTTTTGCCTTTTAAACTAGTTTATTCTATTATTAGATCATTATTTATAATAAATTCGTTTAAACCAGATATAGTTATTGGTTTTGGAGGATATACATCTGGTCCTTCTTTGATTGCTTCAATATTAACAGGAACATCTTCTGCGATTCAAGAACAAAACTCTTATCCTGGTATTACTAATAGAATTCTTGGTAAAAAAGTAAATTTAGTATTTGTTGCATTTGAAAATTTAGAACGATTTTTTTCAAAAAAATTGTTTTGTTTTGGAAATCCTATAAGATCTAATTTATTGAATATCAGTAAATCAAAATCAGATGCCATTAGATTTTTTGGACTTAACAAAAATAAAAAAACCTTATTAATAATAGGTGGAAGCCTTGGGTCAAAAACAATGAATGATAGTGTGATGAATAATTTATCAATAATTAAAAATAGTCCCTTTCAAATTTTGTGGCAAACTGGTAAAAACTATTATGATCAAATTTTATCAAAAAAAGATCTTATTCCTTCAAATATTATTTTTTTTCCATTTATAAAAGAGATGAATTATGCGTATGCATCTTCTGATATTATTATTTCAAGAGCAGGTGCTTTAGCAATTTCAGAATTATGCGTTATAGGTAAACCAGTTATATTAGTTCCTTCTCCCAATGTTGTAGAAGATCATCAAACAAAAAATGCTATATATTTAAAATCTGCGGGTGCTTGTGAAATAATCAAAGATCAAAATGCAAGAAAAGATTTAATTAAAAAATCTTTTCAATTATTAAATGATAAAAATAAAATTAAGAAATTAAAAAAAAATATTTTATTACTTTCAAAACCTGATGCAACAAAAAAAATTGTTGATAAATTATTAGATAAAATTAAAAGATGACAAACTTAATTTTAAAAATCAAATATTTATTTTTCTTTACATTAACATTTGGGTTAATATTTGTTTCATTTGTTTATAAAAAAGAAAATGATATGATATTTGATATTTCAAGTGAGGATAGTTTTTTAAATAGTGAAGAAATTTTTGATTTGACTAATGATATAATTAATGATTCTTCTATTATTGATTTAAATTATCTTGAAGAAAAAATAAAGTCAAACAAATTTATAAAAGACATTGAGATATATAATAATTTAAATAATGTTATAAATATTAATATTAATCAATTTAAACCATACGCAAGATTAATAAATAATATTGGAGATGATTATTATATTGATAAAAATGGAGAAATTTTTCCAGTTTCCAATAAATATTCAGAGAGGGTTTTATTGATTTTTTTTAAAAATCATAAAAATATTGATAAGGAAAAAAATATCAATTTTTTTCAAAACGGTAATGAAATTTTTAAACTTATAAATTATATTAATAGTAATGATTTTTATAAAAAACAAATTTCACAAATAAATGTATTAAAAGATGGGGAGATAATTATGATACCTCAAATTACTAAACAAAAAATTTATTTTGGAAATACTGATAATATGGAAATTAAATTTAAAAAATTAGAATTATTTTATAAAAATATTCTACCAACTAAAGGATGGAATTATTATGAATCTGTAAACTTAAAATTCAAGAATCAAATTGTTTGTAATAAAAGTAGTAACGTATGAGAGATGAATATATAGTTGGACTTGATATTGGTACAACAAAAATATGTATAGCTGTTGGTAAAAAAGACGATCATGGGAATATTAAAATAATCGCTTTTGCAGAAACTAGATCTTTTGGAGTTGCTGTTGGTATGGTTCAAAATATTCAAAAAGCTACAGAGCAAATTAGTCAAGTAGTTAAAGAAGCATCAAAAACTTCAAATATTGAAATTAAAAAAGCAAATGTTGGAATTGCTGGAAAACATATTAAAAGTTTTACTAGACACAATTCTATTTATATAAATAATAATAAAGAGGATAATGAAATAAACTCTGAACATTTAATGAAATTATTATATGAAGCAAAAAATACCATAATACCTCCTGGAGATGAAATTATTGCTGTAACGGCTCAAAATTATTTAGTTGATGAAGAAATCATGACAATGGAACCAATTGGTACCCCTGGAAAAAAGTTAGAAGCAGACTTTCATATTGTTACAGCTAGAAAAACTGATATAAAAAATATAATATCATGTGTAGAAAAGGCTAATATCTTTAGAGAATTATTAGTTTTAGAACCTCAGGCCTCTTCTTTAGCAATTTTAACTGAAGGAGAATTAGAGTCAGGTGTTTGTTTAGTAGATATTGGTGGTGGCACAACTGATATTGCAATATTTCATGAAAATGTTATGAGACATACTGCAATTATACCTTATGGAGGTGAGATAATTACCCAAGATATTAAAGATGGATTACAAGTTTTAACAAAGCAAGCTGAAATTCTTAAGATAAAATTTGGTAGGGCTATTGCCAGTCATGCTTCAAAAAATGAACATGTAAAAATTCCGGGAATAGGTCAGCGAGAAGATAGATTAATATCAACATATAATCTTTGTAAAATTATTGAAGCTAGAATGGAAGAAATTATTCAAGATATTCATAAGGAAATAATTCTGAGTGGTTATAATGGTAAGTTATCAGGTGGCATTGTTCTAACTGGTGGAGGTTCTCAATTGTTAAGTTTGAAACAATTAGTTAAATATATGACTGGGATGATTCCAAGAATCGGATTTCCTGATTCACAACTATCTAATTCTGAATTTAATTTAAAGTCACCAAAGTATTCAACTTTAGTTGGTTTATTAATTTCAGGATATAAGACTAGTAGAATTAATAAAAGTAAAAATTCAAATAGATCTCAGTCAAAAGATGTCATAAAAGAATTTAGTGATAAGTTTAAATCTTTTTTCACCGATACTGATTTGGATGAATTTAAAAAATAAAATTTTTTAATATGTATACTTTTGATTTGCCCTCACATCATAGATCTATAATAAAAGTAATAGGCGTGGGTGGTGGTGGAAGTAATGCTGTAAACTATATGCATTCGTTGGGGATTAAAGATGTAGAATTCATCGTTTGTAATACAGATATCCAAGCTCTTCATTCTAGTAGTGTCAAAAATAAGCTTCAAATAGGCATTAATTTAACAGAAGGTTTAGGGGCTGGTGCTGATCCAGAAAAAGGAAAAAATGCTGCTAAAGAAAGTAGTCATGAAATTAGAGAAATTTTGAAGAATGATACAAAAATGCTATTTATAACTGCAGGTATGGGCGGAGGAACAGGTACGGGAGCTGCCCCAATTATTGCGAAGTTAGCTAAAGAATTAGACATATTAACAATTGGCATTGTTACTATTCCATTTCTTTTTGAAGGAAAAGAGAAAATGGACGTAGCTAATGAAGGTATTAAATTTTTGAAAGAAGATTGTGATAGTGTAATTGTTATTATGAACGAAAAATTATCAGAGATATATGGCAATCTTACTCAAAGAGATGCTTTTTCGAAAGCGGACGATGTTTTATCAACTGCTGCTAGAAGTATTGCTGAAATAATTACTTCTACAGGAAATATTAATGTAGATTTTGAGGATGTTAATACTGTAATGAGAAATGCAGGAACAGCTGTAATAGGTTCAGCTACAGCATCTGGTGAAAATAGAGCTAATAGAGCTGCTGAAATGGCCATTAACTCTCCTTTATTAAACAACCATCAAATATATGGTGCAAAAAAAATACTTTTAAATATTGTTTCTGGTGAAGATGATGAAATTAATATGAATGAATTAAAAAGTATTACTGAATATATTGAAAATTCAGTTGGAAATGATGCAAAAATTATTTTTGGGACAAGTATAGATCAAACTTTGGCTAAAAAGATTAAAGTAACTGTAATTGCTTCAGGATTTGATAGTTCTATTAAAAACTCTAATAATGATGATAGTATTGAAAATGAAAAAACAGATAGTCAAATCAATATTTTTGAGGAAAATGATCAAACTAGTGAAGTTCAATCTTATGCTTTCGAAAAACCATCTTTAGAGAATAATTCTGATGAACAAGATGATCAAAAAATTATTTTTGGTATTGAAGATGATTATAATGAAATAGATGAATATGAAAAAATGGAGGTTAAAAATACTAATGATAAATCTTTAGATTATAAAGAAGAATTAATCAATGATGAGACACCTGAAATTTTATATGAAAAATATAAAAGTGAAAGAGAAGATAGAATAAAAAAATATGATTCCTCAAATAAAATTCATAGCGAAATAAAAGAATCTGAAAATAAATTAATTCCAGCTTTTAAAAGAAAAAAAATAAATCTCATTGATGAAAATATTGATAATATTTCAGACAAAACTAAAACTTTAGAAATTGAAAGTGATACAGAAAGTTTGGATGAAGATTAGTTATATAATTGTTGATTTAGTTTATTGATATTTTATGGCGATACATTTAAAAGCAAAGTTTTTATCAAAAAGTTATAAAACAAAAAAAGTTCTAAACAATATTTCTTTTGAGGTATTTAAAGGAAATATTTTAGGTTTAGTTGGCAAAAATGGTGCTGGAAAATCAACAATTTTAAAAATTTTAAGTTCTTTGATTGATTTTGGAGGAGATGTTTTTATTAATAAGCAAAGTATAAAAAAGAATGATAGTGAATATAAAAAAAATGTAGGTTATTTATCTGAAAATAATCCCTTGTATATGGATTTTTATATTCAGGAATATTTGACTTTTATTGGTAATCTAAATGGATTATTTAAAGATAATTTAGAGAAAAGAAAAAAACTTGTAATTGAATTATGTGGATTAAATAATTTTCAAAATGAAAAAATTAGTAATCTTAGTAAAGGATATAGACAAAGAGTTGGAATAGCTTCTGCATTTATTCACGATCCAGATATATTAATTTTAGATGAACCTACTACAGGTTTGGATCCTTCACAGATATTAGAAATAAGAGAATTAATTAAAAATTTAGCTAAGAATAAAATAGTTATTTTTTCTTCGCATTTATTGAATGAAATAAATGAAATCTGTGATAAGGTAATTTTTTTAGATAAAGGAAATATAATTCTTGATTCTAATCTGAAAGTTTTAAAAAACAAGTATAATAATATTTCATTAGATAAAATTTTTAATAAGATAATACCAAATTAATGTATACAATATTTAAAAAGGAAATAAATGTATTCTTTGATTCTTTATATGGTATAATAATTTTTTCTATTTTTTTTTTAATAAATGGACTTTTTATATGGATATTTCCTTCATCTAATATTTTTCAATATGGCATATCATCTTTAGAAATATTTTTTGATGTTGTTCCATATATTTTCATTTTATTTATTTCATCAATAACAATGAAAATTATTTCAGAAGAAAGGAGTTTGGGGACATTTGAAATTTTATTATCTCAACCAATTTCATACAAAGAGATAATTTTAGCTAAATTTTTATCTTGTTGGTTTTTATCAATTTTTTTAATTTTTCTTACTTTTCCATATTGGATAACAATTTATTATTTATCAAATCCATTAGGTAATATTGATAATATAATTATTTTAAACTCATATTTAGGTTTAATACTATTAGTTGGGGCAATGAATTCAATTGGAATATTTTTTTCTTCTACTTTTCAAAATCAAATAATTTCTTTTCTTTCTTCTTGTTTTATTTTTTATTTATTGTATGAAGGAATTGATATGATTAATTTTTATGATTCAATAAATCTAATAGATTCATTCATTGATCATTTTACATTTTCTTATCATTATTCAAATTTCACAAAAGGTATATTTCAAATAAGTAGCTTCATATATTTTATAATTGTAATGTTTACTTTTTTTTATTTTTCTTTAGTTAATCTTAGAATTAATTTGAAATGAATAAAAAAACTCTTTCAATAATGCTTAATGATTTGAGTAAATTTTTTAGTTTATCAACCATTTTCTCTTTATTAATTATATATATATATTTTAGTTATAAGAATACAAGATTTGATCTAACCAGTGATAAAAGATACACACTTTCATCATCAAGTATAAAAACAATTAAAAGTATAAATGATCCAGTTAATTTTAAAATTTTCTTGTCCGGTGAGCTTCCTCCTGGAATGAAATATTTGAAATCAGAAATTAATAGAATTATGATTGATATTAAAGATCATAATAAAAAAAATATAAAATATGAATTTGTTGATTTGGATAATTTAAGTGATAATCAAAAAAACTTATATATTGACAAATTAATATCAAAAAATATTAATCCTACTGATTTGGTATATAATACCGATAAAGGAAGGATTATAAAGAGAATATTTCCAGGTATTTTAATAAATAGTGGTGATAAGGAGGAGTCTATATTATTATTAACAGGAGATAAAAATTTTTCTCCATCCGAAATAATAAATCAATCGATTGAAAATCTAGAATTTGAAATTGTTTCTAGTTTGTTTTTTCTCTCTCAGTCAGTTAATAAAAGAATAGGTTACATTACAGGTCACAATGAATTAGATAATTTTGAAATTACTAGTATAAGATCTATATTGGAAAAAAAATATCATTTTGAAGTTATAAATATTGAAAATTCATTTGATAGAATTGATGATTTTAATTTACTAATTGTTGCTAAACCTAAATCTTCATTTTCAATGAAACATAAATATTTTTTGGATCAATTTTTGATGAATGGGGGTAGAATTCTTTTTCTAGTTGATGTTTTAGGTGTTAATCTTAATGATTCATCCATTTATGAAAATCTAGCTTATGAATATGATCATAAATTAGATGATTTATTTTATAAATATGGAATTAGAATAAATAAAAACTATATAAAAGATTTTAATTCAGCACTATTTCCAATTGTAATTGGTAATTTTGGAAATAACCCTAATATTGTTCCCTTGCCTTTTCCTTTTTTTCCTGAAATATCAAATTTTGGTAATCATTCAATAGTAAAAAATTTAGGATCCGTAATAACAAAATTTGTTTCAAGTATTGATACAGTTAATAACAATAGTTTAATCAAAAAAACACCTCTTTTATTTACTTCTGATTTCTCATATGTAGATAATTTTCCAGTAGTTATTAATTTAAATGATTTAGCACAAAATTTAGATCAATCTGATTTTTATGATAAATCTAAACTAATAGGCATTTTACTTGAAGGTAAATTTTCTTCTTATTTTAACAATCGGTTATTTGATTTTAAAATAAAAGATAAAAGTTTTCTTTCTAATAGTTATGAAACTAAAATGGTAGTGATATCGGATGGGGATATTATCAGAAATGATATTGTAAATGGTAACGCTATTGAATTGGGTAATGATATATATCAAAAAAAGAAATATGCTAATAAAGAGTTAATTGAAAATATTATTTTTTATTTACTTGAAGATGATGAGTTGATTTATACCAAAATGAAAGATTTAAATTATTATCAATTAGATAAAAATAAAGTAAATAAATATAAATTGACATTTCAATATTTTAACTTACTAATACCAATCATATTTTGTCTTATTATTTTTATATTAAGATATTTTTATAGAAAAAATAAATATATATTTAACAAGTAGTTTTAATTATTTCTTCAAATTGTAAAATTTATTTTTTAATTTGTAAACTCTGTTAATTTTTTATTATGAAATTTATAGTATCTTCTTCTTATCTTTTAAAACATCTTTCAGTTGTTAGTGGTATCATAACATCTAACCCTGTTGTTCCTATACTCGAAAATATTTTATTTGAGATACATAATGGGAATTTATTAATTACTGCTTCTGATTTACAAACCACTATAATGGTAGAGGTTCAAGTGGAATCTAAAGAGGATGGAAGTATAGCGATTCCTTCAAAAACTTTAATTGAAACTTTAAAAAACTTACCAGAACAACCTGTAACATTTTCGATAGATAAGGAATCATATAATATTGAGATTAATTCAGATAATGGTAGATATAAATTAGTAGGTGAGAATGCTACTGACTTTCCTAAGGTACCTGAAGTTTCTGATGGATATTCTACAGATATAAATTCTAAAAATTTAATTGATGCTATAAATTATACAATTTTTGCTGCAAGTAATGACGAGTTAAGACCTGCAATGACTGGAATATATTTTAGTTTATTAAAAGACTCTTGTACTTTTGTTTCTACAGATGGTCATAGATTAGTTAAATATAATCGAACTGATATTAAGGGGGATGATTTAAATCATATGATGATATTACCGAAGAAGTCAATGAGTTTAATAAGGGCTTCTTTATTAAATGAAAAAGCATCAAATATTAAACTTGAATTTAATGCATCTAATGCCTTTTTTAGTATTGAAAATATTAAAATAACATGTAGGCTTATAGATGAAAAATATCCAGATTATGAAAATGTAATACCTCTAGATAATAATAACAAAATTTCTATAGATAGAATTGAATTATTAAATTCTCTTAAAAGAATTTCAATTTATGCTAATAAAACAACAAATCAAGTAAGGTTTAAAGTTAGTGGTAGTGAGCTTTTAGTTTCATCTGAAGATCTTGATTTTTCTAATGAAGCAAATGAAAGACTTTCCTGTGATCATGATGGTAATGATATTGAAATTGGATTTAATGCTAAATTTTTAATTGAAATTTTATCAAATCTTAATTCTAAAAATGTATTCTTAAATTTATCAGAACCTAACAAAGCAGGTTTAATATTACCTGATAATATTGATGAAAATGAAGACATTACTATGCTGGTAATGCCGGTAATGTTGAATGATTATGATTAATTTTTTATTTCATATACTAATATCTTTATCTTACTTATTCAATCCTATTGAAAGAACATCTTGGATTTATGAATCTAATGGCATCAATGAAGTCAGAATCTATTCTGATAATTATTTTGTAGTATCAAATTATAATATTAATAATAAAAAGTTTATTAGTACAAAAGGTGGTTTTTATTCTTTTAAGAATAGTAAATATTATGAAGTGTTAGAATTTAATTCCTTAGATTCTTCTTTGGTTGGAGATACTATTTTCTATTCTGATATTAAAATTGATATTGATGAAGAAATCAATTTAATAACAGGCATAAGGATTGGAGGAGTAGAATACATTCCTAATCAACCTAATCATGTTCACGAATATGATCTTCATGGATCTTGGTTAATGAGTGGTATTGAAAGGAGAGGGGAGATGAGAATGAGAGATGTAAATAGACCAAGAAAGACTATGAAAATGATTGCGGGAGGTAGGTTTCAGTGGATAGCATATGATACATCTAAAAAAGGTTTTTACGGAACTGGTGGAGGTACTTTTACTGCAAAAGATGGAAAATATATTGAAAATATTGAATTTTTCTCAAGGGATTCTAATACAGTTGGGAAGTCATTAGAGTTTGATTTTGAGATTAAAGAAGAAGATTGGCATCATAGGGGTTTCAGCTCAAAAGGTGATCCAAAATATGAAATTTGGACACAAAGAAAACAATAGTTTATTAAGCTTATGCGCATGTGGCGGAATTGGTAGACGCGCTAGGTTGAGGGCCTAGTGACCTTAATTGGTCGTGGAAGTTCGAGTCTTCTCATGCGCACTTTCAATAAGATAATTATCCAAATATTGAGGATAATTTCATTGCTAAATGCATTTCACCACTGATTTTCATTTTTCCAGACATGAAAGCATTCATAGAACTCATTTCTTTGTTAAGTATTTTTTCAAAATCTTCAATTGATACAGTAATAGTACAATCAGCATCTTCATTATTATTTGATACTTCTGGTGGTGATACTGTATCATTAATTAATACACAACCATCACTAAAATCAAATTTAATTTTAGCCTCTATTGATCCGGAATTTTCATTTGATAATTTTCTAATTTTTTCTGTTATATCGTTTAAATTCATATTATTTAATTTATAATTTCAATTTCAAAAAGACTTGGCCATAATTTACCAGTTACAAATAATTGATTTGATATACTATTATAGGCTACACCATTTAAAACATCAAATTTTTTGTTATAATTTTTTTTATTAAATATACCATTTAAATCAAGTATAGATTCAACAATTCCTGTTTCAGGATTAAATATTATTATTTCTTCCTTTCCATAGATATTGGCAAAAATCTTACCTTTTACATTTTCTAATTCATTTATCAGTTTGATGGGTCCATTTTTATTGTAAACTTGAATTTTTTTTATAAGTTTATAAGATTCTGGATCAATAAAATATATAGTTTCTGTGCCATCACTTATTAATAATTTATTATCATATGTAGTAATACCCCATCCTTCATGATTATATTTAAACTGATCAATTTTCTCAAAAGAATTTTTATCATACACAAATCCTAAATTTGCTTCCCAAGTTAATTGATATATTTTATCATTAAATACAGTAATTCCTTCTCCAAAATACTTATTGTCCAAATCTATTTTTTTTATAGTTTTTCCTGATTTTAGATCTACTTCTTTAAGGCTTGAGAATCCTCTTCTTCCAGTACTTTCAAAAAATCTATTTTTATCAAAAGTTAATCCTTGCGTATATGCATCTGTATCATGAGGAAAAATATTTTTAATTTTAAATTTTAATATATTTGGATTATTATTTGGAAATAGATTTATTGATGAATAGTATGTTTCTTTTTCGTCATTATTAATATGGCAAATTAGTTTTATTCTATGTTTACCAACTGAATTAAATTTAGATGAACTTATTCTTCCTGTTTCA
>MDSZ01012657.1_pt1 | contig 35233 bp, 27 predicted proteins | sample 811201 | NCBI WGS metagenome assembly MDSZ01 (sample SAMN05326647, study PRJNA326480) | marine metagenome | isolation source: seawater | place: Indian Ocean: North | collected 2010
CATCAGACCAACGAAGTGAATCTGCCGAGGAACGGAGGCTTTTCAGCCAAGAAGTAGTATTTAAGAGTTTATTCTCATCAGCTGGCACGACTCCTTGGAATTGAGCAACCAGCAATGTTGCGATAATTACAAGTATTCGTCCCATCCTCGCTCCTTGATCTCTTCAACAACCTTTCGAATGGCCTCTTCGTGGGTGCGGTTGGCGATAAGCGTCGCATCGGGCGTATGCACAATAAGCATATCACTAACCCCCATCGTGACGACCAGATGCTGGCTGTCAGACTGAATGATAGAATTCATCGACGTGATTCCAAGATGTTTTCCTACGACGGTGTTGCCATGTGCGTCTACACCACGCTGTCGAGCAACTGCAGACCAGCCACCGAGATCGTCCCAAGAAAACGGAGCTTGTATGACGCTGACATCTTTTGCTTTCTCCAGAACGGCGTAATCGATAGAAATACCTTTGATGGCAGAAAACTCTTCTGCAAAAACAGCGTCTCGCTGAGGTGTGTCCCAGGCAGCAACGATCGATCGAAGGCGAGCGAGACAGTCAGGCTGGTGTTCTGCAAGCAAGTCTATGATTGTTCGCGCTTTCCACACAAAGATACCAGCATTCCAGAGGTAGCCACCGGACTCAAGGTACTCTTGGGCTACGCTTGCTGCAGGCTTTTCCTTAAAGCTCTTAACGCGGTAAACGGATGTGGCTGCATCAGGAAGGTCGTCAAATGTTAATGGTTCTCCAGTTTCAATATAGCCAAAGCTTTCAGCCGGGTAGGTAGGAGAAACCCCAAAGGTTACAAGTCGTTTTGGATTTTTATCAACGACGCTAGCGGCTAGTTCGATTGCTTTACAGAAATCACGGGAAGGAGAAATGACATGATCCGAGGGCATGACAGCCATTGTGGCATCTGAATCATTCCGATCGACCAGCAATGCTGCTAAACCGATACACGGAGCAGTATCTCTTTTGCAGGGTTCACCAACAACATTATCTGTTGGTATATAGTCCAATTGTTGTTTTACTGCATCGACAAGTTTCGCTGATGTGACGACCATGACATGACTATGAGGCAGAAGGCCATCGAGACGCTGTGCAGTGTTTTCCAGAAGGGTTGATGTCCCGGAAAGTGATAGGAGTTGTTTTGGGAGAGCCGTTCTGCTGGCCGGCCAAAAGCGTGTTCCCGAACCACCAGCCATAATGATTGCATGCAACATTATCTTTCTTAAATCCTTGTCTAAGAGGAGCCAATGACAGTTGGAGTCACAATTGTGCTTCCGGATTGAATAAAACGAGAGATGTCGTCTGCATCAATAATCGAATGTGCAGCAAGCTCAACATCAATGTTCTCTGCTATTTGAACGCCAGCACTTCTTAGCATTTCACGAGCATGAGACACCATGGCAAATCGTACATGTTCTGCCGTGTCACTTGATGCTCCGGCCGTATTCTTGAGTGGGGCGAAGCCTTGCTTTGCATCAATTTCAACCGCAGTTACTGTTCCTGCATGTGGCATGAGATCAAAAAGAAACCGCTCGAATTTATAGGCATTTGGTTTCTTGGGACTGACGAGGGCCCCCTCGGAGTCAATGAAAGGGACAGACTTGTGGGCCATGTGAAGCGGGAGTGTGTTGTCTTGTTGTGCCATTCGCTCAAGAAATTTTCTTTGGAAGGCATGCACGGCGATGCTCCCTGCGTGGAAAACAAGACGCCCATTTGGAAGACGCATTGAGGCAATGTCTTCTGGAAGGTCACTATATTCAACCACTCTCGTGATACCCTGTGACTCGACAACAACTCCAACACGGTCAGAGGGATGAACCTTCTGGATGACTTGTGGAGTGAAACAAGACTCAGTTAGGACATGATAACCAAGGAACTCACTATCGAAAGGAATGGCGAGAGGATTGTCCACTTGAAAAGAGACAATGTGCTCAACACCTTGTTTCGAAAACCAATCAAGACCGTCTGTCTCGGAGAGACTTCCAAGTAATCCACCGTGTCCATCTGGAGCCATTGCCAATTGCCCCATATCGCTAAGAAGCAATGTGCCTTCACGTTCGTGAAGAGCCGGCAGGTCCTTTTGGCAAAAGAAAAAAACTTTGTTCGATGGAAGGCCAAAAAAATGGTTTTCTTGGAAGTATTGTTTGGTGTCTTCGTCAGTGGCAGAACTCGTCATAATTGCTAATGGCAGTGATGTGCCGTAACGATTGGTGATAGCAATTATTTTTCCGCAGAGAATCTCGAAGAGGCTTGCCTGAGAGACAGGGCCAATCTTGAATAAACCCTTTGGTCCGTTGAACCCCAGCCTTGATCCTTGTCCTCCTGCGACTAGGATGGCACCAACTTTCCCGGAGCGTACGACAGCGTCCCCCTGTTGGATAGCCTCTGCTGGTGGGATGTGGTTTGTTGGGTCCCGCAATCGAAGACAGGCGGGTGTTTCTGCAGTGGCTAAATCAAACGTGTTGTTGTCTGGTGCCAGTGGAGTAACGCACTGAGCATGTGGGTTATTTTGTTTTCCTAAAATGCGTTGTCGCATTTCAGCAAGCAGAGAGAAATCAATTTTTCTCAGTTGTGATATGAAACGATCTTTTTGTCTCTCATCAAGGACTGAAAAGTGATCCAGGATATGGCCCTGTCCTGTGTCTAGAAGGTGATTTGCGATCGTTTTTGGTAAACGATTAGGAAATAGGTTATGAGTCATCCTCGTACCCACAGCCAAAAGAGAAGGCAAAGCATTGGAAATCCAATAAAAATAATGCCATATGTGAAAACAGTTGTCCACAAATGTTCAGGCCAACGCGCCATGGTATGTGAATCACGAATCCGTCACGATGGACTGTGATGTTTCCTTTACAAGTAACTGGATTGGGATTTCAAATGGTTCGTCAGTAGGTTCATCAAGTCGGCATTCAATTCGAACGCCCCATGGCAGGACCTCCGTCGCTGAGACAATTGCCTCAACCTCATCGTAGTCTGTTTCTACTTCAACAGTAGGAATTGATGGGAATGGTGGACAGAAACCAATGTGCCCAGAAGCACTGCGGACGCCCGATGGAACGGATAAGAACAACTGCCCCCGAATGCACTCTAAGCCATCTGAGTCTGAGTATCGCTGCTGTCGTTGGAGTACGTGTTCATCCTGAGTGAGAGCAAAAAATGTTGGCTGAGAAAGATTTAGATTTTCAGGCAAGGTTGGTGTGTTAGTTATTTCAGATGACAGTTGTTGGCCAGAACTCCTTGTGGATGGTGAAATTTTGAACCAAGGCATCAGAAATGGCTGAGCGATCAACAACAGAGAAAACGCGAGAGAGAGGAGAGCTACTGCAGTTGTGCCAGGTTGGGCCATTGGTAGCGGAAGTGCTACTGCTACTGTTGCGATCAGAAAACCGAAACGAACAGTGAAATGATAGCGACCAGCAGTATGGTACTTTGCCAAATCGCCCACAGCCACGAGCAGCCCTCCTGCGGAAGAGACAATGATGAGCAACATACTATTTGGCGATGCTGTGGCACTGCCGAACAGTCGGCTCATTAGCAGAATGCCACCACAGGCTATCGATAAATACCCAACGGCAGTCGCCGCGACTGTTAGAAGAAGTCGCTCAAGCGAAGAACCACCCAAAATGGAAGGATGGTCTAGACTGACATCAGAGGATGCATGCAACACGGCGATGCGGGGCAAGCCCAGGTTCATGAGGCTCCAACAGTAGTATTTGCGGCATTCGCCAGCTCTTTTGCTCGATGAGTCTTTTCCCAAGAAAAGTCATCCCGGCCAAAATGTCCTCCAGCAGCTGTCTGCCGAAACACTGGACTTTGCAAATCAAGCTCCTCGATAATGCCGCGTGGTGTCAGAGGAAAAAACTCCCGAATGAGGTCGCACAGTCTCTCGTCCGGCACTTTCCCAGTGCCTTCCGTGTCAACCCGAACACTCACCGGATCCGTGACGCCTATTGCGTACGCCAGTTGGACCTCACATCGATCAGCTAAACCTGCTGCAACAATATTCTTTGCAACATGGCGAGCCATGTAGGCAGCACTACGGTCAACTTTCGTTGGGTCTTTTCCAGAGAATGCTCCACCACCATGTCGCCCCCAACCTCCATAGGTGTCAACAATTATTTTTCGGCCAGTTAGACCACAGTCTCCGTGAGGCCCTCCTACTACGAAACGACCAGTTGGATTGATGTGATAGGTAATATCTGAGATATCGAGGTCATTCGGAAGTTCCTTTGTGACGACCTCATCGATAATAAACTCACGAATATCGTCATTGCTGACGTGAGGGGCATGTTGCGTCGAAACCACAACGGTATCAACTCGGAGAGGACGATTGCCTTCAAATTCAACAGTTACTTGGCTTTTCGAGTCTGGACGCAGCCAGTCAACTATGTTCTTTTTTCTTGCATTCGTGAGCCGATTAAGTATTCGATGAGATAAAGCGATTGGGATTGGCATAAGTTCAGGAGTGTCGTTGCAGGCATACCCGAACATGAGTCCCTGGTCACCGGCTCCAATATCTTTACCGGCTGCAGAGTCATCGTTGACTCCCATGGCAATATCGCTTGATTGCTTGTCAACTGAGACAAGTACAGCACATGTGTCTGCCGAGATTCCCATCTCGTCATCGGTGTAGCCCACATCACGAATTACATCTCGTACAACCTTTTGGTAATCGACAGTACCTTGGGAACTAATTTCACCAGCAATCACCGCAAGACCAGTTGTTACCATTGTTTCACAAGCTACCCGACTCAGTGGATCTTGTGCGAGATAGGCATCGAGTACTCCATCTGAAATTTGATCAGCAAGCTTATCTGGATGCCCCATACTGACTGATTCACTTGTAAACAAATATTTTCCTGATGCCACAGATGTACCTCGTGCCTGAAGATTAAGAGATGTGTGAAGGACAGACTTCCTTATTACGGGAGACAAAAAGAGATTATCAGAAAGGAGTCAAAAAACAGCAACAGGAAGAGTTGCTCCTAGGCAGTTCTTGATGCCGTCTTTTCTTTTTTCTCGTGTACATAGTCAAGAATTCGTGCTGCCGTAGAGGCCCGAGCTCCCCTGCGTGCAGACACAAGGGACACAGCCTGCCGGCTGCGAAAGTCCATGAATTCCCTATCCGTCATGCAACGATGCAGGAATGCTTCCAGTTCTGGTCCATCACGAACGACTTCTGCAGCATCATGCTCGAGAAGGGCCAGCACTTCCTCTTGAAAGTTCCATGTGTGGGGCCCGAAGGCGACCACACAGCCATAGGATGCAGGTTCAATCATATTTTGCCCACCGCGCTTGCCATCGAGGCTTCCCCCCACAAAGGCAATAGCAGCGGTCCCCCACCACCAGCCTAATTCGCCAGTACTATCAATCAGCAGGATCCGGGCAGTTGAGTCCGGCTTTTTCAGTTCAAGCTCACTCCGTAACTGCCAACGCATGCCCGAAGATTCAAGAAGTTTTGAAATGTCCGTTGAGCGTTCGACATGTCGTGGAGCAATCATAAGATAGAGTGATGGAAATGATTTTGACACTTGTTTGAATGCCTGTATTGCAAACTCTTCCTCGGGTGCCTGCGTGCTTCCAGCAAGAAATACAACGGCGTCATCCGGTATGGCGGCACTCGTTTGAAGACGAAGTACGTTTGGGTTTGTTTTATCACCGAGAGGCCCATCAAATTTCATTGACCCACTGTTTACAACGCTGGGAGCGCCTAGAGCAATAAACCGTTCTGCGTCAAGGGATGAACGAGCAAGTACAAGTGAAGTGCATCGCAGCATGGTGCGGACGATTGGAGTGATGAGGCGGTACCCTCGAAAGCTTTGTTCGCTCATTCTGGCATTGACGATGATGATGGGTATTCCGCGTGCTCTTGTCATAGACATGAGGTTTGGCCACAACTCCAATTCTCCGAGGATGAGAATATCCGGGCGTGCTTTTTGGAGCGTGCGACGGATAGACCATGTGAAATCGAAAGGACAAGGAAATACGCGATCAGGATCGAGCCGCTTGCATGCAACCTCAAGTCCAGTTGTTGTCGAACTCGAGAGAACACAATCAATATGGATGTTTCTAACATCGGCTTGCTGGGTGATTTCTTCGAGAAGTCCTGCTAAAAGCTGTACTTCCCCAACGCTGACGCCATGGCACCAAATGCGGGTCCCTTCTGAATTCGGAAGCTCGGGAATGCTTCCTGTAAGCCGCGTCCAGAGTGATGCAATGGGTCGCTTTCCAAATATTTGACGATACGCGATCCACGGGAGGGCCATCACGAAAACGATGGCGTACAAAACATTCAAAAGCATTCTTGCCTCCGTGCTACAGCTTGCTGGAGTTCAACTGTAGGGCAGGTTTGTTCCAAGAAAACAGCAGGCGAGAAAAGAACACAAATGCATCATTATTCATCAAATAATGACCTGGCTCTGGGTTTGATTTCATCAAAAGACATATGACTAATGTATCAGGCCACACTGCCGGACTTCATACAGCAATTCTTGAACTTCTTGCCACTGCCACAGGGGCACGGATCATTGCGCCCCACTTTCTGACCAAAATTTCGAATTGGCTCAATCGGACCGTCCGCTGACGGTTGGTCTTGAGAAGGTGAGGTCTCGTCCGATAAAGCGGTTGCTGATGAAGCATCCTCATGAATGGCAGCTGTTTCATGAAATGCGCTTTTCACAGATCCATCGTCTACCTGTTCGATCCGATACACAATATCAACCACTCGCTCATCAATCCCCTGCCACATTAAGTCAAATGTTCTCATCCCCTCTCGCTTATATTCTACTTTTGGATCTACCTGTGCATACCCACGAAGACCGACACTGGAGCGAAGATGATCCATGGCGAGGAGGTGATCTTTCCATGCATTATCGAGAATTTGGAGGACAACAGACCGCTCCATGCTGGGCATAGCATCACCATATTGAACTACTCGCTGGTCATAGACCTCGCGAGCAAGAGCACGAATGGCCTCCAGCAGACCCTCTGATTCTTGCTGGTCGGCTGAGGCTGCTTTGATGGTATCTTCAGAGAGGGCTTTTCCAAATCTCCATTCTGTCCAGCCAGTAGCTGTCCGAAGCCCAAAATCAGTTGCAAGAAAGTCTCGCCCGTCTTTCAAGTCAAGTCGTCGGATATGTTCCTGTGCTTTTTCCTGAAGAAACTCAGTAATTCCTTCACGTCCTACTCGCTTCAATTCGCGTTCATTGACGGAAAGTTTCCACCGAGTATTGACGAATGACGCGAGAGCTGACCAATTCCACTCGCTTTCCTCTTCATCTGCAGGAAGGTTCTCCTCGACGGCATCAAATATTTGTGTCTCAGATTGTCGGATGGAAAGATCGACAGCTAACCGTTCGGCCTCTTCTGAAGACATGCCACGGAAGTCCTTCCCATCAAGTTCACTGGCAAGGTGGCTGGAGGCCCAAGTGGCGTACGTCTGTGGTCCGTAATCTTTGTCAAGAAAACCGCCGATGTTCTCATCAATCTGCCGGTCGATCATCTCCATGATCAACTCTCGGCAAGGATGGCCATTGAGAATCTTTTGACGGAAGCCATAGACTCTTTTTCTTTGCTCATCCATTACTTCGTCATACTCAAGAAGGTTTTTTCGAACCTCGAAATTACGCTCCTCCACCTTCTTCTGGGCAGCCTCCACTCGTCGAGTTACCATGCGACTTTCAATCGCCTCGCCCTCTTGCATGCCCAATCGTGTTAGCACATTTTTTACCCATTCCCCTGCAAAAATGCGCATGAGATCGTCTTCGAGAGAGAGAAAGAATCGACTTGAGCCAGGGTCGCCTTGTCGACCACAACGTCCACGAAGTTGAAGATCAATGCGCCGCGATTCATGTCGCTCCGTACCGATAATCTGCAGCCCGCCCATGCTGCGGACACCTTCTCCCTCAGCAGTCATATTCTCTCGAGTTGCAATCTCTTCAACGAGTGAGTCCCACTCCGACTTCGGAACATCAAGCCGTGTTGGGTAAGTATCTTGTAATTTTGCCCATGCAAGTGTATCTGGGTTGCCACCAAGAATGATATCAGTGCCTCGCCCCGCCATGTTGGTGGCAATTGTAACAGCACCACTCCGGCCCGCCTGAGCCACAATTTCAGCCTCGCGCTTATGTTGCTTGGCATTGAGGACTTGATGCGAAACGCCTCGTTTGTCCAAAAGATTCGAGAGCACCTCACTTTTTTCAATTGACACAGTGCCAACGAGTATTGGGAGACCTCTTCGCTGTACAGATGTGACGGTCTCACGGGAAATTGATTGAGATGATTTCTCTCCCTTTGGTTGAAAGACATAGTCGGAGTCAGAGTCTTCCTGGATAGTTCCCATCTTGAAAGAGCCATCTGAAAGGTTCAGTGTGTCCCAGCGATTGATTCGCTCAATTTCATCAGCGACTGCAATCCATTTTTCTCGCTCCGAACGATAAATGACATCAGGGTGATTGATTCGCTGTAGGTCACGGTTTGGTGGTATAGCGATGACATCGAGTTGATAGATTTTCCAGAACTCAGTCGCCTCCGTCATCGCTGTCCCGGTCATGCCACCGAGTTTGTTATACAACTTAAAAAAGTTTTGGAGCGTGACTGTGGCGAGGGTCTGCGATTCCTCCTTGATTTTGACGCCTTCTTTGGCCTCAACTGCTTGGTGAAGCCCGTCCGACCACTGACGCCCCGGCATCAATCGCCCTGTAAATTCATCCACAATGACAACCTCGCCATTTTGGACGACGTAGTTCACATCTCGCTTGTACAGGTGGTGGGCCTTAAGTGAATTGTCAATAAGGTGTGGCCATTCCATATTTCCAGCGGTGTAAAAACTTTCAACCCCAGCTAGTTTTTCTGCAGCTCGGACTCCCTCTTCGGTGAAGGCTACGGTGTGCTCTTTTTCCTTTACTTCAAAATGAGAGTCAGCTTTGAGTTGACGTGCAATCTTGTCTGCTTTTGCATATTTTGTAATGTCGTCGTGGGCAGGCCCTGAAATAATCAGAGGAGTTCTGGCCTCATCGATAAGAATATTGTCAACTTCATCAACAATGGCAAAATTCAGAGTCCCTTGGCTTTGCTGCATGTGTTTCGGAAATGCTTCGTCGTCTCTAGCAGCCATTCGCATATTGTCACGAAGATAGTCAAAACCGAATTCATTATTCGTTCCATACGTAATGTCACATGCATAGGCCTGTTGGCGTTCATCTGCATCCATGCCCGATTGGATGGCTCCAACAGTCAGCCCGAGGCCCATATACAGTGGCCCCATCCATTCCATGTCACGTCGAGCAAGATAGTCATTGACAGTTACAACATGGACCCCTTTCCCTTCTAGCGCATTCAAGTATGCCGGTAAGGTAGCGACAAGTGTTTTTCCTTCACCGGTAATCATTTCGGCGATGGCTCCGGAATGAAGAACGATACCACCAATGAGCTGGACGTCGTAGTGACGCATTCCTAAGAATCGTTTTCCACCTTCACGGCATACGGCGAATGCTTCGACAAGCAGGTCATCAATTGTTTCACCAGCGGCAAGACGACGTCGAAACTCATTCGTTTGGTTTCGAAGGTCTTCATCAGTCATTCCCTCGTAGCGTGATTCAAGAGAGGAGATGGCTTCAATCTTGGGATCAAGTTTATGAAGGTAGCGTGCGTTTGAGGATCCAAAAAAGCCGGTGATAGTTCGCTCAAGCCATGAGCCGATACTGGCTGCGGCGTTGGAAATCCAGTCCCAAATTTGTTCGAGTTGTTCCATTTGCGGAAGAGGCGAGGGGGCAAAGCGGTCTCATGGGCAGCAGCCGCCCATCTATGGATTAGTATTGTCGTAGTGAAGAGGAGGAGCGGTCAAGGTTATCCGCTCCCGCTACACTCATAGAACAAAATAATGAATACATTTCGCCCCAACATCCATGCCCGTCGTGACCTTGCCGGCCATTTGCTTTTTCTTGGTACCGGCACAAGTGTTGGTGTGCCGGTCATTGGATGTGGATGCAGCGTGTGTCAGAGCGATGACTCAAAAAACAATCGAACTCGAACAAGTGTGGCCCTCGGATTGCCGGCGGGTACGCTTCTTGTTGACACCACTCCAGACCTGAGGGCTCAATGCCTTCGAGAGCAGATCGGTAATGTGGATGCCATCTTATTCACTCATGATCATGTCGATCATCTTTATGGTTTGGATGATATTCGCCCCATATGCTTTGCAAAAGGCAGCCCGTTGCCTCTTTATTGTGAAGAGCGTGTGGAGCGACGCATTCGTCAGGCGTTTGACTACGCGTTTCAACAGGCACCAAATCGTACTGGTGGCCTGCCAAAGGTGACAATCAATAGAATTTCGGAGGACCCGTTTGAACTTCTCGGAGCGTCTGTTGTGCCGCTGCGTTTACGGCACGGCTCTCTTGATGTTCTGGGGTTTCGATTTGGGAATCTGGCGTATTGTACTGATACCAACCATATTCCAGAAAAGACATGGCCCCTTCTTGAGAACCTCGATACGTTGATCCTCGATTGCTTGCGACCGTCTTCACATCCAACACATTTTTCTATAAGTGAGGCAATTGCGGTGGCAGAACGTGTTGCTGCTCGTCGTACCTTTTTCATTCACATGTCACATGAGATTGATTATGAGTCACTTTCTTCCCAGTTGCCTGCTCATATTCAACTTGCGTACGATGGTCTTGCAATTCCTTTTCAACTTGAGCATTAGGGGCTGCTAAGCCTCTTCACGGTAGCCGAGTTTTGTGAGAATGCCTGCTGTTGCTGTGTATGCTTCATCAACCCAGTCGAAAATTTTTTCAGGCTCTGGAGAGTACTCCAGTTCGATGCTGAGAACACCGTCATATCCAGTGTCATGAATAGCGGTTAGATAATCAGAAATTGGAGTCACACCATGACCAGGTGGCAAGTCACCATGCACCGTGCCATCACAGTCACTTACGTGTACATGTTCAATCCAACCTTTTAATCGATGGACGTCCGCTGGAGGAGTCTTCACAAGATGAAGATGAGAAATGTCACAGTTCGCACGAACTACATCTGGTTGATCAACATCGCGGAGAAACTGAAGCATCGTGTCGACTGAACGAATAAGGGAGAGTTTAAAAGGTTCAAGTTCAATGGCGATGCGAAGGCCTCTCTTGCCCGCATAGATTCCTAGTTCGCGAACAGCATCCACACCAAGTTGCCACTGTGTTTCTGCAGTAATCACCTCCTTTTGCCACACGTATTCGCCGAGGACGAGTAGAAGGTTCGAGCATCCCAATTCAGATGCAAGATCAAGAAAAGATCTGCAACGCTCGAGATGGAAGCGACGAACGGCGGGATTGAAATCAATAAGTCCAAGAGAAACACAGCACAAACTGATGATAGGCAATTCAAGTTCTTGGCAGGTGTCAATAATCAGATGTTTTTCGTCAGTGTCGATATCAAGGGGGTCAGTAAAGATATCTACAGTATCAAAACCAATGTGCTTGATGGCTTCAAGCCCGAACCGAGTGCCTTTACCGGCCTGGGCAAAAGCAGAATTGATGACACCTAATTTCATGAGAGAATTTCCGAAAGAAGTACTGAACGGTGTTCCTTTGCAGAGATATACGCTGCCTCTACGGCGGCAAGTGTTATGAGATTATCGCGACCAGTGCATAGAGCTTGTTCGGTTCCCTCAAGATCTCTTAACAATTCAGCCATCGGTCCAACAAAAGCATCTGGAAACCATGCTTCATCCCATTGGGGGTGATGCCAGTTTCCCGTTGTGTCCGTCCACGCAAGAGTGCTCGGCTGATGGCGTGGCCATGCAGGCCAGCCAAGAGAACCCTTTGCGATGCCCTGCATGCCCTCGATTCGAAAATTCACAAAGGATTCTTCTTCAGCACCTTTGCGATCTGGACCACTCCAGACGTCATCAAGCGATAGGCATCGAAGTCCACAAGACGAAGACATTCCAGTATCAGTGCTTGTTTCATACTCGAGGATGGTAAGACAGATTCCATCCGAGTGATCAAATTGCTGTGCAGTGCGTGGATCAGAGCGGCTTGAAGTAAAGACTCGCACTGGATTACCAAACCAGAATCTGAATGTGTCTAGATGATGAATCGACATTATTCGCAATGTGACCCAGCCCAATCTTTTTTGCCATGGCATCCAGTGTGGGATAGCTCGCATTTCGATCGTTGCAAGTATTGGCTCACCAAGAATATTTTTTTTCAGAAGATTCTGGCAGGCATAAACTGATTGGTCGTATCGCATGTTCTGGTTGACAACCAGCCGTATATTGGCTTTTTCGCAAAGATCGACAAGTTTGCAGGCTTCTGCATACGAAGGAGCCAGAGGCTTCTGGGCGAGAATACCAGTAATTTTTCCTTTGTATTCAGCAGCCTTCTTGATAACAGCAGGCTGGACATCAGGAGGGACTGCAATATCAAGTACGTGTACTTCTGGGTCATCGAGCAGCTCAATCAGGTTATTGTGAACGCGTTGAATGTCGTGTCGAGCTGCAACTTCTGCTGCAGATGCCGTATTACGAGACGTAATCGCAACTGGCTGAATACATGCTTTCCGGTAAGCAGGTAGATGGCAGTTTGACATAATAAATCCTGCTCCAACACACCCAATTCCAGGGATACTGTGCTGAGGCAGGGGGGGCATATACTCTATGCTTGTGGAATTCAAAATCACTGTTCTTTGGTTAGCGATCGAGCTGAACGATCCTTTTTTTCAGTTAGCCATGATACATCGCCAGCATCTGTAAAGCGACGAATTCCAACACGCTTGATCTGTTTGTCTGGGACAACAAGCAATGGTGTGTATGAAGGGTGATGGGATTCTTTGTACGGGTTATTTTCTTTTGAGTTGTAGCAGCAGATCATTGACCAGCGAGGATGCGTCGAACGGTTGCTATCTGAACGATGTAAAAGATTGGGATGAAAAAAAACAGCATCGCCAGGGCTCATCTCGCAATAGACATGAGGCAGCCTTTCAAGAGCAGCTTCTACTCTCTCGCTATCAGCACCAGCCTGATCACCAGAAAGTGTGTGGTCCAACCTTCCCAGTTCATGAGAAAATGGCACAACCTGTAAGCAGCCATTGTCTCGTGTTGCACTATCGACAGCAATTGACACGCTCACAAGTCGAGGAAAGAGTACACCATTTTGGTACCAATAACCGTAGTCCTGATGCCATGTCCATGCGCCACCGACATGTGCATCCTTCATAATCATCTTCGAGTGATAGTGGTACACCTCACTTCCAAGAATTTTTTCAGCGCTGCGAACCATTCGTTCGCAGCGTGCAAACATCCCATAGATACCCTCACCTGGATGGTTCCATAGCGACAGGCGAACAGTGCCTCCTTCGCCATCGGCACGGCCAAATGAATGCGCATCAAGATCACGATCTTCCTTCGCAGATCGACGCAATAAATCAATTTCTTCTGCGTCGAAGAAGTTTGGAACAACAAGAAAACCTTCCCGGTGATACGTTGTAATCTGATCGTCGTTAAGAATTGTTTGCATGCTAAACGTCCAGTTTGCTCAATCATGTAGTCATTGTGGATCGAGAACAGGAAAAGGTACTTCGAATTAGTATACCGATGCGTTCATGGGGAAAGCTTTGGAAAAAGCATATGGATTGCGTGTTTGTATGGCATGGCATGAAATACAAACGAAATTTCAGGGCAAGAAAAATTTCTTTATATGTGCATAGAAGTCGTGCGGAGCTGATTAGTCGATATATGTGATCGATTCAAAAAAGTTACCAACGTGGGACAGTAACATCCAAGTCCATTAGCGTAGCCGAAGAGAATTGGCAATCACTGAAAGAGAACTCAACGTCATTGCTGCAGCAGCCAGCATCGGACTGGTCACGTGCCCAAGAAAAGGATAGAGAACGCCAGCGGCAAGAGGAATCATAAGGGCGTTATAAAGAAATGCGAGTAAGAGGTTTTGGTGAACGACGCGCATTGTTTTCTTCGCAAGATCAATGGCATTCGGAAGAGCGCGTAGTCCCCCGGACAGCAGTGTGATATCGGCAGTTTGGATCGCAACGTCTGCTCCACTCCCCATGGCAATACCAACATCAGCTGATGCCATTGCTGGAGCATCATTAATCCCATCGCCTATAAAGACACACGTGAGTTTCTTGCTTTTTTCTTTCTCAATGCACTTGGTTATCCAATCTGCTTTGTCTGCAGGAGTGAGGCCGCCATACGCTTCTGAGATGCCAATATTTGTCGCCACAGATTTGGCAGAACGTGCAGTATCACCTGAGAGCACGACAGTATGATAGCCATCATGACGAAGAGATTCGATAACATCGTGAGCTTCTGGTCGAGGGGTATCAGAGAGCGTGTACCAACCACGAAGATGCTGGTTGATACTGACAAAAATCATAGTCGACCCCATGGGTGCTAAGCCGGATGGTGTTCTACTCGTCGAGTATTCTGTAAGGTCAACGCCCTTCTGGCGTAAGAATTCTTCAGTTCCAATAGAAACCGAACTCCCTTGAACATGTCCTTGAATTCCACTTCCAACAAAAGCCACCACATTATCCACAGGCATTAAATCCAACTGAGCCTCTTTTGCGGCATTGGTAAATGCATGTGCTAAGGCATGCTCACTCGTGGCCTCAATGCTGGCAGTTATGGCGAGTAGTGACCGAGCTGTTGTGTCTTTCCAGATTTGGGGTTGTGTGCAATCAAGGCTTACAAGGGTCTTTGCGTCGTTGAAGAAGCATACACGTTCAATTACAGGATGACCTTGGGTGAGAGTTCCTGTCTTGTCAAATGCAATGATCTTTGCGTGATCAAGTTTTTCAATTGCCTCTGAGTTTCGAACCAAGATGCCGTTCTGCGCCCCTTTGCCGATCGCAACTGTCATTGCAAGTGGCGTGGCCAGTCCAAGAGCGCACGGGCATGCAACGACAAGAACGCTTACAGATGAAAGCAATCCCAAAACCATTCTTGGTTGCGGACCAAACATTGACCATCCAACGAATGTAGCGAGTGAAATAACAAGTACCGCCGGCACAAATACCGCCGAAACCCGGTCTACTATGTGTTCGATTGGTGCTCGTTGGGCCTGAGCAGACTGGACAAGTTTTCTGATGCGAGCCACAAGTGAATCGGTGGCTACGACATCGGCATGAATTGTGATGACTCCTAGCCCGTTGAGCGCTCCTCCAAGCACATGATCCCCCTTTGTTCGATGAACTGGAATTGGTTCACCGGTGAGGAGTGACTCATCGCAGGAAGTGGAACCATCGAGGATCGTCCCATCAGTTGGTATTCGTTCCCCCGGCTTTACTCGCAGACTGTCACCGGGTTGGATGTCCGATAACGCTACAATCTCTGTTTTGCCTGGTCCAAGCACCTTTTCTGCAGTCGGTGGCGAAAGGTCTATCAACGCTTGTATGGAGGATGTCGTTTTGCGGCGTGCACGGCTTTCCAATATCTGACCAATCTGAACAAGCACGATGATCATGCCTGCGGATTCAAAAAAGACAGCAACGCTTCCATCTTCTTTTTGGAAAGCAGATGGAAAAGAATGAGGCGCGACTGTTGCGAGAGTGCTGACTATCCAAGACACGACGACTCCAAGGGCAATCAGAGAGAACATTCCTGGACGGCCGCGTCGAAGCCCAGTCCATCCGTCTCCTAGGATGGTTGCCCCTCCCCAAAACACGATGGGGCTACAAAGAAAAAGTTGCAGCCAGTTTCCAGTAGTCCCAGACAACCAATTCGGGGGTTCCCACCCAATGCCTTCCCCAATCATCTCTGCCATGGAAACAAACATAAGAAGAATAGCAAGTACCACACCAACGAAGAGGCGACGTTGTTGATACTTTGTGGTGGGCTGTTCTTGAGCACAGCACGGCTTGGGTATTTGTTGAGAGCCGTGCGGGGGAGATTGGGAAGGTTCAATAACTTGAAGCGTAGGTAACATTATCAGGCCTCTTCAATGTGCGAGACAGCCTGAAGGCGTTCAAGGACTGAGTGTGCTTGTCCGGTGTCAATTGCTGATTGCGCTAATTGTGCTGCTGAAATGAGATTGTCTGCATGCCCTGAAGCCCAGATAAGTGCAGCAGCGTTTATCACAACAATGTCACGTCGGGGACCTTGCTCACCTTCGAGAACTGATCGGATGCAGTGAGCACTTTCCTTGGAATCAGATGCTATCAAGGTTGTTTTCTCATTCGGTGTACGCATCGGTATTCCAAAATCTTCAGGATGCCAGATTGATTCTCGAATATGACCTTGAGAGACATCTAACACTCGCGTTTTTGCAAATAGTCCCACTTCATCTACGCCATCTATACTTCGAACAACGATAGCTCTCCTGTGATTCAGCATTGCTGCAGCCTCAGCCAGGGGCTGTTGAGCGTCATCGCGGCCAACCCCAATCACTTGGATGACATTGCCGACAGGGTTGCACAAGGGCCCGACAAGATTAAATACAGTGGGGCGCCCTATGCGTTGACGTAGTTCACGAAGCTTTGCGAGGGCTGGATGGTGGGATGGAGCAAAGAGAAAACAGATGCCAACATCAATAAGGCATCGCTTTGCGACATCCGGTGTCACGATCACCTTGATGCCGAGTTGTTCGAGGACATCGGCGCTGCCAGTTCGACTTGATACAGCTCGGTTTCCATGTTTCGCAATGGGGAGGCCGGTGGCTGCTGCCACAAAAGCAGCTGCAGTGCTGATGTTAAAAGTTCCTGAGCCATCACCACCAGTGCCACAGGTATCACCAATCAGAACATTCGTGTTTGGTAAATCCACAGAATGCATGCGTGCTCGCAGGGCATCCGCGACACCAGCAATTTCTTGACTTGTTGGGCATCTTTCTACGGTCGACTCAAGCCAATTCGCAAAAGTATCTTGTGAAATTGTTTCATCGAGTACAGCTTCAACAAGAAGTTTTGTGTCGTCGCGAGTGAGCCTTCCTGCAGACTCATGACGAGTGAGGATGTCTTGAATTGCTCGTGTGGGATTGATTTGTGAAGACATGGGGGTGTCCTTGGTGGAAACGTTATACTCCCGTATTGTCGCGTGGATTGTGGGTTAGAAAAGTAGCATATTCTTTTCGCCTATGACCAGCAGTCTGCATGTGTTGTTGATCTCGAACTTGAACTGCTACGATCCCAGTATGCGTAAAAAAGTAATTATTGACTGTGATCCTGGAATAGACGATGCAGTAGCGCTCATCATGGCACTGTTTGATCCCCGTTTGCAGGTGTTAGCAGTTACCGCCTGTGGCGGTAATGTGCCAGCAGATCAGGCAACGTGCAACTTGCAATCGTTAGTTCAACTACTTGATCCATCCCGGCTCCCAAAAATTGGTATTGCATCCAATGATACAGTATTGCCGTCAAGACCGTTCAGTCTTCATGGCAGTGATGGTCTTGGAGGACTCAATCTTCCTCAAACAAATCTGCATGGTGCACGTTCGGCCGAAAAAGTGATCTGTGAAACATTGCGAGAGTATCCACATGAAGTGACCATTATTGCTCTCGGTCCGCTTTCGAATGTATCTCGTGCATTTTCTCGAGATCCATCACTCGTTGATCTTGTTCATTCAATTATTATTAGCGGCGGCACAGTCCATGCTCATGGAAATGCAACGCCGGTCGCAGACTTCAATTTTTTCTGCGATCCACATGCTGCTCAACACATCATTCATGAGCCCGTTGCAAAAACACTCGTGCCACTTGAAACGAGTAGACAGATGGTTTTTGGATTTGATGTTCTTGATCAACTTCCATCTGAGTCTTCTCGTGCGGGTAGAATTCTGCACAAAATGTTGCCGCATTGTTTTCGAGCTCACAGACAACTCCTTGGGAGTGAGGGAATTGTTATGCATGACGTGGTTGCTCTTGTTGCAGCAACCAACGCAGAACTTTTTGATCGAGAGCGGGTGACGGCTGATGTTGAGATAGCAGGCAATCTCACTGCGGGAATGCTCGTACTCGATCGACGGCACAATAAAGAGGCTCAAAGTAATGCAGATGTACTTATAGATTGTGACTCAACCGCTGTGGGGGACTGCGTGCTTCGTGGGCTTGCCATAGCAGGAAGTCAAACCGAATCCGGCTATTCAAATTGATCACGGCTTGCAACGGCCATTGACAGTTCAATCATTTGGCGATTGCGAAAAATGCTCAGTCTTACTTTGCGATTGGTGGGGGTCATGCTGACCATGCAAACAAGATGGTCATCATCTTCAATTGGAGTGCCGTCATATTTGAAAATCACATCATTTGGCCTGATCCCTGCTTTATCGGCCGGAGATCCTTGAGTCACAGCCGACACTCTGGCTCCGATGGGACGCACGAGCCCGAGGCGGTGAGCAATATCCTGAGTGAACATGCTATCGAGGGTTACTCCTAAATAGGCGCGAGAAACCGTGCCTGTGCGAACAAGTTGGTCGGAGACAAACATGACCATTGAAATTGGAATTGCGAAAGCTATTCCTTCACTCCCTCCAGAATTACTGGCAATTGCAGTATTGAGACCAATGACTTCGCCCCTCAGATTGACTAATGGGCCACCACTGTTTCCTGGATTGATCGCAGCATCAGTCTGGATAAAGTCTTGGTACTTCACACTCCCTTCACCAAGTTCAAGATCGCGTCTGCCCTTTGCAGAAACAATTCCAATGGTGACGGAATGAGCAAGACCAAATGGACTCCCTATGGCGAGAACGGTATCCCCAATCTGTACGGTGTTGTCCGTTGCCAATCGTGCTGTTTCGAGATTGTCCGCCTGGAGTTCCATAACACCGATATCGGTTCCTGCATCAGACCACAGTCTCTTTGGTGTTATCTCCCTCCCGTCCTCAAGTCGAATTGCAATATTTTCAAGTTCAGCTCTGTTGATAACGTGCCGATTGGTGATGACCACTGTTCGGCCAGCTACTTTTGTAATCACACCAGATCCTGCTTCTTCTTCACTTGCCTTACCGTTTCGAGGACGCAGCATAGGTTTCTTCGCATCAATGTGAACTACAGTAGGTCGCAGGAGATCTGTTAGGCGACGAATCTGTTGTGCTTGTCGCTCAAGGTAATTTGCTTCTTGAGCGACTTGCTCATACAGTTTTTTTCTGTCTTCTGAAGTCAGTCGTATCGGCTCAAGCGGGTCTTGACGATCCGTGACTATTTTCGGCGCTATGGGAGAAAGCTTTGTTGTTTCATCTGCAACAAGAAAATGGCACCAGAGCCATGCTGTGGTGATGGCGAGATATGGGAGGAAACGAGATAGTGTGGGCATGCAAAAAACTCCGAGGCACTCTAAGCATACCCGACAGCCATCATGAAATGTCGATACCTATCTCCTCGCTCACTTTCCCCAAGACATCTCGTGAGCCAATTCCGCCTGATCGCTCAAGATCGCGTTGGCAGCTGATGCACATTGTGGCGTAGGGCAGAGCATGAAGTCTCTCCATCGGAATTTTCTCATTGCACAGTTCACAAATGCCATATTTTCCGTCTTCCATGCGTTCTAAGGCATTTTCAATGGAAACCAACTCTTTGCTCTCCACCTCTGCGAGTTGAGAACTTATTTCATCCTGAGCAGAATCATATGCTGCGTCAATCGAATCTCCTGGGGATTCACTTCTCAATTCTCGTAACAAAGTGAGATCACCAGCAAGGGCACCACGTAAGGCGTCTCTGCGGCGTATCAAAATTGCTCGAAGTTTCAAAAGTGATTCTTTGCGTGCCATATTTTTACTCCTCTGCGTCCAAGTAACGCCCGACATGTGAAATAGGGGCTGGGACGCTTGCAACTAATAGTACGCCTCCAAGGTGAAATAGTTCGTTTCCACAAAAATCGTCAAGAAACTCGGGGAAATTTTATTAAATCAAGATTTGACAGTTGAGGGAGTCAGGGGGGACTCTACGGGCCCAATTGAGACGGGCCTATGGGTCTCCTCAAACACCCCGAAGGTTCTATAGAGCGTTATAGGATCGTTGGGGTCGGGAGCAAGGAAATAAACAGAATGAGGAGTACGGGCCCGCTGAAGGCGATGGTTTTAGTTACCAGAACAGGCCTACTGAATTCCCGCTGGCGAGATAGGAATTTGGATTTCTGAATACTTCAGAAAACTGGGTACAAATGGGCTGTTGTAACCGAGCGTGCGAGGTAAACCAGATTCTTTCCATTCAGGATGACTGGAGAGCCAATCACGAAGGAGTGCGACCCCTTTTTCTGTAGTTGACTTTGAATAGCTTCCTCGGAGGCCAACAGATAACACCTGAATTTCTGGAATGTCTTCTACAACGACTGTTGGGTCTTTGGGGTCCGGGCCGGGTGATCCAAGTTCGGAAGAGCCATACAGAAACGCCATTGACTTTCGCTTTTCATCCATCTGGACCGGAGAAGTCATCGCGATGTCATTCCGCTTAATATGATTGAACAACTTCATAAACATCGAATTGTCTGATCCAGCGCTGTCTTGTGCACGAGCCAATCTATGAGCAGGGTACGTTTTGATGATCACTTTCCCAACAGCGCCTGGTGAGGGAAATCCTTTTGGTTGACTGGCTTCGGATACAAGCATAGGGGGAGACTCTTTTTTTTCTTCCTCAGATCCTCGAGCCATCATAGACAGGGACAGGGCAGCAACGACAAACGTCATAAACGATACGTTCTCAATGTGTCGTGTTTTCATAGTTTTTCCTTTGTTGAAGAAACTTCTCACTCACGGTTTTGCTGCGAAAAACACCAAATCGTTCCATCGCCATTGGCGAACACAATCCGTCCATTTGCGACCGCAGCACCTCCCACGAAGTCACCGCCGGCATCGAATTCCCATAACAGGTCTCCAGATGTCGCATGCAATGCAACGATGCGACCAGCTGAATCACCTACAACAATTGCTTCTGCATCGTCTCCGTCTATGTGTATCACAACCGGTGAGGCATCAACACGACCCCGCATAGGCTGTCGCCATTGCTCAGCCCCGTTTTTGATAGCAAACGCCTCAATGCATCTGCCACGTGATCCTACGATTGCAAGTCCACTCGAAATTGAAGCGCTTGATCGATATGAACGACCATTCGTCTCACTTTCTGTTTTCCAAATTTCTTTTGGCGGTTCTACATTAATGGCATAAAACACGCCACCTTCTGTGCCGAAAAAAACCTGTCCGTTGTGTGCGGCTGGAGTCGTTCCCGACGGCCCATCGATTGGAAACATGTGTGTTTCGTTCCCAGTTGCTGCATCGATTACATGAAGATTTCCATCGCAGCCTGCAACGAATACCGAGCCCACAGCGACCGTTGGTGAACAACGAATTTGATCGTCCAGTTCATGCTTCCAAATAAGTCCACCATCTGACAGCCTGAGGCAAGAAAGAGTGGCATCTTGTGAACCGATAAGAACGTGATGACCCGCGCCGGCATTCACAATTGTTGGGCCTCCTGAGATTTCTCCCTCAGTGACATACTTCCATTTCATAGCACCAGTGTTAATGTCAAAAGCACGGACAATACCTTCCGCGTCACCTACGACAACCAAAGGAAAATGTGGGTCGAGTGAGACAGCGGCGGCTGACGGGAATCCAAGCTCAGAATCAAAAGACCAAAGAACCTCACCTGTGTGTAGTGAAAGAGCATAGAAAGTAGAATTAAGATCTCCAATGAAAATTTTACCGTCAGCGATTACTGGTGTGGCTTCAAAAGCTTTTTTTTCAAAAGATTGGTGCCACTCATCAGCTAAAGGAAAATTCATGATGACTGCTGATCGCCCTGTGCCGGACAGTGTGCCTCGGACCATTGGCCATGCATCTTGTTGCGCTTCTTCGGCAAAAGAATTTCCAATGAATACGGTAACAGACATGATGAGCATGCCAATAAATTTCATAGTGCCGCCTCATACAAGTTGAAAAAGTCATCAGAACTGACGGTCCGTGGATTGAAGCTGGCCGTCCATTCACGGGTGGCCGCTGAAGCAAGACTATTGATATCAGTGGCAGTGATGTTGAGGGAGGAGAGATGGGTTGCCAGCTGACTGGAATCCAGAAGTGCAAAAAGCCATTCAGCTAGCCATTCACCAGCTGAGGACGTTTGCACGGAAGGTGCAATGATTTGAGCAAGTTCAGAATATTCAGGTAGTGAAGATGGTGTGTTGAATCGAACAACATGTGGCAGCATCACGCCAACAGCTTGACCATGAGCAATATTGAATTGCGCCGTGAGAGGATTCGCGCATGAATGAGTTGCTCCAAGCATTGAATGTTCAATAGCGATTCCAGCCCAAGCAGCCCCCAGTTGTACTGATGCACGGGCTTTTTTGTTGGTAGGGTCATCAAATATTTTCGGCACATTGTTGGCAAGGAGTGCCCACGATTCTTTTGAAAAAAGTCGTGATGCTGGCGTGGCTGTTCGGCACACGTGACTTTCAACTGCATGCGATACGGCATCAATGGCAGTTAGCGATGTAACCCGATGAGGTTGAGTCAGGGTAAGATTGACATCAAGAATAGCCGCTCGAAATGACGCCCGTGAGTCACCGCATGCCATCTTCACGTGAGTGCTTGAATCAGTGATCAATGCGAATGATTGTGTCTCACTTCCAGTGCCAGCCGTCGTCGGAACAGCGATTGACGGAATCATGGGCCCTTTACTGGCAGGTGCTTTATTTCGACCCCAGTAGTCTTGCATTTCCCCGCCAAATGAATGGAGGAAATTGATGCCTTTTGCACAGTCAAGCGAACTGCCTCCTCCAATAGCGACGATGATATCTGGCTGTGTCTCGCGGGCAACGGCTGCACCGGACGCGATATGATCGGTTGTAGGATTTTCTGCAAATTGATCAAAAAGAATGCAGTCGACACCAGCTTTCTTCAGTGTTGACACCCCAGCGGAGGTGTGTCCAGTACTTACTATTCCTGGGTCGCTTACAACGAGTGCTCGAGAACCACCTAGTTCAATAGCAAGCTCACCAAGTTTGCTGAGAGTACCTGCTCCAACAATGAGCTTTGGGCGCGTAAAAAATTCAAATGGATGCATTGCGTGATGTCAAAAAGAAGAACAAGCAGTTTATACCACAGATTGGGAAATCATTTGCCCAGCATCGCATCATTTTTCAGGTCATAAAACGAAAAAAGAGAGTGATTGTGGCTTCCGTCAAGCAGGAGTTTCAGTTTCGTGTGGAGAAGAGTTATGCTCCAACAGATTCTGTCACTTCGACCTGCAATGCCCGAGAGCGATAAAGGAAATCGATGATGTTTCCTTCATGCGGCTGTAGCCAATCAAGTTTAGTTGTTGGAATCGGTCCTAGGTTCAGTCGATCGATGTGTGTAGCATTGATCAGTTGTTGCTGAAAGTCAGCATTGTCAGTAACCGCTGAGCATACAAGAGTAGGGCCAATCGAATGTAGCATTTTGTTTTGAGGACACTCAATGACGTTCACAAAAGGAAACATATACTCTGCTCGAGCAATTTCTGGATCCGGTGATTTGCAGTGCACGACCATCGGCCTTAACCAACCGCATCGTTCTCCTTCAACGAAACGTGCACCATACGGTTCTGTTGTGTGAGACACTCCGGTAGCACTCATGTGTCCTTCAATTTGCTCCCAGATTGCCTTTGCAACACCAGGGACGGTGAAAGCTGCTAGTTTTGCATCAGCATCTTGTGGGGGTTTTACATCAATAGGTCCGAGACGAGCAGAAAGTGCTTCTGCAATTGCCATGGTGTGGCGGCTGGCATAGATAGCTGATGTGTTGATGCATCCACGGCCACTATTCACTGCAATACTTTCAACCATAAAGTCGAGATGATCTTCCCAGTTATCGACGCAGTCATCACCAAAAATAATCTTGGAAAAGCCAGGTCCGTGAACTTGAACACCAGGATTCCCGCGATATTGCTCAACGGTCTTTGCGCTCCCAAATATCATGCTTCGTCCACAGCTAGAGAGTATTCCCGCGCCAACATCTGTCGCACCCGGATAGAGCCCAATTGCTTCAGTCGGAATGCCGGCTTCGACCATGGCAGCAGCCATTCGATAGGGAGTCCAAGGCTCTTGGCTCCCGGGCTTGAGAACAAGGCCAACACCGAGTGCAATCACAGGCAACCAAAGCGTGTGGACGCCAGGAGAGTTTGATGGAAGGACAAGCCCCAGGACCGGAGATTGAGCCTGATAGCTCACGGTGACCTCTCGGTGCTCAACGCCATAACCTTTCCAGAGTATAGATGGATCGAGACCGCGGGAGAGTGCATCAAGCATGCGATCCATATTGGATAGAACAAATAGATTTTTTTTCATATTTGCCTGACATAAAGATTCGGGCAGCCCTGTCGTTGCAGACTGTTGTTTCACAAAATCCTCAGGCGATTGTTTCGTATCTCCTACTTGAAGTGTCCCGTGTGCGTAAAGATTTCCTGCTGTCTGCAGTCGCTCGACGATATCCTCAGGGTCAAATGCGAGGAGTGATGCTCGAGCAGCAGAAGATTTTTTTTGTAAATCACGTCCTACAATTGCACCTCCCACTTGGCTGACTTCAGCAACAGGTTCACCCGTCATGAAGTGGACGAGAGTCTCGCGTTCAAGTGATTCATACGGTTTGCCGAAACGGTAGGCTGGAAGATGCATTAGTAGACTCCAACTGTCGTAGACGCGGCGAGAGCACGGAAGGGACGAACGCCGCTAATGCCGTCCCATGGATACTTCGAATACGGTAATTCCCGTTCTCCCTCATCCCGCTCAAGAAATCCTGGGATGAAGGTTTCTTTGGTCAATGTTGTCAGTCGTACGCGGCCAGTCCCGCCATAGGGCACAACCTCATCAAGGTTGTCAAAATCCACTACTTCTATGACTGCGCGGGGTTGAGGCGAGTAGTAAGCGATGGTGTATCCATCTTCTGGAATGACAGGACGCGAGGCTGCAAGACCCATCAATGTATTTCCATACGTTGGGGTCATGAATGTTCCATCAAGTAACTCTTCAACTGCAAAACGAGTCCATTGTGGAGTAAATTCGGTGCCACCTGAAAAAATGCCAGTGATTCCAGCTTGGTGAATCGATGATCCTCGCTCTTCAAGTGCTAATGCCAATGATTCAAGAAGTTTTGGAGTTGTAAACATGCACTTGATGTCGTGGCCAGCTTCGAGAACCGTAATTGCCTGATCAATGCAGTGTTTTTTGTAGGCTTCAAGATGCTCCATCCAACCTTTCTGAATGAGTTTGACAACCCATCTTGGATCGAGGTCGATGCAAAAACATATGCCGCCACGGTATTGAGCGAGATGCTCAATGGACAGACGAAGACGACGTGGTCCGGAAGGACCAAACATAAGCCAGTTCGCACCCTTTGGGAAGTATTCTTCGGGCAATGTATCCGAGAACTCCTCGTAATCTGTCCGAAAGTCGCGTGAGTTCACACGAGACTTCGGAATGCCAGTCGTTCCTCCTGTTTCAAAAACGTACATGGGTTGGTCTGCAATTCCTTTTGGAACCCATCGACGTACTGGACCGCCACGAAGCCATTCGTCTTCAAAAGGTGGAAACTTTTTCAAATCATTGAAGCACTTTACGTCCACAAGAGGATCAAAGTTGAGTGACTTCGCATAGTTGAGCCAGAAAGGACAACCTGTGGATTCGTGGAAATGCCAAGCCATCATCTCTACAGCATGGGCATCCAGCTTTTTCCGGGCAGCAAGAACATCACTCTCTGAAGCAACATCAAAGTGGGGTGTCGACGTATTAGAACTAGTTGTAGACATTCAGATAAGATCCTCTCAGAAAGAATAAAAAGGTTTATGTGTCGTTCGATGAGTGTGGTTTTGGTGGTGGTGCGGAGAGTTGACCAAGGAGTTGAAGTACGCCATTGAAGTGAGCAAGTCGCGGCCCAAAGCGGTCAATAAATTCTCCAAGAGCATATTCACTATCAGTAAAATCTTCCGCATGTTCAAATGCCTCTTGTGCAACACTCGCAAGAAACTCTGTGTGCACTTTCGAGAGAGACTCGGCTGCATAGCGGCATGAAATGGCTAGTTCAGGGTTTGCTTCTCGCCAAGCACTAATTTCTGCGGTTCGTTGTCGCTGTTGGTGGGAAACCTGCTTAAGCAACTCGGACAGCAATTCACAGGTTTTGTGCTGCATGTCCACCATGGCCTTTAATAATCTCACAGACTCACTGGGATCTGCATCTAGGGGTGTGACGTGTGCAGTCTCTGACTCAGCAGCACAGATATCAATTTGAGTTGTGAAATTCGAGAGGTCTGTCATGGCACTGTTTCCTTCCAACGAGACATACCTATCGTAGGCCGAACCTGTTTTGCTTTCCATCGTCTATTTGATACGACCGTGTCATTCGGCACAGATAGCAGGGTTTTCTTAGGTTCAACCGCACATGCGGTGGAATTGTGCTCAAGGGTTGGGCTGGATGGAGAAGATTAGAAGCTGCTCAAGTGAATAACTCAAACGCCCGATGGATGAGCAGTATTGGTCTCACGGGGGGGTCGATAGGTAGGGTCACGGATGACCAGCAGCAAGCTGGCAAACTTATTCTTATGGGGCAAAGCACACAGGCGGAAACGGCGTTTGGCTTCCTAACAGCGGTAGAGTCATCGAATCATGGGGTGTTCGGTGGCTACCTTTTGGTCGACGCCATCGGACGCCCCATTGAGTTTCATTGCACAACCCCTGTGAAGGTGTCACGGGCGCAACAAATACTGTACGGTGCGTCTCTTTCTGGGCATCTGCATGGCCAGCAGATTGGAGCGGCTCTGCTCGCTGAAGCGACTACCTCACCAGTTGTTGTGCTCACTGATCAGACTGCCATGCTGTCTGTCCGTCCACATACATCGTTGCCTGTCGCGCTTGTATGCTCGAGAGGCGAAAATGACGAAGCATCTGATCAGAGTTTTGATATGGGGGATGTATTTGTAACACCCCATTCTGATGATGAAGACAACATCAAAGCGATGCACGTGCGTTTAGAGGAACTTAGATCCGTTGTGGAACTTCAAGAACCGTTCGAACGGATTCGGGCAGCCATTGAAGAAGCGCAGCGACATTAGTATTCGAAAGAGATGGCATGTTCGAGTCCGATGTGAAACCTTCGGTTCAAACAACACGCTCACGTGATCTTGAAATCGGTTCAACGCAGATTGCAAGATCGCTCGTAGCTACTTGTCCTCGGGTAAAAGCCCTGAGGTTTCCACTCGATTCTATTCAGTCACAAGTGCACCGTGTGCCTTTACTCGACACCGCACCCTCTGTAAGCAGTTATTGCTTTTCACGTGAGAGTGATTCACATTCCTCTCTTGTAAAACCTCAAGAGGTCTTGCATGTAGCGTCTCCTCCTTTGACAACGGTCTTAGATAGTCAGGCTGAAGATACTCAACAAGGGATGACACGCCGGCGTCGAATACGGATTGCACCTCCGGGAGATGTTGTAAAGCTGTCAGAGCGGCTTTTCTTTATGCTTCAGCCTGACCTTGAGTCGACGCTCCAGGCAAGCAATATCAGTTTCCCAAAAGAACCATTTCCTTTTCAGTTGGATGGAATGGCTTTTTTGATGCCCCGACACGGAGCCATTCTCGCTGATGAGATGGGGCTTGGTAAATCAATGCAAGCAATTTCTTCACTGAGATTACTGATTCACAGTGGACAAGCTCGGCAGATCCTAGTGGTTTGCCCGAAGGGACTTGTGTCGAACTGGGCTCGAGAGTTGTCGGAATGGGCTCCTGAACTTGTTGTTGCTGTCGTTGAAGGAGACCCGACGCGGCGTTGCTGGCAATGGAAGTTAGAAGGTGTACCAGTAAAGGTTGCAAATTATGAGGCTGTTGTTCGAGATCGGGAGATGATTGAGGAGCTTGGATTGTCATTTGATTTAGTCGTGCTTGACGAAGCCCAGCGAATAAAAAATCGCTCAAGCAACACTCACGATGCGATTGGAGCTCTGAGGAGAGGTCGAAGTTGGGCTCTCACTGGAACTCCTGTCGAGAATTCTGCTACCGACCTTGTTTCACTTTTTGATTTTATTGCTCCTGGTCAAGTGAATGAAAACATGTCTCCAAAAACACTTGGAGTCGCAGCTGCAGACTATGTGCTGAGACGCACAAAGGATAAAGTGCTCACTGAAATGCCACCTCGGATGAATCGTGATGAGAGCATTGAACTGACTCCTGAGCAACAAGAGACATACCAGAGGGCCGAAGACGACGGTGTCGTTCGACTTTCTGAACTTGGCCAGGAAGCAAGCATTCAGAATGTTTTTGAACTGATACTACGTCTGAAACAGATATGCAACTTCGATCCATCAACTGGGAAAAGCGCAAAACTCGATTGTCTGACTGCAGAACTCGAAGAGGTTCAGGCGAGTGGTAAAAAAGCACTTGTTTTCAGCCAATGGGTAGACACTCTTGGACGGCTTGAAAGTAACCTTCGTCAGTTTGGTGCACTGCAATATCACGGAGGAATGTCGACGGCAGCACGTGATCGAGCGATTGAGCAGTTCAAGAATGAGTCCAAGCACTCTGTACTCTTGCTTTCATATGGAGCGGGTGCCGTTGGCTTGAATCTTCAGTTCTCTCAATATGTATTTTTATTTGATCGCTGGTGGAATCCCGCCATCGAAGACCAAGCCATCAATCGCGCCCATCGAATCGGAGCTGCAGGAGCAGTTACCGTGACCCGTTTTCTTTCAGCAGGTACGATTGAGGAGCGCATTGATGAGGTGCTACAGCGAAAACGGGATTTGTCAGAAACAATCCTTTCGCAAGCTGAAGCCCCTGCAGCAAGTGGTCTTTCAGCCAAGGATTTATTTGCGTTGTTCCGACTGCCTGAGCCACGGCAAGCAGCAGCGTGATCAGTGTCCTTAAGCTGATCGGTCGTTGTCTGTGAGATGTGCAACCACGCCGAACTCGTTGAGGCTTGTTTTTCAGCCTTTTAGAAACGGTTCGTCCAGATGTTTTGCTGATTCTTGAGAATCACATTCTTTGCTGTATACTCCTCGACGTTGGGTCAGGGGCACGTCTCATCACATCAATGCCTTCGGGTAGAGCTATCTTGTGATGTGAATTCCATTGGAAGAAAGGGCTACAAAATGCATGCGGATTCTGGCGAGCACGGACAAACACACAACGCTCCATGCAATACGGATTTGGAGCATCAAATTGCATCAATAAACAGTCAGTTGGATCAGATCAGCCAAGCCAATTGGAGAGGTCGAATTGGTTTAGCAGCCGCAACGGTTGCCCTTTTCCTGTTGATCATCTGGTTTTCTGTATCGACCTACTCTTTTCTCGAAGAGCGTTTCACAAATGAAAAAATTGAGTCTGCAGTCATGGCAAAAGCCAATGATCTTTTGCCAGGTATGCAAGCAAAAATTATGGAAGAGATATCTCTAGCAACTCCTGTTGTTGCAAAGTTGGCAGGTGAGCGAGCCCTTGAGATTATGCCGGAGCTCGGTGACCGATTTATGGCTTCGGTAGAAAAAGTTGGGACAGAAATTGAGGCAGATATCCGTGCTCTCGTTGACGAATCATTGCAGCGTGTTGCATCAAAAGCAGCAGAAGAAGTTCAGAAAGACTTTCCGTCATTTTCAGCTGATCAGGCTTTAGCAATTACTGAGCGAGTGCATCAAGAATTACTCGTTGAGGGTGGTGATTTTGTTGAAAGTCTTGATGGAGTCGTTCGGAAGGAACAGGAAAAAATTGTTCGGATTTTTGAGAAACTGCCTGTTGATCAAGCTGCTCAGCAGTCAGAGGAAGTGTTGCAGAAAAAGTTTATTCATCACGTCTTGATGATGGTGGATACGATTGTTGCTGAGTATCCATTATCCGAAAAAGCAATTTCGGATAATAGCGTATCGACAGAGGCAGACTTTTCGGCGACGACTACCGCAGCAAAATAAGCTTCGGACTTCTTTGATGGTGCTAGAAATCATTCATAAACCAACTCATTCTTAAAACACTTTGGAAGGACAGATATTAGCATGGCATCCAATACCCCTCCTAAACAAGCCAACACCATTGCAGAATTATCAACACGTGTTGCATTGATGTCGAAAAAAGCTGAACAGCGTTCGTGGATTGCTGTGGGGTTTGCTGTTGTTCTTGTTGCGGGAGTTTTTATCTATTTACAGTTTTTGAAGAACACAATCGACGAGTTTGCTGAAGTCGATACGGTGGTAGAACTAGTGGCCTCAACAGCAGAGCCGCAGATCAATGCAGAGTTGGATTCACTCGGAGAAAACCTTATCGCTCAAACACCAGCAATGATTACAGAGGTCGAAAAAGTTGTACTTGAATCTCCCCCAGCGATTGTAGCTGAGGGACAGAGATTGTTGCTGCAAACCTTTGAAACACAGCTTCGAGAGCTTGAAGCCAGAGCAGATCAGTTGATTCAGGGGATGCTTTCAACAGCACTCAAGCAGGCTTCTGATCAAGGGCTTGACCTGAACAGCCCGGATGCCGTCAATGCTCTTGTAGATGATGCTATTGCCTTGGTGAGAAAAGAACTTAAGACGAAAATTGATGATTTGTATGTTGAGTATTCTGATGGGGCTCATAGTGTGTCTGAATTCATTGATCGACTAGCTTCTGCAAGTGACCTTTCTCCAATCGAGAAAGAGCAGCGAGAAGTGTTAATCACAAGTCTTGCCTTATTGCAAAAGTTAGAGTCAGATCCTTCTCGCAGTCCGCTTCAGGGAATCATCAAGGGTGATCTTCCGGAAAAATAGTCGGCACAAAAGCTATCATTGCCTGTGTTGCGAAGTGTGTTTCATTAGTCTTGTAACCTCAGTGACTCCATCATCTCTGGAGACCCACGCACGGTTCGCTGTATGCACATTTATCTGATGGCCACCAGTGAAGGATCCAAAGGCAGGCAGGACAAGGGTATCGCCCTCCAAAAGAAAACACCGTTCGGTAAAACGATCACCGCTTGGAGAGTTGATCGAGATCGTTGGGTGAACGTGCCCTGCAACAGTGAGCACCGTCTCCTGGCTTCTTGGTCTCGTATGATCTGATTGATGAGTGAAGAAAAAAGGAGGTTCACTGAGGTTGGGAACAATGCAATCGATCCCAAAAGATTCCTTCAGTTTTGGAATAGATCGATCATGATTACCTCGCACAAGAATGATTTCGGTATTCGGGCACCTCGATCGAGTGTCTCGGAATTCTTCTTGTACGCGAGCACTGAGCCCAGACGGTGCGTGAAAGAGATCACCAAGCACAATCAGTCTGCGAATCGCGTGGTTGGAAATAAGAAACTCTAAACGAGCAAGATCCTTTTGGGCGGAGCCTTCGGGGATAGGGATTCCTGCTTTTCGAAAAGTGGATGCTTTTCCAAGATGAAGGTCAGCTACGAGGAGTGTGTTGGTTGCCTTGAGACAAGCTGCTCGACCTGAAAGTAATGTGACGTCAGCATCAGGACTTGTGTCAATAATCATGAGGATGTCCTTGGTGATGGAGATGCTGAGCATTCCAGTTCCTGTGCCATGGCTGTGATGCGATCAAGCCAATTGTGGGTTGAAAGCCGAGACTGGACTAATGTAGCCCAGATAGGGAAAGCCAAAGGAGTAATGTGAGATGTTTTCATGATGCGAATCTGCTTTGAGGAGATGGATTCCAATGCCGAGGAAAGTCGCTGGAATTCAAACTGTTGTTCCAGAACTTCACGACGTGCTTGACTCAAAAGCATGTTATTTCCATCGTGCTCAAGAAGAACGTCATAGATAAGCCCGGCTGAGGCTTGGGTCTGACGGGTTGTTCTGCCAGTTGCTGAAATAAGTCCTGCAACACGAGCAATCTCACGAAAATGCCTTCGCGCCATCTCTGTACTGTTTAGGCAACTCAAAAGATCTTCAAGCAGATTGTTTGGATGAAAGAGTTGTTTCCACATGTGTGAATCAAAATGAAGCGGATGCCTACCCGAGAGCTCAAAGCCCCAGTCTGTTGCTGCAAGATTGAGCGTTGTTGGTCGACGGTTAGCAATCCGCCACGCGACAAGGGCTGCTAGGCCTTCATGCACGAGTCGGCCTTCGAAGGGAAAGATAAAAGTGTGAAAACCATCCCGGCCCTGCCATTGTTCAATGAGCAATGATTCATGATCTGGGATGATACTCCATTGTGCTTGCGTCTGAAGCAGGGGGCGGACAGCCTTTGCCTCAGGTGGAAGAGCTTGGACGGCATTCGATTCTTTTGTACTGATAAGATCAACGACAGCAGAAGAGAGAAGTGTCGAAAGTGGCATCCGTCCGCCATTCCACCGAGGAACCTGCATGGACGTTGCTTTGCGTGCACGCTTCACCCAGGCAGTGAGGCCGTCAAAACGAAAAAGAATGAGAGGGCGACCAGCAAAGAAAAAGTGATCGCCTTCATGAAGGCGAGATATGAATGATTCCTCCACCGTTCCAAGCCTGCCGCCTCGGAACCACTTGACGTCAACAGACGCATCACTGGCAATGGTGCCTATGTTCATTCGATGTTTCCGAGCAATAGCCTTATTGGCTACGTACCATCGGCCAAAACGGTTGATGATCCGTGCGTAATCAGGATATGCATGCAACGCCCGTCCGCCATGGGCTGCAAAGTCGATTGCCCAGTTCCAAGACTCCTGATCAAGTCTAGCGAATGCATGCGTCGAGCGTATTTCTTGGAGAATCTCATCTTCATAAAAACCACCACTGCAAGCGACTGTGATAATGTGCTGAGTGAGACAATCGAGCGGAGCAATGAGAGGATGCCGTGGTTCGATGGAACCAGTTTTAGCTGCCCTTCTTGCCGCAGCGCACTCGATGAGTTCGAGGGCGTGCGTCGGCACACAGATAAGTCGTCCAGTTTTTCCGGGTGCATGACCACTTCGTCCTGCTCTTTGGAGAAGGCGGGCAATGCCTTTTGGACTTCCAATCTGAAAAACTTGTTCAACAGGACCAAAATCAACACCAAGATCAAGACTTGATGTGGCAACAACACACCTGAGCGTGCCACGTTTCAGACCGTGTTCAGATTTCTCTCGAAGTTTTTTATCGATAGATCCATGATGAAGCGCCAGACTGTTTTTCCACTCAGGACGTTGTGATTGAATCGCTTCAAACCAGCGTTCTGCCTGAGACCTTGTGTTCGTAAAGACAAGTGAGGAACGCGCAGACTCAATAGCATTAATGACTTCTGGTAACAGTCGAAGCCCCATGTGGCCAGCCCATGGAAATCGTTCGATAGGCTGAGGTATAAGCGTTTCAATTTCAATGTTACGAGGAATGTGAGAATCGATGAGTTGTGCTGTTTGTGCGTTGGACGGACCGACCAGTGCTGAGACAGCTTCACAAAGATTGGGGAGCGTCGCAGAGAGACCCCAGGTAATAATTTCTGGACGTAAAGTTTTCAGTCGAGCTAACGCTAATTCAGTTTGTACTCCTCGCTTGGTAGAGAGAAGTTCATGCCATTCATCAACAATAACAGCATCGAGGTGACAAAATATTTCATGAGCGTTTTCAAGAGACAGTAAAATAGAAAGAGTTTCAGGCGTTGTGACGAGTGCTTCTGGCCAGTTTGCACGAAGTCGTCGCCGGTCAGCGGTTGAAGTATCACCAGTACGAAGCCCGACACGCCACTTCGTACCAAGCCATTGTTCAAGATAAGAGAGTGGCTGCTCAAGTGCATTGGCTGTATCAGACGCGAGAGCTCGCAATGGTGTGATCCATAAAACCTGAAGGCCACGCCCATTCGTTTTTCGTGAGTGAATAAGGGCACCAAACCATGCAGCAAGCGTTTTGCCAGTCCCTGTTGGAGCATGAAGAAGTCCACTTTTGCCCTGTACGCATGCTCGCCAGACGTCTTCTTGAAATTGGAAGGGTTCCCAACCTTGCTGTCTGTACCAAGTCCGAATTGATTGTGTGTCTTCGTCAGCAAAAACGTCCTGCGTCAGTTTGCAGACAGAACTCTGTATGCTGCTCACGTGGATGTCCTTGGAAGTTCAGCCAATTCAATCATTTGTTTGATGTCTTTCAGGTGTCCAGCTTCATGGGGATGCTTGTCACGTCGCCAACGGGTGATCCTAGGAAATCGTACGGCGACTCCTGACTTATGACGAGTTGAGTTGGCTACTCCATCGAAAGCGAGTTGAAAGACAAGCGTTGGTTTTACAACACGGACGGGGCCATGTTTGTCTGTGGTTGTTGATCGTATGACTTTCTCGACTTCTGAAATCTCTTTGTCTGACAGACCTGAATAGGCTTTGGCAACTGGGACGAGTTGATCATCATCCCACACTCCGAGCGTGTAGTCGGTGTGGAGACCTGCACGACGACCATGGCCCGCTTGCGCATAAAGGAGTACAGCATCAATCTCGAGAGGGTCCGTTTTCCATTTCCACCAATCGCCTTTGATTCGGCCAGATTGATAGGCGCTCTTTTTCTTTTTGAGCATGAGGCCCTCGACTCCTCGACGGCGTGACATGTCTCTTGCTTCTGTCAGGGCCTCCCACGACGTACCTTCCACAAGTGGAGAGAAAAAAAGAGAGCATCTGTCTGGTCTTTTTTTCAAAATATGTTGTTGAACCGGATCAATCCAATCTTCAAATGAATATGAAACAAGAGTTTCTAGAAGTGATCTTCTTTTTGCGAGGGTTTCTTCTCGTAAGTCCTTAACATCTAACTCAAGCAGGTCATACGCAACGAAGACACAGGGGATCTCACTGAGCATTTTTTTAGTTACTCTTCTGCGGCTGGTGCGACGAGAAAGTGATGCAAAGGGTAGAAGTTGATGATTACGAACGGCGAGTAATTCACCATCCAAAACAGTCCCTCTTGGAAGTGTACGAGCTGCGTCTGTTATTTCTGGAAATGCTTCATTGAGCAGTTCTTCTCCACGACTCCAGATAGATACATCATCGCCACGTCGTACCAGCTGAGCGCGTATGCCATCCCATTTCCATTCAGCCTGCCACTCAGTCACATTTCCAAGTGATCGAACCTGTTTCTCAAGTGGTGACGCTAAAAAAAAGGGATATGGGCGGCAATTGTCCGTATCATTTTCCTCCGGTAACAAGAGTTGAGAAAAGGCTTCAGCATTATCAATGGTGTTTCCCATCAATCGGTGTGCCATAACAGAAACGTCAACACCAGCAATTTCGGCTAACGCACGAGATACGAGCGTTTTTGAGACACCAACGCGGCAACCGCCGGTGAGGAGCTTATGCCAAACAATCCGCTCTCGTGCTGTAAGCGTTTGCCAGACTTCAAGGATAATGGCTTTCTTTTTGTGATTTTCCTTGGCCTCACCAAG